>SAMEA104315434__coassemble_238_pt1 | contig 34134 bp, 31 predicted proteins | sample SAMEA104315434__metabat2_high_PE_033 | metagenome-assembled genome bin SAMEA104315434 (sample SAMEA104315434) | gut metagenome | biome: Monkey gut; feature: monkey-associated habitat; material: faeces | place: China | collected 2013 | reverse complement strand
GTCAGGATGCTTGGCTACAAGGCAGAATGGTATGGGAGAAAGATTGTCAGGATAGACAAGTTCTTTCCATCAAGCCAGATTTGCCATTGTTGTGGTCATAAACATTCTGAAACCAAGGACTTGTCAGTGCGAGAGTGGATTTGTCCGCAGTGCGGAGCTGTCCATGACAGGGACGTAAATGCAGCCATAAATATTCTAAATGAGGGACTCCGAATATTAGGAGCATAACATATGAGAGAACCGTAGGAACTACGGGGATAGCCCGGCGTATCTGAATCTGCTAGGATTCTTGGCTGGGAACCCACAGGCTTTAGTCGTGGGAGGTTCAGGTGAATAAAATCGTGTTCTATTTTACGGCTGATGGCAGAATCGATTTCCGCGAGCTGGTCAAGGACTTGGCAGCTATCTTCCGCACCCGTATCGAGCTTAGGCAGATTGGCGTGCGTGACGAGGCAAAGCTCATGGGCGGTATCGGCTGCTGCGGCCGTCCTTTGTGCTGTCACAGCTTCCTTGGCGAGTTTGAGCCAGTATCTATACGCATGGCGAAGGAGCAGAATCTTTCTCTGAATCCTACCAAGATTTCTGGTATTTGCGGCAGGCTTATGTGCTGTCTGAAGTATGAGAGCAATTGCTATTGCGGCAAAAACAACAAGCGAAAGAAAATCAAGCCGCCGGTTCAGGGCAGCAAGGTTATTACGGCTGAGGGCGAGGGCAAGGTTATCAATCTGAATATGCAGCGCCGTTCGGCGACCATTCTCCTAGATGACCGCAAGACCATAGTCGCCTCTTGGGAGGATGTCATCGAGAAGGATAGCGAGGATATGCAGTGAGTCAGATGCAGGACTGGTCCAAGGTTCGGCTTGGACCGGATGAGCGCCTGGATGACCTTCTGTGGAGCGGCAGGCATATTATTCAAAATACCACTCAGTTTTGCTTTTCTATAGATGCCGTGCTGTTGGCACATTATCCGAGGTATCGCAAAAGCTGGCGGGTTTTTGACCTCGGCACAGGCACGGGCGTGATGCCTCTTTTGCTGGCTGACGAGGTGAAAGAGGTGCATGCTTTGGAAATAAATCCTGTCATGGCAGACTTGGCCAAGCGCAACGTAGAGCTAAACGGTCTGGAGGACAAAATCCACGTGGCGCAGGGCGACTATCGCCAGATTGGCGAGCTATATGAGAGGGAGAGCTTTGACTGCGTTATTGCCAATCCGCCATACAGGCCGCTCAAGCAGGGCATCATAAGTGCCATGGAGGGGATTGCTTCTGCCCGGCATGAGGTTACGGCAACGCTTGATGATGTGGTCAAGGCGGCACGCTATCTGCTCAAATTTCGGGGCAGATTCGCCATGGTGCACTTGCCGGAACGCCTAGGCGAGATTATCGTGACCATGGCGAAGTATCAGATACAGCCAAAAAGGCTGCAATTGGTGCAGCCAAAGCCTGACAAGGAATCCAACCTCATGCTGATTGAGGGCGTGGTGGGCGGAGCGCCCGGCGGACTAAAGGCGGAGCTTCCCTTGGTGGTGCACAAGCCTGACGGCAGCTACACGGACGAGATTTTGGCTATATACAATATGAAGAGATAGATAAGGGGAGATTTTGCACTTATGTCAGAAAATAATAAGGGGCATCTTTATCTGTCGGCAACCCCTATTGGCAATTTGGAGGACATGACGTACAGGGGCGTGCGGATGCTGGCAGAGGCAGACTTGATTGCTGCCGAGGATACCCGTCATACCCGCAAGCTCTTGTCCCATTATGATATACATACTCCGGCTACAAGCTACCACGAGCACAACAAGCTGGAAAAAGGTCCTGAGCTGGTGGAGAAAATGCTGTCCGGCACGGTGGTGGTCTGTGTCAGCGATGCAGGCCTGCCGGGGATTTCCGACCCGGGAGCGCATTTGGCACAGCTTGCTATTGAGGCAGGCATAGAGGTGAGTCCGCTGCCGGGAGCAAATGCGGCATTGTCTGCCCTGATATGCTCTGGGCTTGATACTACGGCATTTACCTTTTATGGCTTTTTGCCAAAATCCAGCAAAAAAAGACGGGAGTTGCTGGCAAGAATCCAAGGCATGCCCGAAACCTTGATTTTTTACGAGGCACCGCACCACCTCAAGGAAACGCTGAAGCAGCTCTGCGAGGCACTGGGCAGGGAAAGACCGGCAGTGGCGGCACGGGAGCTGACCAAGCATTATGAGGAGTTTAATCGCCGCACTTTAGGAGAGCTTTGGGAGTATTATCAGGAAAATGAGCCTAGAGGAGAGTTTGTGCTGGTGGTTTCAGGCTTTGATGCCGAAAAAGCAGATGCCGGTGCACAGGAGGCAGAGCCGACCGACCCCGTACAGCTCGTGGCAGAGCTTGAACAGCAGGGCATATCTCGCAAGGAAGCCATGCGCGAGGCAGCGAAAAGGATTGGCATCAGCCGCCGTGATGTGTACAATGCGCTGCTGAAATCTGTTTAGCTTGCTTTGCATTATGTAATTTTGCAGCAGATATACCAAGAAAACAAGCAGGGATTGCGCCCTGCATGAAGTCATATTTTAGGAGGTCCTTTCTTTGAGTAAAAAAAGCTTCTATATTACTACCCCGATTTATTATCCTAGTGCCAAGCTGCACATAGGGCATGCCTATTGCACGACCATTGCAGATTCGGTAGCGAGATTTCATCGTCTTGCCGATGAGGACGTTTTCTTCCTGACAGGCAGCGATGAGCATGGTCAGAAGATTCAGCAGAAAGCGGAGGAGCAGGGGATTACGCCGATTGAGTACGTAAATCCGATTGTAGCCGGCTTTCAGAATCTTTGGAAGATGCTCAATATCTCCAATGATGATTTTATCCGCACTACGGAGAAGCGTCATGAAAAGGTAGTGCAGGAGATTTTCCGCCGCATTTATGCCAAGGGGGACATCTACAAGGGAGCTTATACCGGACTCTACTGTACGCCGTGCGAAAGCTACTGGACGGAGCACCAGCTCGATGAAAATGGCTGCTGTCCTGACTGTCACCGTCCTGTGCAGGAGGTTTCCGAGGAGGCATACTTCTTCAAGATTAGCAAGTATGCGGATCGCCTTTTGCAGTATATCGAGGAAAATCCGGACTTTATCCAGCCTGTTTCCCGCCGCAACGAGATGATCAATTTCATCAATCAGGGCATGGAGGATCTGTGTATCTCCCGTACTTCCTTTGACTGGGGCATCCCTGTGCCTATTGATACAAAGCACGTTATTTATGTGTGGTTTGACGCATTGACCAATTATCTAACGCCTATCGGCTATCTGGATGATCCGGAGAAATTCCAGAAATTCTGGCCGGCAGATATTCATTTGGTGGGTAAGGAAATCGTGCGCTTCCACTCGATTATCTGGCCTTGCATCCTCATGGCTTTGGATTTGCCGCTGCCAAAGCAGGTATTCGGCCATGGCTGGCTGGTTGTTGACGGCACCAAGATGTCCAAGTCCATTGGCAATGTCGTGGACCCTATCGGCTTGATCGAGGAATTTGGCGCAGATGCGATTCGCTATTTCCTGCTGAGGGAAATCAACCTCGGACAGGATGGCAACTTCTCCAGGGATGCCCTGATTCAGCGTATCAATTCCGATTTGGCAAATGACCTTGGTAATCTCTTGCACCGCACGCTGAACATGGTTGGCAAATTCCAGCAGGGCGTGGTACTCGCTCCAGAGGGACGCTCGGAGATTGATGCTTCCTTGATTGAGGATGCGATGGCTACGGTCAGGATTTTTGCCGATGATATGAACAATATGAAAATCAGCCATGCTATCAAGAGCGTGTGGGCATTTATCAGCCGTGCCAACAAGTACATCGATGAGACTGCTCCGTGGGCTTTGGCAAAGGACGAAGCCAAGAAGCAGGAGCTTGCTAATGTCATGTACAACTTGGTGGAAGCGCTGCGCATTATCAGTGGCTTGATTTATCCATATATGCCGACTACCGCTGGCAAGCTGTGGAAGCAGCTCAACCTGCCCGGCACTATCGAGGAGCTTCGCTTGTCGGATATTGAAAAATGGGGAGGCACGCCTGCCGGCATGCATATCGGCGAGGCTGAGCAGCTCTTCCCTCGTATTGAGATTGCAAAAGATGAGCAGCCAGCCAAGGAAGCTAAGCCTAAGGCTGAGAAGAAGCAGTCAAAGCAGGATAAGCAGAAGGAAAGCCGGTCTGAGGGTGAAATCTCCATTGATGATTTTGCCAAGATCCAGCTTCGCGTGGCAAAGGTTTTGGCTGCCGAGGCTGTGCCAAAGGCTGACAAGCTCCTGAAGCTGAGGATTGACCTTGGCGATGAGCAAAGAGAGCTGGTTTCCGGCATTGCCAAGCAGTACAAGCCGGAGGAGCTTATCGGCAAGCATGTCATCGTGGTCGCCAATCTCAAGGCAGCCAAGATTCGCGGCGTAGTGTCGCATGGCATGGTTTTGGCAGCTTCGGATGCAGATAGCCTCAAGCTGGTAACGGTTGATATGCCGGTAGGAAGCGTGGTTCGCTGATGGAGAAGGTGACGGAGGCGATGCTCTCTGGGCTTGGCGAGGAGCTGGGCGGTGCACATCTGGCAGATACCCATGCGCATATCGATGTGGGGCAGTTCGACGAGGACAGGGATGCCGTCGTGCAGAGGGCAGCTCAGGCTGGTCTGTGGCGGATTGTCAATATGGGGGACTCGATGGAGTCCTCCCAAAGCTCGGTTGAGATAGCTAATCAATATGACATGGTGTATACCGGTGTCGGGATTCACCCGGAAGAAGCCAGAGAGATGACTCAGGCTGACGATGACCAGCTTGCCGCCTGGGCAAAGATGCCCAAGACCGTAGCTATTGGCGAAATCGGCTTGGATTATTACTGGGAGAAGGACGCTGGCAAAAGACAGCTTCAGAGAGAGGTCTTTATTCGCCAGCTTGACCTAGCACGCCAGCTTCATCTGCCGGTGTGCGTCCACAACCGTGAGGCGCATGGCGATATGATGGATATTCTGCGCCGCGAGGCAAAGGGCATGGTCGGGGTGATGCATTGCTTTTCTGGCAGCTTGGAGATAGCCCAGGAGCTGATAAGGATGGGCTGGTTTATCGGCGTAGATGGACCGCTGACCTTCAAAAATGCCGCTAAATTGCCGGAGATTGTGCAAAGGCTGCCTTTGGAGCAGATTGTGATAGAGACTGACTGTCCGTATATGGCGCCTGCACCGTTTCGGGGCAAGCGCAATGAGCCTGCCCTCGTGTACTATGTGGCAGCCAAATTGGCACAGCTACGGGGAGAGGCTTTGGAAAAGGTGGCAAGGCAGACGACTCAGAATGTCCTAGAGCTATATCCAAAGCTGGCAAGATGAATTTCGCATATTGCATGAAAGCGTTGAAAGATGACTACCGCAATATCATTGGCGTTAGACAATTGGTAGTTCGCTGGGTTGCAGAATTTGTTCTAAAGTGACATAATAAACGTACAAAACGGAGATAGCTGATGTTTGGTCATGTCAGCTCCTCGATTTATTTGGTCGGGGCCGACCACCTCATAACGGTCGGCTCATTGCTCTTTCCGAACGTTATTTCAGAATTTGCAAAATGGATACCAAAAGTGTTAAAGAAAAACTCCTTGCCATATTTTGGCAGGGAGTTTTTCCTTTGTGTATTCTTAATTTCATCAAATTCAGGCAGGTGTGGAAGAAAATTTTAAAATTTGTGCGATTTATGACAGAATAGGCAAAAATTATATCAAAGTGATAGCAAATTAGTTGAAAATTTGACATTATTTTTATTTTGTGATATAGTAGCTTTCGTGAATTTATAAGGGGGTATTTAATGACCTTAAAAAGACTATATGTCCGATGCAAAAAGGATGTCCGATATCCTATCAGCGTAGGGCTCATGTGCGGTACGATGATGCTGTCAGGCTTTTCCTCCCACCGCCATGTAACAATATCAGTGGATGGTCAGAAACTTGACTTGAATACGCCGTATAAGACGCCGATGAATATTCTCAATCAGGCAGGCATAGACCTGCGCGAGGGTGACGAGTATTCGGTGTCCAGTGGCGAAGATGGGGATGTCCTGACCGTCAATCGTGCTGCGACTGTGACCATTGACTACAATGGGACGGAAGAAACAATTTTGACCTGCCAGCCAACGGTAGGCGGCATCATGGAAGCCTATGGCTATGTTGGCAATGGCTACGAGATCGAGGAAGGGCTGGATGCAGCTGTTGTAACCGGTATGACCATCCACGTCAAGGATGTGCCGGTAGCACCGCCTATGACAGTAAATACTGTCAACACCCATCACGGTGATATGATCTATGCGAGCTGTTTATCAATGGAGGCTAGTGCCTATCTGCCAACCGATGGCAACGGAGCAGGCATTACCGCCACAGGAGCTATTGCCAGGCGTGGAATCGTGGCTGTAGACCCTAATGTGATTCCGCTTGGCACCAGAGTGTATATTCCAGGCTATGGAACTGCTGTGGCTGCTGATACGGGCGGAGCTATCCGTGGAAATAAAATAGATTTGTGCATGGAAAGCTACGGCGAGGCAATCAACTTTGGCCGCCGGTCGGTAGACGTATACATACTGAATTAAATAACCGGATAACTGTCGGATGACAGTAAGAAGCGGGGAGTAGTACAGGCAGAACAGCCCTTTACTGGTCCCCGCTTCTTATTGGCGGCTTATAGGCAAGCTTTGCCGATGTATTTCCCTGAGAGAATGATTATATTTTTGTCCACACTCATGAAAATGTTCTCTTTGATATTTGAACAAATGTATAGGAAGATATAGCTAATATTTTTCTCAAATTTACAAATAAATGCAAATTATAAGTGAATAAGCGAATAATACTGTAGATTTTTTTGTGTTGAAAAAAAAATTTGTATAGCGTACAATATGTAGGTGGAGGTTGCTCTTGCAAAAGGGCTATAGTTGAGAAAAATTTCGGGGGGGTACAAGTGTTTGCTTGTTTCCGCCGTTTTAGTTGGGAGCTTTTATATGGAAATGAGTCAGGATGATTTGATTGGGCTTACCAAGAACCTAATCACCGAATATTTGCAAGAAGGGTCTATCGAGGGCTTGTCCTTGATTATGGATCCGGACGTTATAGCCTACAGCCACCTGAATATGAATTATGTACGCGGCGATTGGAATGTAAGGAAGTTTTTGAACAGTCAGTACGAGCATCTGGCGCCTCTTTCCCTAAACCGCTGCAAGCTGCGCTGCACCATGACGGCTGAGGGAGCTTCTGTCGTAGCGCGCCTCATACTGACCTGCACCAAGGCGAAGAATCTGATTTTCCTGAACATAACGATTATGTACAAGCTGCAGGAGGATGATTGTCCGCTGATAACCGGATTGCATATCTCCCGTGACTATCGCCACGAGAATACGTACAGGTCGGTCACGCATGGCTCTGTCAATGGCGCGGTGGCAGACTATCTAGCTACCTATGACGAACTGACGGGCATCTACAACAAGCAGGCTTTTTATGCCAAGACCAAGGAGATGCTGCTGGACAATCCAGATAAAAACTTTGATTTGCTGAGAATCAATATCGAGCGCTTCAAGGTTCTAAACGACCTTTTTGGCGAGTCCACGGGCGACAAGCTGCTTCGCTATATAGGCAAGTTCCTCAAGGAAATCAATCTCCCCCTCTGCGTCAGCGGCAGGCTGTATGCGGACAATTTCGTTATCTGCTACGAGGCAGGCAAGGGCGACTCGCAGCGCATGATCAATACGCTGCAGATGGTGGCGGACAGCTTTGCCATCAACAACCGCACCACGCTGAGCTTTGGGCTTTACCGCATAGATGACAAATCCCTGCCGGTAGGCGTGATGTGCGATCGTGCCAATATGGCTTTGTGGAGGGCGAAGGGCAATTTCAAAAATCCATACTGCGAGTATGATGAGCGTATGCGCCAGCAGGTGCTCAAGGAGCAGAAAATCATCAATTCCATGGAGCGAGCCATTCAAAACAAGGAGTTTGCCCTTTATCTTCAGCCGAAGTACGACATCGAGCATGGCACTATTGTCGGTGCTGAGGCGCTGGTGCGCTGGATCAGCCGTGATAATGGCTTTATCTCGCCTGGAGATTTCATACCTGTGTTTGAGAACAATGGCTTTGTGTACGAGGTGGACAAGTTTATTTGGGAGGAAACCTGCCGCTACCTGCGCAAGTGGCTGGACGAGGGGCGCAAGGTGCATCCGATATCGGTCAATGTGTCGCGTATCGATCTTTATGACCCCAAGCTGGTGCAGCTTTTGGTCGGTCTGAGGGAGAAGTATCATCTGCCGCCGGAGTATGTGGAGCTTGAGATTACGGAGAGTGCCTATACAGAGGACCCGGAGCAGATTATCACCGTCACGCGCCAGCTCAGGGATGCTGGATTTGTGATTTTGATGGATGATTTTGGCACGGGCTACTCATCGCTGAATATGCTCAAGGATATTCAGCTTGATGTCTTGAAGCTGGATATGGGCTTTTTGAACAACTCGGATTATTCTGCCAAGGGAGCGAGCATCCTTTCTGCTATCCTCAAGATGGCGGAGAGCCTGAAAATGCAGACCATTGCCGAAGGTGTGGAGACCAAGGAGCAGGTAGAGTTCCTGAAAAGCATCGGCTGCAAATATGTGCAGGGCTTCTACTATTCTCGTCCGCTGCCGGTTGAGGAATTCGAAAAGCTTATTTGAGATAGGCTGCTTTGGCGGCATCAGTACGCTAGATAAGCCAAAAGAGCCATGACGATAAAGTTTGGGCCGTAGGGAATATACTCCCTGCGGCTTTTTCTTTTGCTGGCGAGTGCCAAAAGCGCCACCAATCCGCCGAGGACGATGCCGCCGACAGCCGTAAGCTCCATAGCCTCGGGCTTGAGCCAAAGCCCCAGGGATGCCAGCAGCTTGATGTCGCCTCCGCCGATGCCGCCGCGCGTCAGTATCGCCAGCAGGAGAAAAATCATGCCGCTGGCTGTTGCAGTCACAAGCTGCAAGCAAAGCGCCTGTGGCTGGGTCAAGAGCTGGAAGCACAAGCCAAAGACGGCAAAAAGAGCTAGGTGATGATTCATGATAATCTGCTGTTCGACATCGCTCCAAAGCATGATGAGCAGGAAGCTGCTATAGATGATAAAGAAAAAAGCATGCCTAGCCTGTGGATTTAGCGTTCTGGGCGTACTAAAAATCCCGTACAGCTCCGTCAGTCTGATTGCGATTGAGTTCTCTGGCAGGCAGAGTACGGCAAGCAGTCCGATGATTCCAGAGAGCACGATGATTTTGATGGTGCGCCACTGCCACGGACAGGGATATTTGTGGGGAAAGCTCAGCTCGCCCTTGTTTTGCCTGTAGAGCAGGTTGAGCCAACAGGATAAAAAAGATATAAGCACAACTTGAGAGAAAATGATAAAAATTTTTGGCATAATAAAATACAATCCTTTGCTAAAAACAAGACCAGAGTTCTTGTAACACGAGAAAGAAATATGATATACTAAAAATATTATAGCTTATATATTACGCCAAGGAAATATAGAGATGCTTTCTTTAGATTGCCGCTTGGCAATGGATTTAGATATTTAGAAGGAATGGTGTGTGTGAAGGACAAAGCCAGCAGATTTTTTACGGAGCTTTCGGAGAAGATAACATACCGTCACTGGGTGGTATTGGCAGCTATTGCCAGTGTTGCGCTAGGTTTGCTGGTGTTTGCTGGACTCAATAGTTCACTGGGGGGGGATGAAAAGACTGCTCCAGTAGATATGGTTCATGTCGTAGTGGCGAAGCAGGATATTGCTCCTAAGACTATTATCAAGGAGAGTATGTTAGAGGTAATAGAGATGCCTTCCAGCTTGATACCTGATGATGCGGTTCGAGATGTGGGGCATATTGCCAACAAGCCTGCCAAGGTGCAAATTATGAAGGGCGATGTTGTTACGACACGCAAGGTTCTGATGGATATAACGATGGCTGGCTTTACGGGCGAGATACCGCCGGAGTGCCGCGCTATCAGCATCGCCATTAGTGACGTTACGGGCGTGGCAGGCTTTGCCAAGCCGGGCGATTATGTGGATATCATGCTTATTGCCAAGGGCGATGATAAGATGACAGGCAGGATTGTCTTGCAGGATGTCCTGCTTTTGGCAATCAATAAAAACACTGGCAATCGTCAGGGTGCTGTTTCTGCCAGCGGCGATACGAAAAAAACAGGTGATGGCACGGATAGCAAAGCGCAAAATGCCGCTCAGGAGGCAGCCGCTTCTGACAGCAAGGCTATCAGCGATTTGGCAACGGCTACGCTGGCGGTACTGCCGAGCGATGCTCTGAAGCTGATCACCGAGGCACAGGAAGGAACGCTGTATCTGTCCCTGCGTCCTTACAAGCCAAGGGATAAATTCACTACGGACACGAAGTACATTCATTATTCCACCACCAAGGATAATAAGCCTGCCGCCCAGACTCCTGCGCCAGCTCCGGCACAGAGTGCTCCAGCAGCCCGTCAGCCTGCGATGCAGCAGCCTGTACAAGCGCCAGCTCAGCCATATAGCGCTCCGTCTGGCGGCGTAGAGGTTATTCGGGGAACTGCAGCGACCAGGGAGGGAGCATGATGAGCAGATATTGGTTCAAGATAATAAACTACATCTGTTTGCTGAGCCTCATGCTTACGGTGGCGGTTGTGCCCGTGGCAAAGGCTGCCCATCAGCCTATCTGGCTGGAAATCAATCAGGCGTATCTTTATCAGGCTGGCAGCTCGGAGATAACGAGGGTGACGGTTGCCAATCCAGCCATTGCCGATGTCGTTGTGCTCGATCGCGTCAAGCTGAATATCATCGGCAAGGCGCTCGGCTCTACGAGTCTTTCGGTGTGGAGCGAGAACGGCATGCGGCAGGATTTCATTATTTCTGTCTGCAATACTGATACGGCAACGGCACAGTTCATCAGGCAGTCGATGGGACTGGACGGCGTGCAGGTCGCCAAGGTGGGCGACAAGCTGGTCTTGCAGGGCACTGTGGAGAATCAGTACGAGCTGAACAATGCCCTCGGCATTGCCAAGGTTTATGCTGATGAGGAGAATATCGTCAATCTGATTCAGATGAAAAATCCGACCATGGTTAATTTGTCGGCGTTGGTCATCGACATCAGCGGCAAGAATGCCAGCGACCTTGGCTTCAAGTATGGCGTTGCCAGTGGCGTGTCTACTAGCAATGGCAACACGACCATTACCTTTGGCACGGCGGGGGATTTTTACGGCGGCAAGGATTATTATGATAGTACGCGCCATGTATTTCAGAATATAGATTTTCAGATACAGGCACTGGCTACCCAGAATAAGCTTCGGGTGCTGTCACGTCCGAACATCACTACGATGAGCGGCGAGGAGGCAGAGATACTGATTGGCGGCGAGCTGCCTATCCCGACGACCAAGGACGGCGAGATTTCTATTGAGTGGAAGTCATACGGCATCAAGCTCAAAATCAAGCCGCAGGTTGACCGTGACAACAAGATTACCTCCAAGATTGACGCAGAGGTCAGCGGCATAGACAACAGCGTAGCCATACCGACCACTGCCGGCAAGATACCGGGGCTTATCTCACGCAAGGCTTCGACTATGCTTTCTGTTCCCGATGGACAGACGATGGCGATTGGCGGACTGATGAACAGCGATGACAGCAGGATTATTACCAAGGTGCCTATTTTGGGCGATATTCCAGTTATCGGCGAGTTTTTCAAGCATACTTCGACCAGCAAGGATAAGAGGGAGCTGATGATTCTGATTACGCCGACCATAGTCACGAGCAATGACCCTGTGAAGGGGACGAATAAGATGCTGCAGGCGGTGGAGGAAAGCAAGCGCCAGTGGCAGGAAATGCAGGAGATTTATCCCAACGATCCGCCAGTAAAGAATAGTCCGCAAGATGGCGCTGTCGATGAGGATGCTGCCCTGCATGGCAATGGCTTGCCGCTGTTCCAGCAGAAGGATGCCAAGAAGGCACAGAGCTGGACGGAAAAGGCAGAGGCGGAGCTTCGCCAGGAGGCTGCCGCCAGCCAGCCAAAGGAATCGTGATGCCGCTGGCGAGCGCAGTGAGAGAAAGGAGGAGGTCATAGTTGGCTGAAGAAAAAATCAATGGCGTTGTCATTACCTTCTTTAGTACGGCTTCGGCTGTAGGCAAGACCCTGATAAGCGTCAACATGGCCTCTGAGCTGGCAAGGCAGGGCTGTCATGTCTGCCTTGTGGACTATGATTTGCAGTTTGGCGATGTAGCGAATTATCTGCAGCTTCCCGTGGAGCGCTCTGTCTATGATGCCGTGGAGGCCTTGGAGGAAAATCCCGAAGCGGACATCAAGAAGCAGCTTCTGCCGTACCGCTATGGCACGATCAGCTTTGATGTCCTGCCGGCACCTGAGTTTTTGGATCAGGCGTACAGCCTGTCGACGGACGGGTGCACGAGGCTGATTGAGAGGCTGAGGCTTTTGTATGATTATGTGATTATCGATACCACCAGCATGTTCAGCAAGCTGAACCTTGCCATGCTGGATTTGAGCACCGTGGTTACGTTTTTGGGCGTGGTGGATTTTATTCCGACTATCAAGAATATGAAAATCGGCAATGATACCTTGCGGACGCTGAACTATGATACCAACAAAATCCGCCTGGTGCTGAATCGCAGCGATGCCAAGACCCGTATTCCGATGGAGTCGGTGGAAAAGCTCCTCGGCGAGGGATTTTATCATATTTTGCCGAATGACTTTAAGGCGGCTACGGAATCCATAAATACAGGCATCCCCTTGGTGCTCGGCGGCTCAGACAGCGTGCTGGCTGAGGAAATCCGCCGTCTGATTTCACGCTATACAAATAGAGCGTATGTGTCTGGCGAGCCTGTGGCAAAAAAGCGCGAGGAGCGCCACAAGGGCGGTCTTTTGAGCAAGATTTTCGGGAGGTAGTACGTTATGCAATACAAAATCATGCTGATAGAGCATAACCGCCTTCTCCTAGAGCAGCTCTCCAAGGTTATTGAATCCGGTGCTGATATGGAGCTTGAGGCAAGGTTTCAGAACAGCAGCGATGCCTTGGGGCAGGGACGCGTGTTCAACCCCAATATCATCCTTTTGGATGCGGATATTGGCAATGCCACGGAGCTTTTGCAGGACCTTATAGGTGTTTTTCCTGCTGCTTCTATCATTTGCACTGGCGAAAAATGGGATGCCGAGGGTACGAGCCATTTTATTCAGGCAGGGGCGAGCGGCTATCTCATCAAGCCGTTTACCTACAATGGTCTCAAGGAAGCTATCAAGACATATACTGCCAACGGCATGGAGCTGGACTGCCAAACGATGGTTTTTTTCAGTCCCAAGGGCAAAAGCGGCAAGACAACCCTGATTGCCAATCTTGCAATGGCTCTAGGCAGGACGACGAATGAGCAGGTAGGCATTATCGATGCGGATTTGCAGTTTGGCGATATGGCGGTGTTCTTCAATTTAGAGCCGCAGAGCACCATTGTCGAGGCGTCACGTGATGCCAAATTTTTATCGCCTTTGGATTTGAAGTCCTACTATACCAAGGTCAATGACAAGGTGTCCGTGCTGTGCGGCACCAAGAATCCCAGCCTGATAGACCGAGTGAGCATAGATTCACTTGAAGCGGTTATCAAGATGAGCCGCAGCCTGTTCAAGTACCTTTTGATTGATGTGCCGGCAGGCTTCAATCCCACCTCGATAGCGGCGGCAGAGATGTCCAGTACAACCTATGTGGTGGCGATGATGAATGGCGGCTACGAGGTCAAGCATGTCCAGAGGGCACTGGAGATTTTTGAGGGCTGGGATGACTGTGCCAAAAGGGTCAAGGCGGTATTTACGCGAGTTGTGCCGTGCAATGAGGATTCTCGGCGCAAGCTGTCCGAGGCGATGGGCTATCCAGTTGAGGCAGTCATGCCCAATGCCTATATGGTGGTTTCCAAGGCGGCTGACAATGGGCAGATGGCGATGGATTTAGAGCCAGACAGTCCTTTGGCGATGAGCATCAACTATTTGGCAGGCAGGATTATCCATCCGCCGACAGGGGGCGGTCTGCATGATTAACCTGCTTATAGGCCTTATGGCGGCGCTTGTTTTCTTTTGCATTTTGATGGTGTTTTTGCACAGGAAGAATGATGAGGAAAATAATATCAACAACCGCATGGCGTATTTTTCTGGCGTGGAGGCGAGCCTGCGCCACACGAGAGCTAGTGACAGCAGGCGGTACAAGGATAAAACCTTAAAGGAAAAGCTGTATTATGCAGTAAAAGCTCTAGGCGCAAGGCTGGCAAAAATTAAAAAGTCCAGCAATCTTGACCGCAAGATGCAGCAGGCTGGCTGGCCACTTTTAGGCTCTGAGTTTCAGGTGGTGTTGCTTTGCTGTGGCGCTATAGGGGCTATAGTGCTGGGGCTTTTGACCATGACGCCGCTCAACGCCGTGCTGGGGTTTGCGGCAGGCTGTCTTGTCTGCCTTATGGTGCTCTCGGTCAGTATTCAGCGTCGGCAAAAGGCGTTTATCAATCAGCTCGGGGATATGCTTACCATGATTGCCAATGCCCTTAGGGCAGGTTTCAGCTTTATGCAGGCACTCGACCATATCGCTAACGAGATGGATGACCCGGTAAAGAGCGAGGTCAGAAGGGTGGTCATGGATGTCAATGTCGGTCTGCCGCTAGAAGATGCACTCAACAATATGACGGAGCGCGTCAACAGCCCTGATTTCAATCTAGTGGTAGCCGCCGTGCTGATCCAACGGCAGGTAGGTGGCAATCTGGCACAGATACTTGATACCATCAGCGAGACCATCAACGAAAGAGTCAGAATGCGGCGAGAAATCAGTGCCTTGACGGCACAGGGCAAGTTATCAGGCATGATATTGGGGGGGCTGCCTATTGCCTTGGCTGCCGTCTTGCAGATCATAGCGCCAGGGTATCTTGCACCGCTATTTAATAGCGATATAGGAATGATGTCTATATGTGGCGCAGGAGTATTGATGTTGATAGGATTCTTAGTGATTAGAAGAATCGTAGATATTGAGTTATAGAATTGTAGTTGTGAAAATACGAATATTTTATTATAGCTCGATAATAGATTTGTAAATATCTACTTAGGTGTAAATCTAAGTACAATATTTAGATATGTTTTTTATTTTTAGGAGGAATGATGTATGCTTACTATTATTGAACATCTCAAAAATCGTTATCTTGGACAAAAAGCACAGGGAATGGTGGAATATGCACTGATTTTGGCTTTTGTAGTTGCTGTTGCCGGATATTTATCTACCACTGGTGAGGTCGGAGTTGCCATTCAAGGTGTGATGGATAAGGTTACAACAGCATTAGGTGGCACAGTAAAACACTCGTAATTCATTTGAGATGTGTTGTTGTCAATGGTGATATTTTAGGTAAGTTTTTTATTAGACATGGCAGGCGCAATGGCTTCTTCGGAAGCCATTGTCCTATATTCTGTTGCAATGGTTTTGGGGCAATAAAAAAGCAGGAACAGATATTGCCTGTCCTGCCATACAGTTCTTAGATTGTAGCAACCCGCAGGTTCAAGCCGAGAGGCTTCATCAGCTTTAAGAGGGTATCAAGCTTTGGTACGGTTTTGCAGGCTTCGATTCTAGCGATAGATGATTGTGGCATATTGCACATGCTGGCAAGCTCACGCTGGCTAATGCCTAAAGCATTTCGCTTAGAGATAATATCTGAGATGATGGAAGAAAGAGATTCAATTTCTGATATTTCATTTTCTCCATTAGGAGAGATATTTTTGATATAGTCTTTATAGTCATTCCAAGTTTTCATTTTGCAGCTTCCTTTCTAACGATGTAGTCGTCTCGTTCTCTTTTTGCCTGTTCTAGTTCGGCTTTTGGTGTTTTTTGTGTTTTTTTGCGAAAATGATGCAGGAGAACAAAGGTGTTATCAATATGAAAGAAATAAAGTATGCGGTTCTTTCCAGGTCTCAATTCCCAAATATCCTCTACGAGATGTTTGGTGATATTATCAGGAAGTGTTGTTCCATTATCAGCTAAGAGCTGTATATAAAGTCGAAGCTGTTTTAGCTGAATACGGGCATCCTTGTTAGAGTCTGCTTTAATTCGCAGTTCTTCTAGGAAATCCCATACATCTGAGGAACCATTATTTTTTTCATAAAATTCTATCTTGTACATAACAATCTCCCAAATTTTTATGATAAACTAATGATAGCATATATGCTATCAAGATTCAATGTATTTCATTAAAGGATTGAGGATATGAAAGGTCAAAAAGCGCAGGGCATAGTTGAGTTTGCCTTGGTTTTGCCTCTTTTGATGCTTATAGTCATGGGCATTATTTATTTTGGCTTGGCGTTTAGCGATTATCTTACGATGAATAATACTGTCCGCAGTATCGCCCACGAAGCTTCACTGCGCCAGACAGATGATGATTATAGAACTGTGGTTGTCAATAACACAAGAAATATGACCTTGGTTAATGATGTCTTTATTTGGCAGCCTGATTCGGCAAATGGCAATAACAATGATGCGCTTTCCGTGACCTTTGACAGTGGCATGCACAATGTAGTTGTACAGGCTCATGCGCCATTCAATCGAAACAGCGCCATTGGCAATGCCTTTCATAATCTGATGGGGCAAAGTATGGCAAGTGGCATAAATATACGTTATAGTATGTATTCTGATGTGCGAAAATAAAGGAAGTGCAGTAAATGACCCTATTAGAGAAGCTGGGACAGGGCGGCAAGCCCAATGTACAGGTACAGATTTTTGCTGCTATTTCCAATGAGGCGGCAGATACCGCCTACCAAAATGTCAAGAAAACAGTTCATCGACGCTTGGTAGAGGAAATGACGCCGCAGGAGCAGATGATTCTCTCTGCGGTGCATCAGGATGCGGCACAGGTAGAGCAGGTTATCAGCGGCTATGTAGAAAAGGTCTTAGAGCAAGACCCTTTTGCCGTGCCGGTCAATGAAAGAGCGCGCATCGTCTCTGACCTCAAGGATGAGATGCTCGGACTCGGACCTATTGAAATCCTTTTGAAAGACCCGTCCATTACGGAGATTATGGTCAATGGACCGAAAAAGATTTTTGTCGAGCGCATGGGCAGATTGCAGCTTACGGACGTACAGTTTCATGACGACGCACATGTAATGAATATCATCGAGCGCATTTTGTCGCCGATAGGCAGGCATATCGATGAATCCGTGCCCTTGGTGGATGCAAGGCTCGAGGATGGCTCGCGTGTCAATATCATCATACCGCCGCTTTCCTTGATTGGCCCGTGCATCACCATCCGCAAATTTGCCACCAAGGCACTGTCTGTAGAAAATCTCATCGCCTTTGGCACGCTGGACAGGAAGATGGCAGATTTTATCAAGGCGTGTATTCAGGCGAGAATCAATATCCTTGTTTCGGGCGGTACTGGCTCAGGCAAGACGACGACCTTGAATGTATTGTCCTCGTTTATTCCCGAAACCGAGCGCATCGTTACCATTGAGGATGCCGCCGAGCTGAAGCTCCAGCAGGAGCACGTAGTTACCTTGGAGTCCCGTCCTGCCAATATCGAGGGCACGGGCGAGATAACTATCCGTGACTTGGTGAAGAACGCCCTGCGCATGCGTCCTGATAGGATTATTGTCGGCGAGGTGCGTGGCGGCGAGGCACTCGATATGCTGCAGGCGATGAATACAGGTCATGATGGCTCTCTTACGACGGCGCACGCCAACAGTCCCCGTGATGCCCTGTCAAGGCTTGAAACCATGGTGCTGATGGCAGGCTTTGAGATGCCTGTCAAGGCAATCCGTGAGCAGATTTCCTCTGCTATCGAGCTGGTACTTCAGCAGAGCCGCCTCAAGGATGGCTCGCGCAAGATTACCTATATCACCGAGGTACAGCATATGGAGGGCGATATTATCACCACGCAGGATTTGTTTCGCTTTGAGCAGACAGGCATGGACGAAAATGGCAAGCTGACAGGACGTTTCGTGTCTACAGGGATGCAGCCAGGCTTTATGGAGAAATTTCAGATCAACGGCGTAGATATGCCGGCAGATTTCTTTATGACAGAGGACGAGAAAAGGGGTTATTACTGATGATGGCAGTATTGCTTTCCCTAGGTACGGCCGCATTGTGCTTTTTTCTATTCTATGCCTTGATTCAAATCAAGATAAAGCCGCAGCAAAAGCTCAGCCAAAGGCTGCTGGCTCTTGATTCCGCAGATATTGCGGCAGATGGAAGAACCAGGCTTGCTGCATCTGGTGTTGGAAGGAAACTAGAGCGCAAGAAGCCATCCTTTCGCCAGCGCGTGATTATCCCATTGCAGGAGAGCATCGGGCGCTTTATCACCAATCTTGCTCCTGCAGCTTGGTCAAGCGAGCTGGAGCACAAGCTGGTGCTGGCTGGCAAGAGCCGGGCGTGGTCTTGTCAGGCGTATGCTGTTTTCTGGGTCATGATGATAGGCGCAGGACTGTTTCTTGGCATCAGGTATACTGCCAATGCAGGCGATATGCCGCTTGTACAGTCTTTTATGCTGGTGCTGGTTTTTGCGGTGCTTTTTGGCATGATGCCGCTGGTCATTTTGAGAATGTTGATTCAGAAAAGGCAGGAGCTTATTCTGCGCCAGATGCCGGAGATACTGGACTTGCTCTGCGTCAGCGTGCAGGCAGGTCTGACATTTGATGCCGCCCTGCGGCGGATTGTGGAGAAGATGCAAGGGCCTTTGATTGAGGAAATGAGGCGAATGTTGGATGATGTCCGCATGGGACTGCCCCGCAGGCAGGCGATGCGGATGCTGTCTGATCGCTGCGAGGTTCAGGAGCTGACGCTTTTCTGTACGTCTTTGATACAGGCAGAGCGCCTGGGGACGAGTATCGGCAAGACGCTTACCAGCCAGTCTGCCAATATGCGCGAGCGTCATCGCCAGAGAATCAAGGCGCAGGCAATGAAAGCGCCGGTCAAGATGCTTTTTCCGCTGGTGCTGTTTATTTTTCCAGCTCTTTTTGTCATCGTCCTATTGCCATCGCTTTTGAGCCTGATGGAGAATTTTGCCAAGTAAAAAAGCCTGTCTGTCACAGTTTGCAAAGAACGCTGGCGGCAGGCTTTTTGGCTGAGAGGAGAAAATCGCCGTGCAAAAAATAAGGCTGGCAGTTCATGAAAACGAGCTTGCGGTATATGTGGCAGATAGCTTCTGGCACAGGCTGAGAGGACTGATGCTAAGAAAAAGGAGCTTTCTGCCTATGGGAACAGGACTTTTGCTAGTGCCCTGCAATAGCATACATATGATGTTCATGCGATTTGCCATCGATGTGGTGTACATAGACAAGGAATATCATGTCTTGAAATGCGTCAAAAATGTCCGCCCGTGGCTGGGGCTGAGTGCCTGCTGGCAAAAGAACACTTGGGCGGCGCTTGAGTTTCCACAGGGCACAATAGAGCAGTATGCCATCCATATAGGTATGAGGCTGCCAATAGTAGCGGTATAGCCGAGAACGGCTAACAACTCCATAATAGACATGGCATCACGCCATCCTTTGAGGATTTCCCATGTGGGATTTCTGTATCATCGAAGGGTGACAGTCCATCCGTAGAGGGTCAACCGCCTACCGTTATGGTGGCTTATTCCTTGTAACATATATGTCATATGGTGGCAAATAGAAAAAGCTCCGTGATTGCACGGGGCTTTTTCTGTTGCCGTATTTTTGGTCAGTGCCGTATCTTATTGCCAGGAGATGTTGTCAGGCGGCGAGGCAAGCCCGATGATGGCATTGCCAGTACCGCCATTTATGTGGCTGCCATTGCCAGAGTCAAAATCCCCTAGGAAATTTTCATGAATATATGTGCCGCCTTTGCCTGTAAGTGTTAATCCTTTGGCGGCAATAGAGCCATAGAAGGTCATGGCATGGTCATTGATGTGTACAAGGGCATTAGGAGCATAGATGATGCCACGGAAATAAGCACCATTTATAGGATCAATCTGTACTCTATCTGCGTTAGGGCAGACAAAGACAATAGGTCTGGAATTTTGGTCTATGGTAGTAGACTTAGGAGTTAGCTTTATTTGCCCTGTATAGTCACAGACAATGTACAAAGGAGTGTTATCGTTTGGCTTTAGTTTTTTTAGAGGTTCATTGATGTTTAGCTCTGGGTTGCCGCCGTTTTTGTTGTAGATATAATTTATGCCGTAAAACTGGGCAAGTTCTTTTACGTCTTTGCCATTGTCCCAGTTGTATTCCTTGCCTTGGGAGCTGTTGACTCCAGCCATGATATTTTTGAGCTGTTCATCGAGAGTTTTGTCCTTATCCTGCTCTAGCTTTATATAATCGCCAGCTTCTACGGCTTCCTTGACAGTTGTGTATTTGCCATCTTTCAAGCCATCCTTAGCGGCAGTATCTAGAAGTTCGTGTCTATCATCGACTCTTTCCATCTTGGCATCTGCACCGATGCCTACTATGCGTCCATGGTAAAATGTGGCTTCATTGATTTTTGATATATCAATGTTATCAGGGTTCTGATTGGTATTGGTGAAGTCGAGACCAATAGAGCCAAAGGAAAAGAGATTGTCAAAGATAGTGCCGTCGCTGCCACCGCCAGTCGCAACAATGGAAGCGACGGCAGCCGCAGATATATCGACCGTATCGCCGACATCAAACAGGCGAAGAAAATAAACGGGAACTTCCTCTGTTAAAAGCACTCTGTAGTAGGTCGTGCCGTCATCGACCTCTCGTGCCTGATAGATGCATTCGATATCTCTCCAATTGGCTAAATTGTCCCGCACAGAAAGTTCAGCTTTATAATCAGCATGGATATGACCATCTACATCTGGTGTATTGTTGTTGTCTCTGTATGCTGCCGCCCCGGCAATGGCTGCCGCATCAGCGGCATTTTGCAGCTTTGATTTGTGAACGTACATACTGCCGAAATCCACCGTAAAGCCGCAGGCAGCTATGATGAGGGGCAATAAGACGGCGGTAAAGACGATGATTTGTCCCTTTTGCCTGCACACCGCCCACTGTGCCAGACACATTCTCCATATATCTGTCATGCGTGTATTCCTCCTTGACATACTCCCTTTGATACGAGATAGCTATACCCATGATAGCCGCTATCACTTGCCCTGTGGCTCTTCATGCTTTTTTTCTAGCTGCTGGATTTTGCGCTCATGTGCCTTTACGGCAAAATTCAGTCTGGCGCGCTCCTCCTCGGACACCGTATCGTCCTTGGCGGTCTTGGCTAGATAGTCCTCAATCCTCTGCTTGCGAGAGGCTATAGCCTTTATTTCATCGGCGAGAGGCTTTTCCGCCCTCAGAGCCTCGCCATAAATCGTGTGTATATTGTCGATGATATGCTGGGCGTAGCCTCGCTCGGCAGATGCCCTTTCGAGATACCGGGCAACGCCGTAGATAATCTCATAGGGATCTTTCGCTTCCTGAATCCATTCCAGCAAATCCATCTTGATGCTTTGCTGGACTCCGTGAGGGGTATTGATTAAATCCTGAATATTTTCCGCCTCCGACATGATATTTTCAGCCCCTTTCTATGCTGTCCGCTGCGCGTGAAGCAGCAGACGCCTTGCCATATTATTATATCAGTTGTTGGTGAAAGAGACAAATTATGCTATAATTAATCACAATAACTCTCTACTTATCCACAGAAAACTGTGAGTTGTTCAAGGACGAGCTGAGAGTTATTCACTATTTTATGCACAATGGGCACAAACCTGTGGATAAGTTATTCAGACTATCCACAGAATTGGCAAAATTAATGTGCATTCTGGAGGAATATTTTATGCAGGAAAAAAAGGAATTGCAGCGGGGGTTGAAAAACCGCCATCTGCAAATGATGGCCCTTGGGAGCGCCATCGGCACGGGGCTTTTTTATGGCTCGGCTTCGACTATTGCCCTTACGGGACCGTCGGTCATGGTGGCTTATCTCATAGGCGGCATCGTTATTTATTTTATTATGCGCATGCTGGGCGAAATGGCTGTGGATGAGCCTGTATCAGGCTCTTTCAGCTACTATGCCACGAAATACTGGGGACCGTTTCCGGGATTTCTCTCTGGCTGGAATTATTGGTATTGCTATATCATGGTCAGCATGGCGGAGCTGACTGCCGTAGGCATCTATGTGAACTACTGGCTGCCTGATGTGCCGCAGTGGCTTTCTGCCCTGATTTGCCTTTTGGCTATTACAGCAATAAATTTATTTAACGTCAAGGCGTATGGCGAGATGGAGTTTTGGATGGCGCTCATCAAGGTGGCGGCAATCCTCAGCATGATTGTGCTGGGTGCGTACCTGATATTTGCCAATCCTGTCGGCTTTCCAGACAATATGAGCAATCTCTGGGCGTATGGCGGCTATATGCCAAACGGCGTGTGGGGCTTGATGATGGCGTGCGTGGTGGTCATGTTTTCCTTTGGCGGCATCGAGCTTTTAGGGATTACGGCTGGCGAGGCAGAGAATCCGGACAAGTCCATTCCGCAGGCAATCAATCAGGTTATTTGGCGTATTTTGATTTTTTATGTTGGTACGATGTTTATCCTCATGTGCCTGTGGCCGTGGAATCAGGTCGGCATGGAGGCAAGTCCCTTTGTGCAGATTTTTGACAACGTGGGGATTCCGGCAGCCGCCCATATTCTGAATCTCGTGGTGCTGTCAGCGGCTATTTCCGTGTACAATTCCGCTATTTATAGCAATTCCCGTATGCTGTACGGACTTTCTGACAAGGGCGATGCTCCTGCGCTTTTGCACAAGCTCTCCCATAGGGGCGTGCCGATTGCTGGAACTTTGATTTCCTCTGGCATTACCTTTCTGATCGTCATTATGAACTACCTGTTTCCGAGCCAGGTGTTTATGTATCTCTTTGCGGTGGTTATTATCTCGGCGGTTATCAACTGGGTTTCCATTACGGTTACGCATATGAAGTTCCGCCAGCACTGCCTGAAAACCGGGCATCCTGTACCGCATTTTCACTCATGGCTCTATCCTTGGATGAACTATTTCTGCTTGGCTTTTCTGGCAGGGGTTATCTTCATGATGACGCAGATTCCGGATATGCAGATGGCGGTGTGGGCGCTGCCTGTATGGCTTTTGGTGCTGTATGCCGGCTATCGATTCAAGAAGGGATGATGAAAGAGGCACTAACGGGGTGTCAGCTTATATAGGTGGGGTGAACGCCTGTGGAGATAGCTTGACGAAGCAGGAAGCCCATTGGCTTTCGACAGTGGATAGTTCACGCTGTTGCAATAGCTGATGTGCAATGCAGGGATTACAATAATATGGAAAGGGGATATTGCAGCAGCCTTAGCGCCGGTTAGCATGGAGCAAAATATTTAGGCTGTCTGCAATAAAGAAAGAAATGGAGTCTATTTACAATCGAATCAAAAATGCCATGACTGATGAGGGGACGATGCCAGAGGATTTTGTCCTCAGACCCAGGCTGTCGGATGGCAGGCAGTTTGCCGATGGCGCTATTGACGGCACAATCCGCTACTACATGGGGCGTGCCGACAACACGGATATAGAGCTGCTGACGCAGGCATTGAAGCTGGCATCCAAAGACAAATTTGAGGATGCTGGCAATGCCCTGCTTACCTGTTTTGCGCAGGGAATCGTCATGCTGCCGGTTATGGATAAGGTGCAGGAATGGATTTATGCACATTCGGGGGAGCTTTCGCCTGAGAATTTGGGCAGGTTTGCCATGACGCTCTTGACGCAGAGCAGCGATGTCGAGTCGGTGAAGTTTGCCCTGACTATTTTGGAGGTGATAGATAACGAGCCGACAGATGAGCTAAGGGAGCTGGTATCTACTCTGGCAGCCTGTGAGGAGCTGACTTTGTTCTGCCTTTTCGTTCTGGGCGGCTATGAGAACGCCAATGAGATGTATTTTGCACTGGCAAAGAAACTGCATGGCTGGGGGAGAATTCATGCTGTCAGCATGCTAAAGCCTGTCAACGAGGAGATGCGGGATTGGCTGCTGCGTGAGGGCTGGCAGAACAACGTCATGCCGGAGTATTCTGCTATTACGATTATCAAGCGCGTCAAGCTGGCAGATATGCTGCAAAATGTCGATGCTGGCAAGCTGGACGAGCTGGCAAATCAGGCAGGCAATCTGATTGGCTATGCGCTGCAGGAAGAGCCTTTGGCGGGGCTGTCTGCCTACAAGCGTGCTGGAGAGGTGCTGCATGGGTATCTTGCCTGCGCACAAAAGGCAGGCTTGACAGAGGAGAATTTGCAAAAGCTGCCAGCAATTAAGGCATTTATCGAACAAAGCAGCCTTGCCAACAAATGGCAGCTTGTGGATATGTGCAATGAAATTTTGGGGTGATTTGGCAAAAATTGCTGCTTAATACCGCAAATCCTGATTTGTCGAGTTGGTCGCAACTTGACTAAAAAAAATATTTGGTATAGAATAGGAGCATAAAAAAAGAGCGAACCACAATGATGGTCGCCGCTACATGTTTTTGTGATCTTTTATTTGACCGTCAAACAGTGGTGGTAACACTGATGGTCACAACATCTTACGAAAAAGCTGTCCTGCCAGGGGCAGCTTTTTTCGTGTCTAAAGATGCCAGTCGACATGTGACAACTACGCTGATCTTAGAAAGCCAACGTGAGCCTGCCTGCGAGTGCCAGCCATAGCAATATTGCCATGCCAGTTGTCACTACGAAAGCAACAAGCGGTATGAGGGCATAGATTGCTATGGCAAGGGCTTCATCACAGGCACTTCCCTTTTCTGGGAACACTATCATCGAAACCTCTGTTGATAACATGATTCATGCTATCATCTCCCCGTAAACAAAACTGCAAGGCAGAACATTTACTTATTTGCAGGGCGACCATCATTTGTATCATTGATAACAGCATTTTCATGCTGCGTCCGCTCTGTGGGCATAATCCCACGATATGCGAATATTATATCAAATGAATTTACTATCGTCAAAATCATGATTTATAGGGTAACTAGAATACCGAATATATTTTTACATATCATATATTTATTGCTAAAATACACATTGGTCTTGTGGGGGGGACATTCATGCTATACTAGCTGTCTAGGAGGCGAAATGCATGAATTGTCTTGTGAAAGGTTTTCGGGGATTTCAAAGGATATATTTTAGGGATGCCCTTGCTATGCTGGCTGTAATGCTGGCAGTATTTTTTTTGACGGAAAAGGATGTATCTGCATCTGGCATAGGGCTGTTTGTCAGAAAAAGCATCATCTGCTCGCTGGCACTGTGCATTGTACAGGCAGTAGTGAGGGAGAGATTTTTTTCTAGGCACTGGCTTATGGCGCATGGCTTAATCTGCTGGGAATATCTGTATATTTTTGTGCAGGCAGTATTTATCAATGCTGGTGCCTTGGGACAGATTTACGAAAATGAGATTTTTCTTGGCTCTTACGGGGCGATAGGCTGTATATTTTTGCAGTACATACAGGAAAATTATGTGCGCAAAGCATTTTGGGCGGTGCTTTTGGATGTGCCAAAGGCAGCTTTGACATGGATTCCCGTGATTACGGTGGTTCACTGGCTGATATACGGCTACAATATCACCTTTGAGGAAATGACGGCAGTGCAGCAGACATCATTTAGGGAGGCTAGTGAATGGCTCATGGTGTATGTCGGCATACTGCCAGCCAGCGTACTGGCATTGTGCCTATGTGCCGAAATGTGGGTGTTTCATCTTCTGCGCCGCTATGTGGGGCAAAAGGCATCTAAGCCTTTTAGTGCACGATTGCGCAACAAATATCTTATGGCGGCATTGACCATTTTGGCGTTTTATTATCCTGTCAAGATAATTGCTGATTCGGACTGGACGGGTCAATATGTGCACGCTGCTGCATATGCCCGAAATATTTCTCAGTATGTGAAGAACGTGGACGCCAAGACTGCCAGCATTGAATTTGATGATACAGCTATGATTAGCACTGAGCCGCATACCGTAGTGGTGGTGATAGGAGAATCTGCCAACAGGGACAAGCTGCATGTGTATAATCAAGATTATCAGTTTGCTGATACGCCTTGGCTGGAGCAAAGCAAGGCAGATGAAGATTTTATCTTTTTTAGCAATGCCTATGCCTGCCAAAGCATGACGTTGCAGGTATTGGAGCAGGCTTTGACGGAAAAGAGCGCGTACAATGATGCTGACCTGCTGGAAGCCATGAATTTTGTGGATATAGCCAAGGCAAAGGGATATAAGACGTATTGGATTACGAACTTGGGCGGCGGAGATGCTGGGTCGTTTTTTGCCATGATAGCCTCTCGGACGGATTATCTTTGGCGAGAGCCTGCTGCGTATGATGACAATATGCTGAAATTTTTGCCTAAAATCAATCCACAGGAAAATAATCTCGTCATATTTCATGGCAATGGCAGCCATGCACGCTACAAGGATCGCTATCCAGAGGAAAAGGCTGTTTTTGACGATGGGAGCGTGGAGTCAGAATATGCGGATTCGATAAGGTATGTAGATGGTTTCTTGGAAAATATCTATGATTTTGGCGTGGCAAACCTTAATTTGCAACTTATGTTATATTTTTCCGACCACGGTGAAAATCTCAAGACAGGCCACGGTCCGAGCGACAAGGATTTTGCCAAGGTGCGCATACCGGCAATGAGTTTTGCCTCACAGGCGTATAGGCAGAATAATCCTGAGCTGGTCAGGGCATTGCAGCAGCATAGGGATAGTTTCTTCACCAATGACATGATGTATAATATAATCTGCGGTATGCTCAGGGCAAGGTCACAGTTTTATGATGCCAGAGAGGACTTGTCATCATCGGCTTTTGCCTATCAGCTACAGGATTTGCTGACCTTTGGCACAAAGGCAAGGGTAGCAGATGACCCAGCATTGCAGTAATCAGGCATAAAAAATGCTGTCTGTTCAAAATACGAACAGACAGCTTTTTATGTGTTTAAAGTGTTTGAATACGTTGTCCAGCAGTTTTGTAAACAGCAGAATCGTCCCTCATGCCGATGACGATAACCAGCAATAAAATACGAATGACAATAAATATATCTATTATTTTGTTGTTTATTTATGACTAGAGAGTCCTATGCTATTTAGAAATATAAAAATACCTCCTATACTGGCTAACGAGTATAAGAGGCACGTATAATCAAAGAATACTTCTTAGACCCCGAAGAGCAATATTACGCCGCCTAGGGTACTCATGCCGACAATGCAGAATTTCAGTACTGGGCGCGGGGCGAGATGGGTGAGCTTGGCTCCGAGGTAGGCGCCGATAAACTGCCCGATGAGCGTCTGAAGGAAAATGACCAAATCGAGCTGTCCCTTGAGGATATAGCCCAAGCCTCCTGCTACGGAAATAGGCAGGATAACCATCATGCATGTGCCGATGGCCTGTATCAGGGGCACGCCGAAGATAATCAGGAGCGTGAGCTGGATAAAGGCAGCAGCACCGATGCCGAATGCACCAGAGATAAAGCCGTTGATTGTACCGGCGATGATACCGTATATGTACAGCTTTTTGCCCTCTAGGAGATGGTCAGGAAAATGAAACAGCGAATTGAGCCATTCGGAGTGATAAACCTTTAGATACAGGAGGACTGCCGACAAGAGCATGATATAGCTGGTCATATGGCGCACCAGCTCGGCATCGAGCATCATGGACACGTTTGCACCGGCAAAAGAGCCGACAACGCCGCCGATGCCGAGAACCGCACCGGTTTTTACCACGACCTCGCCTTCTTTGAAGTGGCTGTATGCACCAGACAGGCAGGTGAAAATCATGGAGGTCAGGGCAACTGCCAGGGCGGCATGCATAGGCACATGGAAGCCTACGACAAGCATGGCGATGGTAACTCCTGCACCGCCAGCGCCGACAAAGCCGATAACAGCGCCAAGAAGCAGCATGGCAAGAAAAAGCATGAAATCAGATCCTTTCAGTGTGACTAGCTGCTAGTTTTTTGCCTGCACCTATGCTGGTGACAGGGCATACAAAATGTTGATACTAGCAAGCCATGTTATTATAGCATAAAAATAGTCACTTGGAGCATAAAAATTTAGCTATAAAGCGAGGGTGATATGCTCAGAATATGGCTTCTAGCGGAAAAATTTTATTATTTTTGCAAAAGATTTGCCAAACATGGCTCTGATTCCTTGACATGAGGGGGCTAAGAGGCTATAATACTAATGCAGTGTGAGTGCTTCGCTGTCAAAGCTCATATTGAGAGGCTTTGTCTGCAGCTTGCATTGAGGTAGATGCTGATATAGCACAGTTGGTAGTGCATCGGATTCGTAACCCGAAGGTCGCCAGTTCGATTCTGGCTATCAGCTCCATAAAAAAACAACAGGCTGTCCCGTGCGGGGCGGCCTGTTTTTTTTGTGTCTTGCCTTTTATTTAGCGAGGCTGGTTCATGTTTTCTAAGAGGGTCTGCTTGAGCTGGTTTTCGATAGCTGATAGCTCCTGTTGGGCGTTTTGTCGGGCAATCCTGCCCTCCTGCTGGATTTTCAAGGTTTCCGTCAGAGTGGCAACCAAATCCTCATTGACCTTTTTGACGGTTTCCATATCCACGATGCTGCGGTTGTTTTCCTTGGCAGTCTCCAGGGTGTTCAGCTTCAGCATTTCGGCATTTTTCTTCAAAAGCTCATTGGTGGTATCAGAAATCGCCTGCTGCATTTTCAGCACGTGCTGCTGGCGGCTGAGTCCGAGGGCGATGACAATCTGATTTTTCCACAGCGGAATGGCATTGTATATAGCGCTCTGTACTCTCTCCACCAGAATCTTGTCGTTGTTCTGAATCAGGCGAAGCTGGGGAGCGGTCTGGATGGCAATGGTCTTGCTGATTTTCAGGTCATGGATTTTTTTCTCAAACCTGTCCACGTTGCTTTCAAAGTCATTGACTACCTGGGCTGCCATGGGGTCTGAGGAGGCTGCGGCATCGCTGCGCAGCTTGGGGAGGACTTGGCTGCGCATTTCCTCCAGCTTTTCCTCGCCGGCACGTATGTAAAGCTCTAGCTCCTTGAAATAGGATAAATTCTTTTGATAAAGATTGTCAAAAAGCACAATATCGCGCATCATGGTGGTTTTTGCTTTTTCCAGCTCGGAGGAGATTTTGGCTACCTTGGTGGAGAGCTTCTCGTAAGAGCTGAGCATATTCTCGCCCTTGTTGACCAAAGAGCCAATCAAAGGAATTTTTTTGACGAAGCTGTCGGACTGACTGCTAGAAAAATCACTGATTTTGCCAGAGAGGTCCGTTAGCAGCTCGCCCACCTGGCCGCTGTCCTTGGTGCGCACCTGGCTGAGCAGGCTGTCAGAAAAGGTTGCCATCTCCTTTTGGGCGTTCGAGCCGAATTGGAGCGCATAGCCGGAATCCATCAGATTGATTTTTTCCTTGATGTCATTTACCTGCTGGCGCTCGGCAGGGGTGAGAGCCTCGGTCTGGGCTGTAACCTTTTGAATCTCCTGCTGTGTATCGATGGTGCTGACCGGTGCAGCCGTTGTTTCGGCTTTTTTCGCCTGTAATAAATCTTCAAGGCTAATATCTGGCATATAATTCATCCTTTCTCTTATGAGGTGTCATAGCTGCATCATTAAGATGCATAGCGGCAGGAATCAGTGCTGGAAGCGTCCCCTCGGCTTTTGGGAGACTGGCTTTTTCTCTGCTGTATCGAAGGGGCGCTCGATGCGAAAATCTGCTGGCTCATCTGTTTGGGGGTGCGGCTTTTGCGCATCGCCTGTATGATTTGAGCTTGCGGCATGCGCCCTTTCGGACGTATTGTGAATCCCGGCATCGGACATAATCTGCTTGGCAACCAAAAGCTCGGACTCCATTTCCATTACCTTGTCCGATACCATGCGGCTGAACTGCGCTTCGTAGGCTTCGTCGAAGGATTCGAGCGTTATCTTCGTCTTGGCTTTTAGCTGGGCGATTTCCTTGGTGTTGAGGTTCATCTCCTCAAATTCCAAAAACTGCTGGGAAAGAGTTTTGGCTCTGTCCTGATAATAATTGATGAACTGATCTGCCAAAGGAATTTTTTCGGGATGCTCTCTCATGTAGTTAAGCATCTTGAGGGCGATTCCCTGCATTTTTTGCAGCTGCTCGACCAGCTCCTCATCGGCAAGGCGGCGAATAATGTCATTCAGACTGTTGTAGTCGGCTATGGCCTTGTCGAAACTTTCCTGTTCAAAGTCGCTGACGATTTTGCCCTGGGCGGTCTCAGCAAGCTCGACGGTTTTTAGGGGAGACAGCGCCTTGGACTGCGCTCTCTGCTGCTGCCACTGGGTGAGCCAGAGCTTGCGGCTGCCGAAGAGGCAAAGGCTGATGCCGATGACTCCTATTATGGCTGCCTCGGTCCAGTAGCCTGTAAGCATGCCGCCGATGAAGCCCAGGCACAGAATCAGTCCTGTGCCAAACATAAAAACGTCAAGCGCAGCGGAGCAAATGTCCTTGAATATTTTTTTTATAAAATCCCACATAATATACCTCGCTTTTTTATGGCAGATTAGCTATTACGTTTATTTTAATCTCTCGCCTAAGCTAAAGCAAACTTTATTGTGCAGATTGTAATTTTTTTGTAGCTTCTAGCTAGTTATTGACATATGTCATAAAAGGTGCTATATTAGCACTGATAATAGTTTTCAATCTAAATAGGCTCTACGGAGCTTGGTGTGAGGTAATTTATGCGCAAGGAGAAATATATAATTACCGGCATGACCTGCTCGGCTTGCTCTGCCAGAGTGCAGAAGGCCGCAGACAAGCTGCCGGGCGTACAAGAGGCAGTCGTCAATCTGCTGACCAACAGCATGCAGATAGCCTATGACGAAACGCAGCTTTCGCCTGAGAAAATCATTCAGGCGGTGGAAAAGGCTGGCTATGGGGCATCGCTTCCTGTGGGCGGTGGCTCGGCGAAGGCAGGGAAGCGTGAAACTGTGGATGCGGCATCAGATATGCTTGACAGGGAAGCTGCCTCTATGAAGCAGCGGCTTATCTGGTCGGTGGTGTTTTTGGTGCCGCTGATGTACATCGCCATGCACCACATGCTTTTGGAATGGTTTGGCATACCAGTGGCAGATTCCTTCAAGGCTGTTTTCCACGGACCAGAAAATGCCATTACTTTTGCCTTTGCGCAGCTGTTGCTGGCATGTCCTATCCTGCTGTTGAACCGCAGGTATTTTATCAACGGCTTTAGAAATCTTTTGCATGGCTCGCCCAATATGGACAGCTTGGTAGGCATGGGCTCGGCGGCTTCGGTGGTCTTTGGCATTTTTGCCATTTTCCGCATGAGCTGGGGGCTGGGACATGGCGATATGGCGCTGGTGGCAGAGTATAGCGAGAACCTTTATTTTGAATCCGCTGGCATGATTGTCACCTTGATAACCGTGGGCAAATATTTGGAGGCACGAGCCAAAAACAGTACGGGCGAGGCACTAAAGAAGCTGATGCACCTCATGCCAAAGACAGCCATCGTCGTGCGGCAGGGACAGGAAATAGAAGTTCCTGTCGAGGATTTGCTGGCAGGCGATGAGCTGGTGGTAAAGCCAGGCGCTACGATTGCCGCTGACGGCGTGGTGCTGTCAGGCAGTACCACGATTGATGAATCTGCCATTACCGGCGAGAGTATTCCCGTGCTCAAAAATCCCGGCGACAAGGTGGTTTCTGCTACGGTCAACCAAAACGGCTATATCCATTTTCGGGCAGAAAAGGTGGGCGCAGAGTCGGCTATCAGCCAGATTATCCAGCTCGTTGACGAGGCAAGCAGCTCCAAGGCACCAATTGCCAAGATAGCTGACAAGGTGGCAGGCATATTTGTACCTGCGGTTATTGCGATTGCCGTTGTCGCGGCGGCAGTCTGGCTGGCTATGGGAGAGAGCATAGAATTTGCCTTTTCTATCGCCATTTCTATTTTGGTCATTTCCTGTCCTTGTGCCCTAGGGCTGGCTACGCCTGTCGCCATCATGGTCGGCACAGGCAGGGGAGCGCAGCGTGGCATCCTCATCAAGTCGGGCGAGGCATTGGAGCAGGCCAAAAATATCGATACTGTTGTATTGGACAAGACTGGCACGATTACAGAGGGCAAGCCGCAGGTGACGGACATCATTTGTGTTTCGACAGCTAAAGAAGAGCTTTTGTCGCTGGCTGTATCGCTGGAAAAGGCGAGCCAGCATCCTTTGGCAGCGGCTATTGTGTCGTATGGAGAAAAAGAAAATATACCTGCTTATGATGTCGTTGATTTTACCAATGAAACAGGCAAGGGAATCTCAGGCATAGTGCAGGGCAAAAAAATCTATATCGGCAATGCGGCATATATGGCGGAAATGGGCATTGCTATAGGAAAGCGTCAGGATGATTTGGAACGGCTGTCCAAGCAGGGCAGGACGGTTCTGCTTTTAGCAGGAGAAAGCCAGCTTATGGGCATCATAGCTGTTGCAGATAGAGAAAAATCTTCCAGCAAGGCAGCAGTTAGGGCTATGCATGATATGGGGCTGGACGTGATTATGCTGACAGGCGACAATCAAAGGACAGCTCAGGCAGTGGCGGCGAGAGTCGGCATAGAGAATGTAGTAGCAGAGGTTTTGCCGCAGGACAAGGAAAGAACTGTACGCAAGTTGCAGGCTCAGGGCAAAAAGGTTGCTATGGTGGGCGACGGCATCAACGATGCACCAGCCCTGGCAAGGGCTGATGTGGGCATCGCTATCGGTGCAGGCACGGACATTGCCGTGGATAGTGCTGATGTGGTGCTGGTAGGCAGCGATCTATTGGCTGTGGCAGACAGCATAAAGCTCAGCAGGGGCGTAATCCGCAATATCAAGGAAAACCTGTTTTGGGCGTTTATATATAATATTATCGGTATTCCGCTGGCGGCAGGACTGCTTTACCCAGCCTTTGGGCTGAAGCTGTCGCCGATGATTGGCTCTGCGGCGATGAGCATGAGCAGTGTCTGCGTGGTGCTCAATGCACTTAGATTGAAGAAATTTAGTTTTGAGCCTGGCAAAGCTATCCCCGAAAATGGGGATGTTGAGCAAATAGAAGCAAATGAAGCTATCAAAATGGGCGAGGCGAATAGAGCCAATGAAGCAAATTCGCTAAAGCCGGCTGCAGGAAAGGATGAAGCAAAAATGAAAACCGAACTGAAAATTGAGGGTATGATGTGCCAGCACTGCCAGAAGCATGTGCATGAGGCATTGAGCAAGATGGAGGGCGTAACCTCTGTCGATGTCAATCTGGAGAAAAAGACTGCGACGGTGGAATCGACTGCTGCAATCAGCAGGGATGCCTTCAAGGCAGTCATTGAAGAAGCTGGCTACGAGCTGGCCTAATGCTTGCGTAGATATAGCCTGCGATGTGTGCAGGGCAGGCAAGCTCATACGCGTTAGGCAATGGGCAGTTCATGCTGGCTAAAACTGGTTTAGAGTAGGAGTTATTTGCCCTTGATAATCGGGGCAAATAACTTTTTTAAATTTTTTCAAAAAAGTGTTGACAAAACTGCTGGAAAAATGTATTATATTCCTTGTCAGTCACGCAGAGCACTGACAAACACAGTAAATATGCGGAAATAGCTCAGTTGGTAGAGCATCACCTTGCCAAGGTGGGGGTCGCGAGTTCGAGTCTCGTTTTCCGCTCCATATCATGCGGAAATAGCTCAGTTGGTAGAGCATCACCTTGCCAAGGTGGGGGTCGCGAGTTCGAGTCTCGTTTTCCGCTCCATACTATGTTTTGCATTTCTCGCATGACTTTAGCCGTGCGAGATTTTCTATCAAAAGTCATGGGCCTATAGCTCAGTTGGTTAGAGCAACCGGCTCATAACCGGTCGGTCCCAGGTTCGAGTCCTGGTGGGCCCACCATTTCTTAGAAAGCAGCATACAACCACAACATGACTCAGTAGCTCAGCTGGATTAGAGTATTTGACTACGAATCAAAGGGTCGGGGGTTCGAGTCCCTCCTGGGTCACCATTTTTGTGGGTAGGTGCCCGAGTGGTTAAAGGGAACGGACTGTAAATCCGTCGCCGTAGGCTACGATGGTTCGAATCCATCCCTGCCCACCATTTTTTCTTGCCTAAAATGAGCGTTAAAAACTTTTTAAAAAATATTTTAAAAAGTGCTTGACAATCTGGTGAGAATGAGTTATTCTAAATAAGCTGACTCGCACAGAGCACTGATAAAGAGCTTGCGGGAAGGCAGTGTTCCTTG
>SAMEA104315434__coassemble_219_pt1 | contig 37331 bp, 34 predicted proteins | sample SAMEA104315434__metabat2_high_PE_033 | metagenome-assembled genome bin SAMEA104315434 (sample SAMEA104315434) | gut metagenome | biome: Monkey gut; feature: monkey-associated habitat; material: faeces | place: China | collected 2013 | reverse complement strand
GCTGCGAGGTTGATGAAGCAGGAAGCCCATTGGCTTTAGACAATGGGTAGTTCACATGACATAGCGGTTATTGGGAAGTGCCTCTTTTTTACTATGCAGGATTGTGATGCGGCTGGTGAAAAGGTGGCATTTTTGTGTATGAAAATCAGTGGTCTAAACTGCTGTATTTAGTACAAAAGTCTGAAAATCATTTTGCTGGCGGAGAAATGTAAAGAAGTGTTTGTTTTTCCTTAGAAAATTTTGTATAATAAAGTCAATTGTATGATGTTATGTTTTTGCATTTTTATGAAAGAGCAAAAAATGTAGAATAGGGGGATTTATTTTGGAACTCGCTACAGTCATTGGTTTGGTCTTAGGCCTGGTATCTATTTTTGTAGGTATGATCTTGAAGGGTGCGCCGTTGTCGGCGATGAACAATCCGGCAGCCTTCTTGATTATCATAGGTGGTACCTTTTCGTGCTTGTTCATCGGCTTCCGCATGGATCAGATGAAGAACTTTCCGACTCTGATTAAAAAGACCTTTTTCAAGAACAATCTTCAGTCATCACTGGAACTGCGTTCTACATTCGTAGAGCTTTCCCAGTTGGCTCGTAGAGAAGGCTTGCTGGCTTTGGAGGGCAAGATTCAGGAAATCGATGATCCGTTCTTCCGTAATGGACTGAGCATGGTAGTCGATGGTATGGAGCAGGATTTCGTAAGCGACGTACTGGATGCGGAGCTTGCCATTATGCAGGCGCGTCATGCTGAGAACCGCTCGATGTTCTCGCAGGCTGGTACATATGCACCAACCCTGGGCGTACTTGGCGCCGTAGTAGGACTTATCGCCGCACTGGGCAATCTGAACGATATCGAAAAGCTCGGTCACTCCATTGCCGCAGCATTCGTTGCCACCATTTTGGGTATTTTTACAGGCTATGTGCTTTGGCTGCCGCTGTGTAACAAGCTGAAGATTCTCTCCGAGCAGGAGGTTGGTCAGAAGCGCATGATTATCGAGGGTATTCTTTCCCTGCAGGCTGGTGATTCTCCGTCTGCTATCGAGGCGAAGCTGATGGTATTCATTCCTCAGTCTGTACGTGAGACCTTGAAGGAGGAGTAAGCGATGGCAAGAAAGAAGAGACCGGCTCCTCATGAGGAGGAGGCCAGTGAGGCATGGCTGCTGCCTTATTCAGACTTGATGACCCTGCTGCTGGCACTGTTTATCTGTCTGTTTGCAATTTCACAGACAGATGAGACAAAGATGGCTCAGATGGCTCAGGCATTTAGCTCGGCTTTCAATATGGGCGGCCCGTCCTTTTTTGAGGGCGCAGGACCTGGCATGTACAGCTCCCGTGATGTTGCTTCTGCCGAGGACGGCGGCATGGATGCCTATTTGGCAGAGAATGACCAAATGGCGGCAGTAAAGCGCCAGCTCGATGCCTATATCGAGCAGAATGATTTGCAAAATCAGGTTTCGACCCAGCTTACAGAGGATGGGTTGATGATACGTATCGAGGAGAAGGCGCTGTTTCCGTCTGGCTCGGCAGAGCTGACGGCAGGCGTTCAGAAGATAGGGCCAGTTATTGCTTCTTTGGTTGCGCCTATTCCGCAGCGAATCCTCGTGACAGGCCATACGGATAATGTGCCTATCAGCGGCGGCGTATATCCTTCCAACTGGGAGCTTAGCTCGGCGCGCGCAATCAACTTCATGAAGTATATCATTGCGCAGGATGGCAGGATGAATCCTGCTAGGTTTAGTGCGATGGGCAGAAGCGAGTATATGCCTATTGCGGACAATTCTACCGAGGAAGGGCGTGCTCAGAACCGCCGTGTCGAGGTGCTGATTGAGCGCTCCGTACATGTGGACAAGTCTGAGTATCAGGTGGCTCGCAACTAAATAAGCTCTAGAGGGCTTGGGCATTGCCCAAGCTCTTTTTTGGTAGGTGAGGATATGATTGTAGGAATAGGAACGGATATTGTGGAGATAGACAGAATAGCCAAGGCTGTCAAGGGAAAGGGATTTGTGGAGCGTGTGTTTACGTCGGCAGAAGCCGCATACTGCCAAGGGCGCAGGGCTGGCATGGCTGCCTCGTTTGCCGGGCGTTTTGCCGCCAAGGAAGCAATCATGAAGGCACTGGGGACTGGCCTTAGAGAGGGCTGCCTTACAGAGCTGGAAATCCTCAATGACGAGCTGGGCTGTCCCTATGTAAATCTAACGGGCAGGTTTAAGGAATTGGCGGCACAGAAGAATATAGCGCACTGCCACATCAGTATCAGCCATTCTAGAGCTTATGCCACGGCGCAGTGCATCATGGAAGGCTAAGGGGGAATGATAAATGAAGTTGACTACGGTATCTGAAATGCGTTTGATTGATAAGAGGGCTATTGAGGAAATCGGTGTGCCTGAGCTTGTACTGATGGAAAATGCTGCCAGGGAGATTTTTGCGGCGCTGAACTCCCTTTTAAAGGGCGTGGCAGGCAAGCGTATCTGCGTGATAGCGGGCGTTGGCAATAACGGCGGCGATGCCTTTGCTGCTGCTAGGCATATCGCCAATGCCGGCGGCAGTCCCAAGGTCTTCGTCCTAGGCAGCCAGGATCGGATGAGTCCGTCTGCGGCAGTCAATTTTAATGTTATCTGCAATATGGGGATTCAGGTTTTCCAGCTCAAGGAGCAGGGCGACTGGGACAAGCTGATGGCTGTCTTGAGAACGGCAGAGGGCGTTTTGGATGGACTGCTCGGCACTGGCTTTCATGGCGAGCTAAAAGAAAATGCCAAAAAGCTCATCAAGATCGTGAATAATTCCGGCGTGCCGGTTTTGTCTATCGATGTGCCGAGCGGTGTCAATGCCGACAACGGGCAGATTGGCTCTGTGGCGATTCAGGCTGATGTTACTCTGACGCTTGGCGCACCCAAGTGGGGAATGATGTTTGCTCCTGGCTCGGTTTACTGCGGCCGCCTTTTGACCGACGGGATAGGTATTCCAGCCAGCCTTTTGCATGACGGCAGTATCAAGCAGGAACTTTTGCAGGGACAGAATGTCAAGAGGTGGCTGCTGCCGAGGCCCTCAGACAGCCATAAGGGAAGCTGTGGCAGGATATTGGTAGTGGCAGGCTCAAGGGGCATGACGGGAGCTGCGGCACTGGCTTCTATGGCGGCGCTGCGCATGGGAGCAGGCATTGTTACGCTGGCTTGTCCGGCAAGCCTGAATGATGTACTGGAAGTCAAGCTGACAGAGGTGATGACGCTGCCCTTGGAGGACAATGGCTGCGGCTATCTGGGACTTGACAATCTCGCCTTGCTTTTGCAAAAGGCGGCAGATTATGACTTGCTGCTTGTAGGTCCTGGGCTTGGACGTCAGGAGACTACGGGCGAGCTGGTGCGCGAGCTGGTCACCAAGGTCAAGAAGCCGGTGGTGCTTGATGCGGACGGCATCTATGCCTTTAGGGGCAGGGGAAGCCTTTTGGCTGGCTGTGCCCAGCCGCCTGTGCTTACGCCTCATATGGGCGAGATGGCTACCTTGCTTGGCATTACGGTGTCCAAGCTGAAGGAGTCGCTGCTGGATCTCACAAGAAAAGCGGCAAAGGATTGCAATTGCATCTTGGTGGTCAAGAGCGAGACTACCATCGTGGTTTATGCTGACGGCATGGCGTATGCAGGCAATACGGGAAATCCGGGCATGGCGACGGCAGGCTGCGGCGATGTGCTTGCAGGCATGATTGCCGGACTTTGCAGGCAGGCTGTCAAGGATAAGATTGCCCTTGCTGGCGTGTACATACACGGCAGGGCTGGCGATATAGCTTATGCGGCGCTGGGAAACTGCCTGCTTGCCCACGATGTCATGGACAAGATACCGGAAGCAGTAAAAGAGCTGGCTGAGTAGAAAAATCTTTTTTTCCTTGATTTATTTCTTCAAAAAGCATACAATAAAATCGTTATACGACAAGGTTACAAAGTTACAATAAAAACAGAATTTGTTAGGAGATGTATTTTTATGGCAGACGTTCGTTTTGTACAGGCAGAAATACTCAAGGAGAAACCTGCAGATGTGAGCAAGGTTGGTTTCGGCCGTGTATTTACTGATTATATGTTTGAGATGGATTACAATCCGGAAGAGGGCTGGCACGATGCCAGAATCGTTCCTTATCAGGATGTTCCGCTGAGTCCTGCCAATGCAACCCTGCACTATGGCCAGGCTATTTTCGAGGGCTGCAAGGCATATCGCTACAAGGGCGGCAAGGCTGTTGTCTTCCGTGCCAAGGATCATATTGCCCGTCTGAATCGTTCTGCCAAGATTTTGGATATTCCAGAGGTTGATGAGAAGCTGGTCTATGAAGCCCTGATGAAGCTGATTGATTTGGAGAAGGACTGGATTCCGGACGGCCCTGGCCAGAGCCTCTACATTCGTCCGTTCATCTTCTCCACTGACCCGTATCTGGGCGTAAGCGTAGGCAAATACTACAAGATGATGATCATCCTTTCGCCTGTTGGTGCGTACTATGCCAACGGCTTCGCTCCGGTAAAGATTATGGTCGAAGATACCTATGTAAGAGCGCCGAAGGGCGGACTTGGTGCAGCCAAGACTCCTGCCAACTACGCAGCTTCCCTGCATGGCGGCTTGATTGCGCATGAAAAGGGATACGATCAGACCTTGTGGACTGATGGCATCGAGCACAAGTATATCGGCGAGGTAGGCTCTATGAACATCCTCTTCAAGATTGACGGCAAGGTTGTTACGCCTGAGCTGGACGGCACTATTCTCGACGGCATCACCCGCCGCACCGTGCTCCGCATCTGCAAGGAGTGGGGGATTCCGACCGAGGAGCGCCGCATTTCCATTGACGAGCTGATTGAGGATTATGAGAACGGCAAGCTGGAGGAAGTGTTTGGCTCTGGCACGGCAGCCGTTATTTCTCCGGTCAGCGTTCTTGGCTACAAGGGCCAGGATCGCGTTATCAGCGGAGGCAAGATTGGCGAGTTTGCTCAGAAGCTGTATGATTACATTGATGACTTGCACACTGGCAAGGCAGAAGACATCTATGGCTTCATTGATGTAGCCGGACAGTATTAATATTTTGCGGTAGTAGGCAGAGAGGTTGAAGGGATTTTGCCCTTCGACCTCTTTTTTCATTGAAAATTCACAAAAAAGCACTATATTTTTTCTATTCTTGCAGGATTTGCGCCTTTTTCACCGAATGAAAAAATATAAAGAAATTTTTTCGGAAAATGTAGCGATTTTTGATGAAATAATGTAAAGTATTATTTAGGAATAATGTGTAGAGTTTATGTTGGGGAGTATGTATATGCCATTTGATCTGTCTATACCGTTACAATATCATGGCCTTTTATCCACGGTTGGGATTCGGGACGTAGTGGATATTCTGCTGGTTGCGCTTATCCTGTACAAATCCTACGAGATGCTGAAGGATACTAGGGCGATTACCTTGGCGAAGGGACTTTTTGTCATGATGGGCGTGGCTCTTGCGGCATATATCTTGGAGTTGCACGCAATATACTGGCTGCTTTCCAAAAGCATATATCTTTTGTTTATGGCTCTGCCTATCGTGTTCCAGCCAGAGCTGCGCCGGGCACTGGAAAGAATCGGTCAGGGACGCTTCCTTGGCTCGGCGGTGCATCTAAACGCAGAAGAGGCGGATAACCTCGTCAATGAGATTGACAAGGCTGTATTCAGCATGGCTGCCAAGAAGATAGGCGCATTGCTGGTTTTGGAGCGTGATATCGGTATTAATGAGATTATTGATACCGGCATCAGGATTGACGGACTGGTGACAGCTCCCTTTATGATGAACGTCTTTATCCCCAATACGCCGCTACATGACGGTGCGGCGGTTATTCGCGGCAACAGGATGATTGCGGCAGGCTGTCTTTTGCCGTTGACGGAGAATAGGGGGCTTAGCACGGAGCTGGGGACTCGCCACAGGGCGGCACTGGGGCTTTCCGAGCAGTGCGATGCCGTCATCGTCGTGGTCAGCGAGGAGACCGGCATCGTGTCCATTGCCGAAAACGGGCATATCACGAGAAGACTGACTCCGGATCAGCTTCGCCAGAGGCTCAGGCCGATGTTTACCAAGATTGATTCTGCGATCAAGATGCAGGATATCCGCAATGCCATTGATGCCTGGAGGAAAAACAAGTGATGATAAATTTGCAGAACTTATTTAGAAAAAACCTTCCAGTAAAAATATTGGCGCTGATTGCTGCCATTATCATGTGGGGATATGTCATGAATGAGGAAAATCCATCCGTCAATGGCAGGTATACCGTGCCGGTCGAAATAGTCAATGCGCCAGAGGGCTATGATGTCGATCTCGACATCAGGGAAGTGACCATGAAGGTAAGGGCGCCGAGGGCGCTGATGGCGACTGTCCATGAGGCTGATTTCAAGGCGGTCATCGACCTTTCGGGCACTACCGAGGGCGAGTATGATGAAAAAATCAAGACGGTGATTCCGCAGGGCTTTGAGCTTGTCGGCATGTCTGACGATACGGTGCATGTCAATATGGAGAGCCTGATTGCGCACGGCGTACCAGTGGATATTGCGGTGAGCGGCAAGGCTGCCCAGGGCATGGAGCTTTCGGAAATCAAGCCATCCCAGCACTATGTCAATGTGTATGGGCCAAGGCATTTGGTGGACTCCGTAGTCAAGGCATCGGGCAGAATCAGGCTGACGGACAATAACTCTGATTTTACGATGCGCGTCAAGCTTACGGCTGTCACGGCAGATGGCGAAAATATCAATAATCTGTCCGTCCTGCCGGGAGAGCTGGATGTTACTGTGCAGCTAGTTCCGGGCGAGGGCAGGAAGATTGTGCCCGTGAAGCCTGTTGTCAGCGGCATCCTGCCAGAGGGCTATACCCTGGGTGATATTACGGCGCAGCCGGTGCAGATTGAGATTACCGGCTCGAATAAAATCCTCGCGGATATTAAGAGCATTGACACAGCGCCAGTGTCCTTGCAGGGCGTGACCACCACCATTGACAAGGATGTAGAGCTTTCTCTGCCGGAGGGAATCGCTTCCGGGGTCAAGAAGGCTGCCTTGCATATCGTGATAAACAATAAAAAGACTACTACGGCTACAGGAGAAAAACAGTGATTCGTATATCGAACTTTAATGTTGCCTTCGATGATAAGGCTTCTCTGGAAGAACTGGCTGCCAAGCGTCTGAATTTAGCACCTCAGGATATTCATGAGGTGCTAATTGTGCGTAAGGCTGTTGATGCCAGAAGATTTCATGGTGCGCCCATCCGCTTTGTTTATATGCTGGACGTGGCGGTAAGGGGCAATGAAAAAAAGATTATTGCTAGATTGAAAAGAGATAAGAACATTCAGCTTGCCCAGGAAGAAAGGCAAGATGATTTTGCTGTGCCCAAGCTTGCAGGCGATGAAAAGCAGCCTGTGGTAGTGGGCTTTGGTCCGGCAGGCATGTTTGCGGCCTTGACGCTGGCTCGCCATGGCTATAAGCCAATCGTTTTGGAGCGGGGGCGTGATGTTGACCAAAGGCACAAGGATATTGAAGCTTTTTGGCAGGGCGGCGCTTTTCAGGAGCGTTCCAACGTGCAGTTTGGCGAGGGCGGAGCTGGCACTTTTTCCGATGGCAAGCTGACTACGAGGGTCAATGACCCCTTGATGGGGCAGGTGTTGGAGGATTTTATCCGAGCAGGTGCGCCGGAGGAGATAAGGTATCTGCACAAGCCTCATATCGGTACGGATTTGTTGCGTCAGATAGTCAAGAACATCCGTATGGAGATTATACGCCTCGGCGGAGAAATAAGGTTCGAGTCGCAGGCTACGGGCATCAGGATGGATGCTGACGGACGCTTGCAGGCGCTAGAGGCGGACAATCAGGACAGTATTGTGACCGATGCCGTGTTTATGGGAATTGGACATTCGGCAAGGGACACCTATCAGATGCTTTGGGAGCAGGGCGTAGCCATGGAGGCAAAGCCGTTTGCCATCGGCGTGCGCATCGAGCATCCGCAGGAATGGATTGACAGGGCGCAGTACGGCGAGGACGCAGGGAATCCTCTGCTGCCGGTAGCAGATTATGCGCTTACCTACAATGACAGGGCTACAGGGCGCGGTGCGTATTCCTTCTGTATGTGCCCAGGAGGCCAGGTGGTTGCCGCAGCCTCGGAAGCTGGCGGCGTAGTGACCAACGGCATGAGCAATTATCGCCGTGACAGCGGCGTGGCAAATGCGGCTATTCTCGTTACGGTGGGCACAGGCGATTTTGCCGACCACGTACTGGGCGGCATAGAGTTTCAGCGCCAGTGGGAGAGATTGGCATATGAGCTGGCTGGCAGCAGCTATGATGCGCCGGTGCAGACGGTAGGCGATTTTTTGGCTGGCAAGAAAGGTTCAACGCAATTTCTCACAACGCCAAGCTATCTGCCAGGCGTCAGGGCAGTGGATTTGCACAGATGCCTGCCGGATTTCGTCACCAAGATGATGGAGGCGGCACTGCCCTTCTGGGAGCGCAAAATCAAGGGTTTTGCCCATGAGGGAGCCGTGATGACGGGCGTGGAAACCCGTTCCTCAGCGCCGTGCCGTATCATCAGGGACAAGCTAAGCTATCAGTCTATAAGCACGCCGGGACTTTATCCTATGGGCGAGGGAGCAGGCTATGCCGGAGGGATTATGAGCGCCGCCATGGACGGAATGAACAGTGCACTTGCATTTTTGCGAGAAAAAGGGCATAATGTATAGGTTAATATATTTAAAAGAAAAATAACCATATTTTGGGAGGTTTTTTATTTATGTCAAGATTGTTTGGTACGGACGGTGTTCGTGGCGAGGCGAATTTGGAGCTTACCCCGGAGCTTGCTTATCGTATGGGGCGTGCGGCAACCCTGTATTTCGGTGAATCCTGCGGCGACAAGCAGCCTGTAATCATCATCGGGCGCGATACCCGTATTTCGGGTCAGATGTTTGAGGCGGCTCTGATGGCAGGCATCTGCTCTGCCGGCGGCAAGGCAGTGTCGGCAGGCATTATTCCTACACCTGCCATTGCCTTTCTGACCAAAAAGCATCAGGCACAGGCAGGCATCGTTATCTCTGCTTCGCACAATCCGTTTCATGACAACGGCATCAAGTTCTTTGGCGGCAACGGCTACAAGCTGCCTGACGCTGTGGAGGACGAGCTGGAAAACATCGTTATGGCTATCGAGAATGATGATACCCTCTATCGTGCCAGCGGCGCGCAGATGGGTACGGTGGAGTACCGCCATGATATGATTGAGGAGTATATTGAGTTTGTCCTGTCTACGACCAAGGAGCGCTTTGACGGCATGAAGATAGTTCTGGATTGTGCCAATGGCGCATCCTACGAGGCCATGCCTACAATCTTGAAATCCCTTGGAGCGGATTTGACGGTCATCAATGCCGAGCCTGACGGCGTGAATATCAATGACAACTGCGGCTCTACCCATTTGGAGGCGTTGCAGAAGAAGGTGCTTGAGCTGGGGGCAGATTTCGGTATTGCCCATGATGGCGATGCGGATCGCTGCCTTTGCGTTGACGAGAAGGGCAATGTGATTGACGGCGACCATATGCTTGTTATGTGCGCCAAGGAAATGATTGCGGACGGCACTTTGAAGGACAATACCGTTGTGACGACCGTTATGGCGAATATCGGCTTCCACAAGGCTGTCAAGGAGCTGCATGGCAAGGCGGAGATTACCAAGGTTGGCGACCGCTATGTGCTGGAGAACATGCTGGCTAATGGCTATAATCTGGGCGGCGAGCAGTCCGGACATATTATTTTCTCTGATTTCAGCACCACGGGCGATGGCCCTGTCACTGCCCTGCAGACCCTCAGCTCTATCAAGAGGAGCGGCAAGAAGGCATCTGAGCTGAATGAGCTGATGGTCAGCTATCCGCAGCTTTTGGTGAATGTCGTGGTGAAGTCCAAGGAGGGTTGGGAGGATAATGCCAAGATTGCTGCTGCCATAAAGGCTGGTGCAGACGAGCTTGGCTCTGAGGGCCGTATCTTGGTGCGTCCTTCTGGCACAGAGCCTTTGATTCGCGTCATGGCAGAGGGACCAGACCAGGCACAGCTAGAGGTTATCTGTCAGAAGATTGCCGATGTGGTTGTTGCCGAGCAGGGGGCAAAATAATGAAGAAAGCGATTGTGGTTGTCGGTTTCGGCGTGGGCGATATCAAGGTCAAGGAACGCTGTATTGACAGCCTGATTGATGATATAAAGACAGATTTCGGTCAGGAGTATGATGTTTGCGAGTCGTGGACGAGTGATTTTTTGCGCCGCAAGATGGCAAGGGAAGGCTATGTTTTTCCTGATTTGTCAGAGTCTTTAGCGAAGCTGGCAGAGGAAGGCTACGAGTCTGTGACCGTTCTGCCTACCCACTTGACGCCGGGAGAAGAATGGCAAAAGAAGATTATGCCGGTGCTTGAGGAGTATGGCAGGATATTTTCTGAGATGGGATTTGTAGAGCCGGTGCTTGCGGCTGATTCTCCGGAGGCTTTTGCGCCTTTGGCTGACGATATACAGGCTTTTTTGGAGCTTGATGATTTGGCTGAGGGGGAAGAGCTGGTAATGATGGGGCATGGCTCGCCCCATCATCACAACGTTGTATATGAATATTTGCAAAAATTTGCTGATGAACATAAATGGCCTGTGCATATCGGCGTGGTAGAGCCTGATGATTATCCCAACAAGCAGGATGTTATCAACAGGCTGCTGGCACGTGGCTGTACAAGGGTCTACCTGAGGCCCTTGCTGCTGGCTGGCGGCAATCATGCCACTTGCGATTTGGCAGGTGATCAGGAAGATTCCTGGAAAAATTCTCTTAGAAGAGCCGGTATAGGTACGCGTTATTCTACTGTGGGATTGGGGGAATATAGAGCCTTTCGCAGGCTGTATATTCAAAAATTAGCGAATTTTCTGAAATAATAGCCAAAAGTTATAGCAATTATTATTATATTCTGCTTTTATAAGTTGTCTTTTTCTGCTATAATGAATATGGGTATTAAATTAGAGAGCTGTAGAGCATCAAAGTGGGACATGATGGTGCTGATAACAGCGGATGTTTTTTTTATTATTAGTTAAGGCGGTGTCTATATGGAAAAAGAGATGACAAATCCAGCTGTCATAATGTTAATCAATATGACAATTGTGTTTGCGGTATTGGCTCTCCTGAACCTCTTTATCAGGTTGATTCATTTTGTTGACCCAACCAAGGTGAAGAAGGCTCCGGCGGCTGCGCCAAAGCCAGCACCGAGAGCGGCGGCTCCTGTACAGCCAGCAGCTCCGGCAGCTCCAGCGGTGGCAGCAGGCGTGAGCGGAGAGACTGTGGCAGCTATTGCTGGTGCATTGGCGGCTTATGGTATTGGTTTTTCCCAAATCAGGGCCATTCGTCCTGCTGCTAGGAGCAGCTGGGTCGAGGCAGCCCGTATTGATGGTTTGAGAAATAAGGAGTAATGTTTATTTTTTAGACGTATGAGGAGGCAATTATTATGGCAGTAACAAATGGTGTAAACAAGGACACAGTAGCAGTAATCGCAGGGGCATTGGCTGCAATGGGGATAGGGTTTTCCCGTATTAAGGCAATTCACCCAGTGGCACGCCAGAATTGGACTGGTTCTGCCAAGGTGATTGCCCTGAGAAAATTTTAAATTCTAAGACACAAGGGGTGCATTGATTAATGGAAATTTTTGATGCGTTTGCGATTTCCTTACAGTCTGTATGGCTCGACAGTGGCTTCGCTTCTTTTACCATGGGTAATCTGGCGATGATCGCTGTAGGTATTGTTCTGCTGTACATGGCTATTGGCAAGGAGTATGAGCCGCTGCTTCTGACTCCTATTGCATTTGGTTGTATTATGGCCAACTTTCCTGCTACCGGCTTCCTTGAGGAGCCTGGCGTTATGCAGGTAATCAATTATGGTATCAAGTACGAGATCTTCCCGCCGTTGATTTTCCTTGGCGTAGGCGCTATGACGGATTTCGGTCCGCTTCTGGCAAATCCGAATACCCTCTTCATGGGTGCGGCTGCCCAGTTCGGCGTATTCATCGCCTTGGCTGGCGCTATGTGCCTGGGCTTTACTGCTCAGGAGGCATCCGCTATCGGCATCATCGGTGGCGCTGATGGCCCTACCGCTATCTACATGGCTTCCAAGATGGCTCCAAATCTTTTGGGCGCTATCGCCGTGGCAGCATATTCCTATATGTCCCTGGTACCTTTGATTCAGCCACCAATTATGAAGCTCTGTACTTCTCAGAAGGAGCGGGAGATCAAGATGGATCAGCTCCGCAACGTTACCCATTTTGAGAAGATCGTTTTCCCAATCGCGGCCGCAATCTTGATTTCCTTGTTGCTACCGCCTGTAGCTGCTCTTATAAGCATGCTGATGCTGGGCAATCTGTTTCGTGAATCCGGTGTAACAGACCGTCTGTCTGATACATCTCAGAATGCCCTGTGCAATATCGTTACTATCTTCTTGGCAACCGGTACTGGTATGACCATGAATGCCGAGCATTTCCTGACCATTCAGACTCTGGAAATCATCGGTCTTGGCTTGGTGGCATTTGCTGCCGGTACTGCTGCCGGCGTTATGCTGGGCAAGATTATGTGCCGTCTCTCCGGCTGGAAGATCAATCCTTTGATTGGTTCTGCTGGTGTATCTGCCGTGCCAATGGCTGCACGTGTTTCTCAGATTGTAGGTCAGAAGGCAAATCCTTCCAACTTCCTGCTGATGCACGCTATGGGGCCTAATGTGGCAGGCGTTATCGGTACTGCGGTTGCCGCAGGTACTATGCTCGCTATGCTTGGAGCAAAATAATAATAAATTTGTATGTGTAGTTTTGAAGCCATCCACATGTGGATGGCTCTTTTTTTATAATTGTTCATTTAAATTTGAAAAAGGTTTCCATATATGCTATTATGTATATTGAGCATGGCATTAGTCCTAAAATGTTATATTTCTTAGATTGTTCAAGGAAGATGCTCTTGTATTTTCTGACAATGAAGGTTCAGTAATTGTGGTACGCTGGGCAAGTTGTTGTATTTTTTGCTGTATGGGATTTGGAAATGAAAGGATGATGGGTGTGGAAATGAAAAATGTACTCTCAGGGGGGGCAGATGTATCTTTGAAGAATAAGCTCTCACTTTATTTTATGCTGGTGGTACTTATCCCTTTGGTGATTATTACCTTTGTCGGCGGCAGGGCGTTTTATAGCGGTTATTTTTATGATATGAATCAGCGAAATACCTATGCGGCTGCCATGAAGAGCAAGACCATGCAGGAAATGCTGAATATGACAAGGCAGGGCATGGCTTCCCTGGCGGCTACCGAGGAAATGCGCAGCATGGATGTGCCAAAGATGAACAAGCTCATGAAGGAATTTCAGCGTAACAATCCGCAGACTCAGCATGCCTATGTTACTGATTTGACTGGCATGCAGGTGGCAAGAGATGCAGGCAAGTACGTCAGCATTAAGGAGCGTGATTACTTTAAGGCAATCGTGGGCGGCAAGGACGTATTTTATACAGATGCCACCCTGTCCAAGGTTACGAATGGCATTATCGTGGTTGTGTCCGTGCCCATTAAGTCTGACGAGGGCAAGGTCGTAGGCGTGTTCTCGGCGACGCTGCAGATGAAGACGCTGGAGGAGGCACTCAATTACACTGTAGATGGCGCTGATGCCTTGGGACAGGTATTGTACGTGACTGACAGCAAGGGCAACGTCATGATTCACCCTGACAAGCAGTATACTTCTGATTTGACGGACTGGCATGACAATGTGCCCGTAGCCGCAGCTATGCAGGGAAAAATCCAAAGCATGGAGTATGAGAATGCTGAAGGCGAGGAATGTATCGGCGCTTCTGCTCCGGTAGAAGGCTCAGGCTGGACTGTGGTTGTTGAGAGCAAACGTTCTGATGCTATGACGAATATTTATGCTCTCCTGATGTCCATTATGGGTATCGGCGTCGTGCTTCTGATAGCGGCATTTGCCTTTTCTAGAGTCTTGTCCAGCAGGATTACCAAGCCGTTGGTAAATATGGCTGACAAATCTGCACAGGTGGCAGGCGGTGATCTGACCAGCCGCATCGATATTCAGTCTGACGATGAAATCGGCAGGACGGCAAAGGCGTTTAACGATATGGCAGAAAAGATGCATGATATAGTTAGGCAGATTATGACGGCATCGGAAAACCTGAGCAATTCGGCAGGCAGCCTGACGGCAACCGCCCAGCAGTCAGCCGAGGCTTCTGGCAATGTGGCAGAGACCATTTCCAAGGTGGCAGAGGGCATGCGCGAGCAGTCCGACAATATCAATTCGACCAAGAATGCCCTTGATGTATTCTTCGGCACAATCAAAGAAATGACTGCCAATACCGACAAGATTAATGCTGCTTCTGATGAGACAGCAAGCGCTGCACAGAACGGCTCAGAGCTGATGCGTGATGCAGTTGCCAAGATGGGCAGCATCGAGCACAGCGTAGCCAAGACGGCAGATACGGTGCAGATTTTGGGCGAAAATTCCAAGGCCATCGGCGGCATTGTCGATACCATCGTGGCTATTGCAGACCAGACAAACCTGCTGGCGCTCAATGCGGCTATCGAAGCAGCGCGTGCAGGCGATGCAGGCCGAGGCTTCTCTGTCGTAGCAGAGGAGGTTCGTAAGCTGGCTGAGGAGTCTCAGAAGGCAGCGGTTGAGATTAAGGAAAAGATTCAGTCCATTCAGGCAGATACGGATGATGCCATCACCACTATGGAAGCAGGCAGAGAGGATGTTAAGGCAGGTACGGACTCTATCAATGCTGTCGGCGAGCAGTTCAAGGCGATTAGAGAGCGCATTGACGGCATCAAGGCACAGCTTGATACCTTTAAGATTGCGGCTGACTCCATTTCTAGTGCGGCAAGCAATATTGTGGATTCCGTAGAGAAGATTGATTCCGTAAGCTCTGATGCTGTAGAGCATACAGAGACTATTTCGGCAGCGGCGCAGCAGCAGTCTGCGGCGACTGAGGAGATTGCCTCTAGCTCGTCTCTGCTGGAGGAGCTGGCAGTCAAGCTGCAGAAGTCTGTAGGCATCTTCAAGCTCTAAAAATATTAGTATTCAATGAGCCACTCCATGCGGGGTGGCTCTTGTTTTTGCGCAACAAAATGCCCAACCGTTGAATTAGCCTTGACAAAAGGCGCTTTTTCTTATTTTAGTCATAAAAATATGGCTATCCTGAACTTTACAGGATAGCCATTATTGAGCTTAATTTTTTAGCTATCAGCCACGGAGATTGTGCAAAAGGGACATCTTCATATCATAGTAATCCGGACTCATATCCAAATAGTGCTTGTGCGGATTTTCAAAGCGCTGTTCCTCCTGCCAGATTTCGGAAGCAAGCTGCTCCTTGACGTAGCTTCTTATATCTTCTAGGCTGCGTGCTGGCTGGGTGCGCTTGCCTGCCTTGATTACAAGCTGCTGCAGCTCCTTGCAGGTGCAGTTTTCAAAGAAGCGGTTCTTCCAAGGCTTTTCTGGGTCAACATAGCGGTATGGCTTGTCCATATCGACTTCCTCATCAAAGCCGGCAATCAGGTCGGCTACGGCATAGCCTTCCTCGCCATAGATGCGGTACACGCGCTTGAAGCCGGGATTGGTAATCTTTTCCACAGCTTCAGACACCTTGATGCGCGGCTCATATGTGCCGTTATTTTCTACAGCGGAAATCTTGTAGACAGCGCCAAAGACAGGGTCGCTCTTGGCAGTAATCAGGCGCTCGCCTACGCCAAAGGCATCAATCTGACCGCCCTGATTGAGGATGGAGCTTATCGTGTACTCATCGAGGCTGTTGGACACAACGATTTTGCAGTCCTCAAGACCTGCCTCGTCAAGCATCTTGCGCACGCGCTTGGAAAGGTAGGCGAGGTCGCCGGAATCGATGCGGATGCCCTTTAGGCGCTTGCCCATAGGCTCGAGCACTTCCTTGGCGACTCTGATGGCAGCAGGGATGCCGGAATGGATGACATCGTAGGTGTCAACCAGCAGCACGGTGTCATCAGGATATACCTCGGCATACTTCTTGAATGCCTCATATTCGTCCTTGTAGAACATTATCCAGCTATGCGCCATTGTGCCGCTGACAGGAATGTTGAACTTCTGTCCGGCAAGGACAGTAGCAGTGCCGACAGCGCCAGCGATATAGGCGGCTCTTGCGCCATAGACGGCAGCATCCATATTGTGCGCACGGCGAGCGCCGAAATCCGACACGGCACGTCCATCAGCAGCACGGACGATGCGGCTGGTCTTGGTGGCGATGAGGGACTGGTGGTTTACCAGCGCCAAGAGGGCGGTTTCTACGAGCTGGGCATCGATGAGGGGCGCAACGACCGTTACACATGGCTCATTCGGGTACATGATTGTGCCCTCTGGAAAGGCGTAAATATCGCCGCTAAAGCGAAAATCCTTTAGATAGTTCAAAAATTCCGGTGAGAAAAGCTTCAGAGAGGCAAAATATTCGATATCCTGCTCGGTAAAGTGCATATTCTCGATGTATTCCAAAATCTGCTCTAGGCCGGCGAAGATGGCAAAGCCGCCGCCGTCAGGATTTTTGCGGTAAAAAATATCAAAGATTACCTTGGGCTGGGTATCGTTGTTGGCAAAATAACCATTCGCCATGGTCATTTCGTACAAATCCATCATCATGCTGATATTGCGGGTGGAAAATTGTGTCATAAAGCTCGCCTCTAATTCATAATAATAAAAAAATAAAGTGTATAGTAAGTTGCACCTTTTTACTATACACTTTTAACGCCAAACATGCAATGCTTTTATACGAAAAAAGCACCGCCGAAGCGGTGCTGATTATTCATTATGGTCGGGATGACAGGATTCGAACCTGCGGCCTCTTCGTCCCGAACGAAGCGCGCTACCAAACTGTGCCACATCCCGACAACGGAATTAATTATACCCCTATCAGCAGGATTTGACAAGCAAAATTTGCGATAGGGGCATAAATTTTTTATTTTTTTGCTTTAGACCTTAGCAAATGCCCTGAGCCAGCATTGCATCGGCAACCTTCAGGAAGCCTGCGATATTGCAGCCGACCAAGAGATTGCCCTCATGGCCGTACTCCTTGGCACAGCGCTTGGAGTTCTCATAGATGTCAGCCATGATAGTCTTGAGCTTGTTATCAACCTCTTCAAAGGTCCAGCTATAACGCATGGAGTTCTGAGCCATCTCCAAAGCGGAAACAGCAACGCCGCCAGCATTGGCAGCCTTGGCAGGTGCAAAGAGAACCTTGTTATTCTGAATGTACTCGATAGCCTCAAGAGTGCATGGCATATTTGCGCCCTCGCCGACAGCCTTGACGCCGTTGGCAACCAAAGCCTTGGCAGCATCGAGGTCAAGCTCCTGCTGGGTAGCGCATGGCAGGGCAATATCGCAAGGAATAGTCCAAATGCCCTTGCAGCCCTCATGGTATTCAGCGGATGGCTTGGCATCTACATACTCCTTGATACGGCCGCGGCGAACTTCCTTGATTTCCTTGACGATATCGAGGTCGATGCCGTCCTTGTCATAAACATAGCCGTTGGAATCGGAGCAGGCAACAACCTTGGCGCCAAATTCCTGAGCCTTCTCGATAGCATAGGTCGCAACGTTGCCAGAACCGGAGATAACGACGGTCTGATCCTTGTAGTCGATACCTGCGTCAGCCAGCATGAGCTTGGTGAAGTAGAGCAGGCCGTAGCCGGTAGCCTCGGTACGTGCCAGGCTGCCTCCGTAGTTCAGGCCCTTGCCGGTCAGAACGCCGGCATCATAAGCATTGCGGATGCGCTTGTACTGGCCATAGAGATAGCCGATTTCACGACCGCCTACGCCGATGTCGCCAGCAGGTACGTCGGTATTGAGTCCGATGTGGCGGCACAGCTCAGTCATAAAGCTCTGGCAGAAACGCATGATTTCAGCATCGGACTTGCCCTTTGGATCAAAGTTGGAGCCGCCCTTGCCGCCGCCGATAGGCAGAGTGGTCAGAGCATTCTTGAAAATCTGCTCGAAGCCAAGGAACTTGATGATGCTGAGGTTTACGGATGGATGGAGGCGAAGGCCGCCCTTGTATGGGCCGATGGCACTGTTAAACTGTACGCGGTAACCCTTGTTGACATGTACCTTGCCTGCATCGTCAGTCCATGGCACGCGGAACATAACAACGCGCTCAGGCTCAACGATGCGCTCCAAGATAGCCTGCTGCTGATACTTCGGGTTCTTGTCCAGTACAGGAGCAATGGAAGTCAGAACTTCCTTTACAGTATTGTGAAATTCAGTTTCGCCAGGATTTTCAGCCTGAACCTTTGCAATGATTTCTTCAACATAAGTAGCCAATTTAGTATACCTCCAAATGAATAGATTCTTTATGCCATATACCGTATTTATATATGACATATACCACACAGCGATTTAATTATACTATAAATTTACACAATTACAATATTTTGGGAGAATGTATACATTATTCTCTTTAGAGATGGATTAATATTTTTAATAAAATGGAAATATTTTCATTAGAAAATAATCATGATTGCAAGATGCTGTATAGTTTGATAAAAACGATTTTTCTGCATAAATAATCTTTTTCAGAGAAGATTTAGCAAAACTTGCATTAAATTTTAGAATTTAATATAATGGAAGCATTATATTTTTACGGAGGAAGTGACGATTTTGGATACCCCCTACCCGTTGTGGTTGTTTGTAATCGTTTTTTTGATTTTGGTCAATGTCTTTTTCGCCTTGGCAGAGACGGCGCTCAATGAGAGTCACAAAAGCAAGCTGGAGAGGTTGGCAGATGATGGCAGCGAGGCTGCCCAAAAGGCATTGCAGCTCCTGGAAAAGCCTGAGCGCGCCCTGGCTGTCATTCAGCTTGGCATTACCTTTGTCAGCATATTGATTGGCGTGTGCACCAGCGTTGTTCTGTCGCCGTTTGTCCACAGGTATTTGTACCTGATGCCGTACTCGGGCGAGCTTTCCCTGCTCATCAGCATCTTGCTGGTAACATACCTTACGCTGATGCTGGGCGAGTTTCTGCCGACGAGGATAGCGATGGAAAATCCGGAAGAAAAGCTGATGCAGTGCCAAAAGCATCTTGGCAGGCTGATTTTTTTGACTCGTCCGGCGGTGTCCCTCTTGTCCAATTCGGCAAGAATCCTCTTGGTGATTTTGGGCATGAACACCAAGATTGATGATACAGTCACAGAGGATGAGGTAAAGGACCTTATCGAGCAGGCTACAGAGGATGGCACCTTTGAGAAAAAGGAGCAGAATCTAGTGGACAGGGTTTTCCATATGAGCGATCAGACGGCATACTCGCTGATGACGCCGCGCACACAGATGATGTGGCTGGATTTGGAGGATTCCTTGGAACAGAATCTGGCGTTGATTCGGGCGACCTCAGAGGATATTATTCCGGTAGGCAAGGAGAGCCTTGATGATTTCTGCGGCGTTATCTATATCAAGGATATCTTCAATGCCGCTCTTGACAATAAGCCCTTGGATTTATCGCAGTTTATCCGCAAGCCGATGTATATTCCGCGCTCTATGGAGAGCTTCAGGGTTTTGGAGAAGTTTCAGGAAACGGGCATCCATGAGGCGGCAGTGCTCGATGAATACGGCGGCGTTATAGGCTTTATCACCTTGCAGGACATTTTGCTGGAGCTGGTCGGCGATACCAACAATGTCAATGAGCCGGAGTCAGCCCAAATTACCTCAAGGGAGGACAATGCTTGGAATATCGAAGGCTTGTGCTCTATCGATGATTTCAAGGAAAAATTCGACATTGATGAGCTGCCGGGCGAGGAGCATGACCACTATCAGACCATGGGCGGCTTCGTGACGGCGCTTTTTGGCTATATCCCCAAAAAGGGAGAAAGCATCCAGTGGGAGAATTTTGTCTTTGAGATAGAGTCCTTGGATAGATACCGCATTGACAAGATTATCTGCCGCAGGCAGGAAAAAGAACCAGTTCAGAATGAGGAGAAGGATTAATATTTTGCTAAAGGAAAGAGAAAATAACTATTCAGCCAAGGAAATCAGGTGGCAGATATGGGCGGCGAAGGCGTTTTTCTTTATTGGCGGCTTTGGCGCGGCAACATGGGCGCCGCTCGTGCCTTTATTGAGACAAAAGCTGGAGCTTACCGATGATGTACTTGGGATGCTGCTCTTGTGCGTCGGCATAGGCTCTCTGATGACCATGCCGATATCTGGCAGCGCTGTTGCCAAATGGGGCTGCCGCAGGGTATTGGTGGCAACATCTGTAGGGTATGCCATCGTCCTGCTGATTTTGAGCCAGGTGGACAGCCTTGTGCTCCTAGTGCCTATGATTCTTTGCCTAGGGGCTATGATGGGGGCGATTGACGTAGTGGTAAATGTCTTGGCGGTCATGGTCGAGCGCAATGCCCAAAAAAGAGTCATGTCAGGCATGCATGCCTTTTGGAGTATCGGCGGCTTTGCTGGCGCAGGCATATTCAGTATTTGGCTGAATATAGGATTTAGTCATTTTCAGTCTGTAGTTATTGCAGCGATAATCATTATGCTTTTGCTGGTCATATTCTTCCGTCACCTGCTGACAAGCGGCGGCGAGAAGCACGAAGGCTCGATGCTGGTCATGCCAAAGGGAATCGTTGTGTTTATAGGCTTGGCGGCGTTTATCTCCTTCTTGCAGGAGGGCGCTATGATGGACTGGGGCGGCGTACTGCTCGTTACGCTCAAGGGCATGGATATGAGCATGGCAGGCGTAGGCTTTACGATTTTTTCGGCGGCTATGCTCTTGATGCGCCTCTCTGGTGACTGGATGGTAAATAGGCTGGGCGGTCAGATCGTAACCTGCGGCGGAGCCTTGCTGGCGTGCTTTGGCATCCTGCTCTTGGTATTTGCGCCGTATGATTGGCTGCTGTACAGCGGCTTTTTCCTTGTCGGCATAGGCAGTGCCAATATCGTGCCGGTATTTTTCTCCATGATGGGACGGCAGAAGGAGATGCCAATCAATCAGGCGGTGTCAGCGGTCAGCACGCTGGGCTATCTGGGGATTCTCATGGGTCCTGCCGTGATCGGCTTTGTTGCCAATAGCACCAGCCTGTACGTTTCGTTCCTGCTTTTGGCAGTGCTCTTGTTTTTGCAGGCAGGCTTGGCAAAATACGTCTATAGCAAGGTGCTGTAAGGCAGGAAATATTCTGTCGGCATAATATGCACTCAGGCAGTCATGACGGCACGCACGGCAAATTTTTATTTGACAATTTTTGGAGAATTTTGTAAAATGACCACGATAAAAGTTCATATATCTGGGAGGCGTCAGCCACAGAAAGCCTTGAGCTTTAGATAGTGGAGAATACACCAGTTGATACACGATAGCTACTGAGACGGTCAACAGTAGTATCAAGGTATCGGCTGGTGTTTTATTTTATCCAAAAATAGGGAGGTTCATACATGAAAAAGGAAAAAGCCAAAAGATTTGCCATGATTTTTGTCGGAGTCATCATTTTGTGCGGCATCTTGCTGATGTATTCAGGCAATGATGCCCTGGTGCTGGCAACAGAGCGCAAGGAAGGAATCCTGACTGCCGAGCAGGTCAAGGTATCATTTGATTCAGTCGGCGGACGCATGATAAATGAAGCCGTCAAGGAGGCACAGCAGGTCAAAAAGGGCGATGTGCTGATGGTGCTCGACAGCAGCGATATAGATTTGTCCATCAGCCAGATGGAGGCACAGATAGCGCAGCTTGAGGCACAGATAAAGTCTGCTTCTGGCGGCGTTGCCATTTCCTATGCACAGGCAGATACCGATGAGCAGCAGAGCTTTAGGCAGATTGACCAGCAAAAGGCGGCAGTTGCCGCAGCCGAGGCAACATACGCCAACAGCCAGGTAGACTACAACCGCATGACGGGGCTTTTAGCGTCTGGAGCAGTGGCGCAGCAGGAGGTAGATAATGCCAGGCTTGCCATGGATGTAGCGGCAGCCAGCCTAAGCCAGCAGAGGGAGAATCTTGCCAAGCTCCTGGCAGGTACTTCCTACAGTGACAATACGGATTCTCTGAATCTGCCTACTATCGCCGTCCAGCGTCAGAGCGCTGCCAACAAGCTGAATGATGTCGAGGCACTGGTACAGCAGAAAAAGGCAATGGAAGCGCAGCTCAAAAATCTGAAGCTGAATAAGGAACGCCTTACCCTGAGAGCGCCGGAGGATGGCAAGATTCTGAAAATCCTTGCCAAGGAGGGCGAGATGGTAGCGCCGAATACGCCGGTAATCCTCATGGAAAGCACTCGTTGCTATTTTGATATCTATATCAGCGAGGAAAATCTCGGCGACTACAAGGAAGGCGATGATGTTCAGGTAGAAGCCGTGGCAACCGGCAAGAAGCTGGATGGCAATATCCGTATTCTGACCAAGGCGCCCGGCTTTGCTGATTTGAAGATGACGAGGGAAAAGGGACAGTCAGACCTGACCGCCTTCCAAATGCGCATCTATATAGAGCCGCAGGATAATATCGTGCCTGGCATGACGATGGGAGTGAATCTGAAATGAATGCCCTTCAGGATGAAATCAGATTTTTGTTCAGCGGCAGAACCATGCCGTATGAAAAAATGGCGCTCATCGTATCTGTAGTGGTAACGCTGGTCTTTACGGCGATATTCAGCTTGAATTACACCAAGGACACGCCGATTACGGTTATCGATTTGGACAATTCCCGTTTCAGCCATGAGCTGACAGACTATTTGGACAATTCGCAGATGCTCTCTGTCAAGGCGGTGGTCAATACGCCAGTAGACCCGACGACGCTGATGTACAGGGACAAAAGCTATGCGGTTATCTATATGCCTATGGGTATGGAAAAGGCGTACTACAACGGTGAAACCTGCGATATGGGCGTTTTCTATGACAATACCAGTTCGGGTGCCTTATCAGGCGCAAGAGAGGCGCTCAATGAAATCGTGGCAGAGGTAAACAATCCGCAGCTTGGCACGAATGACAGTATTCAGGGCGGCATGATGCTGAGGGAGAGACGTCTCTTTAATCCGGCTGATTCTGCCAGCAATGGCGAGGTTGTAGGATTTTTGATATTTTTTTCCAGCCTGTTCTTTGCCATCGCAACCCTGGGCATGATTCCAAGGCTGCGCATGGAAGGCAAGCTAGAGCTGCACCTCAAATCCGGCTCGGTGTTCGGACTGTTTCAGCGGACGATTCCTTATTGCTGCTGCTGGCTTGGCGGTACGTCGATTGGCTTCATCATTCTGCGCTTTGCAGGCGATATCAGCTTTACCGACAACTTTATCCTCTATATCGTGGTACAGGCAATGTATATATGGATATGCAGCCTGGTCTGCCTGCTGGTGGGGTGGAGCGCCCCAAATCCCGGCATGGCTGCCAGCAGGATGATTCTGTTTATTCCGCCCGGCTTTATTTTGGGCGGCTATGGCGTGCCTCTTACTATGCTGCCGGAATGGGTGCAGTGGCTCAATCATATTTTCCCTCTTACCTGGGATTACAAGTTTATCCGTGATATTGTCATTCGCGGGGCATCCTTGCAGGATTGTGCCGTGACTATCGGAGAGTTTTTGCTTTATGGCGGCGTAGTCGTGGGGATTTTTGTCCTCAGATATTACAAGCTGCAGGCGGACTATGAAAAGCGCAAGGCATATGAGGAGTCGATTGAGGTAAATTGAGAAAACAAATGGAATGGGCTTGTCGTGGGAGCATGCGCCGCTGGGACAATATACGCCCAAGTAATATAGCCTAAAGCTGTTTCAAGGCAATTTAAAAGCCGCAGTCACCATAGCGCAGTGATTGCGGCTTTTTGTATACTTTAGATTATCTTCTGCTTCTTTCTATCAGCATGTTTTCCATTTGCTCTAAGAAGTCGAGTATCGCATAGGAAATCGTGGATTTCTTGCTGATCATGTCTTTCAGCTCGTGAATACGCCCGGAAAAAGATGAAAGTACGCCCGTAATGGAGTTGGTATCGCTGGCAGCAGCGCTCATGTCCCTGCTGGTTTGTTCGATGCCATCGATGATTTTATTGCTGTAATCTCGTACCTCATGGGTGTGGTTCGTCACCTCTAGGAAGCTGTTCTGCACAGTAGTAACAGCGGTGGTATTCTCATTTGCCTTGGTCTTGGCAGTGGTTATTTCCTGCCGCATGTCATCGATGCTGCTGTACAGCTCGCTGATGCTGGTATTGATGCTGTTGACAAGCTCCCGTGTCTCAGAGGAGAGCTTCCTGATATTTTCCGCTACCACGGAGAAGCCGCGCCCTGCCTCGCCAGCACGGGCAGCCTCGATAGATGCGTTCAGGGCGAGTAAGTTGGTGTTGTCAGCGATGGAAGAAATACCATCGGCGCGCGCCTTAATCTCGTCAAAAGATTTTTCGAGAAGCTGGAAGGCAGAGCCAACCTCGTCAAGCTGCTGGTCAATATCCGTAGTCGCCTCAGAGAGGGACTTCATGTCGGCATTGGTCTGCTTGACCAGTGCGTCAGATTGATCCATGACCTCGGTGATGTTTTTGGCATAATCGCTGAACGATGAAAAACGCTGGCTGATATTGCCGAACATATCATTTACGGCATCCATATCCTGATAGGTGTTTTCCATTTCAGCCAGATAACGGGAAATAGTTACTTCTTCGCGCATCAGGGCATTCATGCGGTCATGAATGTATTTTACGCCGTAGGTCAGACCTTCCTCTACGGGCGGCTTGGCCGATGTAGCACGAACCTGCACTCTCTGCGTAGCTGGCTGAACTATCTGCGTTCTGCGGGCGGCAGGCTTTGCCTGAGCCTTGTCCTTATTCTGTGCTGGCAGATTGTTTACATCGTATTTGTCCTTGTGAAAAAATTTTAAGAATCCCATGCTAAAACCCCCGCTTACTCAAAAACTGCTACCGTCATGGTTTGGTTGAACTGCTGATCATGAAGCTGCTCGCCGTAGCCGCTGAAGCCGATGTATGTGCCGAGGACATGTCCCATTTCCTTGGCATAGGTATCAAGGTAATGCATAGACTCAAAGTGCATGGAACGAGCAATGCAGTGAATCATCAGGGCAAGCTTAGGGTGAGGCACATCCTGCTTGATTTTCTGACAGGTATTGGCAATAACGGATTTGTAGTCATCAGGCTTCATAAAGACAATCTGGCTGTTGTCATAGATACGGGCGTGATACTGCATGGATTTCTGATCCTTGCCGACAGCAGCGTTGGCGATGATGTAGACATCGTTGCCGATGATTCTGCCGAGAGGGTGGCTGTCCATGATGCTAGGCAGACCGCTTACGGTCGTGCCAAAGGCTTCGGCTTCCACGAGGGCTGCCGGCCTGCCGTTGAACTCATAGACCGTGCGCGTGGTAGGGTCTGCCTTGGTTACGGTGACATACTTGTCACTGATAGGCTTATAGATATTTTCTCTGTAAAAATGAATACGTGTGCCGGTAAAGCGAAGAATGGCAAAGACGCAGGACTTATCATAGACAACGCCGTCTAGGGACACGAAGGATTTCATCTCCGAGCCGTTATCTGCAGCAGTGCCGCCGATAACCGGAATTTTCTTTTTGTGGAGGACAGAGTGCAGCGTAGAGAGCACTAGTTCCTCACAACTGCAAAAGGCAGACATGGCAACAAAGCACAGCGTATCATCACCGTTGGTACTGCCAATCCTGTTGGCTGCCTGTTCGAGCCTTTCAACATAGCGGACAGGATAGCGGTCGGCTTCCTCTAGCACATTGGCAGCACACTGCACGCCGTCTGTAAAGCCGATCAGGCACAGCTCTCCCTTGAAAGAGCCTTCGGCGCACAGGGAAGTATAGGCAGTCGTGCCCATGATGGTCGCTTGCGGATATTTTTGATGCAGGATACTTGTATAGTCAGTAAAATGCTTTATCCCGGAAGAGAAAAAGATAAATTTCGGGTTTTGCAAGCCGCTGCATGCTTCAGATACTGCACTTTGTGCATCGGCGGCGGCACTTCTGCCAATTTTGTAGTTCATAAAAATATCACCCCTGAAAATAAAAAAGGAGTCATATTCCAAAGATATTGCCCATCTCTGGCAAAGCAGCGACAGCACAGGGAACAGACTCAGTTAAATATATACAATTCTATGCCTTGATTTTAGCAAGCATAAAAAATTATGTCAACAATTTGTCGGTTTTTTCTGAAAGCAACTTATTAACTTAGGGCAAATTATCTATAAATAAATAAAATGGCGATACAGATTATAGCGATAACAATCTTGCATAATGTGTCTGATGAATATCCTTGACGAATGTGAGCAAATACTGTAGAATAACAGGCGTTGTACAATTTAATATGTGATAGGTACTGCAGCTATGGTCTTAGCTGTGGTTTAATAGAGAATCCGGTTAAAGTCCGGAGCGGTCCCGCCACTGTAAGGGGGAGTATCGTGCATGAGTTAGGTCACTGGAGCATTTGCTCTGGGAAGGCGCATGGATACGTTGAGCCTGAGCCAGGAGAACTGCCTGTCATAAATCACCGTTATTGGCAGAACATCTGCCATACCCACGAGCGATGGGGAGGAGATTGACTTGTATGGGAGAGAGTCTTTCTGTTTATGGAAGGGCTTTATTTTTTTGTCAGTCATTTTTCCCGGCTGGTCGATTGTGTGTGCAGTGGCCAGTATTTTGGGTGGAAACTGGATTGTGTTTTGGAGGATTGAATTATGAACAAGAAAAAATGGCTGACACTGGCTGTTATGGCAGCACTTAGCATGAATGGCGGCATGGCATTGGCTGAGGAAGTTCCTGTACATGAGGGGGGGACAGATGTTTATACTGCTGACGATACGATTGTCACAGCTACCCGCACGGCAAAGAAGGATGTCGATGTGCCTGCCTCGACAGTCGTTCTGACCAGCGAAAAGATAAAGGAATCTGGGGCAAACAATGCAGCCGAGGCACTGTCCAAGGTCAATGGCTTTACTTATAAGAGCTTTGGCGCACGCGGTGCTTCCATGGGTACGATGAACAATGAGCTGATTATCAGGGGCAACGGAAATGGCACGCTGGTTTTGATTAATGGCAATCCTGTATCGTGGCGCGGCAAGTACAATCTGGAAATGATTCCATCTGACAATATCGAGCGCATCGAGATTGTCAAGGGCGGCGGCTCTGTGCTCTACGGCAGCGAGGCAATGGCAGGCGTTGTCAACATAATTCTCAAAAAAGAGCCTGCCAACCATATTTCTATGGGCGTTGGCAATTTTGGCCAGCAAAATTACAACATCAGTGCAGGCGATGACGCACTATCCATGCACTATAGCTTTGATCGCTGGGGCGAGCAGCAGGGGGCAAGCTATACAGAGGTTGCTTCCAAGGCGTTTAATGGCGCTACTAGGACGGACATTCACGACAATGAAAAGAGCAACTGGGGCTTTAATTTCAAAATCAGTCCCAAACTGGAGCTGGTCTATGAAAATTTCCAAAATACGGCAGATTTTCGCCGCTATGTGGACAGAGTAGATGCCACTAGCAAAGGCATCAGCACTGGCGAGCAGTTCAATGGCCGCAAGTACAAGACCAACCAGCATATGACCCAGCTCAACTACAAGGATGAGCTGTGGAAGGGCAGCCTGTACTGGAATACGGGCACGGTGGAATCAAATGGTCCGACGTATATAGGCACTACTGGCTATGCCAAGGCACCTAGCAACTGGTATGGCACGAAGGAACGCAATACGACCTATGGATTGGATGCCCAGAGGACGTGGCAGCTTAGTGGCAAGTCTGCGGCTATAGCCGGAGTGGATTTTCAGAGAGAAATATATCAGAAGCTGGCGGCATATTCCACGAAGGCTGATGATACACAGAATCGTCAGCGCAACAACTGGGGCGTGTTCGGTCAGTGGGAGCAGAAATTTGACGATAAGAATACTGGCATTTTCGGCGTTAGAGAGACCTGGACATCGGGCGCAGCAGAGAATTACAATAATCTCAGTGCTTCCCTGCAGTTATTGCACAAGATGAACAAAAATAACAATATCTACGCTAGTGTGAACCGCTCATTCATCATGCCGACATTTGCGCAGATGTTTGGTTCAAGTGCCTTGGCTATTCCGGCACCTGATTTAAAGCCTCAGACAGGCATGAACTATGAGGTTGGCTGGAAGCAGACGCATAATGCGCACAACTGGCGTTTGGCAATATTCCACACGGATGTAAAGGATAATATCTCCGCTAGTTGGGACAAGAAGAAGGAAAGCTATCAGTACACCAATGAGGATTTCCGCAATACCGGCATTGAGCTTTCCTGCGATATAGCGGCGAAAAATGGCTGGTCATACCAATATGGCGCAACTTGGCAGAATCCGCAGGCCAAGAGCCAGGCAAAGGGGGATTACTGGGATCGCATCATGGGCAAGCTGCAGCTTACAGGCGGCATTACCTACAAGAAGGACAAGCTGACAAGCTCGCTCACAGGCTCTTATCTGTGCAGCAGGGTGCAAAGCCCGTCTAAGGAGCAGTCCTTTGCCGCCAAGCCGTATTTTTTGACGAGCTGGCGTACAGCCTATGCGCCTGATGACAATACCGAGCTGGCACTGACGATTGACAATCTCCTAGATAGGGATGATATGCCTAGCCACAGCAGTTCGAGCTATCATGCGGCGCCGATTAACTACATGCTGAGTTTTAGCTACAAATTCTAATAGGAATACAGGCAAGTGCAGTGTATGCCGGCTTCGGCACATGCTGCACTCTTGCTGTTTTATGAGTTTTTTCAAGATAATCATTGTATGAGGAGGAAAAAGGATGGAAGCTATCGTTTCGGGGTTGGAATTTTTTCACAAGGGCGGCATGATTATGTATGTGCTGGCATTGTGCTCGTTATTTTCTTTTGCTATCGCCATAGAGAGGTGGAATTATTTTCAAAAAAATGATTCCGGCAGAGCCTTTGCCAGAGAGTTTGCTGCCTTTCTCATGGCAGACAAGGCAGAGGAAGCGGTGCGCCTAGCCCAAAATACCAAGGGCGCGCTGGCAGGCATACTGGCGGCGGCATGCGGCATGAAGCAGGAGGAAAATCCGTCTGGCTTTATGGAGGTGCAGTCCGGCGTGGCACTGTCGCATCTGCGCCAAAGGCTGTACTACCTGAGCGTGATTGTCACCATGGCGCCTCTTTTGGGCTTGCTGGGGACAATCAGCGGCATGATTTCGGCATTCAGCGTCTTTAATATCGAGTCTGGACAGAGCACGGCGATTACAGGCGGCGTGGGCGAGGCACTGATTGCTACGGCGATGGGCTTATGCGTGGCGATTATCTCCTTGGCGATTCACGCTTATTTTACTCAGAGATTGGAAAATATCGTTACGGATATGGAGCAGTGCTTTTCCGTTGTGGAAACCAAGCACAGCCTGCTGAGCAAGAAGGCAGGTGCGTGAGATGCGTCTTAGAGACAGACATGCTGCCAACAAGCCAGAAGTCAACATCATACCAATGATAGACATTATGTTCTTTTTGTTGGTGTTTTTTATGATGAGCACGCTCTACATGGTCAATCTGAAGACCGTTGATGTAAATCTGCCGCAGGCGAAAAACGCCGAAACGCAGATGCATGCCAACTATCTCGTTACCATGAAGAAGGATGGTTCGCTTTGGCTTGAGGACAAGAGCATAAGCGAGGACGAGCTTTTGAAAAGAGCGGCGGCAGAAAAGAAGCGAAATCCTCAGTTTGCCCTCGTCCTGCGCGCCGATCAGGACATGGACTATGGCATGGTGATAGGCTTTTTGGACAAGCTGAAAGGCGCAGGAATCACCAAGTTCGCCCTGGCGGCAGACCATGCAGGCAGGTGATGCTGCATGGAAAAAAGAAAGATTATGCCGTGGCTGATTTCTGGGGGCGTGCATGTAGTAATTTTTATCATCGTCTGCCTGACAGGCTTGTTTGCCCAGGTATCTGCCGATAAAAAGCCGCCGGTGGATGTACAGCTTTATGAAGTAGCTGCAGATGAAGGCGGCGGTGGCGGTGGCGGCAGCCAGAGTACCGATACAGATACCGCCGAGGCTTCGGCAGAGGCGGTCAGCATGCCGGATAATCCAGTGAATCTGCCGGAAATCTCTGAAGCCTACACCCAAGAGCCTGAAAAGCAAAAGGAATATCGCATGCAGCATCATGTCACGGAGTCAGGCAGGGCGGAAAATCCGTCGAAGGAAAATACCTCAGCCAGCAGCCAGGCTGGCACGGCAAATGCCAATAGCGGCAATAATGGCGGCACGGGTACGGGCGAGGGAGCTGGCAGCGGCTCTGGCATAGGAAATGGCGAAGGTTCGGGTACCGGCGATGGCAGCGGCAGTGGAGCTGGCAATGGCGATGGCGCAGGCGCAAGGGATGCAGAAGCGGCAGCCAGACCAAAAACGCCGCCTGTATTTATAGGCGGTGCAACGCCTGCCTATCCTGTAGATTTGCAGGAACAGGGCATCGGCGGCAGCGTCCTGCTCAGGCTGACTGTTGATGCATCAGGCTCGGTCGTCTCTGCCGAGGTTGCTTCCTCGTCAGGCTATCGGCTGTTTGACAATGCGGCACTCAAGGCGGCGTACACTTATTCATTTTCTCCAGCGAGAAATATTTACGATGAGCCAGTTACCTGCATTATCACCAAAAGGATAATTTTTGATCCGCAATAAACTTCTAAAAATGATACCGGGGTGTTGTAGCCCCGGTTTTTTTATGTTATAATTTTTTTAGAGAACTTATTTTCTTATAGGAAAATAGGCTTAGAACCCGCGCTTCAGAAGCTGGCACTCGCGCTGAACTGCTCGATAGAAGAGCTGATAGAACTGATAGAGAACTATGAAAAATAACTAATAATTGCCATGTCTGCAATTTGTCTGCACGCTGGCAGATTTGCAGACAAAATACGGATAAATACGGTTTTGGCACATGGAGATGCATATGCAGGCATTGGTCGGCGTTGGGCGCTGTGGCCAGTGCTGACAAGGTTTGAGGCGGATTTTTAAATACACAGATAAGGAAGCATGCAGATGGAAAATACGGAAAAAACATTTATACCAACCATAAATTGGTTCCCAGGTCATATGAAGAAGGCGAAGGACATCATTGTCAATAATCTGAAGCTTGTGGATGTCGTGATCGAGCTTTTGGATGCGAGGATTCCCTACAGCAGTGCCAATCCGATGCTGCAGGAGATTATTGCCGGCAAGCCGCGCTTGGTGGCTCTGAATAAGTCTGATTTGGCAGATAGGGCTGTTACCAAGCGCTGGGTAGAATATTTTCAAAAGCAAGGGATTCCTGCGGTAGCAGTGGACGCTCCGCAGGGACGCGGCATCAAAAGACTTGTGGCGATGACGGAAGAGCTGGCACGCCCGATGACGGACAAGCTGGTTGCCAAGGGCGCTAAGGCAAGAGCTGCCAGAGTGATGATATTGGGTATTCCTAACGTTGGCAAGTCGTCGCTGATCAATCGCCTGGCTGGCTCAAACAAGGCAAAGACTGCCGACAGGCCGGGCGTGACGAGAGCGAAGCAGTGGATTCGCCTGGGAGGCAATTTGGAGCTTTTGGACACGCCGGGCATCCTGTGGCCGAAGTTCGAGGATATGACTGCCGGTCTGAAGCTGGCTTTTACGGGCGCTATCAATGACGAGGCTATAGACAGAGAGCAAGTGGTCGGCATATTCCTCAAGGCCATGGCTGATATGTACCCGGAAAGACTGCAGGAGCGCTACAAGCTGGCTGGCGACCTGCCGAGAGAGCCGCATGAGCTTTTGGAGCTGATAGGGCGCAAGAGGGGCTGTCTGGTCAAGGGCGGCATTGTTGATACCGAGAAGGCACAGCGGATTGTCCTGACAGATTTTCGCAGCGGCAAGCTGGGAACAGTCAGCTTGGATATGCCGCCAGAGATAGAAGATTTACCAAGGGACTAATTTCAGTTTGAAAAGCTAGGCAGGCTGGTGAAATATATGGATGTAGGCAAATTGAAGATAAAGGAGCTGGCGGCGCTTTTGGCGGAACGCCCGACTGAGGAGCTTTTGGCTGCCTTGAAGCAGGACGGCAGGGCATCGGCACGCAGGCTGGCAGAAAAGTATCAAAAGCAGCAGGACAGGCTGCAGGCGGAGCGCCAAAGGCTCTTGGCGATGTATCATTACGAGGAGCAGGCGGCTAGGCAGGGATATATGGCTATAGCCGGCGTAGATGAGGCTGGGCGGGGTCCCTTGGCAGGGCCGGTGTCAGTGGCAGCGGTCATTTTGCCAGAGCATCTGCTGCTTCCGAGGCTGAATGACTCCAAGAAGCTCAGTGCCAAGGTGAGGGAGGAGCTTTATGATGAAATCATGGACAAGGCATTGGCAGTAAGGCAGGTCTTTGTTTCGCCAGCAGAAATAGATCGAATAAATATTCTTCAAGCAACCATGGAGGGAATGTGCAAGGCTGTTGAGGGACTGTCCTTGCCAGCGGATTATGTGCTTATAGATGCCGTAAGGCTGCCGCAGCTTCCTTTGCCGCAGATGTCCTTGATCAAGGGCGATGCCAAGTCTGCCTCGATAGCTGCCGCTTCCATCATTGCCAAGGTCAGCAGGGACAGGCTCATGGAGGAATACGGACGCCAATATCCTGAGTATGGCTTTGGCAGTCACAAGGGATATGGCACGGCGGAGCATATTGCGGCGGTCAGGCAGTATGGGCCATGCCCGATTCATCGGCTGACTTTCGAGCCGATAAAGAACATTGCGGCAGCGATGAAGCAAGGAAGTATTAATTAGTGTTTTAGGGGGTGCGCTATGCCTACCAATGTAAATCCAGCGGTCTCGCCGGCTATACAGCCTGCCTCCCGCAGCTCGGAAACCAAAACAGATAAAATAATCGTCAACAAGGATGGTGGTTCAAGCTCAGGCTTTGCCAAGCAGACGGACGTAAAGTTTACCAATTCGGTTGACAATATGTCGGCTGTGTTGGAAAAGATTTCTACAGCCAATCTCGGCAAGGATAATGCCCTGCCTCAGCAGCTCAGGGACATGATCAATAATGTCGTGACCAAGGCGTTTTCCTTGGAAAGCTCTTTGGCAGAGGGATTGGGAAGCGCCATGGCGAGCGAGCGCTATTCGCTAGAGCAGCTCACCTCTCTGGGACGCATTTTCCAGCAGCTAGGCAATATGGCGGAGGCTGGTGCTCTGGCAGGAGAGGTTGGCGGCGAGACTGCGGCAAGCCAGCTAAGTGATGCCCTACAGGCGATGCTGTCCAATGTCAAGACGGTCATTGCCGACAGCGCCCTCGGCGGCAATACGGCTGATTTGGAGCTGGTACAGCTTACCAAGCTGGCTTTTCAAATGCTGAATAACGGCAGTGCGGACAGCCTGCCAGCAAATATGAGCCAGCTTTTGAAAATGCTTTCGGGGCAGCAGATCGGCAATACAGGGCAGCAGGGCAGTGCAGCGGCGCAACAGACAGGCAATGCATCTCAGGCTGGCAGTACAATGCAGACGAACGGTGGTGCGGCGCAGTCGGCAGGTGCAAATACTGTCAGCGCATCGCAAGGCACTGCTAATCCGTCTGCCGCAAATACTTCGGGTATGTCTAATCAGCAGGGGAGTGGCTTAAAGCAGCTTGTGGATTTGCTGTTTCCAAAACTTGCTGGTATGGGCAATACGGCAACTGGTCAGGCAGGTAGTACACCAGCCAAGAACGCAATGGCGGCTCAGCAGGCGGCAAATGCATACAATAATGCAGGGACAGGCAGCCAGCCTTCTAATGCTCCTGCCAATGCATCTGTCCAGCAGTCTGCTCAGGTTAGTCAGTCCAATCAGGCGCAAGGCTCTCAAGGCAGTGCAGGGCAGACTGCGACCAGTCAGGCTGTGGCAGGTCAGGCGGAAGCAAATCAGCCTGCTGTTGGTCAAGGTCAGACGGCGGTTAGCCAGAATCAGACAGGGCAGAATATGGCAGAGGGCGTGCAGGGACAGGCGAAGTCTCAGGTTCAGGCTCAAGAGGGACAGCAAACGAACACAGGTGTTGCCAATAATTCTCAAGCAAGCTCTGAAACTGAGAAGTCAGCAGGTGATAAGGCTGCTGCTCAGACCATGGCAAAGGACGGCATGGCTCAGGGACAGCATGTGGGGATTTCTCCCAAGACATTGCGTCAGGCAGCGGAGCTAGAAAACAATCCTTTGTTCAAGCAGATATTCAGTCGTTATGGCTACAGTCAGGACACGGGAATCGTAAGACAGCCTCAGCAGGCAAATCAGCAGGCTTTGCCGCAGCTACCGAATAATCAGCAGACGGTGGATTCCTTCCGCAATCTGGCAGGGCTTTTGCTCAAGGACAGCAATCTTTCCAGCAAGGATGTCTCGCTCTTGAAAAATTTTGTCAACGGCACGCAGACGCAGCTCTCAGAGCAGGATGCCAAGCAGCTAAATCTTCTGCTGAAGATGGTGCAGAGCAATGTTCCTGCCGCTATCCAGCAGGCAGGGCAGCAGCAGGGCATGGAGGGATTGCCGAAGCTGTGGGCGTTTTTGCAGCTTTCAGAGCTGGGAAGCCTCAGAGATCTCAAGGCGAAGGATTTCAAAAATGCCAACAAAGAAATCAAGACTGTTGTTGCCTCTATGAAAAATTCCATTACCAGCGAGGGGAGCTATCAGGCAGATGGACAGAAATCTATCAGCTTTGTGATGCCGCTTTATATCGGCGAGGGCGGGCACAGCTATCCGGCGTATGTCAATCTTTATGATGAGCCGGAGCATGAGGACGAGTGCGGACGCAAGCGCAAGGATACATGGTTTCGGGTCTGTGTCCTGACGGACAATATAGGCGCGGTGGACATCGTGTGCCAGCTTTTTGAGGGAAACAATCTAAATCTGAGGATAAATTTTTCCTCGCAGGATGTCGTGCAGGATTTTGGCGAATATCTTTCCGATATCCGCAAGGCACTTTATGACACATCTATTCATCTGAATGATTTGCGCGTAGGGACGGTGAATTAATTGCTAAAGGACAGAAAGACGCCGCAGCAGGAGCCAGAGCTTGACCCGACGGCTGTAAAAAAGGCTGTCGCCCTGAAATATGATGTAGAAACGAACAAAGCTCCAAAGGTGGTAGCCAAGGGCAAGGGTCATGTGGCAGAAAATATCATGGAGGCGGCACGCAAGGGACAGGTGCCAGTTTATCAGAACAAATCGCTGGTAAATATGCTGATGGCTTTGGAGCTGGACAAGGAAATTCCAACGGAGCTGTATACCACCGTGGCAGAGATTTTGGCTTATGTCTACAGGATAGACAAGCGCCGCCAAGGAGAGGAGCAGTCTGCCAATGCGGCGCATACGCCGATGAAGCTCTTGTAGGCTGGGGAGGCAGGCATGGCAAATAATGTCAGGCTCGGGCGTCAGGGCGAGCAGGCGGCAGCGGAGTATCTGAGGTCGCAGGGCTACGTGGTGCTGGAGCGAAATTATCGCTGTCCGCTGGGCGAGCTGGATATTGTGGCGCAAAAGGGCGATGTAGTCGCCTTTGTCGAGGTCAAGACCCGCCGCAGCCTATACTATGGCAGACCATGCGAGGCGGTAAATTATCACAAAAGGCAGCATATCATCAATACGGCTAGTTGGTATATCGGCAGTCATGCCGCATCGGGCGTGCACTATAGGTTTGATGTTATTGAGGTGCTGGCAGCGCCGGGAAGCGAGATGCGCATCAACCATATAGAGAATGCCTTTGAAGCAAGCTGAGTACGAAGACAATAAAATGAGACTTATCCAGTGATGTACAGGTGCTTATCTCCCTCCGAAGAAGAGGGAGTCTTAGCGCCTGTTAGCATGGGATAAAGCTTGGATATTTCGTTAAGAAGGAAATCTTATTAAATTTGTTAAATAGGTTGCGAAAAAAGAGCAAAATGCTCAATAGACCTAAATAATGTATAGGGAGGCTTTGTTTGCTATGAAGATAGTAGTAGGTATTACGGGGGCTAGTGGCAGTATTTATGGACTCAAGCTGATCGAGGTGCTGAAAAACGCCGGACATCAGGTGCATGTGGTGATTTCGGACAGCGGTTTGGGAGTTATCCAGTACGAATGTGATACGACGCTAGAGGACATTGCCTTGGTGGCAGACAAGATATACAATGTGCACAATATAGGGGCAGCCATTGCCAGCGGCTCATTTCAGGCAGACGCCATGGTCATAGCGCCTTGCTCCATGAATACCTGTGGCTGTCTGGCAAACAGCATCACCGAAAATCTCCTGACCAGGGCGGCAGATGTCATGCTCAAGGAAGGGCGCAAGCTGATTATAGTCCCTAGGGAAGCGCCGATGCACGCCGGACATTTGGAGAATCTCTTGAAGCTGAGCCGCATGGGGGCGGTCATTATTCCGGCAAGCCCGGGATTTTACCATCGTCCTGATACCATTATGGACTTGGTCAATATGCTGGTAGGCAAGATTTGTGACAATCTAGGGGTCAAGACCAATCTTTTCCAGCGCTGGGACGGCAGTATGCAGAAATAAAATCAAAGAATATGGATAGAGTTAGGACAATGCCAAAGGGCAGCGTCCTGACTCTATTTTTTATGGAGATGCACATAATAAAATTGTCACTAAATACAGAGGGAGAGTTATTCAATAACATGCTCAATGCACTATCAAAGGTCATTGCGAAAATACAAAATAAGTTGTACTTTATAATTTTAGGATAAGCATGATAAAATGCTATAATGGTAAGGCTTAAAACGTTTACAAATACTAAAAATTTATGTTATATTGAAATCATGATATGCATATCAGATAAGTAAAGCATTAAATTACTAAAAGGAGAAAAAGCATGGGATTTAGAGCAATTGTGGGGGAAAGCAGCATTACGTACAAGGTGGAAGCCAAGGAAGGAGTTATCGGCAGGACATCAAATGGCTGGCAGAAGGAGCTGAACAAGGTAGCTTGGAATGACGGTGAAGCCAAGTTTGAAATTCGTTCTTGGTCAAAGGACCATCAGAGAATGGGCAAGGGAATCAATTTCACCGAGGAAGAACTGGTCACATTGGCAAATATTCTGGCGAACATGGAGTGCGTAAAGGGCAGGATTAGGATGCGAGAATAAAATCTAATAGCAAAAGGCAGTAATGGAGTTAGGACGAGAGGAGTTGTCTTAGCTCCATTTTTTTGTCCTTTATGCGTAATACATTGTACCTTTTAAGAAGCAAAATGCTACTGCAAAGGTATTTCAATTTGATATTTAGAAGAAATTTGTAAAATTTTGCTAAAATGTCTTGTCGGGGGGGGGCAGATGTGGTAGTATACTAGACAATGTGGATAAGTTGAATTACTTCAACGGGAAGATATGAGTAAAATATCCAAAGAAAATACCTAGGGGAGAATAAATGAACAAGATAGCAAGATTGGCGGCAGGAGCACTG
>SAMEA104315434__coassemble_189_pt1 | contig 42998 bp, 36 predicted proteins | sample SAMEA104315434__metabat2_high_PE_033 | metagenome-assembled genome bin SAMEA104315434 (sample SAMEA104315434) | gut metagenome | biome: Monkey gut; feature: monkey-associated habitat; material: faeces | place: China | collected 2013 | reverse complement strand
GCTACCTTAACCCACCGTCTAAAGCCAGTGGGATTGCGGTAGCCATCCTTTCAATGTAAAATTCTGCAAACAAGAATAATTTGCGAAAATGCGGGAGATGTAGTAACATTAATGTGTCGTGTTTTGTAAACACGAGAAATTAAATGCAGGTGATTTATTTTGGCAAACAACATGTTTGATTTGATTAAAAATGATTTATCCCAGTTGGAGCTGGCATTGCAGCAGGCTGTTACAGCGCCAGAAAAGATTATTACGGAGATTGGCTCTCACTTGGTAGCCTCCGGCGGCAAGAGGCTGCGTCCGGCAATTTATTTCTTGGCTGCCAGGTGTGGCGAGAGCTTTGACTTGCCAAAGGCGATGCCGCTGGCAGTTGCCTTGGAAATGATGCATATGGCATCATTGGTTCACGATGACGTTATTGACAGCGCTGATACCCGCAGAGGCTCTGTTACTGCCAATGCCAAGTGGGGCAACCAGATTTCTATTTTGGCAGGTGATTATCTTTTTGCCAAGGCATTTGCCTTGGTCGCTGAGAATGACTACAGCAAGCGCGTGGATGTACAGCTTGCGCATCTCATTTGCGACCTTAGCTCCGGCGAGCTGATTCAGAACAAGGAAATATATAAGGCCTCCTGCGATGTCGAGGAGTATTATGAACGGATTGCCAAAAAAACCGCCAATTTTATTGCTATTGCCTGCCAGCTAGGTGGCGATGTGGCAGGACTTTCTGAGGATTATATCCAGTCGTTGTATGATTTTGGTTACAACGTAGGCATGGCATTCCAGCTTACGGATGATTTGCTGGATTTGACGAGTGACGAGGCTACTTTGGGCAAGCCTGCCGGCAATGATATTCGTCAGGGCATCGTCACCCTGCCAGCCATTCGTGCCTTGAAGGTCAGCCCGGATAAGGATGAGCTTCACGCCATCGTTACCGATAGGAATATGACTGATGCCATGGTGCAGAGAGCTTTGGATATTGTAAGGGCTTCTGACGGCATTGAGTTTACTAGAAGCAGGGTGGAAGAATTTTTACAGGCAGCCGTAGCTTCCCTGCCGCAGGAGATGCCGAGGGAGATACAGGAGGCGTACCGCATGGTGGTCAGCTTTGTGGGCGGCAGAAAATTCTAAGCCTTTAGGCGGCAGGTTATGTGCACCTGCCTAAAACATGATAGAAATATAGCAATGTAGGCATCTGCTTTTTCGGCAGGTGCCTTTCTGACAAAAATACAGGGGAGACGAGGTATCTATGGCCTTTAAGGATTTGCGTGAGTATATAGCCGAGCTGGAAAGCAGGGGGCTTTTAAAGCGGATAAGTACGCCGGTGGATTGCCAGCTTGAGATTACGGAGATTACGGACAGGGTGTCCAAAATGGAAGGCAGGAAGAATGTAGCACTGCTTTTTGAGAATGTCAAGGGATATGATGTGCCGGTTCTGATGAATGCCTTTGGCAGCATGGAGCGCATGGCGATTGCCTTTGGCGTGGAGAAGCTGGACGATATAGCGGACGAAATGCGTGAGATTCTCCGTCTGCCGTACATTTCCCTATCCCACAAGACGGACCTTCTCTCGATTATACCTATGGCGAAGAAAGCCATTAATTTCCCCAAATACGTGAAGAAAGCACCATGCCAAGAGGTTGTGATTACCGATAATCCGTCCTTGGACAAGTTTCCTATCCTGAAGTGCTGGCCGCAGGACGGCGGCTCGTTTATCACCCTGCCGCTGGTGTTTACCAAGAATCCCAAGACCGGCAAGCGCAATGTGGGCATGTACCGCTTGCAGAAGTACGACAGCCGCACAACCGGCATGCACTGGCATATTCACAAGAATGGTGCTGACAACTGCCGTGATACCAAGGCGCTGGGCGGTCAGCGCATGGAGGTGGCAGTGGCTATTGGTACTGACCCGGTAGTGACCTATGCGGCTACAGCTCCTTTGCCGCGGGATATTGACGAAATGGTGTTTGCCGGCTTCCTGCGCCACAAGTCTGTCGAGATGGTAAAGTGCAAGACCGTGGATGTGGAAGTACCGGCAACGGCAGAGATTATCCTCGAGGGATATGTGGACGTTGATGAGCGCCGCTGGGAAGGCCCGTTTGGCGACCATACAGGCTACTACTCCTTGGCAGATTATTATCCTGTCTTCCATATTACATGCATTACGCATCGCAAGAATCCTATCTATGCGGCGACTATCGTAGGCAAGCCGCCGATGGAGGACTGCTTTATTGCCAAGGCGACTGAGCGCTTGTTCCTGCCGCTGCTGCAGCAGGCGATTCCTGAGATTGTGGACATCAATATGCCTTTGGAAGGCGTGTTCCATGACTGCATATTCGTATCTATCAAGAAAACGTACCCGATGCAGGCGAAAAAGGTTATGACTGCCTTGTGGGGCATGGGGCAGATGATGTTCATCAAGATGATTATCGTGGTGGATGCGCATGTCGATGTGCAAAATGAAAAGGAAGTATGGTGGCGCGTATTCAATAATATCGATGCCAAGCGTGACCTGATGATGGTCGAAGGCCCGTTGGACGTATTGGATCATTCCTCGCCGATGGCAAAATGGGGTACCAAGGTCGGCATTGATGCAACCAAGAGCTGGCCGGAGGAAGGACACACCAGGGAGTGGCCGGACGAGATTACCATGGACAAATCCATCAAGGACATGGTAGATGCAAAATGGGAGGCATTGGGACTTGACTAATCAGCAAGAAAAGAAAGCTACCCTGTGGCAGAAGCTGAATGCCCATTTGGACAATGTTGCGTTTTATCAGACGGTGTTTTCTCTGCCTTTTGCCTATATGGCAGTTTTGCTCGCCTCTGGCGGCAATGTGGATTGGTGGATTATGCTGTGGGTGACGATGACCATTGTATCAGCACGCAGTGCGGCGCTGGCTTTGGACAACATGATTGACTTGAAATATGATGTGGATCAGCCTAGGTTTCAGCAGCGTCCTATGGTGGCAGGCACGGTCAGCCGCCATGGCGTGCATGTGCTGATCGGCATCTGTGCCGGCGTATTGGTCTTTTCAGTGCTCCAGCTCAATCCTGTCTGCATCAAGCTGCTGCCTGTAGCGGCACTGCCGTTTATCGTTTATCCGTTTATGAAGCGTGTTACCTGCTTCTGCCACTATATATGCGGCGTGGCAGTCGCCATGGCTCCGGCAGGAGGCTGGGTGGCTGTTACCGGCACGATCGATTATCCCGTGGTGGTGCTGTTTTTGGCTGTCACCTTGTGGATTGGCGGTTTTGATGTGGTTTATGGCGCGCAGGACGAGGAATTTGACAAGGCGCACGGGCTTCATTCCATGGCTGTGGCATTGGGAGCTGCCAATGCGCTGAGGCTGGCAAAGCTCACGCATGTGATTGCCATCTGCATTTTCTTTTATTTGGGGCAATTGTTGTCGCTTGGCTATATGTACTATGTGGGCGTAGGCATTGCGAGCGGCGTGCTGTGCTATCAGCACAGGGTAATTGATACACAAGGCTTTGCAGCCTTTACGCGCCGTTATTATATGAGGAACGGCATTGTTTCCGTAGCTATATTCATATGCACCTTAATCAGCGTGCTATGGTGAGATAAAATGCAATCCGGGTCGTTTTGCCAAATTTTTTGGCTGGCGTAGGACTGCATGATGGAAGGAAGGGACGTATATGACAGCAAGACTGCTGGAGGGCAAGGTATTTGCCGCTAAGTTGAAGGAGGAAGCTGGAAGAAAGGCTCAGGAGCTGAAGGCAAAGTATGGCATTACGCCGGGCTTGGCAGTAATCATCGTGGGAGAAAATCCGGCTTCGCAGGTTTATGTCCGCAACAAGCACAAGGCATGTACCGAGCTGGGCTTTTATTCCGAGGGCGTGGAGCTGCCGGCTGATACCACTAGGGAGAGGCTTTTGGCAGAGATTGACCGCCTGAACCATGATGATAGGATTCATGGCATTTTGGTACAGCTGCCGCTGCCTGAGGCACTGCAGCCATATGAATCAGAGGTGCTTGAGGCGATTGACCCATTGAAGGATGTGGATGGCTTTCATCCTGTCAATGTAGGCCGCCTGGTTACTGGTCAAAAGGCGCTTGTGCCATGTACGCCTCACGGCTGTCTGCGGATGCTGGAGCTGGCAGATATTCCTGTGGAGGGCGCTAATGCCGTGATTATCGGCCGCAGCAATATCGTAGGCAAGCCGATGCTGCATTTGTTGCTGGGGAAAAATGCCACGGTAACGATTTGCCACTCCAGAACCAAAAATTTAGCCGAGATTACCTGTCAGGCTGATATATTGGTGGCTGCGGTCGGCAAGCCTAAGTTTGTAACCGCTGATATGGTCAAGCCGGGGGCTGCCGTCATCGATGTAGGCATCAACCGCATAGCTCCTAAGAAGCTCGTCGGCGATGTGGATTTTGAAGCAGTCAGCAAGGTGGCAGGTGCCATTACGCCTGTGCCCGGCGGCGTAGGTCTTTTGACTATCGCCATGTTGATGCAGAATACCGTGGAGGCTGCCAGACTGCAGCTAGAGAAATAAGTAGATGCTTAAGGCGTATTGTATGGGAGGTTGTTCTTGAATGAAAACTGATGTAGAAATTGCCCAGGAAGCCAAGATGCAGCATATCAGGGAGATTGCTGCCCAGCTCGGCCTTACAGAGGACGATATTGAATTGTACGGCAAGTACAAGGCGAAGATTTCTCTTGATGCGTGGAATCAGGTCAAGGATGCTCCTGATGGCAAGCTTGTTTTGGTTACCGCCATCAATCCAACGCCTGCCGGCGAGGGCAAAACTACTACCAGCGTTGGTTTGGCTGATGCCTTTCACAAGCTTGGACACAAGGTTGCCGTGGCTCTCCGCGAGCCGTCCCTTGGCCCGTGCTTCGGCTTGAAGGGCGGCGCTGCTGGCGGCGGTTATGCGCAGGTAGTGCCTATGGAGGACATCAACCTGCATTTTACGGGTGATTTTCATGCGATTACAACTGCGCACAATCTTTTGGCAGCAGTCATAGACAATCACATTCAGCAGGGCAATGCCCTGGACATCGATGTCCGCCGCATTGCGTGGAAGCGCGTGCTTGACCTGAATGACAGAGCGCTGCGCAATGTAGTCATCGGTCTGGGCGGCAAGGCGCATGGCGTGCCAAGGGAGACAGGCTTTGATATTACCGTTGCTTCCGAGATGATGGCGATTCTCTGCCTTGCCAGCGATTTGGAAGATATGAAGAGGCGTATTGGCGAGATTGTTGTCGCCTATAGCCGTGACGGACGTGCCATCAGGGCTGATGAGCTGAATGTAACTGGCGCTCTGACGCTGCTTTTCAAGGATGCCATCAAGCCAAACCTGGTGCAGACACTGGAAGGAACACCAGCACTTATTCATGGCGGACCGTTTGCCAACATTGCGCATGGGTGCAACTCAGTCATGGCGACCAAGTTCGCCATGAAGTTCGCAGATATTGCCATTACTGAGGCTGGCTTTGGCGCAGATCTCGGCGCAGAAAAGTTCCTCGACATCAAGTGCCGCTTTGCCGGTATTCATCCTGATGCCGTGGTCATCGTTGCTACCGTGCGCGCCCTGAAGATGCATGGCGGCGTGCCAAAGAATGAGCTTGGCAAGGTGGATATGGCTGCCTTGGAAAAGGGTCTGGCAAATCTTACCAAGCATATTGAGAATGTACACAAGTTCGGCTTGCCAGCAGTGGTTGCCATAAATGCCTTCCCAACGGACACCAAGGAGGAGCTGGATTTTGTCGAGGCAAAGTGCAATGCCATGGGCGCTTCCGTTGCTCTGTCCGAGGTGTGGGCGAAGGGCGGCGCAGGCGGCGTAGAGCTGGCTGAAAAGGTCTTGGAGGCTATGAAGCAGCCGACGGATTTCCGCTACATCTATGAGGTAGAAAAGAGCATTCCTGAGAAGATTGAGGCGATTGCCAAGGAAATCTACGGCGCAGATGGTGCAGACTTTACCGCTCCTGCCAGGAAGCAGCTGGCGGAGATTGAAGCTCTCGGCATGGACAAGATGCCTGTCTGCATGGCAAAGACGCAGTATTCGCTGTCTGATGATGCAGCCAAGCTGGGACGGCCTGAGGGCTTCCGCATTACGGTCAAGGAGCTGAGAATTTCTGCTGGCGCAGGCTTTATCGTGGCTTTGACGGGCAATATCCTGACGATGCCGGGTCTGCCCAAGAAGCCGGCTGCTGAAAATATGGATATCGATGTCAATGGCAAAATCACAGGCTTATTCTAAACAATAAATTATCGGGACATCGCCTGACAGGCGTATTTAGGCTGGCGGTCTTTGGTATCTGCTAGGTGTAAATATTGCCTGTGCAGGCGGATGGCGTATTATGAAGTGCAAAATGGAAGTGATATAGTGGGAAGAATTTCTTTGGAACTGGTGCCTCGTACACCAGAAGAGCTACGCAGCAATTTGGAGCTGGTTAAGGAAAAGGTCGATGGCATTGATTTAATCAATATTCCTGACCTTTTGAGATTTGAGACTAGGAGCTGGCAGGGAGCAGCGATTGCGCAGGACTATTATCCGGCAGTCATGCCCCATATCAGGGCTATTGATGTCAATCTGGCAGAGCCTCTTGCGATGCGCCCCGAGCTAAGGAAAAGCGGTATTACCGAGGTGCTGGTCATAGAGGGCGATCCGCCGCAGGATATGTCACACAAGGTTTATCCTACTATAACCACGGATGTCATTCAAAAATTTCATCAGGAAATGCCTGAGGTAAAGGTCTATGCAGGTATCGATCAGTATCGCGGCAGCATGCGGCAGGAGCTATATAGGATTCAGCGCAAGCTGCAGGCAGGAGCTGTAGGCTTCTTTACCCAGCCTTTCTTTGATATGCGGTTTTTGGAGATGTACAGCGATATGCTGGAGGGCATGAATGTCTATTGGGGTGTGACACCAGTGTCTTCTGAGCGTTCGATGAGTTACTGGGAGATGAAAAACAACGTCATTTTCCCACAGAGTTTTCATCCGACTTTGGAATGGAGCATTGAATTTGGCAAGAAGGTACTGGATTTTGCAGAAAAGCATGGGGACAATCTCTACCTGATGCCTATTCGTGGCAATCTTGAAGCTTATCTAAAGGGGATTTTGGGATAAGGCGGTCAAAAGGTGTATGCACTCTGGCAAAGCAGCTTTGTCAGAGATTTTGGGTATTTAGAGAAGGAGAGTTGAAAAATGTTCAAGATTTTGAAGAAGCAGGAGCTTTCACCTGGGATTTTTCACTACGACATTGAAGCGCCGAGAGTGGCAAGAAAGGCTCGGGCAGGGCAGTTCATTGTCCTGAGAGTCGATGAAAATGGCGAAAGAATACCGCTTACTATTGCTGATTTTGACAGGGAAGCTGGCACTATCACCTTGATTTTCCAGGTGGTAGGCGCTTCTACCCAAATGCTGGCAGCGAAAGAGGCGGGTGAATCCATAGTAGATTTCGCTGGGCCTTTGGGGCAGCCGTCTGATATACATGAGAATATGGGAACGATCGTCTGCATCGGCGGCGGCATTGGCGTTGCACCGGTATATCCTATCGCTAGGGCGATGCACGAGGCTGGCAACAAGGTTATTTCCATTATGGGCGCTAAAACCAAGGACATCCTGATTTTCGAGGACAGGATGCGCGCTATTTCCGATGAAGTCCTGATCGCTACCGATGATGGCTCCTATGGCGTCAAGGGTTTTGTCACCACAGCCCTGCAGCAGCTCGTAGACAGAGGCGAGAAGATTGACCAGGTTACGGCGATAGGCCCTGGCGTGATGATGCGCAGCGTGGTAGAGGCTACTCGCCCTCTTGGCATCAAGACCATTGTTTCACTGAACCCGGTCATGGTTGATGGCACCGGCATGTGCGGCGGCTGCCGTGTGCAGGTGGGAGATGAGATGAAATTTGCCTGTGTAGACGGTCCTGAGTTTGACGGTCATTTGGTAGATTTCAACAGCCTTATGTCTCGCAGTCGGATGTTCCGTCCGCAGGAGGCACAAGCCAAGGATCATGTTTGCAATATCGGACTGGGGAGGTAAGGAAAATGGCACTGGTAATGGAAAAGCATAAGATGCCGGAGCAGGACCCAAAGGTTCGTGCTCACAATTTTCAAGAGGTAGCCTTGGGCTATGATGAGGAAACCGCTGTCGCCGAGGCAGAACGCTGTCTGAACTGCAAAGTGCCAAAATGCCGTCAGGGCTGTCCGGTACAGGTCAATATCCCTGCCTTTATCGCCAAGATAAAGGAACGTGATTTTGCTGCCGCTATAGACATTATCAAGGAGTCAAATTCTCTGCCAGCCGTGTGCGGCCGTGTTTGTCCGCAGGAAAATCAGTGCGAGAAGCACTGCGTCATGGGCATCAAGGGCGAGCCTGTAGGCATCGGACGCTTGGAGCGTTTTGCCGCTGACTATCAGCTGGCAAAGAACGAAGAAATCCAGCCGATTCAGTTTGCTGAAAATGCACAGAAGGTAGCCGTTATTGGTGCAGGTCCATCTGGACTTTCCTGTGCTGGCGATTTGGCAAAGCTCGGCTACAAGGTGACAATATTTGAGGCACTGCATGTAGCTGGCGGCGTGCTTTCCTACGGTATTCCTGAGTTCCGCTTGCCAAAGGACAAGATTGTTCGCCGTGAGGTGGAGAACCTTCAAAAGCTGGGCGTAACTATCGAGGTCAATGCTATTGCTGGTCGTTTGTTTACAGTAGATGAGCTATTGGGCGAGATGGGCTTTGCTGCTGTGTATGTGGGCACTGGCGCAGGCCTGCCGCATTTCATGCATATTCCTGGCGAAAATCTCAATGGCGTATATTCATCCAATGAGTTTTTGACCCGCTGCAACCTGATGAAGGCATATGATTTTCCTAACCACCTGACGCCTATCGCTATCGGCAAGAATGTAGCGGTAGTGGGCGGCGGCAACGTGGCAATGGATGCTGCCCGTACCTCGCTGCGTCTTGGTGCAGAAAATGTCTACATCGTTTACCGCCGTTCCGAGGCAGAGCTGCCAGCTCGTGCCGAGGAGGTTCATCATGCCAAGGAAGAGGGCATCCAGTTCAAGCTGTTGAACAACCCTGTCGAAATTTTGGGCGATGAAAATGGCTGGGTCAAGGGGTTGAAATGTATTAAGATGGAGCTGGGCGAGCCTGATGCCTCTGGCCGCCGCCGTCCTGTCGCTATCGAAGGCTCTGAGTTTGAGCTTGCCGTGGACACCGTGATCATGGCTATCGGCAATGGTCCAAATCCTATCGTAGCTTCTACGACGCCAGGCATGGACACCAACAAGCGCGGCAACATCATTGCTGATGAGGAGACCTGTGCTACCACCAAGGAAGGCGTATTTGCCGGCGGCGACATCGTGACGGGCGCAGCTACCGTTATCTTGGCTATGGGCGCTGGCAAAAAGGCCGCTGCTGCCATTGATAAGTACCTAAAGAGCAAAAAATAAAATAAGGCTTATGCAGTGGAAGCCTTAGCAGCTATTAGCGCGGGATAAAATATCGCTGGATTCTTGGCAGGATATGATACCATCCTGCTGAGAAGATGTATATAAAATGCCGTTTTGCAGATGCAGGCGGCATTTTTTGTGTGATGAAAATAAGAAATTTTGTTGACCTCGACCTTGCTTGAAGTGTTATAATATTCATAGTGTATTAGTTTTACAAGGGGGAGTTTTCATGGAGAAGTCCAAGGTTTATTTTACAGATTTTCGCACACAGGTTGGCACGAGCTGGACGGTCAAGCTGCAGCGCCTTTGCATTGCGGCAGGCATCAAGAATATCGACTTTGAAAAGAAATTTGTAGCCATCAAGATGCATTTTGGCGAGCTGGGCAATCTGTCCTTTTTGCGTCCGAATTATGCCAAGGCTGTGGCTGATTTAGTCAAGGAGCAGGGCGGTCTGCCGTTTTTGACGGACTGCAATACCTTGTATCCAGGCAGCCGCAAAAATGCCCTGGAGCATATCGAGTGCGCCAATATCAACGGCTTTAACAGCATTTCGACTGGCTGCCAGATTATCATTGGCGATGGCTTGAAGGGCACTGACGATATTGAAGTTCCTGTCAAGAATGGCGAAATCTGCAAGACAGCAAAAATCGGCAGAGCCATTATGGATGCAGATGTTTTCATCAGCCTTGCCCATTTCAAGGGTCATGAGATGACTGGTTTTGGCGGCGCTATCAAGAATATCGGCATGGGCTGCGGCAGCCGTGCAGGCAAGATGGAGCAACATTCCTCTGGCAAGGTAGCTGTCAATCAGGACAAATGCCGTGGCTGTCGCCGCTGTGCCAAGGAGTGCGGTTCGGATGCCATTAGCTATGTGGACAACAAGGCAGTTATCGACCACGACATCTGCAAGGGCTGCGGCCGCTGTATCGGTGCGTGCAGCTTCGATGCCATCCACAACGAGCAGTGGGATGCTGGCAACCTGCTGGACAAGAAGATGGCAGAATATGCTCAGGCGGTTGTTCAGGACAGGCCGTCCTTCCATATCAACCTGATGATGGATATTTCGCCAAACTGTGACTGCCACGGCGAAAATGATGCCGCCATCCTGCCAAATATCGGCATGGCTGCCTCTTTCGACCCGATCGCCCTGGATCAGGCTTGCGTGGATTTGTGCCAGCAGGCAGAGCCGGTGCGCAATTCCCAGCTTGGCGACAATCTCGCCAAGCCAGACTGGCATTGCCATCATGACCACTGGCTGGACAGCAATCCAAACGTTCATTGGAAGGAAACTCTGGAGCACGGCGAAAAAATCGGCATAGGCACACGCCAGTATGAACTGATTCGCTTGAAATAAGTAGATTTAATTTACAATAGTATATGTATGGATAAATAGCTGTGAGAGGATATTTTTTGTATATCTTCCTACGGCTATTTTTTGTGCAATTTTATAGTTATGCAATTGTTGCTTATAAACCGTTGTATTAAATACATCAAAACAATATAATCAAGCATCGGGGGCTAGCTTATGATTAGAATTTTGTTTGGGAAAAGAATTAGAGCGTTGCGTTTGCAAATAGGAATTAGTCAGGAAAAGTTTGCTTTAAAAATTGGTATGGATAGAACATATTATGCATCCGTGGAGGCAGGCAAAAGAAATATTTTAATCATAAATATTTGTAAAATTGCACAAGGGTTTAATCTTACATTAAGTGAATTGTTTGAAGATTTGGAAGAAGAATAGAGGGAAGATATGTCAAAAGATTTTATCATACAAGAGTTTTACAAAAGAATGAGGTATGTTAGCCTAGATATATATGGCTTGTTAGATGCGAATATGAAAATACATACTTTGGGGACAGATTCAAAGATGATAGGTCGCATTTTTGAAATGTTTGCACAGCCTGTGTTGGAAGATATTGCAAAATCATGTAATCTAATTTTAGAAACGCCATCATCACAAAATGTTTATCCTGATTTTATAATGATGAATTCTAAACAGTCCAAAGAAAAAATAGCTATTGATGTAAAGTCTACATATGTAAATACAGATAAATCACCAATAAAATTTACATTAGGTTCATTTGCTTCTTATATGAGGAATAACACAAAAAATATCGAATATGAATATACTGATTACATAAAACATTATGTTATAGGATTTGTATACAAAAGAAACGGAGAGGCACAAGACAGCAAGGTATATGATTGTGCAGAAAGGTACAATATAAATATACCTTATCACGAAGTTAAATATTTCATTCAGGAGAAATACAAAATTGCTGGTGACAAACCTGGTTCAGGGAATACGGAAAACATTGGCTCATTTAAAACAAATAATTTTGAAGAATTAAAACATGGTATGGGACTGTTTGCAACATTAGGACAGGATGTATATGATTTGTATTGGAAATATTATCCGAAGTATCGTGCAGTAGAAAAAGAGTATACTTCATTGGAAGAATTTTTGAAATGGTTTCCTCAAAATAGTAAGTCATTAAAATTATTGCATCCGTACAGCGTAAAAAGTGTTTTGCGTAAAATTTCGGAATATAGGAATTTTCTTGAAAATGAAGTCGTAGAAGTTGCAAATGTAGCAGAAAATAGCACTTTATACACGCTGAAATAAAAGAATACGGCATATACAGATATATTGAAGTGACCCCCTAAAATTAGATTTCTAAGTCTCACTTTAGGGGGTCGATTCATATTATGTATATTGATATGCCGTATTCTTTTATTTTTTTATTGCAAGTACTTCTACCATAGGATGTCGATTTGCTTCTTTTGCACCAATATGGTAAAAATGTTCTTTTTCATGCCATTTGAAATCCGACCAATAATCAAACAGGTGTTTATTTTTTCTAAACTGATTTTCTTTCCACATTGATAAACATATATTAGCCTGGCTGATATGCGAATACTTTGCAAGCAAAATAGCTTCTTCATCGGGCCATTCGCCTACATAGGAAGTATCACGTCCAATATAAGGTGGATCTAGATAAATGTAGTCATTTTTTGTAGCAATATCGAATACTTTCTGCCACGGTTGACATGTGAACTTCCAATCATTCATTTTTATGATTTGCGCAACATTTTCTACTTGATTACATATTTTTGTAATGTATGCCTTAGAAAATCTATTGTTTTTTTTGCAAAAAGGAACATTAAATTGCCCTTTTTTATTAAATCTAATCATACCGTTGAAGTCAGAACGATTTAAAAAAAGAAAATACAAAGGATCACCATTAGAATTAAATTGATTTCGCATTTCTAAATAATAGTCATTACCTTTTTGTGCTAAAATCGAACCGTGATATTCTAAAAAATCACGAACGATTGAAGCAGTTATTTTAGAATTTTGAAGCATTTGATAAAAGGAAATAATATATTTGTTTTTGTCATTTAATAAAGCACGTTTAGGTTTGAGATTAAATGCAACAACACCAGTGCCAACAAATGGTTCTATCCATAAACCAGAATTGTTGAGAGTTACATGTTCTGCAATAAAAGGGACAATTTTTGTTTTTATGCCTTGGCACTTTATTGGTGGAACAATAATTTTTTTCTCATTCATACATAAAAGCCTCCATGTATTTTATTTGCTGATTATAACATATTTTTGGAGGATATAAAAGTATATTCCTTTGACCCAATCGCCCTGGATCAGGCGTGCGTGGATTTGTGCCAGCAGGCAGAGCCTGTACGCAATTCCCAGCTAGGCGACAATCTCGCCAAGCCTGACTGGCATTGCCATCATGACCACTGGCTGGACAGCAATCCAAACGTTCATTGGAAGGAAACCCTGGAGCACGGCGAAAAAATCGGCATAGGCACACGCCAGTATGAATTGATTCGCTTGAAATAATGGCTGCCGCAATCCCACTGGCTTTAGACGGTGGGTTAAGGTAGCCAAGACTAAATAATGCATAGGGCAGGGACTGTCCGAATTAACGCCTGTGGAGATAGTAGGTTGCGAGGTTGATGAAGCAGGAAGCCCATTAGCTTTAGACAATGGGTAGTTCACATAAGCTTTTAAATTAAAAGATGGCACTCAAGCATATTTTATGGAATAAAGGCTTGATGTGTGATATAATCAGTTTGTGTGTTCTAATCACGCAGACTGATTTTTTTTGCGGAGGTGTTGTTATGCTGCCAAAGCTGAATAATGTAGAATTTTATGAGAGCAAGGCGACGCCGTTTCATGTGGTTGCGCCGTTTGAGCCGATGGGCGATCAGCCAGAGGCTATCGAGGCGTTGGCTGCTGGCATTGAAAATGGTCAGGAAGCCCAAGTGCTGCTGGGAGCTACTGGTACGGGCAAAACCTTTACGATTGCCAAGTTGATAGAGAAGGTACAGCGTCCGACGCTGGTGATAGCACATAACAAGACCTTAGCGGCACAGCTTGCCAGCGAGTTTAAGGCGTTTTTTCCTGACAACTACGTGGGATATTTTGTCAGCTACTATGATTATTACCAGCCAGAGGCATATATTGCCTCGACTGATACCTATATTGAAAAGGACGCTTCTATCAATGACGAGATAGATGAGTTGCGCCATTCGGCTACCTGCTCTTTGTTTGAGCGGCGTGATGTGATCATCGTTGCCAGTGTTTCCTGCATTTACGGACTCGGCTCGCCTGAGCGCTACCATGAGATGGTGCTGTCGCTGCACAAGGGCGAGGTGACGGACAGGGATGCGATTCTGCGCCGCCTAGTTTCCATTCAGTATGAACGCAATGACTTGGTGCTGGAGCGTGGCACTTTTCGGGTGCGGGGGGATGTTATCGAGGTATTTCCAGCAGGATATAGCAACAAGGCAGTGCGGATAGAGCTTTTTGGCGATGAGGTAGACCGCATTTTGGAGTTTGAGGTGCTCACGGGCAAGGTGATTGGCGAAAGGCTTCATTCCATGATTTTTCCAGCCTCGCACTATGTTGCCAACAGAGAGGATTTGGAATATGCGATGTCGACCATTCGGCAGGAAATGGAGGAGCAGGTTAAATTCTTTAAGTCCGAAAACAAGCTGATTGAAGCACAGCGCATTGAGCAAAGGGTAAATTATGACTTGGAAATGATTCAGGAGATGGGCTATTGCTCAGGCATCGAAAACTATTCCCGTCATTTGACGCGCCGTGCGGCTGGTGATGCACCATATACCCTGCTGGATTATTTTCCAGAGGATTTTCTCATCGTGGTGGATGAGTCGCATGTTACCCTGCCGCAGGTGCGGGCAATGTATGCTGGCGATCGGTCACGCAAGGACTCGCTGGTCAACAACGGCTTTCGCCTGCCGTCTGCCTATGACAACCGCCCGCTAAAGTTTGAGGAGTTTGAAAAGCGAATCAATCAGATTGTTTATGTCTCTGCTACGCCTGCCAAATATGAGCTGGGACAGGCACAGCAGGTGGTGCAGCAGATTATCCGCCCGACAGGGCTTTTGGACCCTGAGATTGAGATTCGCCCCTTGGAAGGGCAGATGGATGACCTCTTGGGTGAAATTCACAAGCGGACAGCGAAGAATCAGCGGGTGTTGGTAACTACCCTTACCAAGCGCATGGCGGAGAATCTGACGGACTATCTCAAGGACATGGGTGTCAAGGTGCGCTACCTGCATTCGGATATTGCGACGATTGAAAGGGCGCAGATTGTCAAGGAGCTGCGCCAAGGCAAGTTTGACGTGCTGGTGGGCATCAACCTCCTGCGTGAGGGACTGGATATGCCTGAGGTATCATTGGTGGCAATACTGGATGCCGACAAGGAAGGCTTTTTGCGTTCAGATACGTCGCTGATTCAGACAATTGGCAGGGCGGCACGCAATGCCGAGGGCAAGGTCATCATGTATGGTGACGTTATTACGGACTCCATGCAGCGCGCTATGGACGAAACAGCACGCCGCCGCCAGGTGCAGGAGGCGTATAACCGTGAGCACGGCATTGTGCCCAAGACCATTGTGAAACCAATCAAGGATTTGATAGATTTGACGCTGGTGGCTGAGGAGAATGGCGAATATCGGGTAGATATCGATGCCAAGGCCAAGGCAGCAGCCAAGAAGCTGCAGCGGCCAGACAAGAAGCTCACCAAGAAGGAAGGCGAAGCCCTGCTCAAGGCGCTGACCAAGGAAATGCAGATGGCTTCACGTGCCTTGGAATTTGAGCGGGCAGCCCAGCTCAGGGATATGATTTTTGAATTGCAGGACACTATGGGAATCAAGGCGTAAATGGCTGTGCCTTTGTGGCAGCGAGCGTGGTTTTGAGGATATTTTTGGATATGGCAGCTTGACGAGGTAGGTTATGGATAAGTATATTCGCATTCGTGGTGCTAGACAGCATAATTTGAAAAACATTAATTTGGATATTCCAAGGGATAAAATGGTGGTGATTACGGGGCTAAGCGGTTCTGGCAAATCTTCGCTTGCCTTTGATACCATCTATGCCGAGGGGCAAAGGCGCTATATGGAGTCCCTTTCGTCTTATGCCAGACAGTTTTTGGGGCAGATGGACAAGCCAGATGTGGATTATATCGAGGGGCTGTCGCCAGCGATTTCTATTGACCAGAAAACGACCAGCCGCAATCCACGCTCTACGGTGGGCACGGTGACGGAAATCTATGATTACCTGCGTCTGCTGTTTGCGAGAGTTGGGCATCCGCATTGCCCTAAATGCGGCAAGCCAGTTAATCAGCAGTCCTTGGACCAAATGCTTGACCAGCTGCTGGAGCTGCCTGAGAGGACAAAGCTCTTGATTATGGCTCAGGCTGTGAGGGGAAAAAAGGGCGAGCACAAGAAGCTGTTGGAGCATATTCGCAAGGAAGGGTATACTCGCCTACGCATTGATGGCGAAATCATGGAGGCAGGCGAGGAAATTAAGCTGGAAAAAAACAAGAAGCATACCATTGAGGTAGTGATTGACCGTTTGATTGTGCGCCCTGAAATACGTCCCCGCATGGCAGAATCCATGGAAGCAGCGCTGAAAATGGGGCAGGGCGTGGCTTATGTGCAGATTGTGGATGGCGAAGAGCTGATGTTCAGCCAAAATTTTGCCTGCGAGGACTGCGGTATCAGCTTGCCAGAGATTACGCCGCGCATGTTTTCCTTTAATAGTCCGTTTGGTGCATGTCCTGCCTGCAGCGGTTTGGGCAGCCAAATGGAAATGGATTTGGAACTGGTCTTGCCAGACAAGAGCAAGACACTGGCAGAAGGTGTGATTGCGCCTATGTCTACCAATATAAAAGGCTATTATATGCGTCAGATGGATGCTCTAGTTCAGCAATACGGCTGTACGTTAGATACGCCTTGGCAGGAAATGCCCAAGAAATTGCAGCAGCAGCTTCTCTATGGCACGGGCGAGGAAATCTTGGAATTTGGCTATGAGAATATGTTTGGCCAGTACAAGGTTCATAGAATACCGTTTGAGGGAGTCATGAATATCTTAAACCGCCGTTATAGGGAATCTGATTCCGATACGATGCGTGAAGAATATGAGAACTATATGACTGTGAACCTGTGTCCAGAGTGTCATGGTGCTAGATTGAAGCCAGAGGTGCTGGCTGTAACCATTGGCGGCAAAAATATCCAGCAGGTGACGGATATGCCGGTGGTGCAATGCCAGGAGTTTTTCCAGCAGGTGGATTTTACAGAGCGTGAGCGGACGATTGCCAAGCAGGTTTTGAAGGAAATCAATGCTCGTCTCGGCTTTTTGACCAAGGTTGGGCTGGAGTATCTTACCCTTTCTAGGGCGGCAGGCACATTGTCGGGCGGCGAGGCACAGCGTATTAGATTGGCGACGCAGATTGGCTCTGGTTTGGTGGGCGTGCTGTATATCCTGGATGAGCCAAGTATCGGACTGCACCAGCGGGACAACAACAAGCTGCTGGAAGCATTGAAAAATCTGCGCAATATGGGCAATACGCTCTTGATTGTCGAGCATGACGAGGATACCATGTGGGCGGCTGACCATATCGTAGATATTGGACCTGGGGCAGGCTCACAGGGCGGCTATGTGGTGGCGCAGGGCACGGCGGAGGAGATTATGGCTGTGCCAGAGTCGATTACGGGTCAGTATCTCAGCCACAAAAAGTATATTCCTGTACCAGCGGAAAGACGGCAGGGCAATGGTAATTTTTTGGAGATACTTGGAGCAGCAGAAAATAATCTAAAGAATGTACATTTAAAGCTTCCTTTGGGCACGCTGACCTTGATTACAGGCGTGTCAGGCTCAGGCAAGAGCACGCTGATAAATGAGATTTTGTATAAAGCGGTTGCCTCCAAGCTCTACCGTATCAAGGGCAGGCCAGGCAAGTTCCGTCAGCTGAAGGGCATGGAGAACATCGACAAGGTGATAGACATCGACCAAAGCCCTATCGGCAGAACGCCGCGTTCCAATCCTGCTACCTACACGGGCGTGTTTGACCTAATTCGCACGCTGTTCAGCCAGTGTAGCGAGGCAAAAATGCGCGGCTACAAGCCTGGGCGGTTTAGCTTTAATATCAAGGGCGGTCGCTGCGAAACCTGCAAGGGAGACGGCATTATCAAGATTGAGATGCATTTCCTTTCTGATGTCTATGTGCCTTGCGAGGTATGCGGCGGTGCTAGATACAACCGCGAGACCTTGGAGGTCAAATACAAGGGCAAATCCATTGCCGATGTGTTGGATATGACTATTGAGGAAGCGGTGGAGTTCTTTAAGAATGTGCCGAGGATTGCCAGCAAGCTGCAGGTGTTGCAGGATGTAGGCTTGGGATATGTCAAGCTGGGGCAGTCTGCAACCACGCTTTCGGGCGGCGAAGCCCAGCGAGTCAAGCTGGCTACGGAGCTTTCTAGGCGTTCTACAGGCAAGACGCTGTATATTTTGGATGAGCCTACGACAGGTCTGCACACGGCGGATATTCACAGGCTGCTGGAGATATTGCAGCGGCTGGTTGATGGCGGGGACACCGTGGTGGTTATTGAGCATAATCTGGATGTTATCAAGAGTGCGGATTATATTATTGACCTTGGGCCAGAGGGCGGCGACAGGGGCGGTACGATTGTAGCACAGGGCACGCCAGAAGAAATCGTCAAGGTCGAGGCGTCCTATACGGGCAAATTTTTACAGCCTATGCTCAAGCAATAAGTATAATGATGCTGCACAGGCTCAATATGTTTGATGTATAGATATGGGGACGGAATGTTATTATGAACGAGGTCATAGCCGAAAAGTTACAGCTTTTGCCCGAGCGTCCGGGAGTGTACCTGATGAAGGACAAGTCGGGCGTGATCATTTATGTAGGCAAGGCGATTATTCTCAAGAACCGGGTGCGGCAGTATTTTCAGAATAATCATCAGCATGCGCCAAAGGTGCGTGCCATGGTGGAGCATATCGAGGATTTGGAAATCATTATCACAGGCTCTGAGGTAGAGGCATTGATTTTGGAGTGCAATCTTATCAAGAAGTATCGCCCCAAATACAATATCAGCCTCAAGGATGATAAGATGTACCCCTATCTGAAAATCACCCTGCAGGAGCAATACCCTAGAGTCTATATTACGCGCAAGGTCATTGACGATGGTGCAAGGTACTTTGGACCATATACGGATGCGACGGCATTGCACCGCTGCCTGCGGCTTTTAAAGAAGATGTTTCATTTTCGCATCTGCCGCCATCTAAAGATGGGGCAGTCATGCCTTGAGTATCATATCAAGGGCTGTCTTGCCCCATGTATCGGGCAGGTGGCTGCCGATGAATACCGGGAGATGATTGGCAAGGTGTGCCTGTTTTTGGAGGGCAAGACCAAGCAGGTGGAAGCTGATTTAAAGCAGCAGATGAATCAGGCGGCAGAAGAATTGAGGTTTGAGCAGGCGGCGAGGCTGCGTGATCAGCTTCAGGCAGTGCAAAGGCTTTCCAAGATGCAGCAGGGAATTATCCGCCGGGAAAGAGAAGAGGGCATCAACCGCCTGCAAAGGGTGTATGACCAAACAACAGGCGCAGTGGAGGAGCTGGGACGCTATCTGGGCCTCAAGCATGTGCCCTATCGCATGGAGTGCTTTGATATATCGCACATGCAAGGCTCGGAAACGGTGGCTTCCATGGTGGTTTTTGAGGGTGGCATGGCAAAAAAATCCGCTTATCGCCGTTTTAAAATCCGCAGCGCCGAAGGCAAGCCTGATGATTTCAAATCCATGCGCGAGGTGACGAGCCGCCGCTATGGAGACCCGCAGGCTCAGCTGCCTGATTTGATTGTCATAGACGGCGGCAAGGGACAGCTAAGCTCTGCACTGGAGATTATCCGCGGAGCAGGACATCTTTGGGTGCCGGTGGTAGGCTTGGCGAAAAGAGAGGAAGAGGTATTTTGCGAGGGTGAGAGCGAGCCAGTGATTCTGCCAAGGGACAGCCAGGCGCTTTTTCTCATACAGCGCATCAGGGACGAGGCACATAGATTTGCCATAACCTATCATCGCAGACTGCGCGGCAAGCGGAACATGGTTTCTGTGCTTGACCATATTGACGGCATAGGCCCCAAGAGGCGGCAGCTCCTTTATGAGCATTATGGCGAGCTGGCAAAGATCAAGCAGGCATCGGTGGAGGAAATGGCTGGCTTGGACGGCATGAATCGTCCTGCGGCAGAGGCAGTGTACAATTTCTTTCAGGCACAGAAAAATTTGCGTTAGCAGGAGTGGTCGCAAAAAATGTGCGAGAGAACATCGTTATGGAGGCGGATATGGGACAGACAGTATTGATTACCGGCGGTACGTCCGGCATCGGCAAAAGGTCGGCAGAGCTTTTTCTGCAGCGAGGCTGCCAGGTGGCCGTGCTAGGCAGAAACAAGGAAAGAGGTCAGCGGGCCGTAGCGGAATTGGGCACAAAATATGGTCATGGCAAAATAATCTACATAGAAGGCGATGTTGCAAAGACGCTGGATTGCGCCGAGGCTGTGCAAGAAGCAGTGCAGTGGGGCGGCTCATTGGATGTGCTGATTAATTCGGCAGGCAGGTATTTTGAAAGGGCGTTGGAGGATGTTGATGAGCAAGCCTTCGATGCGATGCTGGGGATAAATCTCAAAGGCACTGTGTTCATGACGAAATACGCAGTCATGCAGATGAAAAAACAGGGCGGCGGCAGCATAGTCAATGTTTCGTCCGATGCCGGACTGCATGGCAATATGCTTTGCAGTACCTATTGTGTTTCCAAGGGCGCTGTCAATATGTTTACCAAGGCGATGGCATTGGAGCTTGGGCCTTATGGCATACGAATCAATGCCGTATGTCCGGGAGATGTGCTGACGCCTCTTACCGAGGCTCAGCTAGAGCAGTATCCGGACAAGCAGTCCGCACTTCGGGAAATGGCTTCCGTTTATCCCTTGGGACGTATTGCCACGGATAGCGAGGTGGCAGAGGTAATCTGCTTTTTGGCAAGTGAAAGGGCATCCTTTGTCACTGGCGCTCTTTGGAGCGTGGATGGCGGGCTGACATGAGAAAAAATACCTAAATAATGGAAGATGTTTATTGATATACGGCTTCTTTATGTGCTAAAATTAATGATGAGGAATTTGAGGTGAGGTTATGGGGAAAAGATTTTTGCTGATTACGGCATCCGTAGGCTCGGGCCACGAAAAAGCTGCCGAGGCGATTGCCGAGGGTATTAGAAAATCCTTTTCCCAGTCACATCTGGATATAGTGGATTTTATGAGCTGGCATACTTCTGCCATAAATGCCTTGATGAAAAGATGCTATTTGAAGATGCTTGCCCTGGTTCCCAATCTATATGAATTTATGTATCAGTTTACAGCCGGTAAGAAGAAGGGCGGCTTTATCCAACTGATTATGGCGTATGCTATGTCAGTTTCCATCAAGAGCCTGCTCAAAAGATATGAGCCGGATGTAATAATTTGTACCCATCCGTTTCCAGCGGAAGCTGTATCGCATTTGGGAGAGAAATGGCGCAGGAGATTTTTGTCAGCGGCTGTTATTACAGATTATTCGGTACATCAGATGTGGATTTGTCCGCATATGGATTTGTATTTCGTAGGCTGTGATTTTATGAAGAAACAGCTCATGGCAGATGGTATTGACCCAAAGACGATATATGTGACCGGTATTCCTGTATCAGAGTGCTTTCAGTACGAGCAGGACAAGGAGATGTGCCGTCAAAGGCTGTGCCTTGGCATGGACGAGCCTGTGATACTTATGATGGGCGGCGGACTTGGGCTGGGGCATATCGGCTTGGCATTGGAGCAGCTAGAGGCGGTAGCAGAAAAGCTGCACCTGCTCGTTGTTGCTGGCAAAAATCGAGAGCTTTGCCGCAAGGCAGAGGAGGCAGGCAGGACATCACATCATCATATCGTGGTTTATGGCTATACGGACAAGGTGCACGAGCTGATGGGTGCTGCCGACATTATTTTGACCAAGCCTGGCGCTCTGACCTTGACAGAGGCGATGTGCCTTGGACTGCCGATGCTGCTGCACGAGCCTATCCCAGGGCCAGAAACCGACAATGCCCGATATATGTCAGGTTGTGGCAGCGCTATCTGGCTTCATGCAGGTGACAATCTGTCTTACATATTAGAACAGCTATTGCAGGATGAGAAAAAAATGACATCTATGGCGGAGGCTGCCCGCAAAAATAGAAGGCCGGAGGCGGTAAAAAAGATATTAGATGCCATAGAAGAGCGTATAGGGGTATCCGACTAGGGAATTTGGAGTGATTCGGATTGACAGTAAGCAGGTTGAGCAAGGGAAGCAAGGGTGTTTTGATTTGTCCTGAATGCAATGGGGAGCTTTTTTATTTATCAGGCGGACAGATAAGGATTGTTAATGGCAGGGTAGATTATGACAATGTAAAGCCCAAATATATCTGCCCTAGATGTGGCAAGTTTTACAGGGAGCTTTTACATACAGGGTATTTTGATGTATTTGCCGCATCCAAGGAGGATATTGCACTAGCAGGCAGGCACTCCGGGGGCAGTAAAAAGAAGCATAAGGAAAAGCATATCAAAAAAACAGGCGAGCTTGCCCCCGTACAGCTAAAACGGGATGGCGATAAGCCTGTCGGGTGTCCGCGCTGTGGCGCTGCCATGCGGTACTTAGAGCCTGAGGCAGCGAAGATAGTCAATGGCAGGGCGGATTTTTCGGATACCGTGGCGAGATTCCACTGTGATGAATGTAATTCGATGTACAGGCAGATTGCCACGACGAACTATTATCAGTGGAGCGAAAAATAGGAGATAAGGAATTGAAAGACGATAGCAGGAAAAACGCCGATAGGTCTCAGCACAGCGCTGTGAATATAGGCTTGTTGGTGCTGACATTGTTTGTTCTGTGCTATGGCGTGTACGTAATAGGCGACAAGGCCATGACGCTGAGCCATCTCAACAACGATATAGACCAGGCCAGGCTTCGCCTGGAGGAAGCTCAAAATGAAAATCAGCAGCTAAAGGCAGAAAATGCCAGCCTTTCTGATGATGCCTACATAGAGAAGCTGGCTCGCGAAGAGCTGGGCATGACCCGTCAGGGAGAAATTCCCTATATCTATGCCGAGAATAAATAATTGACACTTGGCATGGTATAAGGGTATAATGACGATTGAGTTATTTTTTTGAGGAGGAAGAAGTATTTTGTCCATTGAAGTTGGAAGTATTGTTGATGGCGTTGTCAGCGGCATTACAAATTTTGGAGCTTTTATTAATCTGCCTGAGAACAAGGTTGGCCTGGTGCACATTTCAGAGGTAGCGGATGTTTATGTCAAGGATGTCAAGGATTTCTTGAAGGAGCAGGACAAGGTCAGGGTCAAGGTTTTGTCTGTCGATGATAAGGGAAAGATTGCCCTCTCTGTCAAGCAGGCTCAGGAAAAGAAGCCGGAGGAGCGGCCGCAGCAGCGCGAGCAGAGAAGCTTCAATGCCCGTCCTCAGCGTGAAGGCGGTGCGCCTGTGCGCCACGAAGGATTCCGTGCATCTGGCGGTGATTTTCGTCGCAATAGTCGTTTTGGCGGCAGCAGCAATGCCTCCTTTGAGGATAAGCTGTCACGCTTCCTGAAGGACAGCGATGAGCGCCTGACTGATCTCAGCCGCAAAACTGATAGTAAGCGCGGTGGCCGCGGCGGCGGACGCAGAAGATAAGGACAGAAAGATGATGCAAAGGAGCATACCGGCTGGGTGCTCCTTTTTGTTTTTGGTGAATTGGAGATCACGGCATGAAGTTGTTGAAGGAGTTCTGCCAAAATTGGCAAAAAAATATATTTCTGCCCTCAGACAGCTTGGTGATAGTGGCTTGCTCCGGCGGCATAGACTCTCTGGCATTGCTGGATATGCTTTGGCGGCTGAGGAAAAAATTGCAGGTACGGGTTGTCGCTGCGCATTTTGAGCATGGCATCAGAGGCGAGGCTTCCTTGGAAGATGCAGCCTTCGTAAGGGATTTTTGCCATCAGCAGGGGATTGTGCATTATCAAGGCTCGGGCAATGTACCGTCAGAAGCGGCTCAAAACGGCGAATCATTAGAAACTGCGGCTAGGCGGATGCGCTATGCCTATTTATACGGGCTTAGAGAGCATTTGACGCACAGTGCGGGGCATGTGTATATAGCCACGGCGCACCATGGCGATGACCAGGCAGAGACAGTCCTGATGCACTTATTGCGGGGGACTGGTATTCGAGGACTGGGCGGGATTCGGCATCAGCAGGGCTGTCTGATAAGGCCGCTGCTCTTTGCGTGGAAAAGCCAGCTTGCGGAGTATTGCCGGACCAAAGGCCTTGTGCCAAGGCATGACAGCACCAATGATGAGGCTGACTGCCTGAGAAACAAGATACGCTTGGAGCTTATGCCCCTGCTGAAAAGAGCATACAATCCCAATCTGTCAGAGGGATTGTGTCATTTGGCAGATTTGGCGGCACAGGACGAGGATTTTTTGCAGAGCGAGGTTCAAGTGGCATGGGACAGGCTGGTAACGCTTGAAGCAGACCGCTGTCAATGTGCCTGTCAGGAGCTAGAAAGTCTCTCCGGAGCAATCTTAGGCAGGCTGCTGCAAAAAATGGCAGAAAATTTGTCAGAGGGCAGACAGCTTTCCTATAAGCAGCTAGAAGATGTAAGGCATTTGATAAGTACGGGGCGTACGGGCAGCAATTTGGCTCTGCCATATGGACTACAGGCAAAAATTTCTTATAATTTTTTCTATCTGGCTAAAAAAAACATTCCATTTTCAGAAAATAATGTTAAAATGGATAAAGTGGATAGCTGTGAAATTAAATTTCCCCTGCATCTGTCCCTGCCGGGAGAGCTGAGGCTGCCGGACGGCAAGGTCATAAGAGGCTATTTGGCGGACAGGCTGCCAGAGAAATTGCCTGCTGGCGCTGTGTACGGAGATGCGGCTGCGTGCGTGCTGCCGCTGGAAATCCGTCATCGACAGCCGGGCGACAGGGTGAGGCTGCCGATGGGAAGCAAAAAATTGAAGGATTTTTTGATTGACAGCCGGATTCCCCGTCAGGACAGGGATGCTTTGTGGCTGGTGCTTTCCGAGGGACAGATTTTGTGGCTGGCGGGCAAGAGGCGTTTTGCCCATGCTTTGGCAAATGAGTCGACAAATAAATATTTTATATTAGAAATAAAATAAATTTAAAGGAGAATGAATTATGTTAGAGGATTTGTCAAGTGTAATGTTTGATGAGGAAGCATTGAAGGCCAAGTGCCAGGAGCTGGGACAGCGGATTGCCCAGGACTATGCAGGCAAGGATTTGCTGGTAGTGGGGATTCTCAAAGGCTCTATCATGTTTTTCTCTGATTTGATCAAAAATATAGATATTCCTTTGAACATAGAGTTTATGGTGGTATCAAGCTATGGCAACGGTACGGAGAGCAGCGGCAAGGTAAATATCAAGAAGGATCTTGGCGTTGACATCAAGGGACGCCACGTGCTCTTGGTAGAGGATATTATCGACTCCGGCATTACCATGGATCAGCTTATGGCGGAGCTGTCCAAGAGAGAGCCTGCCAGCTTGAAGCTGTGCGCCCTTTTGTCCAAGCCGTCAAGGCGGCAGGTCGAGGTGAATATCGATTACTGCGGCTACGAAGTGCCAGATGAGTTCTTGGTAGGCTATGGCTTGGATTATGCTGAGAATTATCGCAATATGCCGGTTATCGGCGTGCTGAAGAGAGAAATTTATTCTTAATTGTAGAAAACTAGAATTAATGCTATAATTAGTATTCGTGAAGGCTTGGCAACATAGCCTTTGCGGAAGGAGGTTTTCCATTGGATAAATTTATGAAAAATGTGGCACTGTATCTGCTCATCATATTTGTAGCGATCTCTGCCATAGATTTCTTTTCTCAACAACAGCAGCCGAGAACTCAGGAAATGAATTATACTGATTTCATGAAGCAGGTTGATGCTGGACAGGTATCCAAGGTCGTGCTGGTAGAAAACGTCATCAAGGGCACATTGTCTGATGGCACAGAATTTAAGGCTGTCATGCCGGGATTTCCTTATCAGGAGGACAACCTGGTAGACAAGTTGCAGGCCAAGAACATTGACATCAAGGCCGAAAATCCGCCAGAGCCGCCGTGGTGGTCCAGTCTGATTTCCTCTCTGCTGCCGATTGCGCTTTTGGCGGCGCTTTGGTTCTTCTTTATGAATCAGACACAGGGGGGCGGCGGCAAGATGCTGTCCTTTGGGCGCAGCCGTGCCAGAGTCAGCGGCGGCGACAAGGTAAAGGTGCATTTTGCCGATGTTGCTGGTGCTGATGAAGCCAAGCAGGAGCTGGAAGAAGTCGTAGAGTTCCTAAAGCATCCGAAGAAGTACAATGAGCTGGGCGCCAAGATACCGAAGGGCGTGTTGCTCTTTGGCCCTCCGGGCACAGGCAAGACCCTGCTCGCCAAGGCGGTTGCCGGCGAGGCAGGCGTGCCGTTCTTCTCTATCAGTGGCTCTGACTTTGTGGAGATGTTTGTCGGCGTAGGCGCTTCGCGCGTGCGTGATTTGTTTGACCAGGCAAAGAAGCATGCGCCGTGCATCGTCTTTATCGATGAGATTGATGCCGTAGGACGCCAGCGCGGCGCTGGACTTGGCGGCGGACATGACGAGCGTGAGCAGACCTTGAATCAGATGCTGGTAGAGATGGATGGCTTTGCAGCCAATGAGGGAATCATTATCATTGCTGCGACCAACCGTCCGGATATTCTTGACCCTGCCTTGCTGCGTCCTGGCCGCTTCGACCGTCAGATTGTCGTAGACAGGCCTGATGTAAAGGGCAGGCTGGCTATCCTGAAGGTGCATATCAAGGGCAAGCCGGTTGACAAAAAAGTTGATTTGGAAGTGTTGGCAAGAAGAACGCCTGGCTTTACCGGTGCAGACTTGAGCAACCTCGTCAATGAGGCAGCACTTTTGGCAGCTAGGCGCAACAAAAAGAGCATCTTCATGTCAGAGCTGGAGGACTCTATCGAGAGAGTCATGGCTGGCCCTGAGAGAAAGTCCAAGGTCATGAGCGACAAGGAGAAGCGCCTGACGGCTTATCATGAGGGCGGTCACACCCTCGTGGGCATGCTGCTGCCAAATGCGGACCCTGTTCACAAGGTTACGATTATTCCTCGTGGGCGTGCCGGCGGCTATACCCTGATGCTGCCAAAGGAGGATCGCTCCTATGCGACGAGAAGCGAGCTTTTGGACAAATTGAAGACCTTGCTGGCTGGCCGCGTTGCCGAGGAAGTCGTACTGAAAGAAATCAGCACGGGTGCGCAGAACGATATTCAGCGCGCTACGCAGATGGCTCGCAGCATGATCATGGAATATGGCATGAGCAAGCACCTTGGCCCTATCGCCTTTGGTGATAGCAGCGATCATCAGGTCTTCCTGGGCCGTGATTTTAATAATCAGCGGAATTATTCTGAGGAGGTTGCCTCTGATATCGACCGCGAGGTAAGAAAGCTGATTACGACCTCATATGAGGAGTGCCGGATTTTGCTTTCGGACAATATTGACAAATTGCATGATATTGCGGCTGCCCTGATGGATAAGGAAACTTTGGATGCCGAGGAGCTGGAGGAGATTGTCGGTTTTGGCAATGTTACCAAGAAAGACCCTGCCGAAAAGGATGATCATCATGACGACGATGATGACACGACGACTCCGTTGCTGATACCTGTAGAAGAACCAGTAGTAAGCCGGTCAGCAGAAAAGGAAACAGAGGAAGAGACTGTGCCTGTTGGCAATCCGGAACCCAATCTGAATACATCAATCAAGAATTAGGCTTAGGCATTTAGGGGACTGTGATTACAGTCCCCTATTTCAGCTTAATAAATACAAATCTGGCATAGTACAAAAAAGGGGGATTTTGTTATGAGTGAGATTATACTGGAATATACCCGTGGGGGACATGTGGAGAATATTCATCGTGCCGACGTGGTGGCAGTAAACACCAAGGGAGATATTCTCAAAGAGGTTGGCAATGGCAGGCTGCCGATGTTTTGGCGCAGTGCTGCCAAGCCGTTTCAGGCTCTCGCCTTCGTAAAAAATGGCGGCATGGAAAAGTACGGACTGACGGAAAGAGAGCTGGCTTTCTTGGTTTCTTCCCACAGCGGCGAGCCTTTCCATGTGGAGCTGGTCAAGGGAATCCTTGCCAAGCTGGGTCTGACTACCGATGCTCTGAATTGCGGCGCAGCCCGTCCTATGAGCGGCAAGGCCAATGCCGATCTGATCAAAAAGGGCGAGAAGCCGCAGGCAGTACACAATGCCTGCTCGGGCAAACATTCTCAGATTTTGGCGCTGTGCCAGATGCTGGGACTGCCTATCGAGGACTATATCAAGCCTGACCATCCAGCCGAAAAGATTATTTTCCAGCATGTAGCCATGGCTGCCTGTATGCCTGAGGACAAGCTGGAAATCGGTATTGACGGCTGCGGCGTGCCTGTATTCTACCTGCCGCTGGATCATATGGCGAGAGCCTATGCACGGCTCGGCTCTCCCGACAAGGGCGAATGGGGCGAATACGAGGCGGCAGCCCTTAGAATCCGCAATGCCATGGCAGAAAATCCTGATGCCCTGGCTGGTACGGGACGCATAGACACAGCCATTTCCCAGATTACCAAGGGCAGGGTTATTGCCAAGATTGGTGCGGATGCCGTGTACTGCATGGCTGTGCGTGATGAGGATATGGGTATCGCCTTCAAGGTCGAGGACGGCAGCTATGGCGCTGTCAACCCGGCTGTGATGGCTGTGCTGAAGTATATGGACATCCTTAGCAAGGATGAGTATGAGCAGCTTTCTGCCAAATATCCGCCTGTATTGAAAAATCATCGCGGCGATATTATCGGCACAATCGAGTACAAGCTGTAAGCAGGAGGAGGCATTATATGCGTGCCAAAATTTTGGAGCTGCTGCGTTCCAAGCATGGCGGCTGTGTTTCGGGTGCGGAGATAGCCAGCCAGTTGGGCGTGTCCCGCACTGCGGTGTGGAAGCATATCAATGAATTGAAGCTGGCAGGCTACAATATCGAGAGCAGGGCAAGAAGCGGCTACTGCCTGCTGGACTGTCCAGACAGGCTGCTGCCGGAGCTTATCACGCATGATTTGCCGACCCGTCTTTTGGGTCAGTCTGTCGTCAGCTACGAGGATATTCCCTCGACCAATGACGAGGCGAAACGCTTGGCAGCGCAGGGAGCAGATGAGGGCACCGTGGTGGTCAGCGAGGCGCAAAGCGTCGGCAAGGGGCGTTTGGAGCGGAGCTTTTTCTGCCCGGCTGGCGGACTGTGGTTTTCGGTGATTTTAAGACCTGATTTTTTGCCGCAGGAAGCGCCTAAGTGCACGCTGATGGCAGCCGTTGCCGTAGCCATGGCGATGCGTGACCTGGGACTGGAGGCAGGCATCAAGTGGCCGAATGACATCTATTGCCAGGGGCGAAAGCTGACCGGTATCTTGACCGAAATGAGCGCCGAGATGGACAGGATAAATTATTTGGTCGTAGGCATAGGCATCAATGCCAATATTCCCTTGGCATCATTCCCAGAGGACATCAAGGACAAGGCAGGCTCTATGTCCGGAATCCTCGGTCATGATATAGACAGGGTGGCATTTTTGCAGAAGATATTGGCCTGCATGGAACAGCTTTATGTGGATGTCTTGAAAAATGGCTTTGCACAGGTTTTGGAGCAATGGAGAAAATACTCGATTACTTTGGGGCAGCTCATTGATGTCGTGGGCGTGCAGGAGCAGTTCGCAGGCCAGGCTGAGGATATTGATGCAGACGGCGCACTTTTGGTACGGACGGACGGAGGACTCAGGCGGGTTCTAGCCGGCGATGTCTCCATTCGTCCTAGGTAATATGGTTTACACATGGAAAGCAAGATGATTTGGGGGATTTTATGCTCTTAGTAATAGATATTGGCAATAGCAATATTGTTATGGGTACTTATGTTGACAAGAAGCTGCAGCATCATTGGCGTATTTCTACGGATCGTCAAAAGACCAGTGATGAGTATGGCTTGCTCTTGGAAAGTATCTTCAAGCATCATAATTTTGGACTGGAGGATATCGAGGACGTCATCATTTCCTCGGTTGTACCGCCGCTGATTATACCTATGGAAAAAATGTGCGAGAGATATTTTCATCTCAAGCCATTGGTGGTCGGGCCTGGCATCAAGACCGGCATACGCCTCAAGTATGAAAACCCCCGTGAAATAGGCGCGGATCGTATTGTCAACGTGGTGGGAGCTTATGAGCAGTACGGCGGGCCTTCAATCGTCATCGATATTGGCACGGCTACTACGTTTGACGTGGTAGACGGCAATGGCGACTTTTTGGGCGGCGTTATTTCTCCCGGTCTCGGCACGCAGGCAGAGGCGCTGTTCCAAAGGGCTGCCAAGTTGCCCCGCATCGAGCTGGTAACGCCGAAGAATATTATTTGCCGCAACACTGTAAATGGTATGCAGGCAGGCTTGATTTTTGGCTTCGCCGGACATATCGATGCCATCGTGCACCGCATCAAGCAGGAGTTTGGGCGTGAGATGCAGGTCGTGGCTACGGGCGGCTTTGCCAAGATGATTGCCAAGGAATCCACTACCATTGACAAGATTGATTATTTCCTCACCCTGACGGGACTGCGCGTGCTTTATGAAAGGAACCATGGATGAGGATAGGTGATTTTGAGTTTGATTATCCAGTATTCTTAGCACCCATGGCAGGCGTAACGGATACCCCGTACAGGATTTTGGCGAGGGAAATGGGCTGTCCCTTGGTTTATTCCGAGATGGTCAGCGACAAGGGCATCAATTATCGCAATGAGCATACGCTGGATATGCTGAGGACAGAGCCGCAGGAGCGTCCTATGGCAATGCAGCTCTTTGGTGCGGAAGCGGACAGCGTGGCAAGGGCGGCAGAGTATGTAGAGTCTCTGCACTGTGCAGATATTCTTGATTTCAATATGGGCTGTCCTGCCCCCAAGGTCGTCAAGAATCACGAAGGCTCTGCCATGATGCGCAATCCGGAAAATGCCTATCAGGTGCTCAAGGCTCTCGTAGGAGCGGTGGATATGCCGGTTACGGTGAAGATGCGCCTTGGCTGGGACGAAAACAGCATCAATATCATGGAAATGGCACAGCTTGCCCAAGAGGCAGGCGTCAAGGCCATTGCCATTCATGGCAGGACAAGGGAGCAGTTTTACCGTGACCATGCTGACTGGGAAATCATTGGCGCAGTGAGGCAGAAGCTGGATATTCCGGTGATTGCCAATGGCGATGTGCGCACTGTCGCTGATTTGGACAAAATCCGCCAAGTTGCGGGCTGCGAGGCTGTCATGATAGGCAGGGCGGCGCAGGGAAATCCGTGGATATTCCGCCAGATGACGGAGTATCTGAAGACTGGCAGGATTTTGCCGCCGCCGACTATCGAGGAGCGCAAGCAGGTGATTGTCCGCCATTTGGATATGCTCCTGAAATTCAAGGGTGATTATATCGGGCCGAGGGAAATGCGCAAGCATGCCACATGGTATACGAGGGGCATCAAGGGCAGTGCAGAGCTGAGATGCCTTTTCAATCAGGCGGTAAGTCGGGATGACTTTATGCGTATTTTGGACAAAATGCAATAGATGTTTCTGACGTGGCAGCGGCCTTAAAAGCTGCTGCCGCATTTTTTTAGCAACTGGAGGGTTGATTTATGGAGGAAAAGAAAGACAAGTCTGTATGGAATAACTACACAGCGAAGGAAAAGCAGGAGCTGTTCCAGCTAAATGAGCATTATAAGGCATTTCTCAGCCAGTGCAAGACTGAAAGGGAGAGCACCGAGGAAATCGTGCGTCAGGCTGAGTTGAAGGGCTATCGCAATTTGCAGGACATTATCAGGAAGGGAGAGGCGTTGAAAGCAGGCGACAAGGTTTATGCGGTCTGCATGAAAAAGGCTGTCGCCATGTTCAATATCGGTACGCGCAATCTTGAGGAAGGCATGTCCATTCTGGGGGCGCACATTGATACCTGCCGCTTGGATTTGAAGCAGAAGCCTCTTTATGAGTCTGAGGGACTGGCTTATTTTGATACGCATTATTATGGCGGTATCAAGAAGTACCAGTGGGTAACGCTGCCGCTGGCTCTGCATGGCGTCGTTGTCAAGAAGGATGGCAGCGTAGTAAAGCTGGTTGTCGGCGAAAATGAGGAGGACCCTGTATTCTGCGTTACTGACCTCTTGATTCATCTTTCTCAGAAGCAGATGGAAAAGAAGGCTACCGTGGTTGTAGAGGGAGAGGATTTGGATGTTTTGGTGGGCAGCCACCCGCTAGAGGGCGAGGAAAAGGATGCCGTCAAGTCTGCAATCCTCAAGCTGCTGGAAGCGGAATACGGCATCGGCGAAGATGATTTTGTGTCTGCCGAGCTTACGATGGTGCCTGCTGGCAGGGCAAGGGATTTGGGACTTGACCGCAGCATGGTCTTGGCATATGGACATGATGACAGGGTTTGCGCTTATACATCACTGGCTGCCATGCTGGATGTCGATAGTGTAGAGCGTACCTCCTGCTGTCTCTTGGTTGACAAGGAGGAAATCGGCAGTGTCGGCGCGAGCGGCATGCAGTCGCGCTTCTTTGAAAACATGGTGGCAGAGCTCTTGCATGCCCTGGGCGGCTACAATCCGCTTTCCAGCCGCCGCTGTCTGGCAAATTCCTTCATGCTTTCCTCTGACGTAAGCTCTGCCTACGACAGCCTTTATGCCAGTGCCTATGATAAGAAAAATTGTGCCTATCTTGGTAAGGGCATGGTGCTGATGAAGTATACAGGCTCTCGTGGCAAATCTGGCTCTAATGATGCCAGTGCCGAGTATCTCGGACGCCTGAGAGCTGTCCTTGACAAGCACAATGTCAAGTTCCAGACGGCAGAGCTTGGCCGCGTCGACCTGGGCGGCGGCGGCACTATCGCCTATATCATGGCTCTCTACGGCATGAATGTCATTGACAGCGGCGTGGGCGTATTGAGCATGCATGCGCCATGGGAGGCTGTCAGCAAGGTGGATGTTTACGAAACCTACAAGGGGTACAAAGCATTTTTGCATGAGATTTAAAGATGACACAGTATTTAATAAAACATTTTGTGTCTGATTATGAGAATGTATACAATCCCAAGGTAAGGAAGTCTTATGGTATTCTAAGCGGCGGCGTTGGCATATGTGTCAACCTGCTGCTTTGCGCCATGAAGCTGATTACAGGCTATATCAGCGGCTCGGTAGGCATTATCGGCGATGGCATCAACAATCTGTCGGATGCAGGAAGCTCGCTCGTTACCATGTTCGGGCTGAAGCTCTCGGCGAAGCCGGCCGATGAGGAGCATCCCTACGGCCATGGCAGGATAGAATACATTGCCGCCATGATTATTGCCGGAGTTATTTTTTTGGTAGGCTTTGAGCTGATTGCTACATCGGTGCAGAAAATCATGATGCCAGAGCCGGTAGAGCTTTCGACTGCCGCTATCGTGGTCATGGTTATTTCCATTGGCTTTAAATTGTGGCTGGGAGCATTTAACAGCCAGCTTGGCAAGAAAACCGATTCGCCTGTCTTTGCGGCGGTGGCTGCTGACAGCATGAGCGACTGTGTTGCTACGCTGGCAGTTATTATTTGTCTAATCATTTATGGCGTGACTGGCTGCAATCTTGACGGCGTGGCAGGCATTATCGTGGGACTGTTCATCATGTACAGCGGCTGGACGGCGGCAAGCGAGACGCTGCAGCCCATACTTGGCAAGCCGGCAGACAGTCAGCTTGTGCAAAAAATCATTGCCCTGGCTCTTGAGGATAAGCGCATCTTAGGCGTTCATGATGTCATGGCGCACAGCTATGGACCTGGCAATATCTTTGCCTCGGTGCACATCGAGGTGCCGTCCACGCTGACATTGATAAAGGCGCATTTTATTGCCAATCATCTGGAAAATCTTTTGGAAAAAAAGCTTGATATACAGGCTACTGTCCATGTTGACCCCAAGGTGGTAGGCAATGCTCGCTTTGATGCCATCGCTGAGACCTTGAAGAAGATTTTGCAGGATATTGCTCCGGAGCTTAGCATGCATGATTTGCATATTTTTCATGGCAACAAGCTCTTATTTGATGTCGCAGTTCCCTATAGCTTTCCGCTTTCTGATGAAGAGCTGGAGCAGTGGATAAATAAAAAGCTGCATGAAAGGGAAGCGCTCTACAAGGCTGTTGTCAAGATAGATAGGGGTTGCATGAGCAAGCAGGCCGAGTAGGCTAAAGCGTATCAAGAATACATGTATACAAAATTTGTGTAATATATTTTTGGTCAAAGGGTTGACATCTGTAACTTGAAGTGCTAACATAATGCCATGGGTTAAATGAACCTGCTAACTGAATATCGATTGGAACAGGTGCCTATATGCGTCAGCATAGGCCTAACAAGAGAAGCTGGTACAAGCCAGCACGGTCCCGCCACTGTAACAGGGAGCGATGCCACATGATGTCACTGGAGAAATCTGGGAAGGCGTGGCAGAGCGGAGATCTGGAGTCAGGAGAACTGCCTGTTTAGCAATCACCGTTAGACCTGCGAGTGATGGGGATGGGGATTTTAGCTTTATTAATTATGGTTAAAAAAGTCCTGACCTGAGGAAGGTCGGGACTTTTTTTGCATTGCTCATACATTTCATTCATGGTTGCCGGTGCAGTTGACACCGCACTAGTGCAAAGAGGGCCTTGGGGCACGTTTCCAAGGCCCATTTATTTTTGATATTTGATAAATTATACATATCGTATAATAAATGCCATATAGTGCAATAGCTTTTAGTTATATTTTGGGGCTAGTGATAATGAAATAATATCATTTGCTATTGTTGCTAACAAGTGCAAATCGAGGGATTGACATTTGTGCAGCAGATTGATATTAATATATTAGGCTGATGGTTTTAGGGATTGAATCGTCGGTTGACAAATGTATATTTTTAGGATTATAGGGGGAACGAAATTTCATGGACACAGCAATAATCTTTGTTGCACTAATTGGCTTGATGGTCATGGCATATAGGGGTGCATCCATCATCTTGATTGCGCCTGTATTTGCCGTAGTTGCTGCCTTGGGGAGCGAGCACGCTTCCTTGCCGATATTCAGCGAGCTTTATATGACCAAGGCGGCTGAGTATCTGAAGAACTACTATCCGATTTTCCTGTTTGGCGCAGTTTTTGCGCGCCTGATGGAGAAGGGAGGCATGGCTGCCTCGGTAGCAGGCAAAATCATCGAGATTTTGGGTGAAAAGCGCGCTGTCTTGGCAGTTCTCTTGGGTTGCGGCGCTCTGACCTATGGCGGTCTCAGCGTGTTCGTTGTAGCCTTTGTTATGTATCCATTCGGTGCGGTCGTATTCAAGAAGGCGGATATTCCTAAAAGGCTTCTGCCGGCAGCTCTTTGGATGGGCATTTTTTCCTTTGCTATGGTGGCAATGCCGGGTACGCCGCAGATTCAGAATATTATCCCGTCCTCTTACTTCGGTACTTCTACCTGGTCAGGCATGGGCATAGGCATTTTTGCGACCGTGGTTTTTCTCCTCATGGGCTGGGCGTGGATTTCCTTCCGTGCCAAGAGCCTGAAAGCCAAGGGCGAGGGCTACGGCAAGCACATTGAGTTCAATCAGCGCCGTCACAAGATTCCCAATCCCAATTGGAAGGTTTCCATGATACCTTTGGTGCTGGTTATCGTTTTGAATGTATTTTTGTCCAATCCGTTTCATTGGGACTGGGCATTTCACTGGGACGAGGGCGCTTTAGAGAGCCTTGCGCCTATGAAAATCAGCCTACTGGCTCACTCTGTAGCCAAGATTTCTGCTGGCTGGTCGATTACCATATCCCTGATTATCAGCAGTATTGTAGCGGCAATTATTGCCCGCCGTCATCTGCGAATTACCGAGGGCATGATGTCTACGATTAATGGCTCGGCTATTTCTTCGTGCAGTGCTGTTCTGAACGTTGCTTCCGGCTATGCCTTTGGCTGCGTTGTCGTGAGCTTGGGCGGCTTTACTGTCATCAAGGATATGCTGCTGAATTTGGATTTTGGCGGCGGCCCGCTGTTTTCTGCCGTCCTGACTACCAATATCATGTGCGGCTTTACCGGCTCTGCTTCCGGCGGCTTGACCATCGCTCTGTCCATGCTGGGTGACCAGTGGGCATCTATGGCGGCTCAGGCTGGGATTCCCTTAGAGGTACTCCATCGCATTGTGGCGATTTCCTCTGTGGGTATCGACCCTGTACCGCATTGCGGTGCGTTGGTAACGATGCTGGCTATCTGCGGACTCAGTCACAAGGATTCCTATGGCGATATAGCCGTGTTGATGGGGATGAAGTTCCTCGTGCCGTTCTTGTGCGTAATTTTCTATATGCTCACCGGAATTGCCTGAAAATAGCATAAAAATATCATCAATTACAATCTGTACACAGGGCTTTGTGCCTGTGTGCAGATTTTTTTTGCAAAAAAATCTGCATGTCTTGTAGGGGGGGGGCATTTGTGTTAGTATACAGTATGCTGTGGATAACCTGCAGCTACTGATATTAGCATGGGAGGCAGATTGATGGTATTTTCATCTACGACATTTCTTTTTCTATTTTTACCGCTGGTATTGCTTTTGTATTACAATCCGTTTTGGCACAGCAGGAACTTCAAGAACAATTTCCTGCTTTTGGCAAGCCTTGGCTTCTATGCCTGGGGCGAACCAGTTTTTGTGTTTTTGATGCTTATTTCCATATTGATTACCTGGCTTATCGGCTTGCGACTGCATAAGGGCACAGGCAGGGGATTCCTTGCGCTGGGGATTATCTATCATGTAGTGGTCTTGTTCATATTCAAGTATCTGACCTTTGCCCTGCACGAAATGCAGCTCCTTGTAGGCAGTCCGTCAGGCGCTACGGTGCAAATCGCCTTGCCTATCGGCATTTCCTTCTTTACGTTTCAGCTTATGTCTTACCTTTTTGATATCTATTATGGCAAGGCAGAGGCACAGAAGAATCCGCTGGCAGTGGGACTGTATGTAGCCCTCTTTCCCCAGCTTATCGCAGGCCCGATTGTGCGGTATGACTACATTGCCCGCCAGTTGCGGCAGCGCCGGGAAAGCATCTTCAAGTTTTCATCTGGCATGGAGCGCTTTGTCATCGGACTTGGCAAAAAGGTGTTGATTGCTGACTATATGGCGGTGATTGCAGATGTGTATTTTGACAGCGGCGCAGAGCTGTCCGTTTTGTCGGCGTGGCTGGGAGCGATTGCGTACACCTTGCAGATTTATTTTGATTTTTCTGGCTACTCGGATATGGCGATAGGGCTGGGCAGGATGTTTGGCTTTGACTTTGCCGAAAATTTCAACTATCCGTATATGGCAAAATCCGTGACGGATTTTTGGCGCAGGTGGCATATCTCCCTAAGCTCGTGGTTTAGGGACTACGTATATATACCGCTGGGAGGCAATCGGACGGGCAGGCTGCGCTGGATTGCCAATTTCTCCTTGGTATGGCTGCTGACAGGCATCTGGCATGGGGCAAACTGGACATTTATTGTCTGGGGGCTTATCTATTTAGTGGCGCTCTTGGCGGAGAAGCTGTCTGGCATGGATAAAAGGACTGGTATCTTTACGAGAACATACACTCTTTTGATTATCGTCCTTGCCTGGGTCGTTTTCCGTGCCGACAGCCTTGCTTCCGGCGTGAAGTACATAGGCTATATGCTGGGACTGTACGGCAATGCCTTCACAGATGATGTCTTTGTGGATATTTTGTCAGGCTCGGCTTGGCTCTTGGTGATTGCCATTGGTGGCAGCTTTGCCGTGGTGAAGGATATGTTTGCCAGATTGGCACGGACTCGCTATGCCTGGGTAAAGCAGCTATGCCTTTTCGTGGTCTTTGTCTTGTCCTTGCTGCAGATAACCAGTTCGTCCTATAGTCCGTTTATCTATTTCAATTTTTAAGGAGCGATGCAGATGCTGAGAAATGAAAAAAATTCGGGCAGATATTTTGCTTTTGCCTGTATGGGCGTGTTGATGATCTTTTTTGCCTGCATCGCAGGCAGGTTTTTGGTGCGGCAGGTCGTGGTCAAGAAGCTGGGAATCAGCAATGCGCTTACGGCGGCTATATTTTTTGATGCCGAGGAGCTGAACAGGCTGCCGGGGCAGGGCGAATATGGCAAGACGTTCAAGATTGACTGGCAGGAAAAATATCCTTTTGCTGCTGAAGCCGGGCAAGGTCGTTCCCTAAGGGAGAAATACATGGGCAAGGCGGCTGCTGGGGAAAAGAAGATAGAGGACTACACGGGCAGATTCTTGCTTGGCAGAAGCCAAATGTCGCAGCTGGCGGAGCATTACAGGGATTTGCTGGCGTGGAAGCTGGGCATCAATTTTGCTGATGAAGATGTCTTTTATTTGCAAAACGGCTATATGACGTATTACCATAAACAGGTCAGCAAGCATGATATACAGGAAATAGCAGATTCCGTGGCGGATTTCCAAGGCTGGCTAAGAAGGCAGAATATTTCCTTTTTGTATGTAAATGCAGGTTCCAAGGTCAATCCGCTGGACAAGCAGATGACAGCCTATCAGACGGCGGTGGAATTTACCAATGAAAATGGTGATGAGTTTGAGGAGGCGCTGGCGCAGCGCGGCGTGGCATATATGGATATGCGGCAGGAAATGCACAAGGCAGGGCTGGACTGGTATGGCTCGTATTACAAATACGACCACCATTGGAAGACGCAGACAGGCATGTGGGCGGCAGGCGTGATTGCCGAAAAGCTCAATCGGGATTATGGCTTTCACTATGACAAAAAATATTTCCAGCCAGAAAACTACATACAAGATACGTATAACTGGAAGGGCGGACAATGGAAAACCTTGTATACCACGCTTGGCAAAAACTGCGATGGCGAGCCGTATACATATTTCCTGCCTGATTTTCCGACGCAGTTTGCGGTCGAAGTGCCGACAAGGGGGATTAGCAGGCAGGGAGAGTACAAGGATACGCTGTTTGAAATGGATGTCATGGAGAAAAACAGACAGTTTGCGGATGATGATGAGGCGGCACGTTCGAGAAGTGCTTATTATAATACAGTGTGGATTAATGACGCTTTGGGCATTTTCAAAAATCAGCTTCCGGTAAATAATCCAAAAAAGATTCTTGTTTTGCAGGATTCCTTCGGCTGGTATCTGACGACATATCTTGCTCTAGATACGGCAGAGATAGATGTGATTCATCCGATGAGATTTGATGGCTCTATCCGCAGATACATCGAAGAATTTCAGCCGGACATGGTTTTGGTTATCTTGTGTGAAAAGAATATCAAAGCAATCGATTGGGCACAGCACAATACGCCATTTGATTTCCGCTAAGTCATGTTTAGGCTATCTTGGCTGTTAGGGGTTAGAATGAAACAATCATACAAATTGGAACTTATCTGAAAATAAGGTTGACATAATGGAAAAAATGTGCTAAAGTCTATAACATAGTTTTTATATATGTTATCAATACTTTAGGAGATGATTTTAGATGGCAAACAACAAGTTTGTTGAAGAAACAGCCCGCAAGGCTATGGCAAAAAATAGTCCGCAGGCTCAGAGAAAGCAGCTTATTTTGTGGTTTGGTGCTTTGATTGTTGGTGCAGTCCTTGGCTGGATGCAGATTCCATCCTTGAACGGACTTTTTGACTTTATCGCAACCGTATTTACTAGACTGTTCCAGTTCATCGCAGTGCCTACTATTGCCTTGGCGGTCATTACGACCTTGGCAGAGCTGGGCGGCAAGAAGGAAACGGGCAAGATTTTTGTCCATGCCGTTACCTATACGCTGCTGACTACGTTCGCTGCGGCATTGGTGGGACTGGTGCTGTACAATGTGATTGCTCCAGGCAATCTGCCAGCCGACGTCGTAGGCGCAGGCACGGCAGATGTGCCGCAAAAGCTGGAGAAGCTCACCTACTATGAGCACTTCCTTTCCGTCATACCGAACAATGTGCTGCAGCCATTCTTGGCAGGCAACGTGCTATCCGTACTTTTGATTGCCGCCTTTGCAGGTCTGGCATTGGCATTTATGCCCGGCTCGGAGAACAGGGATGTCCTGCTGAAGGGCATCAAGGGACTGCAGGAGCTGCTCTTTGCCATGATTCGCGGTATTCTCTATGTCCTGCCTATCGGCATCCTGGCATTTGCGGCACAGCTCTCAGCGCAGATTGAGGCTGGCGTTATCGTTGGCTCGCTCGGCAAATATGTAGCAGTCGTGCTGGGTGGCAATGTCATTCAGTTCTTTATCGTACTGCCTTTGTTCCTCTTGGTTAGAGGTCTGAATCCTCTGCATGTTTTCCGTCAGATGTCCCCGGCTGTTGCCGTAGCGCTCTTTACCAAAAGCTCTGCCGGCACGCTGCCTGTAACCTTGGCTTCCGCAGAAAACAATCTCAAGGTCAATACCAAGGTTTCCCGCTTTGTACTGCCAATCTGCACCACCATCAATATGAATGGCTGTGCTGCCTTTATCCTGACTACATCGCTGTTTGTGATGCAAAATGCAGGCATCGAGCTGACGCTGGGTACGATGATTACCTGGCTCTTTGTGGCAGTGCTGGCTGCCGTGGGCAATGCAGGCGTACCGATGGGGTGCTATTTCCTCACCTTGTCCCTGATGTCTTCGCTGGGCGTGCCTTTGGGAATCATGGGCATTATCCTCCCGATTTTCACGATTATCGACATGGTGGAGACTGCCGAGAATGTTTGGTCTGATTCCTGCGTATGCGCTATGACCGACCATGACTTGCAGGGTAAGATTTAAAGAATATTTATGAGCCAAAAGGGGTGCCGCATCGGAGCGGCAGCCCCTTTTTTCTCAATGAATTTTAGCAAAATGCAAAAAACTTTTGACAAATCTAAAAGCACAGTATAAACTGCTAATTAGTAGCAATGTTAAAGAATTTTCTACAAAGGAGTGTCGAAAATGAAAATCGATGGACAGACGATGAATAGCAATGCAATTTTTAAAAACTTTGACAATACCGTCAGGCACGATAAGGCTGACAGCAACAAGGATTCTGATAGTATTGCTTCGGCAGTCAACGTAGTGATCAGCGAAAAGGGCAGGAAGCTGTCACAGGCAAATGATTTGTCAGATTTGGACGAAGCGCCTACCAAGGCAGAGGCAAAGCTCAAGGAGAATGCAGATATTCTTGCCCGGAAGAAAGCCAAGAAGAAGGAGGCTGCCGAGATAGAGGATAGGATAGCTAATGATGACACCCTGACGGATAAGGATAAGGCTACTCTGCAGAAGCAGGCTGATAAGCTGAAGGAAGAGGGAAAGACCAGCGAGGATAGGTATTACGAGCTGCAGGATAAGAAAAATGAGTTGGAAAAGCAGGTAGCTGCCGGCAAAGCTCCAGTCACCGTCCTAGGGGATATTGATAAGGACATAGAGGCTGCCTTGAATCAGATAAAGAAAGAGGAGGCAATCGATGAGGCACTGCATGACCAGGCGATTAAGGAGCGGGCGCAAAAGGTCGAGAAAAAGATGCAGGAGGATCTCATGAAGCATCCTGATGTAAATGAGGATGACGAGAACAAGCAGCTTTCAGATAAAATGCTGGATAAATTGAATAATGCTTTGCAGGAAGGCAGTCTAAAGGCATCTGGGACAGAGCAAGATGATGATCAGCAGTCTGATGAATCACATTGATGCTGTACGCTTGTAGTATACAGGCTTTGGCTTCGTAGTAAGCAGTCATGGAAAAGGAAGAATTTTTCGTGACTGCTTTTTTGTTGCCCGAATATATCACAATATTTTCATAAAAATCCTAAATGTCTTGTAGGGGGGGGCAAATGTGATAGTATACTGTACAAACTGTAGATAAAAACTGCAGATGAATGATGCTATCTGAATATTTTCCCAAAGGAGCAAGACTGTGAAAGATATTGTGTATATTAGTGAGACAACTATTAATGCCAATCATGCAGGCAATAAGGCAAGGGCGGATATAGAAAAAATATTTGAAGCGGAATTTGGCTATTCGGAATATGGCTATAAATACAGGGTCTTTAGAAATTTATGTGACAAAATCAGATATGTATTGGATATAGGCATACAAAGGCGATTGCTGCGATTATTTCGTTTGCAGGGCAAAAAGCTGTTTATCCAGTATCCATTTGGCGGCAATTTTATTCTGCACTCTATCCTGAACAGGGCAGTAAGAAGAAATAAAACGGTGCTTATAATTCATGACTTGTGCTCCATGAGGGAAGCAGAAATGGAAGTAGCGCAGGAGATTGCATTTTTGAATAGCAGTCACGCCTGCATTGTGCACAATCAGCATATGGCAGATTTTTTAGCCGCTCACGGAATTGCTGTTCCGATGGTGATTTTAGAATGTTTCGATTATCTGAGAAATAATGATAATCATTTAGCTAGGAGCTTTGAGGAAAAAATAGTCTTTGCCGGCAATCTGGATAAGAGTACATTTATTCAGGATATTGGCCGGCTACAAGGTGATTTTTATTTGTACGGACCAAATGAGCGTGATTTTAGCGCCATAAATAATATAAATTATTGTGGCTCGTATTCGCCGGAGATAATAGCGGAAAAGCTGCACGGCAGCTTCGGCTTGATATGGGATGGTGATTCTATAGAGACCTGCAGCGGAGTATATGGCGAATATACGAAATACAATAATCCGCATAAGCTGTCATTGTATATAGCGTCCTGCCTGCCGGTAATCGTGTGGAAAGAAGCTGCCATAGCGGATTTTGTGAGAAAAGAAAACATTGGTTTTTGTGTCAGTAATCTGCATGAGATACATGACAAGATAGCTGATATGGATGAGGCAGATTATCAGACGTATCTCAGCAATATATCCAGCCTGAAAAAGAAGGTAATATCCGGCAGTTTCTTCAAATCAGCCATGGATAAGGCTTTGGCTGTGCTCTAAGGATGCTGATGTATTTAGCTATTGATTAACAGGGCTTATACATGGAAATCTTATTATGTACTTTTAGGAGAATATTTTATGCTAAAAAGCAAGCTGCTGGGAAATATCATATCTTTATTTACACTCAAGGGAGCGGAGTACATTATCAGCTTTATTACGCTGCCGTATCTCTTGCGGGTGCTTGGTCCGGAAAAATATGGCGCGATAAATTTTGCGCAGGCGATGA
>SAMEA104315434__coassemble_171_pt1 | contig 45761 bp, 43 predicted proteins | sample SAMEA104315434__metabat2_high_PE_033 | metagenome-assembled genome bin SAMEA104315434 (sample SAMEA104315434) | gut metagenome | biome: Monkey gut; feature: monkey-associated habitat; material: faeces | place: China | collected 2013 | reverse complement strand
CAGCCAAGGAGAAGAACGTCATTTTTGGCGGACGCCTGGCAGAGTATAAATACTACGACATGGATGACGTTATCCAAAGCGCATTGGCTTGTGCGAAAAAGGAATTTCAAATCATGGTATAAATTTTCAAAATAGGAGAAGCTCTGCGGGGCTTCTTTTTTTCTTGCCAGTAATGGGGTATAATAAGAAAGATTTGAAAGTGAAAAATGGCAGGTGATATTTTGTGATTAAAGTCAAAGGACTGACCAAGGAGTTTATTCGTAAGGACAGGGAAGGCAGGATGACGGCGAAAAAGGCTGTGGACAACCTTTCCTTTGAGATTGCGCGAGGAGAAATTTTTGGCTTGCTAGGACCGAATGGCGCTGGCAAGACGACTACTATCAGGATGCTGACCATGCAGACGCAAAAGACTGGCGGCGAGATTCAGTACAATGCGATGCCCGTTGAGAAAAATGAAAAGGCAATCAAGGGCATGATCGGCGTTGTGCCCCAGCATATCAATTTTGACATGGATTTGACCGTGGGTCAGAATATGGAGCTGCACGGACGCTTGCACCATATGGATAAAGCCAAGCGCCAGCAGAGGATACAGGAACTTCTCCGATATATCGACCTAGAGGATACGGTCAATATGTCGCCGCGGCAGTTGTCCGGCGGCATGAAAAGGCGTCTGCTCATCGCCAGGGCATTGATTCACAGACCTAGGATTTTGTTTATGGACGAGCCTACCGTGGCTCTTGACCCGCAGGTTCGCCATCGCATCTGGGATTTGATTCGGGAAATGGCAGATCAGGGAGTAACGGTGCTGCTGACCACGCACTACATAGAGGAAGCCGAAAATCTCTGCAACAGGGTCGCCATCATCAATAAGGGCAGGCTGGTCGATATAGATACGCCGGCATCCTTTTGTCAGCGCATGGGGAGTTTTGCCGTCGAATGGCAGGACGAAGCCGGCAGGCAGTTCAAGTTTTTTGACAACAAGCAGAGTGCGGCAGAATTTGCCGGGACGTTGGAGGCGGCACATATCCGCCGTTCCAATTTGGAAGATGTCTTTATTGAATTGACAGGCAGAAGGGAGGGACTTTGATGCTTTGGCAGGATATATGGACTGTGTTTTGGCGCGACTGGATTGTCCTGAGGCGCAGGCTCAAAAAGTTTATTTTCAGCCGCATGGTTGCGCCGTTGCTGTACATGGTAGCCTTTGGCTGGGGGCTGGGGCGGAGCATACAGGTGACGGGCGGCTCGTATTTGGATTTCCTCGTGCCAGGCATCTTGGCGCTGAACTCCATGAATATCAGCTTTAACAGCGTTACGCCGGTACATTCGGAGCGTATCTATCACAAAAGCTTGGAAGAGTATATTATTGCTCCCGTCATTCCGGAGGCGTTTGTGATAGGCAAGGTACTGGCGGCTGTGCTGCGAGGCTTGATTTCTTCGGCTATTATTTTGCTTTTGGCTGAATTGTTCGGGGCAAGTCTGGAGCTTTCGCCACTATTTTTGCTGGTCTTGGTGCTGAACTGCATTATCTTTTCGGAGATTGGCTTCTTTGCCGCCATGACGATCAGCACCTATGAGGAAATGGGGCAGGTCAATACCTATATATTGCTGCCGATGTCATTCTTGTGTGGCACGTTCTTCTCCGTGCATACCCTGCCGGACTTGGTTCGGTATGCTATCCAGCTTCTGCCGCTGACCCATACCAGCTACCTGCTGCGCGGGATAGCATTGTCCCAGCCTGTGGCACTTAGCTCGGTGGCGGTGCTGCTGCTGTATGCCCTGCTGTTTTTCGTGATGGCTCGCTGGGCTTATTTGAGATTGACTAGATAAAGAGGATAATATATGCTGAGAAAACTTTTTCATCATGCCAGCTCCCAAAGGGATTGTGCTAGATTGTGCTGTACCAAGATTGAAAATTTTGGCGTCAAGGCAGGCAGGCTGGTGATTTTTGAGGATGTGAATATTCACGTGCACTGCGGACAGCTTACAGCCGTAATCGGGCCTAACGGCGCAGGCAAGAGTACCCTGCTCAAGGCGATCTTGGGAGAGATTCCGCATACAGGAAAATTGAAGTACACGGATGCCAAGGGAAAGCATACGGGCAATCCCGTTATCGGCTATGTGCCGCAGTATCTAAAATTTGATGTAAGCGCGCCGATTACAGTGCAGGATCTATTTACTGCCTGTCTAAGCTCAAGACCGGTTTGGCTGCTGCCTGCTAATAATAGGAAGGAAATCCTAAAATGCCTTAGCCGGGTCAGGGCGGCAGACCTGATAGACAGGCGGCTGGGAGCGCTTTCGGGCGGCGAGCTGCAGCGTGTGCTGGTGGCTTTGGCACTAAATCCCATGCCGGATTTGCTGCTTTTGGACGAGCCGGTATCAGGCGTGGATCAGAATGGCTTGGAAATTTTTTATGACATATTGGAAGATTTGCAGAACAATGAAGATATGGCGATTATCCTTGTATCGCATGATTTAAATATGGTGGCACGTCATGCCGACCAGGTTGTGCTGATGAACAAGGGAGTCGTCTGCAACGGTACGGCACGGGAGGTTTTTCAGGATGCGAGAACTCGCAAGATTTTTGGCATGCTGGCTGGCTCTGAAAAGGAGAAAGGGACTGGCTTTCAGTGGCGTCCGCATCAGAGAAAGGATGGCTGTGACTGCGTCTGCGCCGCTGAGAGCGAGGACAGCATAGTTACGCAGGGGGTCGAGCAGGAAGATGAGGGACAGGAGGCAGACTGATGGATTTTATATATGATATATTGTCGCTGCTGCCCTTTGAGTGGCTGCACTATGGGTTTATGAAGAACGCCCTGCTGGCAGTATTGCTGATTACGCCTTTGTTTGGTCTGCTGAGTACCATGGTTGTGTCCAACCGCATGGCATTTTTCTCCGATTCTCTGGGGCACGGAGCATTTACAGGGCTGGCTTTGGGGGCTATTTTGGGGATTTTGTCGCCAACGGCTTCCTTGATTTTGTTTTCGGTGATTTTTGCCCTGCTGATAACGTGGATCAAGAATCACAGCACGGCTTCTACAGATACGATTATCGGTGTTTTTTCCTCGGTCGGGATTGCGGCAGGTCTGATGATGATGTCCTATGGGGGAAGCTTCAATAAATACTCTAGCTATCTGATTGGCGATATTCTGAGCATTACGCAGGAGGAAATCCAGTCGCTGGCAATCGTCCTGGTGATTGTCTTGCTGGCATGGGGCTGGATATTCAACCGCCTGCTGATATTGAGCATCAACAGCTCGTTTGCCAGAAGCCGGGGAATTTCCGTCATGCTGGTAGAGGGTATTTTTGCTGCCATGGTAGCCGTGGTGGTAGCCATAAGTATTCAGTGGGTAGGGCTTTTGATTATCAATTCCCTGCTGGTACTGCCGGGAGCAGCCGCAAGAAATGTGGCTCAGAGCGTCAAGCAGTATCACTTCTTCTCCGTAGCCTTTGCCATGGTTGCAGGTATCAGTGGCTTGGTACTGGCGTATTATTGCGATATGGCTGCTGGTGCGACAATCGTAGTGATTGCCGCAGGAATTTTCTTTATCACCATGTTTTTGAAAGGGAAATTGGCGAAGTAGTCCGGCGTAGATAACTAATTCTTGCCATAAATGGGAAACTGTGCTATACTGTTTAAGTCGCTGATGAGGATATTTGTAGGATTTGCTTATCGGCTGGCAAGATGTGCGCTCGTAGTCCAGTGGATAGGACGTTAGCCTCCGGAGCTGAAAGCGTGGGTTCGACTCCCGCCGAGCGCACCATAGGGGTCAAGCCTGTCAATCCTGTAGAGGATTGGCTTAAAACGGTGTCTGATGGTAGTTTTGCTGTCGGATGCCGTTATTTTTTCAGCAAAGACAGCAAGTGATACAATGGAAAAATGCCGCATCATTAGGCAGGGAATATGGCATTAAATGGCTTGAAGCCTGAAAGCTGGCTGCCGCAATCCCGCTGCTTTGAATGGTGGGTAGTTCACAAAGTTAGCATGTCTATTTTTATGGGTGTAATTTCTCATTTTTTGCTATATTATGAATTGTTTCAGAAAATAATCATAAACAGTGGCACAAAATGGAGGATTGTGGTAATATAAGCAAGTAGGGCGGTATTGTATGATACGCTGTCGCTGTGCCTTGGCAGGCAGGGTAGATTTTGAAGCATAAGGAGAATGTCCATGGAATTTCATCATATTAGTGTAATGCCGCAAGAGACTGTTTCCGGCTTGGTGACGAATCGGGATGGTATTTATGTGGATTGTACTCTGGGTGGAGCTGGTCATTCGCACCTTATTGCCGATATGCTGACGCCGAAGGGGCGGCTGATTGGCATTGACCAGGATGAAGCTGCTATTGCGGCGGCTTCGGAGCGTCTCAAGGATTGCCGGTGCCAGATATCCATCGTTCAGAGCAATTTCCGCAACTTGGAGCAGATATTGAGGGAGCAGTCGGCAGAGCTGGTCGACGGCGTGCTGTTTGACTTGGGAGTGTCCTCGCATCAGCTTGACACGGCAGAGAGGGGCTTTTCCTACATGCAGGATGCGCCCTTGGATATGCGCATGGATCAGCATGGCAGCCTGAGTGCCTATGACGTGGTCAATGATTATGACGAGGCAGAGCTGAATCGTATTTTTAAGGAATACGGCGAGGAGCGCTGGTCCAAGAGAATTGCGCAGTTTATTGCCGAGGCGAGGAAGTCTGTGCCCATAAGGACTACCGGCGAGCTGGTAGATATTATTAAGAGGGCGGTGCCGGCAGCGGTGCGCAATGCCAAGGGCGGTCATCCTGCCAAGCGTATTTTTCAGGCTATACGCATCGAGGTCAATGATGAGCTGGGGATTTTGGAGAACGCCTTTCGCACGGCCGTTGCCCATTTGAAGCCGGGTGGCAGGATAGCCATTATTACCTTCCATTCCCTGGAGGACAGGATAGCCAAGAATGTGCTTAGGGAAATGGCAAAGGGATGTATTTGTCCGCCTGAGCTGCCTATCTGCACCTGCGGTCATAAGCCTGAGATCAAGCTTTTGGTCAAGGGGACGGCGGCATCTAAAGAGGAGCTGGAGCACAATTCACGCTCTAAGAGCGCCAAGCTGCGCATTGCAGAAAAATTGTAGAACGTAATAAATAGGCTTTTTGCAGGGTTTGAGATTAGTCCTTGAACATGATGAAGAAAGGAGGTTGTCTTGTGCTGGCACATAAGTTAGCAGAGGAGGAATACGAAGAGCTTCCTTCTCGCCGTGAGGAAGTCCAAGGGGATTATGCACAGCGTCGTTTGGTAAGACGCAAGGTTGTGCGGCGCAGCAACCTTCGCGGCAAGATAGCGCTGCTGGTGCTGCTGGTTACGGTTTTGGCAGGCATAATCACTTTTGAGAGCAGCGTTATTGCTTCCAAGGGATTCGAGATTGTGCAGATACGGACAGAGGCAGCCAAATTGGAGCAGGAAAATGCATTGCTGAAGATTAGCAATGCCCAGATGAAGAATCCTCAGCGGATTAAGGAAATTGCACAGCAGAAGCTGGGCATGATCGTGTCCGACAAGGTGTACTTTGCTGAGGGAAAGTAAGTAATGAAATATAATTATAAAGAGCCGGATGGTGTATGCAAGGCAGGCATATATCGTCCGGTTTTTTGTTTGTCTGGCACGAAAAAATCTGTGCGGATAAAAAATTCCGCACAGAATAATAAAATAGTGTATAATAAGTAGGTTAAGATTTAATATATCCATTATGGAGGAAGCAGTATGGCAAAAATATTGGCAGAATTGGCTGCCCTGGCTGAGGGTGCCGTAATAAATGGCGATAAGAATTTGACCATTGAAGATATTGAGCATGATTCTAGAAAAATAACCAAGGGTGCTCTCTTTGTCTGCATGGAGGGCGTTCATGTCGATGGGCACAAATTTATACCGCAGGCCAAGGCGCAGGGAGCTGTAGCGATTGTTACCACGCGCAGCATGCAGCCGGAGGAGGCTTGCGGGCTTACGGTTCTGCAGGTTCCGGATTTGAAAAGGGCATTGCAGTCCATCGTGCCGTTCTTTCATGATTATCCGGCACGCAGCATGAGGGTCATCGGCATTACGGGCACCAATGGCAAGACATCGATCAGCTATATGGTGCGGGCTATGCTGCGGCGCATGGGCTGCCGTGTGGGACTTATCGGCACGATTCAGATTATGATTGAGGACAAGGTTCTGCCCATCCACAATACTACTCCCGATGTGGTTGATTTGCAGCGTACCTTGGCGATGATGCGTGATGCCAATATGGATTATGTGGTTATGGAGGTTTCCAGTCACGCCTTGGATCAGAACAGGGTGGCTGGCATTGAGTTCGATACGGCTGTCTTTACCAATCTTACGCAGGACCATTTGGACTATCATAAGACCTTGGAAAACTACAAGAAAGCCAAGACGATTCTTTTCGACTTGGTATCGAGGGCTGGCGTCAAGAATGGCAAGACAGCCGTGGTAAATATCGATGATGAGGCAGGCAAGGATATGCTGGCACACAGCAAATGCCGCCATATTACCTATGCTATCGACAGGGAAGCAACCCTGCAGGCAGAAAATATACAGGTTTTGGCAAGCGGTGCCAAATTCGACATCAAGATTGGCAGCAGCCACTTGCCGCTGAACCTGCAGATTACAGGCATATTTAATGTATACAACGTGATGGCGGCTGTCGGTGCGGCTATGGCTGAGGGCGTGCCAGCACCTATTATCAAGAGCTGTATGGAGGAATTTGCCTCTGTGCCGGGGCGTTTCGAGCTAGTGCGCGGCGGTCAGGATTTTGCGGTTATCGTGGACTATGCGCACACGCCGGATGGCTTGGAGAATATTCTGGAAACAGCCAGACAGATTGCCAAGAGGAGGATTATTACTGTCTTTGGCTGCGGCGGCGACAGGGATAACACCAAAAGGCCTATCATGGGCAGGATTGCGGCGAAGCTGTCGGATTATGTCGTAGCTACGTCGGACAATCCGCGCAGCGAGGACCCGCAGCGGATTTTGGACATGGTCAAGGCTGGTGTTGAGGAAGCCATCGGCACGAAGCCGCATGAGTATATAATCGATCGTCGTCAGGCTATTTTCCGAGCTATCGAGCTGGCAGAAAAGGATGATATTGTGATTATTGCCGGCAAGGGGCACGAAAATTATCAGATATTGCATGACAAGACCATTCATTTTGACGATAAAGAGGTGGCACTGGAGGCCATTCAATCCCGCAAAGGAGAGTAGGAAAGTTTATGGCAGAATTTACGCTGACAGAGGTGCTGCAGGCATTGCCAGAAGCAAAGGTTTTGCAGCATAAGGGTGAAAAATTTGAGAACATAACCACTGATACGAGAAAGATTACGCCTGGTGCCCTGTTTGTGGCACTCAAGGGAGAAAGATTCAATGGCGAGGATTTTGCCGCCCAGGCGGTAGAGGCAGGAGCTGCCGGCGTCTTGGTCAGCTCCTCGTATGAGGGCGCAGTTGATTTGCCAGCGACCATTATTCAGTCAGTCGGTGATACACAGCGTGCCTATCAGCAGTTGGCTGGTTTTTGGCGGCAGAAGTTTCAGATTCCGGTGATTGCGATTACTGGGTCTAACGGCAAGACTACGACCAAGGATATGACGGCATCGGTGCTGGCTGCCAAATTCCCCGTGCTCAAGACGCAGGCAAATTTCAACAACGAAGTCGGTCTGCCGTACACCTTGCTACAGCTCAATGAAATGCATCGTGCTGCCGTGGTGGAAATAGGCATGCGCGGCTTGAACCAGATTAGCACGCTTGCACCGTTTGCAGCGCCGTCTATCGGCATTGTCACCAATGTCGGCGAAACGCATATCGAGCTTTTGGGGTCGATTGAAAATATCGCCAAAGCCAAAGCCGAGCTGGTCGAGGCGATTCCTGCCGGAGGGACTGTGATCCTGAATAATGACAATCCTTATACGGCAGCCATGAAGGACAAGGCGGCTGAGGGCGTGAGGGTTATTACCTTTGGCATGGAGAAGGATGCGGACATCAAGGCAGAAAATCTTGTGAGCAATGAGCATAGCACGAGCTTTGACTGTAGGATAGGACGTGGCGGCGAGACTTGCCGACTGACTATTCCGATGCTTGGCAGGCACAATGTTTCCAATGCGCTGGCTGCGGTGGCAGCCGGTTATTGCCTTGGCTTGACGGCGCAGGAGATTGCCAGAGGCCTTTCGGAGCTGCATATGACGGGGATGCGCTTTGAGTGCCGCAAGCTGGGTGAGTACAATATTATCAATGATGCCTACAATGCCAGTCCGATGTCCATGGAGGCATCCCTGGCTACCCTGCATGAGCTGACAGCAGCCAAGGGCAGGCGTGCCATTGCCGTTTTGGGCGATATGCTGGAGCTGGGGCATGTGGCTGTGGCTGCTCATCGCAAGGTAGGCGCACAGGCTGTCGAGGCAGGCGTTGCGGCTGTGGTCACGCTGGGCGAAATGGGGCATGAGATTGCAGCCGGTGCAAGGGAAGCCGGACTTGGGGCAGTATTTGCCTGCGATACGCATCAGCAAGCGGCAGAGCAGCTAAGAGCCTTGCTGAAGCCGGGCGATACGGTGCTCTTTAAAGGCTCGCGCGGCATGGCGATGGAGAAAATCATTGACCTGATCTGAAATGCATAGTTTTAGTCAGGATATGTAGGAGGCTTATATACTTTATGGAAATGTTTACCTATCCCCTGGCGGCAGTGATTCTGGCGACTGGCTTGGTAACGGCCGCTGCTCCGTACGTGATACCGGAGCTTCACAAATTGAAATTCGGGCAGAGCATCCGCGAGGAAGGTCCAAAGAGCCATCAGGCAAAGAGCGGTACGCCTACCATGGGCGGCATCATGATTATCCTGTCCATAGCCATTACGGTATTGGTAATCTGTCCGCTGACCTTGGAAATAGGCTTGGCGCTTTTGATTATGCTGGGGCATTTTGCCTTGGGCTTTTTGGATGATTACATCAAGGTAGTAAAAAAGCAGAATCTTGGCTTGAAGGCTAAGCAGAAGCTGCTCGGACAGATTATTATTGCTGTCCTGACCGCTTATTTTGCCGGACTGCCGACCGACCTCTGGGTGCCGTTTGCAGGCAATATTGACTTGGGGTATGGATTTTATGCCCTTTTGCTGTTTGTGCTGGTGGGGACGAGCAATGCCGTAAATCTGACGGATGGCTTGGACGGTCTGGCTTCTGGCACGGTCATTGCGGCATCATTGGCATACATGCTGATCTGCCTTTGGCTGGAAAAATTGGAGCTGGCTGTATTTTGCGCGGCAATGGCAGGGGCGTGCCTTGGCTTTTTGAAATACAATTACCATCCGGCAAAGATCTTTATGGGCGATACCGGCTCGCTTGCCTTGGGCGGCGCCTTGGCGGCTATCGGCATATTGACGCATACCGAGGTTTTGCTGGCTGTTATCGGCATCATATTCGTGTGCGAGGCTATGTCGGTCATCATACAGGTTATTTCATTTAAGACCACGGGCAAGAGGGTATTTTTGATGAGTCCGATTCATCATCATTTTGAGTTGAAGGGCTGGTCGGAAACCAAGGTCGTGAGGACATTTTGGCTGGGCGGCATTATCGGCGGTCTGGCAGGGTTGCTTCTTTTCAAGATAGGATGAGCGGAAAGGATCTGGCAAAATGATAGATTTTTCTGATAAGAACGTATTGGTTGTCGGCGTAGGCATCAGCGGCAATGCCGCTGCCAAGGTGGCTAAGGCGCAGGGCGCTGCCAGAGTGGTGCTAAGCGATGCCAAGGCTGAAAGGGATTTGAAGTATGACCTTGCCGATGTCAGGGCGGCAGGCGTCGAGCTGGTATTTGGACCACAGAAAAACAGCCTCTTGGATGATGTGGATTTGGTGATTCTGTCTCCGGCAGTGCCAGTCAGGATTCCTTTGGTACAGGAGGCATATCGGAGGGTGATTCCGGTGGTCAGCGAAGTGCAGGTTGCCTACGAGCTTGCCAAGTCGCCTATCTTGGCTGTTACGGGCACAAATGGCAAGACTACGACCGTTACCTTGCTGGGCGAATTGATGAAGACACGCTATCCGGATGCCGGGGTGGGCGGCAACATAGGCATACCGCTTTGCGAGGAGGCTTTGAAGGCTGGCGAGAATAGCTGCATCGTAGCGGAGATTTCCAGCTATCAGATGGAAGCAACGACCAATTTCCGTCCGCACGTGGCTGTGGTCTTGAACGTTACCCCTGACCACGTAGTGCGCCACGGCAGTCTTGAGGTGTATCAGCAGATGAAAGAAAAAATGTTTGCTCAGCAGACGCCTGATGATTATTTGGTGCTGAACTACGATAACGACAAGACGCGTGATATGGCAAAAAGGGCCAAGGGGCAGGTATTTTTCTTCAGCCGTCTGGAGAAGCTGGATGAGGGCGCCTTCGTGCAGGATGGCTGGCTGACGATTCAGTGGCAGGGGCAGATTTGCCGTCTTTGCCGTGCCGATGAGCTGAAAATCAAGGGCGGTCACAATGTGGAAAATGCCTTGGCGGCAGCTTCGGCAGCCTTCCTCGGCGGAGCAAGAATCCCGAAAATAATCGAGGTTTTGAAAGAGTTTTCCGGCGTAGAGCACCGCATCGAGCCAGTAGCCGTAATCGGCGGCGTGGCATATTATAATGACTCCAAGGCTACCAATACCGACTCTGCCATCAAGGCATTGGAAAGCTTTGACGGGCATATTGTCCTCATTGCCGGCGGCGATGACAAAATGACAGACCTTACGGAATTTATGAACTTGGTCAAGGAGAGAGTAGATGCTCTGATCCTGGTGGGGGATGCTGCGGCGAGATTCAAGGAAAATGCCGTCAAGCTCGGCTATCCGCCTGAGCATATCTACGAGGCAGGCTATTCCATGGAGGAGGCTGTGCAAAAGGCACATGCTATCGCAGGCCCGCCGCAGACGGTTCTCTTGTCGCCAGCCTGTGCCAGCTTTGACATGTATGATGGCTATGAGGCAAGAGGCCGTGATTTCAAGGCTTTGGTCAGGGCATTGGAGGACTAATGCCACTTAACGCAAGCAAGAGGTAGGTTATTGAAAAATATGAAGATAATTGTTTCGGGCGGCGGCACGGGAGGCCATATCTATCCGGCGCTGACCTTGATTCGGACGCTGCAGCAGAAGGTGGATAAGCTGGAGGTACTCTATGTAGGCACTCATGCTGGACTGGAGGCGGACATTATCCCCAAGGAAAATATTCCCTTTGCCACGGTAGATTTGCAGGGCTTTAAGCGCAGCCTCAGCCCTGAGAATATCCTGCGTGCGGCGAGAGCTATAAAGGGCGTGGGCAAGGCGATGGGGATTGTACGCAAATTTGAGCCTGATGTCGTTGTGGGTACTGGCGGCTATGTGTGCGGCCCTGTGCTGATGGCAGCAAGCCTTTTGGGGATTCCTGCCCTGATTCAGGAGCAGAATGTCATTCCGGGAATTACCAACAAGATACTTTCCAAGTTTGTGGACAAGATTGCCACTGGCTATCAGGAGGCCAATGCCGCCTTTCCTGCCAGCAAGGTAATCTTTACCGGCAATCCCATCCGCAGCGAGGTCATGGCTAAGAAGCAGAGGACGGACTACGAGCAGTTTGGGCTGAAAGCCGACCGCAGGACGATTTTGGTTTCTGGCGGCAGCCGTGGCGCCAGGACGATCAATCGCGCCATGGTCGATGTGCTGAAGCACTATGCAGGCAGGGATGATGTGCAGATTCTCCACGCTACAGGCAAAGGCGAGTATGAGGATATTTTAAACAGGATTGCCGCTGCCGGCTTAGATTTGCAAAACGCCGACAACATCAAGGTGAAGCCATATCTTTACAATATGCCGCAGGCCATGGCGATAACGGATCTGGCTGTCTTCCGTGCTGGCGCTACGGGACTGGCAGAGCTTACTGCCAAGGGTGTTCCGGCTATCTTGGTGCCGTATCCATATGCAGCCGAGAATCATCAGGAGCACAATGCCAGGGCTGTCGAACAAGCAGGGGCAGCCAAGGTGATTTTGAACAAGGATTTGACTGCGCCGCTCTTGATTGATACTATTGACGAGTTGCTTGCTCATCCGGACAGGCTGGCAGCTATGGCGGAGGCAAGCCACAGCCTAGGCAGGCCAGAGGCGGCAGATACCATAAGCGAGCTGATTATCGAGCTTGCCCGCAGCAGACAAGGCTGATAATTGGCAAAAATAAATAGAGATAAGCATAGCAGAAGGGATGAGTTCTTTTGTTGACAGGACTAAGGAAGATACATTTTGTAGGCATTGGCGGAGCAGGCATGAGCGCTCTTGCCAAAATTTTGACAGAAAAGGGCTATGAGGTTTCCGGCTCTGATGTCAGGGAGTCAGCTATGACAGGCGTGCTGGCTGATCTGGGCGTCAAAATCTATATTGGACAGAGGGCAGAGAATGTGCATGGTGCGGAGGCAATCGTGGTTTCTACGGCTATTCGCGATACCAATCCTGAGGTTGTCGAGGCTGCACGCCTAGGCATCAAAAAGCTGCACCGCTCTGATGTCAACGCATTTTTGATCAATAATGCCAAGGGCATTGCCGTGGCAGGTGCGCATGGCAAGACCACGACTACCTCCATGCTGGGCGTGGCGCTTGATTACGAAGGCGTATCGCCGAGCATCATCATTGGCGGCGAGGTAGATTATCTAGGCAGCAATGCCAAGCTAGGCAAGAGTGACTATCTAGTATCTGAGGCAGATGAGAGCGACGGCACATTCCTGAAGTATTATCCGTATGTGGGCATTGTGACCAATGTGGAGGATGACCACCTTGACCACTATGGCACGATGGAGAATATTATCAAGGCGTTTACGCAGTTTTTGAATCAGGTTCGCCCTGAAGGCTTTGCCGTAGTCTGCTTTGATAATGAGAACATCAGAAATCTTGTCAAAAATGTCAAGACAAGGTATATTTCTTATGCTATCGACCATGAGGCTGATTATCAGGCTGTAAATATCAGGACGAATACCGAGGGAACTGTTTTCGAGGTGGTTCATAGGGGAGAGAATCTGGGCGAGGTTCGCCTCAGCGTTCCAGGTCGTCATAATGTTCTCAATGCCATGGCTGCCATCGTGACCGGCGTAGAGCTGGGGCAGACTGTTGCCGCTATGGCGGAGGGGCTTTCGATGTTCCATGGCGCAAAGCGGCGCTTTCAGACCAAGGGTCGAATTGGCAATATTTGGGTCGTAGATGATTATGCGCATCACCCGACAGAGATTGCCACTACCTTGAAGGCAGCCCGCCAGACCAAGCCGGAAAGATTGATTTGCGCCTTTCAGCCGCATCGCTACAGCCGTACCCAGCTTTTGCTCAAGGAATATGGCACGTGCTTTAGGGAAGCCGATATTTTGGTTTTGACCGATGTATATTCCGCTGGCGAGGATCCGATTCCGGGCATCGATGGCGAGCTGGTGGCAAAGGAAGTTGCAGTGCAGACTGGCAAGACGCCTGTTTATATTCAGGACAAGAAGGACATAGCCGGTTATTTGGCATCCATTGCCCAGCCAGGCGACCTCATTATGACCATGGGTGCTGGCGATATTGTCAAATCCGGTGAGGAATTGGTTAAGTTATTGAGTAAATAAGCCGTCAGGGCTGTAGGCAGGAGAATATTTTATGAAGAAGATAGTTGTAGTAATGGGCGGCCCGTCTACTGAGGCAGAGGTTTCACGCCGCAGCGGCAAGGCTATTTTGAATGCTCTTTTAGAAAAGGGCTATCAGGCAGAGGGCTTGGAGCTTGATCCGCCCAATTTTCCAAAGCAGATAAAGGAAAGCGGGGCAGATTTTGTCTTTAATGCCCTGCATGGCAAATATGGCGAGGACGGCATTATTCAGGGAACGCTTGACATGATGGGGATTCCTTATACCAGCTCAGGCGTCATGGCGGCATCTGTGACCATGGACAAGGTAGCTACCAAGAGATTCTTTATGGCAGAAGGCATCCCGACGCCTAGGGCGCATACATATTTTCGTTTTGAATATAGCAAGCGTGATTTGGCAGGCGAGATTATCGAGGAGTTCGGCGTGCCCGTAGTGGTAAAGGCATCCTCGCAAGGCTCGAGCATCGGCGTGGTGATTGTCGAAAGGCCTGAGGATTTGGATGCAGCGCTGAAGGAAGCCTTCAAGTATGACCATCAGATTCTCGTGGAGGAGTTTATCAAGGGACGGGAGCTAACGGTGGCTGTCTGGGGCAACGAGGAGCATCAGGAAGCCCTGCCTATCATTGAGATTACCACCGTTACCGGACGTTACGATTATGAGACCAAGTACAAGGCAGGGGCGTCTGCCCATATCATACCGGCGCCGATTCCGGCAGAAGTAACCAAGGCTGTGCAGGACATCGCTGTCAGGGCTTTTGCCGTGTGCGGCTGTGTCGGTCTGGCAAGGGTTGATTTTATGCTGGATGAATTGAATGAGCCTTATGCCATTGAAATCAATACTGTTCCGGGAATGACCGAGACCTCTTTAGTGCCGGATGCCGGCAGGGCTTTGGGGATTGCTTTTCCGGATTTGTGTGCCAAGATTTTGGCAATGGCAGGCTATAGGGACTGAATCACAAGCATAGGGGAGGATTAGCATGGATGAAGGCAAGCATAAGATGATTTCCCAAAGCTCTGTAGCAGTGATTCTTACCGGTTTGGTGGTGGTGCTTGGGGTACTGGCCTGCGCATTTTCACCCATATTCGTCCTCAGAAACATCAATGTGAGCGGCTGCCGCTATGTGCAGCCAGAGGAAGTTATTCGCATTGCCGGAGTCAGAACCGGCGAGAACCTGTTTCAGCTTCAGACTGATGAAATACGCAGAACCTTGGAAAAGGATCTCAGGATAGAGCAGGCGATGGTGCAACGGTCATTTCCCAGCCAGCTCAATATCGAAATCAGCGAGCGCGTGCCTGTGGCATTGATAAGATGCGATTATGGCTATCTAGAGGCAGGCAAGGACGGCATTGTGCTGGATGCGCATAGAACGCTGCGGCAGATGCCTGTGCCGATTATCAGCGGCGCAAGTGCAGCCGATTTGTTTGTGGGTGACAGGATTGAGAATGAAAATATCCTCAAGGTGCTGAGCTTTTTATCCATGCTGGAGGATGACAGCATCCAATCCCTGTCGGAAATCAGCGTTGCCAATCCGCAGGACGTACTGGTGTATGCAGGCTCGGTGCAGATTCGCCTGGGAGCTCTTGCTCAGCTCCTCGACAAGGTGGATGTCACAGCCAGCGTGCTCAAGGAATTAAAGCAGACAAAGCATCCTATTGAATATGTTGATGCCAGATATGATGTCTATTCGGTGCGTTTGCGCCAATAAGCCTATCCCCTGCCACGGGCAGGGGAGATTTTTATGGAAAGGAGATGTAGAAGATGAAATTTGAAAAGGGCAGGCTTTCCATAGCCTGCGTCTGCATGGTGCTGGGCTTTATGCTGGCGATACAGTTTCGCACGACCCAGGATATAAAGGATAGCACGCCGCTTCAGCGTGTCGAGGTGCTGACAGAAAGGGTGCAGAAGCTTGAGGCAGAGAATCAATCCCTGCAGGATGAGCTGAATGACATTCGCAATAGCACAGGGGAAGAGCACAGTCAGAAAATGACACAGGATATGCTGGTGCTTTCGGGGAGCACGGCAGTGGAAGGACCTGGCATTATCGTTACGATTGATGACAGCTCGCAAAAAAGTGCCGCCGGAGAGGATATGAACCTTTATCTTGTGCACGATGAGGATCTCCTCAAGGTGATTAACGAGCTGCGGGCAGCCGGAGCAGAGGCAATCTCTATCAATGGTCAAAGGTTGACGGCAACCTCGGAGATACGCTGTGCAGGCCCGACCCTGTCCGTCAACAATGTCCGTTCTGCACCTCCCTTTGAGATTCGCGCTATCGGCAATGCAGCTGATTTGGAAAATGCCATTAATATGCGCGGGGGCGTAGCAGATACGCTAAAGGTCTGGGGCATCAACATACGGCTTCAGAAATCGGAAAAGCTGTGGATTCCAGCCTACAAGAATCCTATCAGCTATAAGTATGCGGCAAAATCAGATAGACAGGAGGAAGCAAAATGATACTGGCAATTTGTGGACTGGCAGTGGGACTGGCACTGGGCTTTCTAGTGCCATGGAGCATACCGGTGGCGTATGCCAAGCTTTTTTCCATTGCCCTCATGGCTTCCCTTGACTCAGTTTTTGGCGGCTTGGCGGCAGCCGGTGACGGGAATTTTGACGACAGGATTTTTATTTCCGGTTTTTTTTCTAATGCATTATTAGCAGCTTTTCTCGTTTATGTAGGCGACCGCCTAGGGATAGACCTGTATTATGTAGCTCTTTTGGCTTTGGGATTTAGAATTTTCAGCAATCTTGGGCGGATTCGTCAGTATCTGCTAAAAAAGCATTAAATTTTTTATAGCACAATTATGGGAATAATGATATAATGTTAAAATGTAATGGGTGGAGTGGAAGGATTTAAAATAAATTGTGCTGATATGTGGAGGAATTTTTGTGGGAATTGATTTTGCAGAATTTAATGTAGATGATCTGGATACCGTTATAAAGGTAGTAGGTGTTGGCGGCGGTGGAAACAACGCTGTAAACTGCATGGTTTCTTCCGGTATTCAGGGCGTTGAATTTATCGTTATCAATACAGATGCAGAGGTTTTGGAGAAGTCGCTTGCGCCAGTGAGGCTGCAGATTGGGCGCAAGGCCACCGAGGGCAAGGGGGCAGGTGCTCGCCCAGAGGTAGGCGCAAGGGCTGCCGAGGAGAACCGTGACGAAATAAAGGCTGCCCTCGAGGGCGCAGACATGGTGTTTGTCGCTGCCGGCATGGGCGGCGGTACGGGTACCGGCGCAGCCCCGGTAGTAGCAGAGTGTGCGAGGGAAATCGGTGCGCTTACAGTGGCAGTCGTTACCAAGCCGTTCAAGTTTGAGGGCATGATGCGCGGCCGCCGTGCCAAGGATGGCATTGCCAAGCTCTCTGAGCATGTAGACAGTATCATCACTATCCCGAATGAAAAGCTGTTGAACATCATTGATAGGAATACTTCCTGCAAGGATGCCTTTCATGCCGTAGATGACATTCTGCGTCAGGGTGTTCAAAGTATTGCCGATTTGATTAATGAGTCTGGCTTTATCAATGTGGACTTTGCCGATGTACAGACCATCATGAGCAATGCAGGTCCGGCTTTGATGGGCATTGGCGAAGGAACTGGTGACAATGCCTGCCTAGAGGCCGTAAAGGCAGCCGTTGGCTCGCCTCTCTTGGAGGTTTCCGTCCAGGGCGCAAGGAGCGTTATCTTGAACTTCAAGGGCGTGGAGTCACGCCTGAACATGGCAGAGATGTCAGAAGCCAGTGAGGCTATCAGGGCTGCTGCCCATGTAGATGCCGAGATTGTCTGGGGCGTGTCCGTAGACGAGAACATGGGCGATAAGATTATGGCGACCGTCGTAGCGACTAGGTTCGATGAGGCTGCTGCTCAGCAGGCTGACAACAATCCGACTGATGCCAAGCAGTTCTTTGGCACGCAGCAGCCAAATAATGCTGCCCAGCAGCCTGCTGCCGGTATGCGCAATTCTACTTTTGGCAGCAATACCGACAAGGGTATGCCGAATCCGGACTTCTTCAAGGCGAATAACATCGACATTCCTGTCTGGATGCGCAAGTAAGGGCGAAAGCGTACAGTATAGAAACAAGTTAAAATCCTGTAGGGCTGCCTACAGGATTTTCTTTTGAACATGGGAGTGATATGGATGGGCAGATACACAATATTGCTGATAACCTCCTTTGTGATTATGCTGGGAGTTATTACAGGCACTATGTACATATCCGGTACGGGTTCCCATAAGGAAAGCAACCGCCTGTTGGGAGAAATTACGGTCTTTACTACCCTGCCAACAGAAAATGTCAGCTATTTGGCTGAGGCATATGAGAAAAATTATCATATCAAGGTCAATTTCATGCCTATGTCTGAGGGCGATCTGACCAAGTATCTGCAGCAGCCGGGCAGGGGCGATATGGTTTTGACCGACAGCCGCATCCTGCGGCGTGCTGCCGGAGAAGGCTGGCTGGTGCCCTATGGCTCGCTGCATGGGGATTCTGTCAGCAGAAATTTAAAGGATGCCAATGATTACTGGACGGGCACATGGTATGACCCGGTGGTATTTGCCATCAATAAGGACTATATGCAGCGTACCGTCAATTTTCCTCTCGGCTGGCAGGATTTGGCTGAAAATGATGCAATACGCATTGGCATTACGGACTTTTTGGCGGCAGACAGTGCGGCAAACCTGTATTTCTTTTTGACGGCACAGTTTGGCGAGGGAAAAACGCTGTCCATGTTGCAGAGCATACATCCGCATGTAGTGCAGTATGCCAAGTATTTGTCTACGCCTGTCCGCATGGCAGGCATGGGAGAGGTTGATATTGCGGTAGCCGTGCAGAGCGAGGTGCTGCGCTACATCGAGGACGGCTATCCCTTGAAAATCATCCAGCCAGCCGAGGGAACAGCCTACATGCTGACTGGTACGGGTATTTTGCTAAATGCGCCGCACGAGGAGCAGGCAAAGAAGTTTGCTGACTGGCTGTTGACGGACGAGGCGATGCTGGTCTTGCAGAGCAATAAATTTTATTTTATTCCCTGCAATCCTGATACCCTGGCTTATAAGCAGCTCGCTGTCAGAAATCCGTCCTTGTTTGAGCAGTTGGCAGATTTTTCCAAGGAAAAACAGCAGGAATTGCTTGATAAATGGGTCAAGCAGGTGAGAATCAGCTATTAGCATATGTGATGAATGTGTATAGATGTGTAGAGGAGGAATTTTAGCTTTGAAGGCAGGATTTATTAGTTTGGGATGTTCAAAAAATCTTGTAGATACAGAGGTTATGCTGGGAATTATCCAGCAAAACGGGATTGAGCTGGTGAATGACCCGGCTGAGGCGGATATTTTGATTGTCAATACCTGTGCCTTTATCGAATCTGCCAAGACAGAGTCCATTACTACGGTTTTGAACATGGCAGAATACAAAGAGCCGGGCAAGGGAAGATGCAAATCCGTAATCATTGCAGGATGTTTGGGACAGCGCTACGGACAGGAGCTTTTGGACGATTTGCCGGAGGCGGACGGCATTATCGGCACTGGCTCATGGAACCGCATCATGGAGGTCATCAATGAGACGCTGGCTGGCAACAGGGTGGTTATCAACAGTCAGAATGATATTATCTATGATGCATCCGTGCCGCGGATTCCGACCACGCCGTCGTACACTGCCTATGTAAAGATTGCCGAGGGCTGTAATAATCGCTGTGCCTTCTGCGCAATTCCTCTGATTCGCGGCAAATACAGAAGCCGCACGATGGAGGACATTCATCAGGAGGTAGAGCATTTGGTGGCAAATGGTGTTCGGGAAATCGTCCTGATTGCGCAGGACACCACCAATTATGGGCATGATTTGTACGGCAAGCCTAGCTTGGCGGCGCTCTTAAAGGATTTGTGCCAGATTGAGGGCATCAAGTGGCTCAGGACGCTCTACAGCTATCCGAAGTTTTTTACCGATGAGCTGATTGATGTCATTGCCAGCGAGGAAAAGCTGGTCAAATATGTGGATATTCCTCTCCAGCATGCCAATAATGAGATTTTGCGCGCTATGCACCGTCCTGATACCAAGGAAGAGATTTCTGAACTGCTCTCTAAGCTGAGAGAGCGTATTCCGGGCGTGGTTATCCGTTCGACCTTTATCGTCGGCTTCCCGGGAGAAACTGACGAGCAGTATCAGGAATTGAAGGCATTTTTGGAGGAACAGCGCTTTGACCATGTAGGCATCTTCACCTATTCCAAGGAAGAAGATACGGCGGCAGCGGAAATGCCGCATCAGGTAGCAGAGGAAGTCATGGAGGATAGATACCATGATTTGAAGGCAACGCAAAGCCTGATTTCGCAGGAATTGAACCAGCAGCTTGAGGGCGAGGTGCTCGAGGTCTTGGTCGAGGGGCATACTGACGAGGGAATGCCTTACGGACGCAGCTATCGTCAGGCTGATGATGTTGATGACAATGTTTACATTGAGGGCGATACTGCCAGCAAGGTAGGCGATATGGTAAGGGTACGGATTTTGCAGGGCTTTACCGAGGATTTGGTCGGCGAGCTGGCAGACTGACCTTTCAGGAAAAATGGAACATGCAAGCTGATAGATGAAATGCTGCCAGCGAGGAACGGAGGGACGGTTGATGTTCACATTGGATGAGGGAGAACCACTGGAAGTCTTAGCTGGCAAGATGCTTCTCAAGGTCAAAAAGACGATTGCCTGTGCCGAGTCCTGTACGGGCGGACTTTTGCTGAGCAGGCTGACGGCAGTGCCGGGAAGCTCGGCTTATGTGCAGGGCGGAATTGTGTCCTACAGCAATCAGGTAAAGATGGAACAGCTTGGCGTAGAATCTCAGGTGTTGGCTGATTTTGGCGCAGTCAGTCCGCAGACGGCCATACAGATGGCGGAGGGCGTCAGAGAGCGTCTGCATGTGGACATCGGTACTGGAATTACGGGCATTGCAGGCCCGGGCGGCGATACGCCGGATAAGCCGCTGGGGCTGGTGTACATAGCTGTGGCAGGCAGCAATGGGACTGAGGTGAGCCGCAATGTATTCGCAGGCGATAGGCAAAGGGTTCGTTGGTCGGCTACGGAAAAGGCTCTGAGCATGGTCAGGGAGTATCTGGAAAAATTTAATTGAATTTTAATTTTCTTTTCAGATTTTTTTTAGATGACTTGTCTATCATGATATGCGAAGTATTTATTTCCACATGGAGGTATGAAGAATGAGAATACATAAATTTCTTGCCAAGGCGTTGACCCTGGCTGTGACTATATCGGCGTTAGTTCTGCCTACAGCCGCCTTTGCGGAGGAAGCATCGGCAGATCAGCCGCCGTCTGCGGCATCCCAGCAGGATCAGATTGAATTTACCTATAAGCATACCAGCCAGCGCTATGGCTATAGCATCTGGTGTCCTGTGAAGCCAAAGGTAATCCCTGCCAGCGCCTACAATGAGCAGGACAAGGGCGATGTGCTCTTGTACAGCGGTACTTATGACAACATGAAGAAAGCGTGGATTGTCTGCATCAATGGTTATGATGAAAAGGAGATTCCAGAAAATCTCGGCACGATGCAGGAGGACGAGGCAAAGGCATTTTTGAAGGATTTTGCTGCCAATTACGGCTTGGAGTATGCTCAGATTATCGAGATTGCCAACCGCAATGATGACGGCACTCAGGCCGAGGGCTACCGCTACGGCATTGCCGGTCCTACTGCCAAGGAAGTAGAGGTCGATACTGACGGCGATGGCGTGATGGATTCTGTGGCCGTGGCTGACAATCAGATGATGAAGCTTTTCGTACCGGGGCAGTACGGCGGACATTTTGTGCTGGGACTGGTGCAGGCAGGCGGCTTGCAGAAGCATGATGTGGCAGAGTTTATGAATGCCGGCATCTACACCCTGCAGCAGTGGCCGACCTCGGCTTATGCTAAGGCCAAGGCTGATGCGGCAAAGAATGAGAAGAAGGATAAGAAAAAATAATTCTGCTTTCTGCTAGGGAAATCGAGTTATGGCGTATCGAAAACTGATTTTTTCTGAATAAGATGAGATTATTTGGAAAAGGTCAGTTTTCTTTTTATTTCGCTATTGATTTTTTGACTTTTTTGATGTATCATAGGTCATGAAGTTAGCACTCGCTTGTATAGAGTGCTAAAATTATGTTAAATAATAATTCATATAAAGGAGATAATCCAAATGGCAAAGACAACACATGAATTTCAGGCGGAAACCAAGGAGCTGCTGAATCTCATGATTCACAGCATTTATACCAATCACGAGATATTTTTGCGCGAGCTGATTTCCAATGCTTCTGATGCTATTGACAAGCTGCATTTTGCTTCCTTGAACAACAGGGATGTTTTGGAGGGCAATGAAAATTACGAGATTTTCCTTGTGCCAGACAAGGACAGCCACACGCTGACCATTTCCGATAACGGCCTTGGCATGACCAAGGAAGAGGTTATTGAAAACCTCGGTACTATTGCCAAGTCTGGCACTAAGGCGTTTTTGGCACAGCTTCAGAAAGCCAAGGAAGACAATGCCGAGATTACCGATAAGGAAATGATAGGCCAGTTTGGAGTAGGCTTTTATTCTGCCTTTATGGTAGCAGACAAGGTTACGGTAGTTACCCGCAAGGCTGGCGAGACTGCCGCAGTGCGCTGGGAGTCTGCTGGTGACGGCTCATACACCATAGAGGACTGCGAGAAGGAGAGCCGCGGCACGAATATCACCATTACCCTTGGCAAGGATTTCTATGGTGATGAGGCTGAGGAAAACTTCCTTGATACTTGGAATCTGCAGAGCCTCGTAAAGAAGTATTCCGATTATGTCCGCTATCCGATCAAGATGAATATTGAGACTCAGGAAACGCCAAGAGATGATGAGGGCAAGCCTATCGAGGGCGCAGAGCCGATCACCAAGGTGGAGCTGAAGACTCTCAATTCCATGCAGCCTTTGTGGACTAAGAACAAGAACGATATTAAGGACGAGGACTACAAGGAATTTATCAAAAATCAGTTCCATGAGTGGGAAGACCCTATGGAGGTATTCCACAACAAGGCAGAGGGCAATGTAGAGTATACCTCGCTTTTGTACATTCCTGCCAGGGCGCCGTTCAACCTCTATCATGCTGACTATGAGCCGGGACTGCAGCTTTACTCCCGCCACGTATTCATCATGGACAAGTGCAAGGACCTGCTGCCAAGCTATTTGGGCTTCGTCAAGGGCTTGGTTGATTCGCCTGATTTGTCTTTGAATATTTCCCGTGAGCTTTTGCAGCAGAGCCGTGAGCTGAAGACTATCGGCAAGAATTTGGAAAAGACCATTCTCAAGAGCTTGGAGCGTATGCTGAAGAATGACCGTGCAAAGTATGAGAAGTTCTGGGCTGAATATGGCAAGTCCCTGAAAATCGGCATCTACAATAGCATGTACACCGGCAGCAGCGTTGTGGACAAGCTGAAGGAGCTTCTGCTGTTTGTTTCCTCCAAGGATGGCAAGGAAATTTCCCTGAAGGAATATGTCAGCCGCATGGCAGAGGGACAGAAGAAGATTTACTATGCTACCGGCACAGACAGGAATACCATCGAGAAGCTGCCTCAGATGGAGCTGCTGCGTGACAAGGGATTGGAGGTTCTCTATCTCTTAGACCCTGTGGACGAGTTTGCCATTGAGACCATCCGCAAATATGATGACAAGGAGTTCCAGTCTATCAGCCGTGGCGATTTGGATTTGGATGATGCCGAATCCAAGGAGGTCAAGAAGGAAGCTGAGGAGATTGCCAAGAATAATGACCAGCTTGTCAAGGACATCAAGGAAGCCTTGGGTGACAAGGTAGCCGAGGTTAAGATCAGCTCCCGTTTGAAGTCCAGCGCTGTCTGCCTGGTAGCAGATGCCATGGGTCCAAGCCTCTCCATGGAGCATACCTTTGCCAGCATGGACAATCCGATGTTCAAGGCAAAGAGAATCTTGGAGCTGAATCCAAAGCATGACCTTTTTGCCAAGCTGCAGATTCTCCATGCCAATGGCAAGGATGATGCAGAATTTAAGGATTATTGCGATTTGCTGTACACTCAGGCGTTGATTATCGAGGGAATCATGCCGGAGAATCCGGTAGATTTTGCCGACAAGGTTGCCAAGCTGATGGCTAAATAAGTTTTGCTTTGCTGAAATCCCCTGCAAGCTCTTTCTCATGGAAAGGTTTGCAGGGGATTTTTGGTTAAGAAGAAATCTATGAAGGCAGATGGCATATGGCATATGGCTGTATCTTCATAGAGTACAATGATTTTATTCACATAGATTGGAATTGTGAGCGAGGAGAGTGGGAGTGTTGCGAAATTCGGTGGGGGTTATACTGAAACTGCGTTTAAATTCTCTGGAAAAGGCGGAATAATCCTTGAAGCCGCACTGGAAGCAGAGCTGGGTGATAGGCAGCTCGGTTGTGGTCAGGAGCTTTTTTGCCAAGAGGAGTCTTTTGCTGTTGATATACTGATGTATGCTGCAGCCGGTATCTGCCTTGAACTTGCGCATCATGTAAAAACGGCTGGTAAAGGATTTTTCGGCTAAAAGGTCAATGGTCAGGTCATCTTCGAGGTGTTCATTGATATATTGCAGGATTTGCTGAATCCTTGGGTCATAGGATATGTCCTTCAGGTTTTGCAGCTCCTTGTCCATGATTGCCCTGTTGATGAGAATCATTAATTCGGTGAAGAGCACCTTGGTGTACAGCTCATTGGCGAAGCCCTGCTGGCGGCTGACATTTTCCAGCTTGTCCATATGAAAGAGCAGGTCATGGCTGCGTCCTGCCGGGGCATGCATAACGCTGTCCATGGCATGCGAGCTTTTAAAGCACTGGTCTAAAGGGTATTCTCCATCGCCGAGCTTTTGCAGGTAGGCAGGCGAGATATAGACGATAATTCGTTCGTAATTGGTGTCGGGATAAGTTATCGGACGGTGGATTTCTCCAGCACTGACAAAAAGTATGTCCCTCGGCGTCAGGGGGTAGGTCCTGCCCTCGATGATGTAGGCAGCTTCTCCCTTGAGAAAGAAGATTATTTTGTGAAAATCATGATAATGAAAGGGGATATCCTGCATGGAGTAGTCATTGAGGCGGAAAATGCGAAAGCCCTGATGCAGATAGCCTTTTTTATCATATGCCGGCTTGGGATTTTGAGAGTTCTTGTTCATAGCGTCATACCTTTCTTTTCTGTCGTGTATTTATATATGTGCGCTTCATTGCAATGAGGCGCTGGATGTATTTTTAGAGTCGGATGATGTGTATGCTTTCCGCGCAAGGTACGCAGTTTCAACTTCTGTCAAGTGGATGTTGTGCCGTCTACAGATAGTATATAGCATTTTTTGCAATATAAACAGCATTATTTTTATATTTTATGTAAAATCTGCCTGCTATAATGTAAACATAATCCGGATGGCAATAAAAGCGATACACTGTGATGATAGATAATCTTGTGAACCACGGGGAGGAAGATACCATGCTGAAGGCTGACATCTATAACTACAATAGAATTGAATACATCGTCGTTGATACTGCTGAAATCACTATCGAAAATAAAGGCTTGGCGGCTTTGGCAAGCTACAGGCATGGCGTAGGCGCAGACCGCATCCTCTTGGTGGACAAGGCCTTGGGACAGGTCATTGCTGCTGTGGATAACAAGGGCAGCTACCAGCTCTTGTCCGTAGACGATTATCAGGTTGCCAACGCCGCTATGGGCAGGTCTGCAAGGGATGATATGCATTATACGGAGCTGCATATTACGGAATATTTTTTGCAAAAGCTGCTGCCAGCGCAGATGAAGATTGCCGGTTGAAAGATGATGTTGCGGAGATTGCCGTTTATCGGCATGGCTCTGCTGGCTGGAGATGCTTAATTGACGCACGGAGTGCCGCATGATGGGCGGCGCTCTTTTTTTATGTAAAAATGTCCTAAATAAACAAAATATTTTGTATAAAATTTACAAAAATATGGAAGTCATTTGGCGAAATGTAGTATAATTTACGTAGATAGTTCCTAGTATTAAATGTCATAGATATGGTGCTTTAGGATTTATCAGCAAACAGTATATTTGGCGATGGAAAGCGTGTAGAAGGGATCTGATGAAGTTGACTTTAAAGAAAAAGATGCTTTTTTTCATGGTTTGCCCTATATTGGTCTTTGGCATGATTGTCTTGGGCACGATATTAGGCCCTGTCAGCAGCCAGTTCAAAGAAGACACGGAGGATTCCTTGAAGAGTACCGCCAGTGCGGCTTTAGCGGCGTACACGCAGAATGCGGGCGAGTATTTCCGTTCCTCTAATGGTGATTTGTGGAAGGGCAATTATGATATTTCCCGTTCCAATGAGCTGGTGGACAAGATTAAGGATGTAACTGGCACGGAAATTACATTTTTCTACGGTGATGAGCGCATTATGACCTCTGCCAAGGACGAAAACGGCAACCGTATTCTTGGCTCGAAGGCTGGGGAAAAGATTGTCAGCGAGGTTTTGCAGAATGGCAATGATTATTTCAGCGATAATGTCGTTTTAGGCGATGTGACATATTATGGCTACTATATGCCTATCGAGCATAAGGGGCAGATTATCGGCATGGTTTTTGCCGGCGCAGACAAGGCGACAAAGGATGCCGTACAGTTCAGACTGGTTATGAGCATGATCGTTATCGTAGTGATTATTCTGGCTATCTGCATCGGCATAGCCATGTGGTTTGCCAACTCCATGACCAAGGCGATAGCGAGGGGAGCGGGCACTATCTGCGCTATCGGTGATGGTGATTTGTCGCAGAAGATACCGGATGAACAGCTTCAGAGAGAGGATGAGCTAGGCGAAATGGCGCAGGCCGTGGACTCCTTGCAAAGGGTTTTGCACGATATACTGCATACACTGAGGCATCAGACGAGGGATTTGCTTGCCAATTCCCGTGAGCTGGGCGAGGTCGCAGAGCATACGGATGTCGCCGTGGAAAAGCTGCATGAGTCGGCTGCCAAGGGCGTGGATTCAGCACATTATCAGCAGGAGTATGCTGCCAATGCCAAGCAGAATATGAAAGCCATGGGCGAGAGCATCACGGAGGCCGGACAGCAGGCAGATACCTTGGCGCAGCACGCTGTCGCCATGCGCCAGAGCAGCAGGGATGCTTCTGAGCTGATGAAGAACCTGATTGGCGTCAATCAGAAGGTTCACAATACGGTGACGGAGCTTGCCAAGCAGACAGAGAATGTCGGCACTACGGCGGAAGCAATTTCCAAGGCCAGCTCGCTGATTATCGAGATTGCCGGTCAGACCAATCTTTTGAGCCTCAATGCCTCTATCGAGGCAGCTCGTGCTGGCGAAATGGGCAGGGGCTTTGCCGTCGTGGCGCAGGAAGTACGCAAGCTGGCAGAGGAAACGGGCAAGGCATCTGCGGAAATAGAGGGCATTGTCAATACCTTGATGAAGAATACGGAATCTTCCCAGCAGCTTATGAATATGACCGACAAGGTATTGCAGGAACAGCATGAAAGCCTGCAGCAGACCGGCTCGATTTTTGGCAGCCTGCTGCAAAAGACCGAGGAATCCTCCACCGCCATAGAGCATATTGCCGGACAGATGAAGCAGCTAGAGAATATCAGGAATCAGAGCATGACCGCCGTTGATGGCATGTACAAGCTGGTTGATGACAACGTGGTTGCCGCAGGTACGGCGAAGGAGATGGCAGAGGAAGTATCGACACAGTTTGATGCCGTAGCCAAGGCTGCCAAGTCCCTTGACGATATTGCCGGCAAGCTGGACGAAAGCATGAAGTTCTTCCAGGAAGATAAGGGATAAGGGGGAAGCAGCATGGACAGGTTGAAAAATAATCCCCTTTATGCCATTGTGGCAGTAGTGGTGGTGTTGCTCATCGCCTGGGGCATCAGCAGGCTGGCAGCCGTGCCTGACGATGTGGCAACCGTTGAGCCGGTCAAGGCGGTGGATAATGGCAAGGGCATCCCAAAGGAAAATCTGAAGATTGGCGTTTTGTACATTTCTGACCCGACCAAGGAGCGCTCTGGCTACAGCTATACGCATGACATCGGTATTCAGGAAATGCAGCGCAATCTGGGACTTGATGATAGCCAGATTATTCGCAAGGTTAATATATCTGATACGGACAAGGAGCAGACCAAGGCTGCCATTGAGGAGTGTCTGGCGGCTGGGTGCAATATCATCTTTTCCACCAGCTTTGGCTACATGGATGCCACGGCAGAGGAAGCAGAAATGCATCCCGATGTGAATTTCTTTCATGGCACGGGCTACAAGAGCAATGGCAAAAACTTTAATAACTATTTTGGCAGAATCTACCAGCCTAGGTATTTGTCAGGACTCGTGGCAGGCTTGAAGACAAAGACGGGCAAGATTGGCTATGTCGCCGCCATGGGCAGTGAAAATTCCGAGGTTACGGGCGGTATCGATGCCTTTTCCATGGGTGTGTATGCCGTCAATCCTGCTGCCAAGGTTTATGTCAGGATAACCAATAGCTGGTTTGCGCCGGACAAGGAGAAGGCGGCGGCAGAGGAGCTTTTGAATATGGGCTGTGATGTCCTGAGCCAGCACTGCGATACGGAATATCCCTTGGCGCTGGCAGAAAAGCATGGCGTATGGGGCGTAGGCTACAACTCGGATATGAGAAAGCAGACCCCGAAGGCGGCTCTTGCCAGCGTGGTCTGGCATTGGGGAGCTTTTTATACGGACGTAGTCCAGCAGCTCATGGACGGCACGTGGCAGCCACATAATTATTACGAGGGTATGAGCGAGGGACTGGTCGGGCTTACAGAGCTTTCGGATGAAAATGATGCCAAGGTCAAGGAGGTCGTAAGCGCAGCCGAGGCTGATATTTTGGCAGGCAGGCAAAAGGTCTTTACAGGCGTGATTGACACCAATGACGGCGGCACTGTAGGCACGGAGGGGGCTGATTTCAGCGATGCCGATATTACGGGCAATATCCATTGGTATTTCAAGAATGTGGAGATTTTGCCATAATGGCTGGGGCGGTCTTGCCAGCGTCAAAAACTGTCAATTCCTGATGCGTTGGGGATTGGCAGTTTTTGTGTGCGCTCAATAATGCTGCGGCACGGGCTGGAGTGTTGAATATTTTGCAGATTGTGATAATATATTATAAGTATATATTTTTGCAAGGCTAGGAGGGGTAAGATGTTTATTAATAGGCTGAGAAACTATATAGAGCCATTGCTGATACTGACGCTTAGCGTCTTGATTTTTGGCACTATCTATAATATTTATCTCTTGCAGGGAACGGCAAGGGTGGTGAACTATACGGGACTGGTGCGGGGCGCTACTCAGAGGACGGTCAAGCTGGAGATTGCCGGCATGCCTAATGACAAGCTGATCGAAACGTTGGATGGGATTTTGGATGGCTTGCAGCAGGGCGGCGGACAATACAATTTGGTGCTGCTGGACAGTGCCAAGTATCAGGATGATTTGGGGGAGCTGGTCGCATACTGGCAGGATTTGAAGCAGGAAATTGTCAGAAGCCGAGAGGAAGGTTATACTCATACAGAGCTTTTGCCCATGAGCGAAAGCTACTTCCTGCTGGCTGACCGGGTGGTGAGCGATGCAGAGTTCTATAGTCAGATGATTGCGGACAGATTGAAGCTTTTAGAATACTGCATGGTGGCAAATGTTGTATTGCTGCTGGCAATCCTCATAATTTATCACGTCAGATCTAGGCAGATGCAGCAGCGCTATACGAAGCTTTCGGCTACTGCTTACATAGATATTCAGACGGGGCTTGCCAATAAGAGCAGCTGCGAAAAGAAATTGCAAATGAAGCACGTCCTAGACAAGGATGTCGGCTTTCTTATGTTCGATATGAATAATCTGAAGAAGGTAAATGACAGCCTGGGACACGGGGCAGGCGACAGCATGATTATCAATTTTGCCAGGATGCTCAGGCTGGCTGTACCAGAAGATCAATTTGTGGGACGCTTTGGCGGCGATGAGTTCATGGTTATTCTCAATCATGCTGCAATTCAGGATTTGGATAAGGTGATAGACAACCTAAATGAAGAAATAGCAGCCTTTAATTATGAAAGCAGCGACATCAAAATAAGCTATGCCGTTGGCAAGGCACATTCCTCATGCTATAAGGAGGATGTCACGATGAAGGTGCTGTTTGAAAAGGCTGACTACAATATGTATCAGAACAAGCTGCGCGTGAAAAAGCTGGAAAATTCGACAAAGGATTAATCTGGGAGGAAAAGATAAAATCATATGATTCGCAAGAGAAGTCTTGAACACAAATTATTACAATATGCAGGCGTGAGTATTGGCTGCCTGATAGCAAGCTGCTCCATAAATCTGTTTCTAGTGCCGTCGCATCTTTTGACTGGCGGAGCGACGGGCATAGCCATTATCTTTTACTATTTGGCAGGCCTGCCGATAGGCTTGCAGACCTTCCTGTACAACATACCGCTTTTGGCAGCGGCGTGGAAGCTGATGGGGCGTGAATACACCATCGACATTATCATCGGGACGGCCATTTTTTCCTTTTGCCTTGACGCTACGAGATTTCTCAATGCCTATGCGCCCTTGGATGATGTGATGCTGGCGGCGATTTTTGGCGGCGTATTTAACGGCATAGGCTACGGCATTGTCTTTCGCATGGACGGCAGTACGGGCGGCTTTGACATCATCGGTGCTATTGTCAAGAAATACTACTCCCTTCATATGGGTGGCGTAATTTTTGCCTTCAACTGTCTGATTATGGTTATAGCAGGATTTTTGTTCGGTGTAGCGCCAGCCATGCACACTATCATCATGATGTTTATCAACGCCACGGTAACGGACAAGGTTATTGCAGGCTTCAACAGCCGCAAGGCGGTATTGATTGTTTCAGACAAGGCAGAGCAGATTGCCGAGAATATCATCCTAGAGCTGGGCAGGGGCGTTACCTTTCTCCATGGGCAGGGAGCGTTTACGCATCGGGAAAGGGATGTAGTCTTTGTGGCTGTTACGCTGACGCAGGTTTCAAAGATAAAATTCCTTGCCAATGAGGTTGATTCCAATGCCTTTATGATTATTATGTCTGCCAGCGAGGTTATGGGCAAGGGCTTCAGCAAGCCTGGTGCGCCGGCTGTCAATGAGGTAATCCATGAGGCTGACAAGGTGGAGTATAAAGTGGTATAATAGAGGAAAGTTTATAGTTATGGGGGAGTGCGAAGATGATAGATTTACATGTACATTCGACGGTTTCTGATGGAAGCTACTCACCAGCAGGTCTTGCCAAGTTGGCGAAGGAATCAGGGGTAGAGGCTTTTGCCCTGACAGACCATGACTCGATTGCCGGTACGGATGAGGCGGCAGCAGAGGCAGCAAGGCAGGGCGTCGATTTTATCAATGGCATGGAAATGAGCCTTTCGTATCAGGGACATAAGATTCATGTTGTCTGCCTCGGGTTTGACCGTCAGAATCCGGAGTTTCAGAAGCTGTATCAAAAGGTGCGCTATATCAAGGAGGACTCCATGACTGACGTGGTGGAGGCTATCCGTCGCAAGGGCATCGAGATTGACATGGACATGGTGCGCCGTCATGCCTCGGTTCATCTTGACAGATACGCCATTATGCGGACGATTGTTGATATGAAGCTCTTTGACAGCATCCAGTATATTTGGGACAATTATCTCAATCCTGCCGTTATGGAGGTGGGCGTTGGCGATGATGTATCTGCCAAGGAGGCGCTTCCCGTGATTCGTCAGGCAGGCGGCGTTACATCTTTGGCTCATTTCCATAAGCTGATAGGCTTGAAGGGGCAGAGCAGGGCAGAGCAGGAGGCTTCTATCAAGGAGCTTTTGGATTTCGGACTGTGCGGCATGGAGCAGTATTATCCGAATTATACTGATGAGGATCGAGCCTTTGCCTTGCATATGATTGAAAAATATCATATGCTGCCTACCGGCGGAACTGATTTCCACGGCGCTAATAGAGCTGGCATCATGCTGGGTACAGGCTATCATGGCAATATGAACACGCCGTATGCCTTTTTGGAAAACATCCGTCAGGCTTGCGGCAAGCACAGACAGGCATAGCCTTGGCAATGGAAGAAAATGTGCCGTCATCTGTTTTTGTGCGAGGCGGCATAGGAGATTTCTTGCAGGCAGCTATGGATTTTCATAATATTTTCATACAAGGTTACTATAATAAATCGTAGTTAATAAGTGTTATTAATTAGGAGGGCTATTGTTATGAAGACTTATGTATGTGACGTATGTGGCTGGGTGTATGATGAGGCGGCTGGCGATCCAGATAACGGCATTGCGCCAGGCACTAAGTTTGAGGATTTGCCGGATGATTTTGTCTGCCCGCTGTGCGGCGTAGGCAAGGATCAGTTCTCTGAGCAGTAATCGTAATTGAAGGATTAATAAAGAATCAGCCCCGTTTGCAGGTATAGCTTGCAAGCGGGGCTGATTTGTCTTTATTTGATTTTATAGGCTACGGCATACATGACTGGCAGTACCAGCAAGGTAAGTATGGTCGCAACCAAAAGACCGCTGGCTATCGCTACCGCCATAGGGCCCCAAAATGTATTGAGCATCAGGGGCAGCATGCCGAGGATGGCTGCGGCTGCGGTCAGCATGATGGGGCGGAATCTCAGCACTGCCGAATCAACAATGGCATCACGCGGCGATTCGCCTGCCGCCATATGCTTCTGAATCTGGTCAATCAGAATGACGGAGTTGCGGATAATCATGCCACTGAGCGCCATGACTCCCAAAATAGCTACAAAGCCCATGGCTTGATTCAGCAACAGCATACCGGCAACAACGCCTATGAGTCCGAGCGGCGCAGTCAGGATGGTCAGGAGCATGTCCTTGCCATTTCTGAGCTGGAACATCAGCAGCGTCATGATGGTGAAAATCATTGCTGGCACAGGCACCAAGAGGTAGCTCATCGAGTCCTGGCTATCCTCCAAAGAGCCGCCGACGGTGATTTTGTAGCCGAAAGGCAGGCTGTCACGGATATCCTGTATGGAATCATACGCCTTTTGCGTAGCATCGTTGGCAGTGCCTTCCTTGATGTTGGCTTGCACCGTAATAGTGGGTTGCATATTTTTGCGCTTGATCAGGCTGTCCTCTGCCTCGTAGGATATTTTCGCCAGTTGCTCAAGCGGTATATAGCCGCCGGCAGAGTAAACAGGGAGATTTTTGACCTGTGACAAATCCTGCCTGTCTGCATCAGCTAGGCGAAGCTGAATATCGATGGTACGGTCCTTGCTGTAGAGCTGGGCAGCCGAAGCACCGGAAATTTCCGTATAGACGGTTTGAGCCACGGCCTGAGGCGACAGACCCAATGCCCTGAGCTTTGCTTGGTCAAATTCAAGGTGCAGAACCTTGGATTTTTCATTCCAGTCAAGGTTTATATCTGTATTGTTGGGGTCTTGGGCGATTCTGTCAGCCACCTGGGCGGCAATATTCCTTACCTTGTCCTTGTCATATCCGGACACAAGCAGCATGACAGGATAGGCGGCAGGCGGACCGGTCTGAATGACGGAGATATTCGCCCTCGCCTCTGGAATATTGTCTGCTAGGTATTGGCGCAGCTTCTCGGTGAGCGCCTCGCGATTATTGGCATCCTTGGCGACGATGATGAACTGGGAAAGATTATCCGCAGGCAGTTTGGGGTCAATCGTCAAGACAAAGCGCGGCGCGCCTTCGCCCACATAGTATGTATAGTTTTCGATTTCATCGGCATTTTCATCTAGGAACTGGGCAAAACGGCTGGCAGTCTGTCCTGAAGCCTGCAAAGATGCGCCATCAGGAAGCTGCAGTTCAATAATGATTTCCGGACGTATGGACGGTGGGAAAAATTCCTGCTTGACCATGCCCATCATGGCTATGGAGAGTATGAACAAGGCGGCCGTAGTGCCAAGCACCATGCGTCTGTGTCCCAAAAACCAGTTTAACAGCTTGCGGAAGGCAACGTAGAAGCGGCTTTGATACATTTCGCCCTCATCGGGCTTGGCGGCTGGCTTTATCAGGTAATAGCCAAACAAAGGAGCTACCATGACGGAGACAATCCAAGAAATGACCAGCGCCATGCTGATAACCGGAAATAGGGAGCTGCAAAACTCTGCCGCCATGCCCTTGGAGAAGCTGACGGGAATGAAGCCGGCACAGGTAATCAGCGTGCCTGTGAGCATAGGCTTGGCTGTTGCCTTGAAGGCATGACAGGCGGCATCAAAGCGGCTGTGTCCCTTTTCAAGCTGTACGCTCATCTGCTCGACAGCGATAATGGCATCGTCGACCAGCAAGCCAAGGGAGATAATCAAAGCACCGAGGGAAACCTTTTGCAAATCGATGCCGAAAATATACATGCCGCAGAACACGGCAGCCAAAACCAGCGGAATACAGCCGGAAACAACCATGCCGGTACGGAGTCCGAGGCTGAGGAAGCTGACTGCCAAAACGATGATTACGGCTTCGCGAAGCGTGCTGACAAAATCCTCGATGGATTCCTGTACGACCTTCGGCTGGTCAGAAACCTGATGAATCTCAAAACCGGCGGTCATTTCAGACTGGATGTCATTCATAGCTGTTTTGAGTTCGTTTCCAAGCGTGATGATATTGCCGCCATTTTCCATGGAAACCGCAATGCCGACGGCAGGCTGGCCGTTGTAATACATGGCTGCATCGCCAGGCTCGGCATAACGGCGCTCCACAGTGGCAATATCGCCTAAGTAAAAGGTCTTGCCATTGGCTTGAATCGGCGTATTCTTGATGGCATCAACATCATCAAAGCTGCCGCTGTAGCGGAGGTATACATTGTCGCTGCTGGTTTCAATCATGCCGGAGGGAGTCATTTCATTTTGGCTCTTCAGGGCATTTGCCAGCACCGTAGGACTAATGCCCAGCTCGGACAGCTTGGCACTTTCGATTTCTACATAGACCTTTTCAGTCTGTACGCCGAGCAGCTCGACCTTTTGTACCTTGGGAATAGAGGCGAGCTGGCGGCGGATTTGCTCGGCTTCTTGCCGCAGCTCTTCCATAGAGTACCCATCGCCAGTCAGGGCATAGACAGAGCCAAAGACATCGTCAAAGCGATCGTTGTAGTAAGGACCGTAGACACCGGAAGGCAGCTCGCGCTGAACATCGTAGCCAAAGCCTCGGACATCGCGCCATGTGTCACGGATGGCAGACCTATCCACATCATCGCGCAGGGTGATGTATACAACGCTGCTGCCTGCCCTTGTGTTGCTGGTTATTTCATCGACACCGGGCAGGTCGCGGAACTTGGATTCCAGCTTGTCTGTGACCTGCTGTTCCATCTGGTCGGCAGAAGCTCCCGGCCAGGCGGCGGTGACGACCATCTGATTGATGGTAAAATTTGGGTCTTCCATGCGTCCCAGCTTGAAGTAGAAAAAGATGCCGCCGATAGCTGTGACGATGATGAAATACCATACTAGGGCACGGTTTTTGAGTGATACTTCAGTAAGATTCCTCATGGCTGCTCCTCCGCCAGTCTGACCTTGGTACCTTCACGCAGCTTGTGCACGCCGGCCGTTACTACGATGTCGCCGTTTTTGAGTCCGTGCACCTTGAGCTTGTCCTTGGCAAAATCTTCTACCTGCACAGGCTGTAGGCTGAGGGTCAGACTATCCTTGTTCACAAGCCACACCTGTGGGGCATCATCTGTTTGGAAAATGGCAGAGATAGGCAGTATGGCAACATTTGCATTATTTTGCTGGGTATCTGCCGCTGGTGCTGCCGTACTTGCTCCATCCATGGCAACAGTTGCCGTCATGCCAAGATGAAGTCCGGCTGGCGGCTGGGGCAGGGAGATTCTCACCCTGTATGTGCCTGCTATCTGATCTGCCATAGGGGAAATCTCGCGGACAACGCCTGCTGCTGACTGGCTATTCAACGACCAAAAGGAAACCTCTGCCTGTTTGCCTGTGGCAATATCGCCGATGCGGCTTTCAGGCACGTTGATTTCTACTTCCAGCTCCTGAGACTGAATCAGGGTGAGGACGGTCTGCCCTGCGCCGACGACCTGCCCAGCTTCGGCATTGACGGAGGATATTACGCCGTCAGAGGCGGCTGTCAGATTGGCATAGCCGAGAGCGTTGCTGCCTTGATTAGCAATGGCAATAGCCTGATTATATGAAGCCTGGGCGGCATCATAGGCTGTTTGGTACTGGTCGAGGACGCTGGCAGGAATGGCATCCTGAGCGTAAAGCGCACTATAACGGCTCAGATTGGAACGGCTCAGCTCAAGCTGCGCCTTGGCAGCAGCTACCTGGGCCTCGCCCTGATTTGACTGCTGCATGACATCCCTGTTGTCGATGGTCATCAGCACATCGCCGGCTCTGACCTGATCGCCTGCCTGCACATAGCGCTGCAAAATGCGTCCGCCGACCTGAAATGACATATTGGTTTCATAGCGTCCCTTTACTACGCCGGGATATGAGCCGGTAGTTTCGCCATTTCCCAATGCCACGGTCTGAGTCTTGACCAGTGGGTCTTTTTCCGTAGCTGTTTCCTGCTCGCCACAGCCGGCTATGGCAAAAAGCGTAAGACAGCAAAGAATCAACGACATAATTTTCTTCATGTGCATAACTCCTTTTTGAACAAATTCAATTACTGCTTTACTTTTTATTTTACCAAAAAAAACGTGGTGGTACAATCTTTTGATTTTTTAGTTTGATAAAATTTAAATGCAGTGTAGCTTTTAACAGTAAATATACTGCTTAGGAAGATCATTGCTTTTGGGAAAGTGAAATTTTTTCTGTTTGCGTTATTCAGCTTGCTGTCATGACAGCTTTTGCTCTGCAAAAGCAGGAAGCCTTCCATTGCAAAAGTGTCATGCACCTCCGGCTGCTTATACATCGTGGTATGTTCTCGACCATAAACCCAATATTGTAGTTGTTTCATATGTTGTATTTCTGCATTTTGCAAAGTGTTAAGGAATGAAAGTCCATGTGAGTACACGGACTAAAAGGCATGGCATGTACCCTTCGCAGGCTCATATACATAGTGCGAACGTGCCGAGAAGGGTATTTGCCATGCTGTATAGTCATAGATATCCAATAACAAAAAATAGGTGTAATCAGTTCCGCAAGATAAGAGTTTGCGTACGTTGGAAATGATACAATAAAGACATACATACGTCATACACAGAAAAGTATTTGTGTGTTATGCTGGAAATTTGCCAGACAAATTTATTCTAAAATTTGCTATACAAATGCATTAATATTTGTTATAATATCATTAGTTAAAGGACAGACATGCTATTGGGTGTGCCTGTGGTATAAAAGGAGGAATTTTTAAATGAAAGTAACAGTTGTAGGCGCAGGTAATGTAGGAGCAACAGCAGCAAACGTAATTGCCAGCGCAGGTTATGCTAGCGAAGTAGTTCTGCTCGATATCAAAGAGGGCGTGTCCGAAGGCAAGGCTATGGATATGATGCAGACTGCTCAGATCCTGAACTTCAACACTACTATTACTGGTGTTACCAACGACTATGCAGCTACTGCAGGTTCCAAGGTTGTTGTTATCACCTCCGGTATTCCTCGTAAGCCTGGCATGAGCCGTGAGGATCTCATCGGCGTAAACGCTGGCATTGTTGGCAGCGTTATTGAGCAGGCTGTAAAGTATTCTCCAGATGCTATCTTCATCGTAATCTCCAACCCAATGGACGCTATGACCTACTTGGCACTGAAGAACTCTGGTCTGCCTAAGAACCACGTAATCGGCATGGGCGGCATGCTCGACAGCTCCCGCTTCCGTTATTTCCTCTCCAAGGCTCTCCAGAAGGCTGGCTATCCAGCAACTCCTACCGACATCGAGGGCATGGTAATCGGTGGTCATAGCGATAAGACCATGGTTCCTCTCGGATCCATCGCTACCTACAAGGGTATTCCTGTATCCCATCTCCTCAGCGAGGCTGAGCTTGAGGATGCTATCGCACAGACCAAGGTTGGCGGTGCTACCCTGACCAAGCTGCTGGGCACTTCTGCTTGGTATGCTCCTGGTGCTGCTGCTGGCGAGCTGGTTAAGTCCATCATCACTGATGGCAAGAAGCTCATTCCTTGCTGCGTATATCTCGAGGGCGAGTATGGCGAGGATGACCTCTGCATCGGCGTACCTGTAATCCTGGGTGCTGACGGTGTTGAGAAGATTGTTGAGCTGAAGCTTGATGGCGTAGAGAAGGATCGTTTTGCTGAGTCCGTAGCTGCTGCACGCAACACTCAGAACAACCTCGGCGACGCTCTGAAGAAGTAATATAGCTGTTGCTTCTAAAAACTAGATATAAAGACTAGCATAACCAAAGGACCTGCAGATTTCTCTGCAGGTCTTTTTGTGTGTAGCGATATGCACAGGCTTGTGCTTGCAAATATTTATATGGAGTTTGCAGAATTGTTTGATATATGAGGCTGGGAATGGCATGCGGCGATGCTTATGATTAATTTTAATTATAAAATTATTGGATATGTATTGATAATTAATATGCAAAATTTAGGAAAAAAGTATTAAGGAAATATCTTGTTTTGTCGATATACATACTGTAAGAGTATTATTGATACTTTTTACAGCTTGTTTCTTTTCCTGCCGCTGGAATGAGGTGATTATCATGATGGGGAAAATAGATAAGATAAGCAGAGTTACCGGGGTAAAACTTGATCCGAACAGTCCTTGGCTGCAGAGACGCCAGCGTGATAATCAGGGCGAGGAACGGTCATTTCAAGAAATGTTGAAAAAGCAGACGAGTAAGCTGGAAGCTGTTCAGCCGGAAACAGAGGCAGCTACGTGGGACGGCACTGGCGCTACGCAGTCGCTGTTTTATGAGAATGGCGTCAATTTGGAGTTTTTTTATCATCAGAGAATAGGAATGTAATATCAGCATGAGCGTACTTTGTACAGCATGATGCACAGCAATGACGGAGAGTTGTTGCTGTGCATTTTTTTATTGGCTTTCTTTGAGATATGTGTTATCTTAGTTAGGGGTGGAAAATCAGGTTTATGAAAAAATAGCAGGAGTGTTATATGATGCTGGATGATAGGAAATACATGAGAATGGCGCTCAGGGAAGCAATCAAGGCGTATCAGCAGGGAGAGATTCCCATAGGGGCGGTCTTGGTCAACAACGAGGATGGCAGGGTGATAGCTGCAGGCTTTAATCTGCGTGAGCAGAGCATGGATGCGACGGCACATGCAGAGATGGATGCTATCAGGAAGGGCTGTCATGCCTTGCAGCGCTGGCGGCTGTCCGGCTGTAGCCTGTATGTTACCATCGAGCCGTGTGCCATGTGTGCCGGAGCCTTGGTCAACAGCCGTGTCGACAGGCTGGTATATGGCAGCCATGAATCCAAGTTTGGCGCAGTGGAATCCATCTTCAATGTCGTCAATCATAAAATGCTTAATCATCGCATGGAAGTCGTGGCAGGCGTCCTAGAGGACGAATGTCGCTGCCTGATGAAGAGTTTTTTTCAGATGCGCCGCCTGCAGAACAAGCCACAAAGGCAAGTTCCTCGCTAAAAAAATAGCCAAGCTAGATGTATGGATAAGCAGCTTTAGTCTATCTCGACATCGCCGCAGCACAATGCAGGCTGGATAAAAAATCCCGCTACGGTCTGTGATTTTACAGACTGTAACGGGATTTTTGCGTTTAATTAGCTTGTCCTAGATGTCCCAATGAATATTGTCCGGATTCGGCGTAGCCTTGTCAATCTCCGCGAGAATCCAGGAAACATTCTCATGCTTTGCCTCAAAGGCTGTTTTCAGTTTTTCCTGATTGATAGGCGGTACGTCCATGGCGTGCAAAGCCATGTGCATGAAATCCTTGGCTACGAGGGCAACGCCGCGCTCGGCAGCTAGCTGCGCCTTGAAGCGATAGCCATAGTATAGGTAGCTGTTGTGTGCGACTGGAATATCCTTAAAAAATTCGATTCTCTCATCAGCCTCAGCCTCGGCCTCGGCAGTGCGATTCATGAGGTGCAAAAGATTCCAGCGGTCAGCCCATAGCTCGCCGCGCAGGATATACTTGTAGAGAAAATCGGATTCTTCGGCAGTTTCCAGCGCGACATTGATGTAGTCAAGAGCCTTTTCATAGTTTTGGGTTTCTCGTTCCATTTGGCTGAGATGCTGGAGAGCATAAGTTTTCTCCTCGATGTCCTCAGAGTTTTCAGGGTCAGGCTCGACATTCATCACGGATAGAAAAAGCTCTCTGGCCGCTTCGGGGCGATTTAGCTCAGGCATGGCAAGAAAATGTGCCAGCCTGGCGCGGCAATGCCAGTCATCATAGCCGCCGGCAAAAAGCTTTTCAGGCGGACGGGCAGTGGTTTCCAATACAGTGTCTACCAAGACATCAAATTGTTCTTTATCCATAAATCAGTAAAATCTCCTTTCGGGGCTGTATCTCAATACCGCAGAGGTATCTGATTGGCTAGTAAGGCCAAAAGACCGATAATGCCTATGCCGATTGGCAAAAAGCCGCCATAGTCCGGCAGAGTGTCCAGACGGCACAGGAAGAATAGGGAAAGCAGGAGAAAGGCATTTACGAGGAGCATTATCGTCCAGCCGGTCTTTTGCCGCCTTTGAGCCATGACGGCAATATTCTTGGCGGTGGCGATAGTGCCGAGGCTGTTGGTATGAATCAAAACATCAGCCATGTCCTTGACAGCCTGCTGGGCGTATTCTAGGGCAAAGCTGATATCGCAGCTTCGCAATGCGCCCTCAAACTTCATGGTGCGGCCTGCCGCGGCGATTACCTGTCCCGTGGTCTGCTTGAGGAGCATTTCCTTGGCCTTTTCCAGGCTGTTGAGCTGGCTGCGCACGACGTCAGCGCCAGATGCCTTGAGGTAGCTCTTGCCGGTGGAGCGGTTGCCGCCGCTCATGATCGTCACCTTGATGCCTGTTTCCTGCAAAAAGCTGATGTCGCCCGGCACGCTGCGCTTCAGCCTGTCTTGCAGGGTGATAAATCCCCGACAAAATCTGCCGATAGCCACAAAGGCGATAATCTGTCCCTTGTATGCCAGTTGGTCTGCCTTGGTATAGATTTCGGCAGGCACATCCACGCCCTGTTCCTCCATAAAATCTGCCGAGCCGATGCTGAGCGTCTGACGGTTCATCAGTGCTTCGGCGCCGCGACCTGAAACAGGGTTGGACTTGGCAATCTCAGGCAGTTCCAAGCCTTTGGCAGTAGCAGCCTCGACAATAGCCTCTGCTATCGGATGCTGGATACCCTTTTCAATGGCAGCAGCCAAAGCCAAAAGGCGCATGGATGAAATGCCGTTGGGGTATATATCGCTAAGCTGAGGCACGCCGTAGCTGATTGTGCCGGAAAGATTGACGACTAGCTCCTGAATCTGGCTCAGCAAGGGCAGCTTCTTTTTTGTTTTCAAAACAATTTTCCATTTTTTCAACAGGCGGCGCACCTGCCAGGGAAAGATAATTTTCAACAGTCCCAGACTGAGAATATTGTATATAAGCAAAACGGCCAAGACAATCATGTACAAGTTGGATGGCTGTCCGTTCAGCATGAGAAAATCCAAAAAAATCACCCTCTTAAAAATGTATTCCTAAAATATTATCCTTTTCTTCTTGCGAAAAGTCAATAAGACTTGCTGAAAAGCTAAAAAATTGGTAGAATTTATAGGTAATAATTAAATTCGACCAATAGGATGTGTTGATGCAGTGCTAACTTTGAGTGCAAATGCAAAGATTAATCTGACCCTTGATATTCTGGGCAAAAGGGATGATGGATATCATGAGGTAGCGATGGTTATGCAGGAAATTTCCCTGCATGATACCCTTAGTATGGCCAAGGCCAGTCAGGGCATCAGCCTGACCATTGCCATCGAGGGGCAAAAAGGGATGCTTCCGGCAGACGAGAGGAATCTCTGCTGGAAGGCGGCGGACCTTGTGCAAAAGGAATACGGACTTCAGGACGGGGTTGAGATTCACCTTGTCAAGAGGATTCCCATGGCTGCCGGACTGGCTGGCGGCTCTGCCGATGCGGCTGCCGTGCTGAAAGGGATGAATCATCTTTTCAGGCTGGGAATGACTGAGGAAAGACTTTGCCAGCTAGGGGCAAGGCTGGGTTCGGATATTCCTTTCTGTATCATGGGCGGTACTATGCTGGCTACGGGACGCGGAGAGATTTTGACAAGGCTGCCAAGATTTCCTAAGGCCAGCGTCGTATTGGCAAAGCCGCCAGTGGACGTATCTACGGCGTGGGCGTACAAGTCATATGATGCCGGCTATGAGGGGCTGCACCCAGACAACGATGCCATGCAGGCTGCCATAGCCAAGGGAGATTTCTGCAAGGCGGCAGGCTTTATGTGCAACGTCTTGGAAGGCGTTACGATGGCAAAATATGATGCCATTGCGGCATACAAGAAGCTGATGCTGGACTATGGCGCTGTGGCAAGCATGATGTCAGGCAGCGGTCCGACAGTTTTCGGGCTTGTCAAGGACAAGGATGTGGCAAGGCAGATAGCTGACGGACTAAGAAAATATGACAGGGAAGCCAGCGTATTTGTGGCTGAGACACTTTAGAAAAGGATTTGAGGATAATGGAAAAAAAGCTGACACCAATTAAATTGGATAGTTATCAGCCTTTGCGGGAAGTGGTGTGCGAAACGCTTCGAGATGCTATCCGCAAGGGAATACTGGCTCCGGGTGAGCGCTTGATGGAAATCCAGTTGGCAGAGGAATTGGGCGTAAGCCGTACTCCTGTCAGAGAAGCCATACGCAAGCTGGAGTTGGAGGGGTATGTCATCATGATGCCTCGCCGTGGTACGTATGTTGCCAATCTTTCCATTCGGGATGTCAACGAGGTGTTCGAGATTCGCACATCTTTGGACTCTTTGGCAAGCGGTTTGGCAGCAGAGAGAATTACTGACGAGGAGCTGGAGCACCTGCAGCGTCTTTTGGTGTCCATAGGCGAATACATAGAGGAAGGCGATATGGACAAGATTGTGGAAACGGATATGGAGTTCCATGATTTGCTGTATCAGGCGAGCCGCAACTCGCGCCTGGTAGGGATTATTTTCAATCTGCGCGAACAGCTCACGAGATTCCGTTCCACGTCCATGTCTTATCCGGGACGCTTGAAGGCGACCCATGAGGAGCATTGCCGCATCGTGGACGCCATAGCCAGGGGCGATGTCAAGGAAGCGCAGGCGGCAGCCGAGTACCATATGGAGCAGGCAGAGCATACCCTGCTGGCGAGCATGGAGGAACTGAAGAAAAATGCTGCCAGCAAGGCGGAAAGATAAATGGCTGATACCTGCCAAAGGGGCAGGTTTTGCAAGGCGGCTCTTTTTGGCGACATCAAGGAAAGGGCTATCAAAATATATTTTTGGAGGCAAGCAAATGCTGGATTTAGTTACTGTTATTCTAGCAGCAGGCAAGGGAACTCGTATGAAGTCCAAGCTGCCCAAGGTTCTGCACAAGGCAGCGGGCAAGCCGATGCTGCAGCACGTGCTGGATGCTGCTAAGGAAGCAGGCGCAAAGCGCAATATCGTAGTAGTAGGCTTTGGCGGCGACAAGGTAAAGGAAGCCATGGGCGATCAGGCTGAGTTCGTGGTGCAGGCTGAGCAGCTTGGCACTGGTCATGCCGTGCGTCAGACAGAATCCCTGCTGAAAGACGAGCAGGGGACGGTAGTCGTGCTCTGTGGCGATACGCCGCTGGTGACTGCCGAGCTTATCACCAAGCTCTATGAAGGGCACAAGTCAGCCGGCGCCAAGGCTACAGTTCTCACAGCCATCATGCCGGATGCGACAGGCTATGGACGCATTATCCGCAGTGATGCTGGTGACGTAGTGAAGATTGTAGAGCAAAAGGATGCCAGCGAGGAAGAGCGCAAGATAAAGGAAGTAAACTCCGGTATTTATTGCTTTGAGTGTCAGGCTTTATTTGCGGCACTGGCGCAGGTTGGCTGTGACAATGCCCAGGGCGAATACTATCTGCCAGATGTGCTGGAAATCCTGCGTGACAAGGGCGAAAAGATTTGGGCTGTGGCTGCTGATGATTATGAGTCCACCCTCGGCATCAATTCCCGCTTGCAGCTTTCTGGCGCTGAGAAGATTCTCCGCCGCCGCAAGAATATCGAGCTGATGAATAACGGCGTGACCCTGATGGATCCTGACAGCACCTTTGTAGACGCTGATGTAGAGGTAGGCTCTGATACGGTGCTCTACCCAGGCACATGGCTGGAGTCCGGCACTGTCATAGGCTCTGACTGCGAGATTGGACCAAATAGCCGTTTTACCAATGCCAAAATCGGTGATAATGTTCACGCACAGTTTGTCTATGGTCATGACTGCGTGATTGACAGCGATGTGACGATGGGTCCTTATGTTCACATTCGTCCGAACAGCCATATTCACAAGGGCGTCAAGATTGGCAACTTTGTAGAGGTCAAAAACTCTCAGGTTGGCGAGGGCACCAAGCTGCCGCATCTCCAGTACATAGGCGATGCTGATGTGGGTGCTAATGTAAATCTTGGCTGTGGTACTGTTACGGTAAACTATGATGGCAAGAACAAGCATCGCACGACTATTGGCGACAATGCCTTTGTTGGCTGCAATACCAGCCTGGTTGCCCCGGTTGCTGTCGGAGATGGCGCATATATCGGCGCAGGCTCCGTCATTACCAAGGATGTGCCGGAAGGAACGCTTGCTATCGGACGCGCCCGTCAAAAGCTGATAGAGGGGTGGACTGACAAGCGCAAATAGGCTATAATGGTAATATGGGAGGATGTGGGAAACCTTTCTCCCTGTGGCAGTTTGGTTTTAAAACTAGACCTGCTTGTAGAGTACAAGGAAAAAGAAAATATTGGAGGCATTCAGAACAATGAACGACGCTGCGAAAAATTTACGACTTTTGGCCGGTAATGCAAACCCAGAATTAGCACAAGAGATTTCCGAGTACCTGGATATTCCTTTGGTTGATGCACAGGTTGGCCATTTCAACAATGGCGAGATTCAGGTCATGATTGGTGAAAGTGTTCGTGGAAAAGATATTTTTATTATCCAGCCTACCTGTCAGCCTGTAAACGAGAACCTGATGGAGCTGCTGATTATGACTGACGCTTGCAAGCGTGCTTCGGCAAGAAGCGTAACAGCAGTAGTACCTTATTATGCTTATGCCCGTCAGGATCGCAAGACCCGTGGCCGTGAGCCTATTTCTGCCAAGCTGGTAGCCAATCTGATGTCTGCTGCCGGTCTGAGCCGTGTAGTGACGGTAGATCTCCATGCTGGTCAGATTCAGGGATTCTTTGATATTCCTGTGGATCATCTGGCAGCCGCTCCTGCTTTGGCTGACTATTTCCGCAAGCTGAATCTTGAGGATATGATCGTTGTCTCTCCTGACCTTGGCGGCGTAACCCGTGCCCGCAATATGGCAGATTTGCTTGGTACGAGCATCGCTATTGTAGAGAAGCGCCGTCCTCGTCCTGGCTGTGCCGAGGTTATGAACCTCATCGGCGATGTCAAGGGCAAGACCTGCATCATGATTGATGACATGGTAGATACCGCTGGCTCTCTCTGCGAGGGTGCCAAGGCTTTGAAGAAGCTCGGTGCGAAGGAAGTGTATGCCTGCTGCTCGCATGGCATTCTTACCGACCCTGCCGTACAGCGTATTCAGGATTCCTGCATCAAGCAGTTGGTTATCACCAATACCATTCCATTAGCTCCGGAGAAGAGACATGAGAAGATTGTCAGCATCTCCCTTGCGCCGATGCTGGCTGAGTTCATTGAATGTATCTATGAGAACAAGCCTGTAAGCAAGCTGTTCGATAAGGACTGGGCAAAATAATCCTTATACTGCAATAAAAAATAATAATTTTTATATCGTCAGCCGTGATATGGCTGGCGATATTTTTTGTAAATATAAATACTGGCACAACTAAGAAATTAGCTGTACCAGTATTTTTTGTTGCAAAAAATAGACCTTTCTTCCTCGTCATATTCTCACTATCTTTCCTAAAGGCTTTATGCTTGCATATCCAATAGAGCTGGGAAAGCAATATAAAAATAAATGATGTCGCAAATCTTAGTATTTGTAGCAAAACAAAGCACAAAATTTACTTAAAAGTATTTTAAAATAAGAATTTACAAAAATAATCATATTTTTTAATATGATGTCTTGTCGGGGGGGGCAAATGTGGTAGTATACTAGACAGTGTGGATAAGTTGCATAACTTTA
>SAMEA104315434__coassemble_158_pt1 | contig 50166 bp, 38 predicted proteins | sample SAMEA104315434__metabat2_high_PE_033 | metagenome-assembled genome bin SAMEA104315434 (sample SAMEA104315434) | gut metagenome | biome: Monkey gut; feature: monkey-associated habitat; material: faeces | place: China | collected 2013 | reverse complement strand
GGTCGCTATCTGGTCCGGATGCATCTTATTTTTCAGCATGCTGATTATAAGATTAGCACGCTCCTCAGCTCGTCCTTCGGCGCGCCCTTCGGCTCTATTGCGTTCGATGACTTCACACATTTCGCTCACTCCTTCCTCGGTCGTCTTGTATCTCCGCTTGCATGCAGATGTGACAGGAAACTTTATGTCATCATAGGCTGTGTCCTTGCTGAAGATATTCATCAGACGGGCAACATCAGAGTCGTCATCAACCTCTGCATTTACATACACTTCTGTAAAGCCGTTTTCCACGACCTGCCTTGTTTCCCGAATAACTCTGTCTACATGATACAACGGCCTCTTTGATTTAAATATATCAAATTTTGATATAAATACCACTATCACATCCGGTATCTCGACGAATTTGCTGCCTGGCTCGCTCAGATTGGTGGTCAGCAGCGCCCCATTGAGCCGAACCCTGCGCTGGTGGTCGTCATTGTCGGATTTTTGCACCTCGATATTGACGATTCTGCCATTGCCTAGTCGGCATTTGGCGTCCATTATGCACGAACGCCCCTGCAGATTCTTGGCTATAAACTGAGAATCTGCCTCTAGGACGACGAGTTCTTTGTCATTCAGTATAACCTGCAGTATTTCTTGACAAAAATCCTTATTTTCAGCCATTTTTTGAAACAAGGCATCGTCCATGGGATTCAGGCTCATAGCATCTTCTCGAATTTTAGCCCTATTGCTCACAAGTCCCACCTCCTATTTGAAGCTGCTTTGGCACCGGACATTCCTAAATCCAAGCCTTAGCTCAACTGAATCCGTAAAGCGCTATAGCACGAGGAATACACTCTACAATACGGCAGCCTTCTTGCCAATGGAGATAATCTGCTCCACCGTCATATGGGCGATGGTCGCTATCTGGTCCGGATGCATCTTATTTTTCAGCATGCTGATTATAAGATTAACACGCTCCTCGGCTCGTCCCTTAGTAAGTCCCTCAGCCATTCCCTCAGCTCGTCCCTCGGCGCGTCCTTCGGCTCTATTGCGTTCGATGACTTCGCACATTTCGCTCACTCCTTCCTCGGTTGTCTTGTATCTCCGCTTGCATGCAGATGTGACGGGAAATTTTACATCATCATAGGCTGTGTCCTTGCTGAAGATATTCATCAGACGGGCAACATCAGAGTCGTCATCAACCTCTGCATTTACATACACTTCTGTAAAGCCGTTTTCCACGACCTGCCTTGTTTCCCGAATAACTCTGTCTACATGATACAACGGCCTCTTTGATTTAAATATATCAAATTTTGATATAAATACCACTATCACATCCGGTATCTCGACGAATTTGCTGCCTGGCTCGCTCAGATTGGTGGTCAGCAGCGCCCCATTGAGCCGAACCCTGCGCTGGTGGTCGTCATTGTCGGATTTTTGCACCTCGATATTGACGATTCTGCCATTGCCTAGTCGGCATTTGGCGTCCATTATGCACGAACGCCCCTGCAGATTCTTGGCTATAAACTGAGAATCTGCCTCTAGGACGACGAGTTCTTTGTCATTCAGTATAACCTGCAGTATTTCTTGACAAAAATCCTTATTTTCAGCCATTTTTTGAAACAAGGCATCGTCCATGGGATTCAGGCTCATAGCATCTTCTCGAATTTTAGCCCTATTGCTCACATACATCGCCTCCTAGTTGTATTATAACATCATACTGCGTTATTTGATATATTTTTTGTGCCTCATACTTGCGCTATGACCAGCCTTGACACCATATCATGCTTCCTCTTGCCCAAGGCTGTTTTTATAAATACAAATAAAAATTCCTGCCAGGAGTGCTCAAAGAGAGCAGCTTCCCGTGCAGGAATCTTTATGATAATAAGTGAATCATGCGAAGGGGCTGTGCCTCAGACGAGCCGAGGCACATATTCTCACAATTCTAAAGCTAAGTTGTATTGTCTGAATTTATCAGAAGTAGAAGTTGATCTTGCCTGCTGCGCTCCAGCCCTTGTAATCAGCGAAGGTCTTCTCCATGGAGAGATCCAAGAAGACGTTCCTAGTCATGTTGGCTCTGTAGCCGAGGGACAGGTAGAGTACGTTGGCGTTGTTGTCCTGGGTTGGCATTGGCACGCCGTTGATGTAGGCATTGTAGCTGCCGGACAGGCCGCGGCTGTATGCCATGCCGCCGTAGAAGCCGCTTGCATCCATGAGGTTGACACCGAGCTTGGCAGTCCAGTTGTCGGAGGAATCACTGCTGATTCTGTTGAGACCTGCCATGTAGCTGTCTACATCTACCTTGTCATAAGCGAGCTGTACATACGGATTCCAAGTCAGGCGGTCATTCTCGGCAATCTTTGCGCCGTAGCCAACCATCAAGCCGGTATCAGTAGTGCCCCACTTCTCGCCAGCATACTTGCTGTCGAACTTGCCAGTGTGAACCATGTAGTCGATATACTGGTCAGCAGGCAGCATGTGAGTGCCATATACACCGAAGTCAAAGGAGTTCTCGATGTCGATGCGTCCGTCAGCCGCAGGACCGCGGAAGTCTGCATTACCGGTAACAGTGCCGATGTATGCACCGAGGTAGTCATTAGGACCAACCTTGGCATCATAGCCGAGCTGGAAGTTGTTGGTATTGACAGTGGACTTGCTGTAGGTATCGCCGTTCTCTACATCCATGTTGGTGTGCTTGTACTGGAACCATACATTGTCAGGAGCTGGACGGCCCTCGTCAACTGCGGCAGCAATGCCTCTCAGCTCGGTGGTACGGGTAGCTACGTTGTCAGTCATTACGCTGGTAATAACGCTGGCGGTACGGCTGGAAGTAGCGCCAGGAGCGGCTGCCGTCCTACCTGCCTGCTGTACAGCGGCAGTAGCCTCGGCTGCCAGTTTCTGGAAGGACTTCTGGTCAAGAGTATCACCAAGGCTGTCAAAATTAGCCAAAGCTTTCTCAACAGCCTGATAGCTTTCGTCAGTGTCAGCAACACCTGCTGCTACTAGTGCTGCCTTGGCTTCTGCAAGCTGAATCTTGGTCTCTGCCAAAGCCTTTACATCGTCAGCAGAAACATTTGCCAGCTTGCTGATAGCAGATGCATCAGGCAGAGCCTCTGTGGCAGTAAATGGATTCTCGGTTGCCATTTTCTTCAAGTCTGCACTAAGCAGCTTGGAGGCATCCTTGCCCAAGGTCTTCTCGACAGCGGCATCTGCCTTCTCAACAGCCTCGCCAGCCGCCTTCTTGGCTTCCTCGGCAGTGCCAGGAGTTGGCTTTACACCGCCTGTACCAGTGATAGTAGACTCGCCTTTGCTATCCTTTACAGTAACCGTTGTACCCTTTGGCAACTGCTCTGCAAGCTGTGCCTTCTCTGCATCGGTCAGTGTACCACTGGTCTTCTCGATGGTCAGCTTGCCATCCTTAGCGGCAAGGCTTGCGCCAGCCAGATTTGCAATATCATCAACCTTGATATTGCTAGCAGTGATTGTAGCTGTGCCAAGGGAAGCACCATTGCTTACAGTCAAGTTATCAGCCGTGATATTGCCAGTGGTAGTACCAGCTACAGTTACATCCTTAGCGTCGATAGTGGCAGAAGTCTTTGCACTTGCACCAACGCTTACAGTATCAGCATTAACCTTGGTTACAGCCAGCTCGCCGCCGGTCATTTTTACATTGGTAGCCTTGATTTCAGCGCCGCCAGCAGCAGCGGAAACCTTACCGCTCTCCACGTTCAGGTCGCCAACCGTTACGTCCTTGGTTACGAAGTCGCCGTTGCCCTTGACAGTTACCTTATCAACCGTAGCACCTTCAATATTGTTGCGAAGAGTCTTATCCTTGCTGTCGATAGTTATAGATTCAAATTTAGGATTTGGAGTACTGGACGTTATGGTAGTACCATCAACCTTCAAATCTACCTTCTCTTTGGCGGTAGCAGTGAAGTTACCGTCTTTTTCGGTTGCTACAGAGAGAGTCTTGCCCGCTGGTACAGTTACGCCAGTCTCGAGCTTCTGAGCTGCCCCCTTGTCCAATACTACTGTATCTGCCTTATCAAAAGCCTCGCTTACAGCCTTTGCCAGCTCATCGCCAGTAACCTCTTTACCGCCAATGCTGTACTTGTCGCCATTTGTCACAACGCTGACCTTGGTAGCAACAGTTGCAGTGCCACCATTATTCTTTATACTACTCTGAACAGCATCTTTTATGCTGTTCGCAATATCAGTATTTGTAGAGCCGTCAATTTTCTTTACTTCCAAATTCAAAGAGCTTCCGGCGCTATTGGCAATTTTCAGGTTGTCTTTGATCTGACTAACTAATTTTGTCGCATCTTTTGCATCCGATACTATGGTTATATTTGCCGTATCAACCTTAGTACCCTCTGCAATCTGTGCGCCATCGCCGATGACCATGCTGTCAGCCTTGATAGTAGCATTGCCCGTAGTAGCAATCTGTGCAGAATTACCGGCAACCTTTACAGTCTCAGCCTTTACATCAGACTTTACGATAACGTTCATGCCATCCGCAACATCCAATTTGCCGACAGTCAACGTACCGCTGTCAGAAGATGAACCAAATGTAACTTTACTAGCACCAGTTGTAGTAATACTGTCTACCTTGCCACTGATATTTACAGTAGCATTTTTGCTTGAAGCAGCAATATTAACGCTGGACAGATTTACATTATCGCCGCTGACGGTAGTGCCATCTACCTTCAACTGGCTGGCAGTATCACCGCCCTTTACCTCGACCTCGCTGCCGCCTTTAACCTTAAAGACACTACCAGCCCCTAGCTTAAATCCATCCTTCTTGTTATCTTGTAAAGAAGTTGCGGTATTTGGGTCAACTTCTACAAATGCACCAGATTTTTCCAGCTCTTTGAAGATTACATCCATACCGTCAACGTCATTATACGATTTTGAAGCACCAGCATCATCCACAATAGTATAGCTATTGCCAGCACGGGTAACGCTCATTGCCATAGCATCAGACGGTGCTACGCCGTAGGCTACGCCAAAGCTCAATGCCAAGCCTACCATAAAAGATAATTTTTTGTTGGTTTTTTTGCTAAAATTCCTCATATTAAGAATCCTTTCCTACTTATACCCTAAAAATAATAGCTCACGCCCAAAAATGGTCCGCGCGCCTTGATTGCTACTTCCTTGTCGCTGCGGTGCAAGTCCATATCCAGCACCCTGTAGCCGGCAGACACCTGCCACTCGGCTGCCGGACGATAATCCACCACCGCCTCCAAATCTGCTATATGGCCACAGCCGCCCAGCGGCATGCCGCTCAGATAGACACCGCCCTGCCACTTGGAGGCAGTCGTCGAAGCCCACTTGGCACCGATGCCCACGGACGGCACAACGCCCTTGGCACTATCCGAATCGCTTTCCTTCTTGTTGCTGGCATTGAGTCCCTGACTCGTCGCCGATATATCGAGATACTTCGCTCCGACTGTCCAGTAGTACTGCCTCTTGTCGGTCTTTTCCATATCCTGACGATAGTCCAGTGCCACGTAGTTCATGGTCATCTCCGTGTCCAGCTTGCCCGAATAAACATGACTACCATGAACAATAGTAGCAGGCAGGTCATAGTCACGGACATCGCTGCTTAGGAGCAGATAATCCACGCTCCAGCGACCATGCTTGATCCTGATTTCCGGTGCAGCCGTCATATGGTCCGTACCGAGGTCCTGCTCAAAGTCGAGCCTGTGCTCATGAGAACGATCACTGAAATAATCATCGCCGCCAATCGAGCCGCTCACCGTCGGATTCCACCACCGAAGCTCTACGCTTGTCTTCAATGCATCTGATTCATCTGAGCCAGCCTTTTGCTCTAGTTCAGACGAGGAGGACGACTGGTCTGCTGCTGCCCACGCCTGGCTTGTCTGCCAGCCGCCCAGGCACAGCATCAATGCCAATGCACATCTCCATCCTTTTTTCACCATCTACCCCTCCCCGAACAAAGTTTCGTATTATTTTACAGCAGACTCTGCTTGCCACACAAAAAACATATGGAGTTCATCATTCAGTCACAGCTTGGAGGAGCTAAGACTTCTTGACTGATTGTGTCGACATGCTCTCCACGGCTGACGCCGGGAGATTCAGGGATATGAGAGCCGCACACCTGCCCGAAGGCAGAAGCTGCAAGCTCCCTCCACATGGACAACGCCGTGCCCATGTGCTAAAATAATACGTGAATCGACAAGCAAAGCCCACCGCAAATATGGATTTCATCGCAAATGCGTCACACTTCATCATCGTTATATAATGCAGGTACGATAGTCATGTTTGATGTGCACTTTTGATAATCACCACAGCCTTATTATAATCGCATTTGCGTTTTTATACAAGGCTTTTATGAAAATATGCTGAAATATTCAAATTTGCGAACAAAAAAAGCTCAGATGCAAGCCGATCTGAGCTTTTCCATATATAGGAGTACCAAACTGCACTCTACGACTGCTATGTGGCGAAATACTGCGGAGCACGCTAATATCTGCGCCTCGTGAGAGCCTAATATATGCGCTATGGCGCCCTATATCTACCGCCCCTATAGCCAAGAGTCAGTCGCCGCCTTTAGGCAGGGGAGTATCAATGCCTGTCGGAAATAGCGATTTAGGTCGCCAAAATATTTTGTCACAATCTGTAGGAGTGTGAGTTTTTTGAATATTTGTCAACGCATTTTCGATTGCATGGGACAGGACAAGGCAAGGCTGCGCGCCCTCGCCAAGGCTCTAGGGACAGCGCCTAGCACGGTTTCCTCATGGAAGATACGCCACAGCGATCCGCCAGCCAGATACATAGTGCCTATTGCGGAGTTTTTGGGCGTGTCGCCCCTCTATCTGCTGACAGGCAAGCCAGTGTCCCCGAGCACTAGCCAAGTTTCTTCTCAGGTAATACAGGATACTCTGCTGAAAATTCCTTCTGAGGCGACAAAACCAACCCAAACACCTTGCGAAACCGTGCCAGCAGATAGCACAGCCGAGGCTATTTCGCCAAGGCAATCAGACAGCACGGCAATGACTCACTTCCCAGCCAATACGCTAAAGACTCCCTTCGAGGCAATACCGCAATCCAATACGTTTATCGAAAATGCTGACCTGCAAATGTATGGCGAGCTAAAATCGCTCTATGCTTCGCTTGACCGTGCCGGACAGGTCATCATGCTGGCGGCAGGCTATCAGCAACAGCTCAGGGTGCGGTCTGCTTCCAAAGACGATTTACCCCCCCCCGAGAACGTTAGTTCTGCTAAGACAAAATGAAATCTCTAAACATTCTTTGAACTTCTTGGCACAGAGTACGCTTTATCATCCCTATACCGTGTGAACGTACTCCCACCTACTCATCGGACACCTCGCATCTCATTATATATTTGCAGCAAAAAAGCCGCTACAGTATGCCTTTGTGCACACCATAGCGACTTTTTATTTATCTGCATCCAAGTTCCCACACCTAGCCTAGATGCATCAACGTATTTTATTTAACCTTATACCCTTGATAAGCCTCAGTATTGAGAAGCCTTTGTGCCTTTTGCACGGTCTCCCTATCCGGCTCGGGTATATCCAAAATCTTGTAATCTATACCCAGCTCTTCATATTTATGAATCGCCATGCGGTGATACGGCAGGACTTCGAGCCTTTGGACATTGCCAAGGCTCGCCACGAACTCGCCTGTCCGGCGCAGGCTCTCCTCATCGTCATTGATGCCGGGCACAAGGACATGGCGAATCCACACAGGCTTTTTCATTTCTGCCAAATACCTGGCAAAATCCAAAATCTGCTCATTGCCCATGCCGGTCAGCGCCTTGTGCTTTGCCGAGTCAATGTGCTTGATGTCCAAAAGAAGCAGGTCAGTCACAGCCAAAAGCTCATCTAGGGCTGCGAGCTTGGACGCATCACGGCTGAACACTGCCCCAGAGGTATCAATGCAGGTCGATACGCCCTGCGCCTTGGCACGCCTAAAGAGCTCCGTGACAAACTCCATTTGCAGCAGCGGCTCGCCGCCTGAGACGGTGATACCGCCGCCGCCTTTCCAGTAGGGGCGATACCGCAGGGCAGATGCCAAAAGCTCCTCGGCAGAACGCCGCTCGCCACTGCCGCCGCCCCAAGTCTCGGGATTGTGGCAGTACAGACAGCGCAGCGGACAGCCCTTGAGAAAGATGATGTACCGCAGTCCCGGTCCGTCCACCGAGCCAAAGCTCTCCACAGAGTCCACTTGTCCATAGACAGGCAGCCTCTGCCCTGCGTCCTTACATGTGCTCATGGAAGGTTCTAGAAATAACGTCGAGCTGCTGCTCACGGGTCAGATTGATGAACTTTACGGCATAGCCAGATACGCGGATGGTAAAGTTTGCATACTCTTCCTTCTCAGGATGCTCCATAGCGTCAAGCAGCTTCTCACGCCCAAATACATTGACGTTCAGATGATGCGCGCCCTGGTCGAAATAGCCGTCCATAACGTGCACAAGCTGGGTAGTGCGCTCCTCGTCATTGTGACCGAGTGCTTCCGGCGTCATGCTCTGGGTATTGGAGATACCGTCGAGCGCCCACTCATATGGCAGCTTTGCTACAGAGTTCAGGGAAGCCAGGAGGCCATTCTGCTCTGCGCCGTAGCTTGGATTTGCACCCGGAGAGAGCGGCTCGCCAGCCTTGCGGCCATCCGGCATAGAGCCGGTGTACTTGCCATATACGACATTGGAAGTAATGGTGAGGATAGAGGTCGTAGGCTCGGAATTTCTGTAGGTGTGACGGGACTTGATCTTCTCAAGGAAGGTCTTGAGCAGCCACGTGGCAATCTCGTCCGCACGCTCATCATCATTGCCGTAGCGAGGGAAATCGCCCTCGGTCTTGTAATCTACCACGATGCCAGCCTCATTGCGGACAGCGGTTACCTTGGCATACTTGATAGCGGACAGAGAGTCAACTACATGGGAGAATCCAGCGATGCCGGTCGCAAAGGTACGGCGTACATCAGTATCGATGAGAGCCATTTCCTCAGCCTCGTAGTAATACTTGTCATGCATGTACTGAATCAGGTTCAGAGTATTGACGTAGAGTCCTGCCAGCCAGTCCATCATGCGGTCAAACTTGGTGACAACGTCCTGATAATCCAAAACATCGCCAGCTACGCCGCGGTACTCAGGTCCAATCTGATCGCCGCTCTTTTCGTCCACGCCGCCATTGATAGCATACAGCAAGCACTTGGCGAGGTTGGCACGCGCGCCGAAGAACTGCATTTCCTTGCCGGTCTGAGTCGCAGATACGCAGCAGCAAATGGAGTAGTCATCACCCCACTCAGGCTTCATGGTATCATCGTTCTCATACTGGATGGAGCTGGTGGTAATGGAAATCTTGGCAGCATAGCGCTTGAAGTTGTCCGGCAGAGATGAGGAATACAGCACGGTCAGGTTCGGCTCAGGGGATGGTCCCATGTTCTCCAAGGTGTGCAGGAAGCGGTAGTCATTCTTCGTTACCATATGGCGGCCGTCAATGCCAGTACCGCCTACCTCCAAGGTAGCCCATACAGGGTCGCCGGAGAAAAGCTCATTGTAGGAGGTAATGCGGGCAAAACGCACCATGCGGAACTTCATAACCATATGGTCGATAAGCTCCTGCGCCTCAGCCTCGGTAAGGATGCCGCCGGCAATATCGCGCTCTATGTAGATGTCGAGGAAAGTCGAAACACGCCCTACGCTCATCGCTGCGCCGTTCTGCGTCTTGATAGCGCCCAAATAGCCAAAGTAGAGCCACTGCACTGCCTCACGTGCATCCTTGGCAGGTGCGGAAATATCATAGCCATAGGAAGCTGCCATTTCCTTCAACCCCTGCAGGGCACGAATCTGCTCTGCCAGCTCCTCGCGCAGACGGATGACATCATCGCTCATGATGCCGTCGCCGCCGGTATTGGCAAAGTCCTCTTTCTTGAAGGCAATAAGCTGGTCTACGCCATAGAGGGCAACACGGCGGTAGTCGCCGACGATGCGTCCGCGGCCGTAGGTATCAGGCAGACCAGTGATGATGTGGCTGCGGCGTGCCAAACGCATTTCCGGCGTATAGGCATCAAAAACAGCCTGATTGTGGGTCTTGTGATACTTGGTAAAAATCTCGTGAAGTCTTGCACTTGGCTCATAGCCGTAGTTGGTGCAGGACTGCTCAGCCATCTTGATGCCGCCATAAGGCATAAAGGCGCGCTTGAGAGGCTTGTCCGTCTGCAGGCCCACTACCTTCTCCAAATCCTTCAGGGACTCATCGATATAGCCAGGCGCATGAGAAGTCAGGCTCGCCACAATATCGGTGTCCATGTCCAAAACGCCGTTATTCTGACGCTCTTCCTTCTGAAGCTGCTGCAGCTTGTCCCACAATTTATTGGTCGCCTCGGTAGAATCTGCCAAAAAGCTCTCATCACCATCATAAGGCTGATAATTCTTCTGAATAAAGTCACGTACATTTATCTCTTCACGCCAGAGATTGCCGACAAAGCCATGCCACTGCTCGTTGCTTAACATAAGACCCTCCAATTTCTTTTACCTGAACTGCCTAGGGCAGTAATAAATAATCTTCTTTCTGATAGTATTCTACCATAAATGATAATTAAAGTACATCACTTTATATATAAATTTTATTAATAATATTATAATTGTTATTATTTTATGCATTGTGGCTATAGTTTCTATGCCATGTAAAAAATAGCACAATTCCTCACCTGCAGAGGCTTCCTCGCCAGTAAGTGGTTTGAACACCTAATAGAACGCACAATTCCCTACAAATATTTCGTGAACTCCCCATTGTCTAAAGCCAGTGGGATTGCGGCAGCCATCCTTTCAAACTCTATATCGCCAAGGGAAGCTGCCGATGTATTTTTTGTGCAACGAGGCTTCAACTAACCACAAGAGTATTGCGCCGAAACCAAAAAGCGATGCCTGACACAAAATCAGACATCACTTACTTTATAATGCTATATACGATTGAGCTTGCAGCTACGCAGGCAAAGCCAGCGGCTCTAGGGCACACCTGCAGGGCAAAATAATATTTATTTTGACATACTCCCCACGGCTAAAGCCGGGGGATTCTGGGATATTAGCAAACCTTGCCTGCTGAAATGGCAGGTCTTACGAGTTCTCTCCGCAATGGACAATGCCCTGCCCATATATTTATTGTAAGAGATTCAGCGAGCCGCTCGTGTTTTGGTTCGCCTGAGAGAGCATGGACTGGGCAGACTGCGCCAAAACATTGTACTTGGTGTAGTTGGTCATTTCCTTCGCCATATCTGCATCACGGATAACGCTTTCTGCCGCCGTGGTATTCTCGTGCGAGGTAACAATATTGTCGTTCATCGCTCCGAGGCGCGTCCTCTGCACGCCGAGGGTGGTGGCAGCATTGGTCAGGTACTTCAGTGCCTGATCCAGCGAGGATATAAACTTCGTAGCCTTTTCCCTCGTGCTTACGCATGAACCACTGGAAAGCGCGCCCTTGACAGGATAAGGCCAAACCTCTTCTCGGAAAAGCCTTTTGCGCTTTGCATCTAGAGTGGAAGTCTTGATATAATCCTCGCCCCACTCAGGCGGCCAAGTCCTGTCTTCCTCATAGCCTGCCGGCCATGGGTCGGGATAATCCGCATCGGTCGGCTCTATGTCCCAATCAGTAGTCTGACTCGGAAACAGGGCATCAAGCGTGGTATTTGGAAAGTGCAGATTGGTATATTGGCTCGCCGTTGTATCACCCTGAATCACAAAGTTCTGATACGGTTTCCTGCCACCTATGGTTTCTACCTTGCCAATAATGCCATCATACAAATCCAGCTCGCCATCTATTTTCATGGCATATACGCGCACATTATTATTTTGATCTGTGTAAAATTTCAGTGACATATCGTGACCACCAGATATTACCAATGGATCACCACCATGTGTTTGAGTGAATTTTTTTGTTGCCTCCGCAGTCATGCCATTTTGCAGTGATTTATAAACATCATCCACTGTAGTACAGCCAGCTATGCCCACTATATAACATTCCTTACCGCTAGGGTCTCTATAGTATGTCGCTGTATCAGTAGGAGCATTTGCATCAAACTGTATAGCGACAAACTGTGCGCAACCTAGATTACAAATCATAGAAAAACCTTGCTGATCCAAAGAAGTTGGCAAATTAGCGCTTGGCAGCTTGATATCATAGAAAGATGGATGGCTCTTATTTGTTGATGAATCTTTTAATATTTGGGTTTTGCCGTCCGGTAAATACTCAGGTGTATATGTTTCTATATCTTGAGGTGAAGCAGGATATTGATTCTTGTCTCTAACATATTGAGCACCATTGGTCAGGCTGCCAACAGATACCCGTGCCAAAGTCTGCTCATAAGGTGTAAAGCCAGCGCCAATTACCTGATTAACACCATTGATAGTAACAGATATGGCATTATTGTTACTCGCATCAGCAAAGGCAGTATACGGATTGCCCTGGCTGTCATATACTGTATCACCAGCAACGATTGAAGAGGTATTCGTCATCTGCGTCCATACAGTAGTATTTGGGTCATATACATCACCAGTATAATATGAGCCTGCATCATGTACTGATAAGTTAGAATAATCTTTATTTTGACCTAATACCTGTTTCTCAGTAACAATAGGAGTAGTATTCTGCACAGGATTAGCACCAGCATTAAACTGCGTAACCTGTGTGCCCGGCACTGCGCCATTTAGTAGCTGTCTACCATTATAATTCGTTGAATACGAAATATCGTTTAATTCCATCATTCTGGCATTGACTTCCTTCTGCATGGTCGCCCTGTCCACATCGGTATTGGTATCATTGGCTGCATCCAAGGCAATTTCCTTCATGCGCTTGATGAGGTCAATCTGATTGTCCACAGCTCCCTCGGCTATCTTCAGCATATCAGACCCGGTCTTGGTATTGTCACTGCACTGATTGAGCGCGCGAATCTGAATCCGCATTTTTTCAGAAATGCTGTATGCCGAAGCGCTATCCGCCGCGCTATTTATCTTCATGCCCGAAGCCACCTTTTGCAAGGACTTGCCTAAAAGCTGGCTGTTCTTGTTCAACTGATTCAGGCTTCTTAGCGCTGCCATATCATTTTTAATCACATTTCCCATAAAAAGACCCCCATCATATCTATCACTACCAAAGCATATTATTCCCTAGGACTATTATATCATCACACACTATTCATGGCAACGTACTGTTACATGGCATACTAAACTTTCTCAACGTTCGCATCTTTTGAAATGCCCCCATGCCTAAAGGCAGTGGATTCTAAGATGCGAGCCTTGCCTGCTGAACACAGGTCTTACGGATTCTCTCTGCAATGAATGATGCCCCACCTATATATTTTTTACTGAACAAAGACGGTTCTCTCTCCTTCGTTCAAGATATTTAGCCAAAAATTGCATTTCTTATCTAAAATGCAACAGCGTTTTCCTAGTATGTGATTTCTATGCAGGCAACAACAATATTAGCTCCACATGCAAAGTCATAGCATTTCTTGCTACATTCGCTCAAAATTTACAGCTTTTGCCTTGAAATTGTGACCAAAACATGCTATCATGTAAGAGTTGTAAATTTTATCTCAAGCGGGCGTAGTTCATTGGTAGAATGTCAGCTTCCCAAGCTAAAGAGGGGGGTTCGATTCCCCTCGCCCGCTCCAGCGAACTCTAGGCGATTGGCGTGCAATCGCCTTTTTTGTTGCCGTATCTTGCTTTTTCAAATACGACGCCTCATTGACATACTCCGCACATGGCTAGAAACGAGCTATATAGCACCTCTTTAGCTGTCTGCCTTACTCACCACACAACTAAAGCCAAAGGACTCTAGGAAACCGACAAAGCTTGCCACAATGATAGCTCTGCTAAATCCATGTGCTTTATAGTGCGTTTTGGGAAAAAATCACAAAAAAGCTTGCATTATCTTTCGCAATATGATATAGTATTTCTTGTTCACGGCGCGTTGGTCAAGTGGTTAAGACTCCGCCCTCTCACGGCGGCTTCAAGGGTTCGAATCCCTTACGCGTCACCACGCATACACAGTCCGAAGCATGGCTTCGGACTTTTTTGTTGCTATTTTTTGTCCCCCTATGACTAAAGCTGCAAAGCTTCCAGTCCGTAATCCCAAGAAAGCTACACATATTAATTTGTTAATCTTATCCAAAATAAAAACTCGCCCCAATGGTCTCTGCCTTCGAGGACGAGTTTTTTAGTATCAGAATTTCGCATATACGAATGGATTGTTGCCTGTGTAGAACAGTCCGTATATCAGGTATATTTCCAAGCAGAATATAAAGAAGCCTTTGCCGCTGGCTAGATTATATACGGGACGCTTGCCCTGCCAATCCAGCCGATATACCACATACACCGACACCGCGAGCATAAAGCATAAGCCCATTATCGCCCACACATACATATGGTTCAGGTGATGCATATCAATGATAAACATTCTCTGCAAAATCTGCATGATATTTGTCACATCCGATGCCTTGAAAAAAATCCAACAAATTGTGACGGAGAAAAAGGTCAATACAACCTTGAAAAGCGCTGGCAGCATGATATGTGCACCCAATGTCTTTTGGTAGAGCTTATGCACCAGCAGCAATACGCCGTGCATGCCGCCCCACAGGATAAAGTTCCAGGCAGCCCCATGCCAAAGTCCGCAAACCAGCATCGTGAGCAGCAGATTCCTATATGTCTTGAGCTTGCTACATCTGTTGCCGCCCAAGCTGAAATACAGGTATTCCTGCAGCCATGAGGACAGGCTGATATGCCATCTTTTCCAAAACTCACTGATATTTTTGGCTAGATACGGCATATTGAAATTTTCCATGACCGTGAACCCTAGGCACCTCGCACAGCCAATCGCCATATCTGAATATCCCGAAAAATCCAGATATAGCTGCACTGAATACGTGACCACCGCCAGCCACACCGTCAGGCTGTCAAATGCCAGTGGTGCTTTATATACCTCGTCCACCAAAACGCCCATATTGTCAGCCAAAACAAATTTCTTGATACAGCCAATCAGAAAAAATTGCACGCCAGTATAAACCGCCTCAGCCTGTATGGGATGGTAGGTCTCTATCTGAGGCAGGAAGTCCCTCGCTTTTTGTATCGGTCCGGACAATATAGTCGGAAAAAAACTGATATACAGCAATACATTGACCAAGTTTCTCTCACAGCTTATCTTATGGTGATAAACATCCAAAACATAGCTTATAGCCAAGAACGTATAAAAGGATATTCCCAAGGGCAGGACTATGTTCAGCGTTATGAAATCATTTATGCCGAGCAATGCGCTAAAGCTCTGGCTAAAGAAATTGAAGTATTTGAATACGCCCAATACCGCCAACGGTATTGCTATGCCCGAATAGAGAAACAGCTTGCTTTCTACCCTCAAGGCACAGATATAGACAACAAGCGAGGTGGCAATCAGCAGTGCTAAAAAGCGTATGTCCCATGCACCATAAAATACATAGCTAGACAATAATAATACGATATTGCGTTTTTCTACAGTGCCAACATTTTTCAGCACGACCAGCACAGCGATAAAGAATATCAGGAAATTCAAGCTAAAAAAATTCATTTTATATATTCACCATCCCTCAAGACCTTTGCCAAAGTATCGGCTATAATGCGATGACCATAGATATTCAGATGACCTGTCCCGATGGGGCTGTTGAGAAAGCCATAGGGCAGAACGTGCTCCTCGGCATATGCCGTCTTAAATGGCGATGCCATATCTACATAGGCTATATCCAAATCCGCACACACTTTCTTGAAGATTTCATTCTCGCCCAAATCCTGCGCTATCTCCACTTCCCCGTCCCTGGCAAGATTCGTCTTAGGCAGGCTGAATATAATCAACTTCGTGTTCCCGGCTTTTTCTTTGCCTAGAGACAATACACGGCGCAGATAGTATTCATAAGCATTGCTGTCAAGAGCTGTATTCTCAGGCGGCTTGGCATTGGCATTTTTCCTGTGGTGGTCATATTGCCTCCAAAGCAGTCTGCACAGGGGAATAGTCCCCACAGCTTTGAGAATAACGTTGCCATTTTTCCAGCTTATATCCTTTTCCTCTATCTTGTCCGCCACAAGTATCTGCTCCATCTGCTTTAAATTTTCCAAAGAAGGCGGCAAGCCATTAATCTCAAAGATAAATGCCTCGGCAACAGGAAATTTTTCCTTGAGCGGCGTCATTCTCACGAACGTGCTCGAAAAGGTAGACGCAGAAATGCCTATGTTGTATGCCCTGGCATCAGGATAAGCCTGATTGATGAGGCTGACAAAATTTTCATCAGACTTGACATGCTGAGCCTCTGTCTGCGAGCTGCCAATACACACTAGCCGAGCTTCAGCGATGTCAAAGCCCGCCTGATTGTTGAAACCGTTCTCATCAATGGAAATATTGCCATATCCCTCATCGCCATGGGGATTGTGATTGGAAGTGACATTCTTTAAATCCGTAAATTTTTCATGATTGGCGATTTGAATCGCTGGGCTGTAATAAAAATAACATATTCCATTGGCTACAAACGAGGCTAATAAAAATATGCCAAAATAAAAAAATAAATTTTTAACCTTAGACAATAACATTCCTCCTATACCTCTAGTGACTGGCTAATATGTCAGCGTCTTTTATCATAGCATATTTGCCCCCCCGTACAAGACATTTCAAATCTGCCAGCCTTGCGCCTACTTTCATAGCCTGATAAAAATGCGCTCTGCCAACAGCTTTTGACGAAATAACCGCACACAAAAAACCTCGCTAAAATCAGCATCAATAATCTGACCTTAGCGAGGTTTCACTTCTCTTTTATATTCTATTTACGACTCGTTCCGCACAATGGCTACTCTATCCCGAAATTCCTCCAGCTTGGCAATGTAGGCATCTATATCCGCCACACCAGACACGGCTATATCAATGTCGCTTTCCAGCCTATTTGTTCCCTTTGCTCGTGAACCATATAGAACCACCCTGACAGCATGATGCTTCCTGCATATCCTGATTATTTCCCTATAAATTTCATCAAGTGTCATCTAAATCTTCCTTTGCCATTGACAATGCCCTACATATCCAGCCAGCAGAAGGCGGACATATAGGGCAGTTTTTACTAATAAATGTTATTCTGCAGTGGTTGGAATGGCGTAGATTACTTCGTCATTGCGGGTCTGGATGTACAGCTCCGTGCCCTCAGGCAGGTCGATGTTCTTGCCGTTGACAAATGCACCGCCGATAATGCCGATAGGTCCGAGCACCAGCATACCGGCAAGGCTTGCTCCTGCCGCCATGCCAAGCTGCTCCATGCTCTTCTTGGACTCCTCGCCCAAGACCATATCCAGTTGGCGGCCGTCTACCGAGGTCAGATATTTGAAATCAACCTCGATTTCTGCATTGCGCCCGAAGTTCTTTGCCTGGCTAACCTTGGTCACAACCGCTTCGCCAGCCGCACCGTGGGTAAACAAAAGCATCCCGTCCTCGATGACGTCCTCGGCAGCCTGCAGGCGGATAACATCGCCCTTCTTCAGGTTCTTGGCATTGAGCCTGTCTACCAAGGCTACCTTTGCCAGAGTATTGGCTGGAATCGTTGTCTGCATCAAGGGAATGACCTTTGAGCCAAAGGCAAATTCAGACAGTGCTTCCACTCTCGACTTGAATGTGCCGGTAGAGGTTTTGCCATTGACATTAATCTCCATGTCAGTAACGCGCTGCTGCATACTGTCCATGCTTACCTTGTGGGAAATAGCCCACTCCAAAGCGTTCATCTGGGTAATCAGCGAAGGGCTGGTCGAATTGTCATAGGTCGCATCATAGATGGCATTGATGCGCTCCATCATGCTGCCGCCCGTATGAGTTCCCTCATAATCTTTTTCCAGCTTGGCAATCCTATCTGCCAAAGGCCCTGTCTGCGCTGTGCCATACATCGTGATCTCCACAGCCGCCAGCTTTTCCTCAGCCGTATTGGCGACATCTGCAAATGCCGTCCCTGTCATAGTAAACAGCAGGACAGCACACATCAGCAGGCTCATAAACTTTTTCACCATAAAATCAAACCTCCTCAACATTCCTAGAATATATACGTTTTTCTGAGAGATTGCTTACACTCCTACATTTTATTATTATACTATATTCCCTCGCAAATGCAAAACTGCGCCAATATCTCAGCCCTAATACCTAATTTTGCCGCGCCGTGCAAAATTTGCTGGACAAGCCTGCCAAATTTGTATATACTACTGGTGAACATTATGTTCAACTCAAAAGCACTTATATTTTTTGTTTTTTTCGTGCGCTTGACCGAGGTGATGCAATTCTCGGTCGTTTTTTTTGCCCAAAAATAAGGGACTGCCGCCGAGCCATTTTGTGCCCAGCCGCAGCCCCTTTTTATTTATAATCCTAGTGAACTACCCATTGTCTAAATCCAATAGGCTTCCTGCTTCATCAACCTAGCAACCTACTATCTCCACAGGCGTTAATTCGGACAGCCCCTGCCCTATGTATTATTTAGTTTTGGCTACCTTAACTTACCGTCTAAAGTCATTAGGATTGCGGTAGTCATCCTTTCAAATATTCAGCCACCTGCTTCAGTGCATTGCCAGCAGCCTCGATCGTCCTGTCGATGTCCTCGTCAGTATGGGCGCCGGACATAAACAAGGTCTCAAACTGGCTAGGCGCAAGGTAAATTCCCTGCTCCAGCATTGCTTTGAACCACACCTTGAAAGCGTCCTGATCGGCAGCCGCCGAGGTTTCGTAGTCCACGACCTCTACAGGGCTGAAGAAGAAGCCAAACATCGAGCCAGCCTGCTGTACCTGCATCGTAACGCCTGCTTCCTTTGCCTTTTGTGCCACGCCCAGCACCAGCCTCTTGGTCTTGATGGTCAGCACTCGGCTGTAGTCAGGCTCGCCCGGCTCAGGCGGAGCGGTGATAATCTTCAAGGTCTCCAAGCCGGCGGTCATCGCCAATGGATTACCTGAAAGCGTGCCTGCCTGATATACAGGGCCGGCTGGCGAAACCTGCTCCATGATGTCCCTGCGTCCGCCATAGGCCGCAACCGGCAGTCCGCCGCCGATAATCTTGCCAAGGCAGGTCAAATCAGGCTTGATGGCATAAGCCGCCTGCGCACCGCCCAAAGAAGCACGGAAGCCGCACATAACCTCGTCAAAAATTAACAATGCATCATTATCCGCAGTAACCTTGCGCAGCAAATCCAGATAGCCAGGCTTTGGCAGTACCAATCCCATATTGCCTGCCACAGGCTCGACGATGATTGCCGCAATCTCCTTGCCCTGCTCGGCAAAGACCTTCTTTACTGCCTCAGCATCATTGTAAGGAATGGTAATCGTATCCTGCGCCGTACCCGGCGTAACGCCTGGGCTGTCAGGCACGCCAAAGGTTGCCATGCCGCTGCCAGCCTTGACCAAAAGGCTGTCGCTGTGCCCGTGATAGCAGCCAATAAATTTGACAATCTTGTTGCGGCGGGTGTAGCCTCTAGCCAATCTCAACGCACTCATGGTAGCCTCTGTGCCAGAGTTGACCATGCGGATAACCTCGATGGACGGATATACCTCCATGACCTTCTTTGCCAGCTCGGACTCGATGAGCGTAGGAGCGCCATAACTCGTTCCCCTGGTGGCTGCCTCCTGCAACGCCTTTACGACCTGCGGATGCGCATGACCGACCACCATAGGGCCCCATGAGCCTACATAGTCGATATAGTCATTGCCGTCAATATCATAGATATGGCTGCCCTCGGCTCTAGCAATAAAAGGCGGATTGCAGTCCACGCTTCTGTAGGAACGCACCGGACTGTTTACGCCGCCCGGCATGAGCTTCTTTGCCTCCGCAAAGGCAGCCGCAGATTTTTCAAGATTCAGCATAAAAGTATTTCCTCCGATCAGCCCTTGAGCCACTTGGCAGCGTCAATGGCATGATATGTAATGATGATGTCCGCTCCGGCACGCTTCATGCTGGTCAAGGTCTCCAGCACAATGCGCTTTTCATCAATCCAGCCATTAGCGGCTGCCGCCTTGACCATGGCATACTCGCCGCTGACATTGTACACAGCCACAGGGCGGCTGATACGGTCACGCACCTGGCGAACTACGTCAAGATATGCCAAAGCCGGCTTGACCATGATAATGTCTGCGCCCTCGGCAAGATCCAGCTCGACCTCTTTCATTGCCTCGCGGCTGTTGGCTGGATCCATCTGATATGCCCTACGGTCGCCAAACTGCGGTGCGGAATCTGCCGCATCACGGAATGGCCCGTAGTAGCCGGAAGCGTACTTTACCGCATAGGACATAATTGATGTATTTATGAATCCCTTATCGTCCAATGCCTGACGGATAGCAGCCACGCGTCCATCCATCATGTCCGAAGGCGCAATAATATCTGCACCCGCCTCCGCCTGGCTGACAGCGACCTTCTGCAAGAGCTTCAAGGTAGCATCATTGTCCACGTAGTGACCGCAAAGCTGTCCGCAGTGTCCGTGGTCCGTATACTGGCACAGGCATACATCGCCCACAATCACCAGCTCCGGCACCTTGGCCTTGATTGCCTCGATAGCCCGCTGTACAGGCGAGATCATGTCCCAAGCGCTAGAGCCGATAGCATCCTTGTACTCCGGTAGTCCGAATACCTCTACGCTTGGAATCCCCAGGCAGGAAATCTCTCTTGCCAGCTCTACCGCCTTGTCCACGGACAAATGATAGCACCCCGGCATGCTCGGAATCTCTTCCTTGATGTTCTCGCCCGGCACGACAAATATAGGATAGACAAAATCCTTCACAGAAATATTGGTTTCGCGCACCATCGCCCTGATATTTTCGTTGATTCTCAGACGGCGTGGACGCAGCTTCTGTTCAAATGAATTTTCCATGATTAAAAAGCCTCCTGTATAGCTTTAAGCAAACCTGCAATATTATATTCTTCTGCCTGAACCGTTACAGTTAAGCCATAGTCACGGCAGGTCTTGGCAGTAACAGGCCCAATAACGGCAACCTTGACATCCTTCAGCAGCTCCACAGCATTATCACCGAGCAGCTTGATAAGATTCTTTACGGTAGACGAGCTGGTAAATGTCACCATGTCGATAGCGTGCTCGGCAAATGCCTTGGCCAGTGCCTCGCTATCGGTATCGGCAGTGATTGTTTCATAGGCAGGCACTACCTCTACTTCCATGCCCTGATTGGTCAGTTCCTCTGGAAGGACATTGCGTGCCTCAGCAGCCCTTGGCAGCAGAATCTTGTCGCCAGCCTTTGCCTTGCCGTAGAGCGCGGCAATGATTCCTTCGGCAGTGAAGTTCTCAGGCACTACGTCAGCCTTGATGCCATGTCCTGCCAAAGCCTCAGCCGTGCCGCTGCCGATAACGCACACGGACAAGCCTGCCAAGGCGCGGCTGTCCAGCCCAGCCCTGCCAAGTCCCTGAAAGAAAAACTCCACGCCATTAACCGAGGTAAAGATCACCCAATCAAAGTCTGACAGCCTGGCAACAGCTTCGTCTAAAGCCTTGCCGTTATCCGCTGGCGGCACAATTTTTATCGTCGGAGCTTCTAGGCAATCCGCCCCCAGCTCCTCCAATCCCTGTGTCAGCTTCGATGCCTGATTTCTCGCACGTGTCACCAAGATGCGCTTGCCAAAAAGCGGCTTCATGGCTGGATTGTCAAACCACGACAGCTCTTTTCGCAAATTCACCACATTGCCGACAATGAAAATACACGGTGGCTTGATATTTTCTCTCTTGACCATATCTGCGGCATCAGCTACCGTGGTCGTCCATACCTGCTGATTTTTCTTGGTGCCCCAGCGAATAATAGCGGCAGGCGTATCGCCGCTGCGCCCGTTTTCTATAAGCCTCTCTGTAATCCTTGGCAGATTTGCCACGCCCATCAGAAATACCACCGTGTCCGTAGCGGTAGCCAACTGCTGCCAATGAATATCCGAGTCCGGCTTGGTCGGGTCTTCGTGCCCTGTTACCACGGCAAAGGAAGCGGCTACGCCCCTGTGCGTCACAGGGATGCCGGCATAGGCTGGCACGGAGATCGCCGAGGTCACGCCCGGCACAATCTCAAAGGCAATGCCATTTGCCTGCAGCAGCAGTGCTTCCTCGCCGCCGCGTCCAAAGACAAAGGGATCGCCGCCCTTGAGGCGTACTACCGTCTTGCCAGCTTTCGCCAAATCAACCAAAAGCTGGTTTATTTTTTCCTGCGGCATAGTATGCTGACTGGATGCCTTGCCTACATAAACAAATTCAGCGTCCTGCGGCGCATACTGCAATATCCTGTCATCTGCCAGACGGTCATAAACCACCACATCCGCCCTTTTCAGGCAGGCACACGCCTTCATGGTCAGCAGCTGATAATCTCCCGGCCCTGCCCCTATAAGATATACCTTACCATTCATTATCCAAAATCCTCCTGCAACGCTACTATCCCCCTGCTTTTTCCTGCAAGGGGGCTTTAATGAGGGTGAAGATATTCGCTCCACCCTGTAAATGGCTCAACTCCTCCAATTATACCTCTATGCCTATGGAGCGGAGAATTTCTCTGCCTCCCATATCCAGCAACCTATTGGCAAGCTGTACGCCCATGGCCCTGGCTTCCTCGTTATTACCTGCCGTGCCAGCCAAATCATCCCTCAAAAGGGTGCTGCCATCGAGAGAGGCTATCACGGCCTCTATGCGGATGCCCTCTGCCCCTCTTGCTACGGCATGTACGCCCACCGGCACCTGGCAGCCGCCTTCTACGGTTGCCAAAAAGCCGCGCTCAGCCTCGGTACACAGCCTAGTAGCTTGGTCATCGAGAAAAGCCAAAAGCTCCCTGACCTCGCTATCGCTTTCACGACACTCAATAGCCAATGCGCCCTGTCCCACTGCCGGCAGACATATGCTCTGCGGCAAAACATGACGGATTCTCCCCTCAAAGCCGAGCCTCTTCAGACCGGCACAGGCTAGGATAACGCCGTCAAAATTCTCTTCTTCCATCTTGCGCAGACGGGTATTTACATTGCCGCGCAAATCCTCGATATGCAAATCCGGTCTGACGTGCAGAAGCTGTGCCTTGCGGCGCAGGCTGGAAGTGCCGACCTTTGCTCCCTGCGGCAGCTCCTCAAAGCTCTCATACACAGGGCTTACAAAGGCATCGCCGGGGTCGGCCCGCTGGGCTATAGCCGTAATCACCAACCCCTCCGGCACAACCACCGGCATATCCTTCAGGCTGTGGACGGCAATATCAATCTCACCCTCCAGCATGGCTGTTTCCAGCTCCTTGGTAAAGAGTCCCTTGCCGCCTATTTTCGCCAAGGGAGCATTCAATATCTTGTCGCCCTTGGTGGTCATCAGCCTTTTCTCTACCACCAGTTCTGGATATTTTGCTTTCAGTTCACCGATAACAAAATCCGCCTGCCACAGGGCAAGCTGGCTGCTTCTTGTACCCACTACCAGTTTTTGCTTATGCATCCGCATCTACCTCGTTTCCCATATCCTCAAGCTGGAAGAGATTCGCCATCGCACCCTTAAGCTCCTGTTCCTTTTGCGTGCCAATCGCATCATGCAGGCTGCTCATCGGCTCTCGTAGCAGCTTCCGCACCAGCATCCTCGTCATCTGCTCCACGATGCGCACATCCTCCTCGGGCAGGTCATGCAGCTTGCGCATGGCTCTCTTTAGCTCCGTCCTTCTGATTTGCTCCGCCTTGGCGCTCAGCCTGCTCATCACCGGCTGCAAGCCTAGATACTGATAGCGCTCTAATAGATTTGCTACCTCTTCCTGCACGATTCTCTCAGCCGCCAGAGCCTCCTGCTGGCGCTGCTGGAGATTTTCATCCACTACGGATTCCAAATCATCGATATTGAAAAGGTCGATGCCTGCCAGATGCCCGACCTCTGGGTCAACATCCCTCGGCACGGCTATATCTATAAGGATAAGCGGCTTATCCCCTGCCTGCGTCTTTTTCTGCCTGCGCCCAGCCATCGCCTTGGACATCTCCCTCGGGCGTATCACATAGTGCGGCGCACCGGTAGAGGTAATGATAATATCCATATTGCCCATCATCTCGTAGACCTCCGTCCAGTCCACTGCCTGCCCCTGAAACTTCTCTGCCAGTGACAGAGCCTTTTCAATATGATGATTGGCTACATAAAGCTGCGGCGCACCCTGACTCAAGAGATGCGTCGCCGTCAGCTCTGCCATCTTGCCTGCACCAAACAAAAGTACCCGGCAGCCATCCAGGGTGCCTAGAATATTCTTGGCAAGCTCTACCGCTGCATAACTGACCGATACCGCGCTATAAGCAATCCTCGTTTCCGTCCGCACCCTCTTGCCCGTAGCAATCGCCCTGTGGAACAAAAGATTCAGAACGGTGTCCGTAGCGCCATTTTCCAAAGCTGCCGCATAGGCATGCTTGACCTGGCTCAAAATCTGCCCTTCCCCGATAACCAGCGAATCAAGGCTCGATGCCACCTTTAAAAGATGCTCGATGCACTCCCTGCCCCAAAATTCATACATATACTGCTGGCGAAACTCACGATTCATAGGAACATCCGTTAGCTCCTGCCACAATGCCACCACGGGCGCAATATCTCCGTCCAGCTCTACCAGGGCATACACCTCGCTGCGATTGCAGGTCGATAGCACCACCGCTTCCCTCAGTCCGGCAATCTGGTCCGTACTCGCCAGGACCATTTGCAGGCGTTCCTGAGAAATGCTAAATTTTTCACGAATCTCCACGGGAGCTGTCCGATGATTCAGCCCCAGCACAATCAATCTTTCTTCTGATTTCATCCTTTGCTCGTTCCAATCTATGCTCAAGAATATAGTTAAAAATATCTGCCGTCATAGCCTGCCGCCACAGCCGCTGGCGCCTTGCGGTGTCCGGCTCTCTTGCCCACAGCTCGCACCTCAGCTTGCCCAGCCAGTCCAAAAACACGCCGAAATCCTCATGATAGCGCTGCTCCAAATCCTGCCGCAACAGTCTGGCAAAGGCAGGACTGTCTCCGCCTGTCGAAGCCGTCAGCTCCATATGTCCCCGGCGGATTCTGGCAGGCACTTGGAAATCACATTCCTCTGGCGCAGTGGCATTGTTGACCAGTGCCCCGTGCAGGCGTGCTAATTCGGCTATCTCATGATTGGCTTCCCTGCTATCGGTAGTGGCAAATGCCAGACGGAATGTACCCATGCCCCAATCAAATTCCCGATGCGATGCCTTGAGCCACCGAAGCCGCGCCTCAGGCAAAGCCTCCACCAGCTCCGAAAGCTCTGCTGCCAGCTTCGGCGTTACGATTATGACGCTCGCTTCTTCCTCTAAAAGCCTCTTGAGTTTGCGCATGGCTACGGCACCGCCGCCAAAAATCACCGCCTTACAGCCTTTCATACATATATTTATAGGATACATCGCTTACCGAGCCTCCAAACAACTTCCGTGATAGCCTGATCGCCTTGCAGCCCGTCCTCGACTGGCTAAAAAAGCGAATCTCATTCAGCTTCCAATTATATTACAAATTATATTACAAATTGCACGAAAAAAAAAGTCGCTATAGAAAAAACACCATCTATAGCGACCTTCCTGCAAGGCTAAATTATTCTTGGGCGCACGCCAGCCCCAAAGCTGGTTTGAGGCGATGCCAGCACCGTATTTTCCTAGTCCAGCTCCATGATATTGTGCTTCAAGACGTAGATAAGCGCCTGCGTGCGGTCATTTACGCCCAGCTTGCGGAAAATATTGGTCAAATGATTCTTGACCGTCTTTTCGCTGACAAAAAGAGCCTGCGCAATATCCTGATTGCTAAAGCCCTTGGCAATGCAGGCAATCACGTCCATCTCCCTGTTGGTCAGACGCTCGCCACGAGCCTCGCGCCACAGGTTCATAGCCTTTTCCCTGACATTGTCATCCGGATTCAGCTCGCCAAAAATCCTCTTCTGCAGCTCAGGCGTAATATAGAAGCCGCCATCTGCCACCCTGTGCACTGCCTCCAAGAGTACCGAAGGCTCTACACCCTTCAAGAGATAGCCCTTGGCACCGTTTTTCAACAGTTCCACGACGTAGTTGTCATTGTCGTGGATGGTCAGGGCGATGATCTTGACCTTGCTGCGCGCCGCCATAAGCTGCCTGCACACCTCCAAGCCGCCAAGTCCCGGCATATTCAAATCCAAAAGCAGTATATCCGGCTGCAAAACCAAGGTTCTCGCCAAGGTCTCCTGACCATCCTCAGTTTCTCCTACAACCTCTATATCAGCCTCAAAATCCAATACGCCCTTGATGCCCTGTCTGAGAAGGGCGTGGTCATCTGCAATTAAAACCTTGATAGGCATACTCTTCCCCCTACATTTCTGAAAATTTTATACAGAAATTGCAATAACCGCAATAAATATTGCGGTCAAACACTACCATACAAATACTGAACCTCCCACGACCAAAATCGCGGGATTCCCAGCCAAGAATCCTAACGGATTCAGCTACGCCGGGCTATCCCCGTAGTTCCTACGGTTATTGCATATGAATGACTCCCGCCATTCGGAGTCATTCATATCAAACATTCCTTTTTCATGGTTGATTATACTACAAAATAGGTTGCCGAGCAATTATCCATATCAAGTTTTTAACAAATCCAACAAAAATTATTTGCCTAAAATATAGCAACTTTTAGAGGAAGAAAGAAAATCTTTTCATATATTAGGCATTAATTTCTTATTATCGTCTACAATTTGTGCTTTCAGCATAATAATTACCTCAGAGGTGTTTTTGCTCTTGCGGACGTTTCTAAAGAGCTGTCCTAGTACGGGCAAATCTCCCAAGAAAGGAACCTTGGACATCGAGCGCACCTCCTCGGAGGAAATCAAGCCGCCGATAACCAGTGTCTCTCCGTCCTGCAGGCGCACCGTTGTATCTACCGAGCGGCGGTGAAAGCTGTAGGCATTCATTTCCTCCACGTACTGAGGCGAAGATACCTCGGTGTGAATCCTGCTGGTAATCTCGCCAGCCTCATTGACCGTGGGACGACAGCGCAGAATGATGCCAGCCGGTCTGTAATCTATGGATGTAGTCACCGTAGAGTTGGTAGTAGACACCGTAGGCACGGGCACTTCGCCCCCGATATTGATGACCGCCTCCTGCCCTTGCAGCGTAACTACGTTTGGTCTTGAGAGCACTTCCGCCCTGCCATTGGCAATCATCGCCTCGATTGTCGCACCATACTGCCATTCATACGGCTTGCCATCAGGACCTTTGCCAAAGCTGACGATGCCGCCAGCCGTGCCGATAGTGCCTAGGTCGGGACGATTTGCGCCATCGCTGTCATAATTGTACTGCGGCAGACTGCTCCATTGCCACTGAATCCCCAGCTTGCCGGCATCCTCCGTGGACATGGACACCACCTTGGTTTCAATAGAAATCTGCCGTGCCGGCACATCCAGCTTTTTTATCAGCCTCTCTACGGCAGCAGCTTCCTCCGTTGTGCCGTAAACCAAAAGCGAGCCTGTGCTGACATCTGTAAGCACCCTGTTTTCTGCCTTTGCCTTCTTGGCATTTTCCAATGCGCCCTCATTTTGTTTTTTCTGACTGCCGCCTGTAGTCTTGGCTTCCTGCGGCTTGATATTTTCCTGCGAGGCAAAATACAGTATCGCCGCCTGCTTCATATCCTCCAAGGGCGCATATTGCACAGGAATGACGTGCACCGTGGCAAATCCCTTGGCAAGATTGGCTGGCGCTGTGACAATCCAGGTTGAGCCGTCCTTGGTTATCGCCAAGCCTCTCGCCTTGGCGACCTTTTCTACAATCTCTGCCGGTTCTTCATTTTCCAGCTTCAAGGAAACCTGTCCCCTGACGGATTCATCCAAAATAAGGTTCAGTCCTGCCATGCGCGCTACCGAACGCAGCAGCTCTCCCACATCGCCATTTTGCACATTCAGCGACATGGCAGAAGCCGCAAGCGGCTGGCAAAACAGCAGCATCACGCATACTAAGACACTCCACGCCCTTTTTCCTAGCATCTATCTAGTCCCCTTTCTCCCTGCTGACTAAGCAATGCCTGTCAAAATTCCTGAGCATCCAAGGCATCGCCGTACCTAGCCAGCATCCCTCTAAAAACCTATAGCGCCATTGATTCGCCAATGGCTATGTGCCTGCCGCTCAGCAAAACAGCATCTTCCCCGATGCTCTCTACTGTGTAGCCCTGCCAGCTTTCACCTGCCAGCAAGAATTTACTCTGTCCCTTCAAAGTGAGCAATGCCCCCGGACTGCCGTCCAGCTCAATAATCCCCTGCAAGTATATCTGCTGGTCCTCTGTATTTACCTGCCGGCCTGCCGGTATCGGCGCAAGTCCCGGCTGTGCCTTGGCGGCAGCAGGAGCAGCTCCTGCCTGTACATTGACTGATGCCGTTGCCTGCCTTATATCAGACGACAGCCGCTTATTTGCCAGCTTATCTGGCTGGGATTTTCCAGCCGCCTCTCTATATGCATGGTCCGGGGCGAAGGGATTGCGCAAAGCTCCTTGAGAAGAAGCCGCTTCCAGCCCCTTGATTGTCAGCCTGCCTTTCTCCTGACCTCTCAGGCTCTCCGCCTCATCTGATACAATCCGCGCTCCGCCCGCCATAGCTTCCTGATTGGCATCGTCCATGCCATAGATAATGAGCACGCCAGCCAGTGCCGCTACTCCTGCCAAGGCGCACCGCAGCCATGCCTTGGCTCGCAGGCTTTCTAGAAAGAGCTTCAGCCATTTTTGCGGCTGCCACCCGACAACCTGCCATTTATCGCTTGCTCTTTTGAGCCATGACGATATTTTTTCCCTCGCCTTTTGCAAAACAATCCCTCCTGCACATCAACAGTTTTCTCTGCGGCGCTTTCCCAAAGCTCCGCAAAATTCTCCCTGTGCTCATTATAAAGGTTTTATTGTAGTCTTTCAAGCATATTTTTCTGAATTTTTGGACTATTTAATATAATTTTCTATTTAAAATTTAATATAAAAAAGAACCGAAGACTCGGACAGCCTGCCCGAATCCTCGGTTTTTTGAGATTTTATTCAGCTACCTTTGCCTGTGCAGCCAGCTATCAGCCTTTCTTAGCCTTTACTTCCTGCAAGCTTGGTCCCATGATGCGCTTGTAGGCCTCTACGCCCGGCTGATTGAACGCATCTACATCTGCCAGCTCGCCCTCGTAAGCGATGGACAGTGCCAGCATGTAGAGGAGCTGCCCGAGATAGTAAGCGTCCAGCTTTGGCAGGGAGAACAATGCGCTGAAGCGATGGTTGGAAGCCAATGCCCTGGCGTTGGACTCTCTTGCTACCTCCAGTGCCTCGCTCATGGTTACGCCGGAGATGTCTGCCAACTTCTGAGCCTCTGGGAATACGTTCGGAATAACATAATCCTCGCTCCAGTTCTCAACACGGATGAACTGAACAACCTTGTTCAGCTTGCCTTCCTGATGCTGCTGGGTCTGTGCGTGCATATCGGTAGTGCCGACAGCCACGATAGGAGTCCTGCCGTAGAGCTTCTCATTGCCCTCGCGGTCAACGGACTTGCCGAGAGACTCTGCCAAAAGCTGAATGTACCACTCAGATACGGACTTGAGGTAATCGCCATAAGGCATCATTACTTCCATCTCACGGCCGTATTTCTCAGCCGCAATATACTTCAGAACAGCATTCAAAAGCGCCGGGTTCTCCCAAACATCGCCGCCCAGGCACGCCTGATCCATATCCTTGGCGCCATTCAGGAAGGACTTGATGTCAAAGCCGCAAACAGCAGCCAGTACCAGTCCTACATCACAGAAGATAGAGAAGCGTCCGCCTACTCCGTCTGGCACGCTGTACTGCGGCCAGTTGTGCTCCATAGCCAGCTTCTTCAGGAGAGTCGGCTTCTCCTTGTTCGGGTCGGTGACAGCCACAACCTCGACCTCGATGTCAGGGTTCTTCTTCAGGGCATCATAGAGCACCATGAAATTGGACATGGTGTCCAAAGTACCGCCGGACTTGGAGATTACCATCAGGCTTACGACAAACTTGCGGTTCTTGTGGCTCTGGCATACCTTGGCACTGCGGGCGAGCTGGCGGATAATGTCGCCAGTCCTGCGTGGGTCGATGTTCTGACCGCTGAAATAAATCTGAGGCAGGCCATCGCGCTCCTCAGTGGTCATGGAGTTCCAGAACTCGCCGCACTGTACATCAAAAATAACCTTGTCGCCCAGATAAGAGCCGCCGATGCCCAGAGACACGACAGCATCTACGCGGTTGCGCACGGAGTCAGTCAGCTCCTGCAGATGAGCCATGGACTCAGGGCTGTTGAGATGTCCTTCCTCTACATAAGGAAGCTGGGAGAACAGAACCTTCTCAGGCGTACCATCCTTGGAAAGATGACCGCGGATGATGCCGCTCTTGCGCATCTCCTTGATAGCCTCGACAGCATCGGCAATCTTGTCAGACAGCTCTGCCACATCAGCCTTAGTTACCTTGCCCTCGCCTACCAGGTTGTCGTAGTCGAAAGAAAAACCGGACTTAAGTTTCAAACTCATAAAAACATACCTCCTCGGAATTATACAGGCTTACATGTCTATTATACTAGCAAAAATCCAATTTGGGTAGCCTTTTTCCTGTTTATGCAAAGAAAGTATGATATTTCATCATGTTTCACAACAATCTGCCAAACATACAGCCTAGCTTGCCAAGCCCTGCTTCTTCATTTTGTGCACTGTATAGTAGAAAGCAATGGTGAGAGGCACGCACGAGCCTATCCACGCTGCCGGACTAGCAAGGGTCGCACCCCAGAAGCCAAGCGAGCTGACCAGCCCCAGTGCCACGATGGCGCGCATTACCAGCTCCATAACGCCGGCAAAGGTAGGCACGAAGCTCTTGCCAAGCCCCTGCAGGGTGTTGCGGTAAATGAACAAAAGCGCCAAAATCCAGTAGCAGCAGCCCGTGGTGGTCAGATACACCTGCCCCAGCTCGATAACCTCCGGCGCGGCATCGCCGATAAACAAATGCATCAGCCACGAACCGCAGATGATATTAAAAAATCCCACCAGTATGCTGAAGCTGCCTGACATGAGAATACACTGATTTACGCCCTTGCGGATGCGGTTGAACTTGCCTGCACCGAAGTTTTGCGCCGTATATGCCGCCATAGCAATGCCAAAGGACATCATCGGCATCAGGGCGATGGTTTCGACCTTCTGTGCCGCCGAAAAGGCTGCCACCGAGATAGGTCCAAGGCCGTTGAGCGCCACCTGCAGGATAACTGCGCCGATAGCGATAATCGAGGTCTGAAATGCCATCGGCATCCCCACCCGTATATGCTGCCAAAGAATACTCCAATTTACGTGCCAGTCCTGACGCTGAATCCTAAGTGCCGGCACCTTGTGCCAGATATAGGTCCACGTGATAACGCCGCCTAAAAACTGCGAGACAATCATCGCCCACGCCGCTCCCGGAATCCCCCACTCAAAAACCAACAAGAACAGCGGCTCGAGCACGATGTTGATACAGAGCGAGGTCGCCAAAAAAATCGTCGGATGCCTGCTGTCGCCCAGCGCCCTCAGAAGATTTGCCCCCACGATAAAGGTGCTAAACAGAGGCGAGCCGCCCACGACGATGGAAATAAAGGCCTCTGCGCCGTCGATAATATCCATAGGCGTGTCCATCCAGCCAAGAATCTCTCTGGCAAAATAGCCGCCGATAAACGCCGTCAAAAGGCTCGTCCCCATGGCGATGAGCACGCAGGCGGCGGCACTGCGGCGCACCCCATCCATGTCCTTGGCACCAAATCTCTGCCCCGTAATAATCGTAAGTCCCGCCGTGAGTCCCATGATACAGCCTACCAAAAGAAACATGATAGGACCGGTACAGCCTACGGCGGCGAGAGCCTCTACACCCAAAAAGCGCCCTACCAGCAGCGTATCGACAAAGCCATAGAGCTGCTGAAAAATGTTGCCTGCAATCAATGGCAGGGTAAAAAACAATATGAGCCTGGCAGGATTGCCGCTAGTCATATCCTTGGTGTTTGCCATTTATTATCCTTCCCCTCTATGATATTTTTTATTTATACCTATTCCAAGTACCTCGTCACCGCCAGCCTCAGCTTCTCGCGCAGCACGATAACGCTGTCATCAAGTGCGCCAGACTGCGGCATCAGCTTGTTGTAATGAAAAACCTGCCTGCGGCTGCTATGGTAATCCGCTGGAAATGCCGTTACCTGAAAGCCTTCCTTGCGGAAATTCTCAACCGAGCGCTCCATGTGAAAGGCTGATGTCACCAAGACAGGATGCTCGAAGCCCTGCTCGCGCATAATCTCGGCGCTGTATATGGCATTCTGCCTCGTGTTCAGGCTGTTTGGCTCTGCCAGCACCATGCTCTCCGGCACGCCCAGCCTCACAAGCTCGCGCTTGGCAATAACCGCCTCCGGACCGCTATCCTTATAGACCTGTCCGCCTGATACCAGCACCGGAACATTGAGCCTTTTGTACAGCTCTGCCGCAGCTATAAGCCTTGCGGACGGAATCGCCGTCAGGTTGCCCGTTTCGCCAAAGCTCGGCGTATCTACGGTCGCACCGCCGCCCAGCATGACAATCACATCGCCCTTAGGCTCTGCCGGCTGGTCATAGACGCTTTCTAGCTGTCCCATCAGCGTGTCAGACACATATGATGTTGACAAGAGATAAAACACCGTCGTCACGCCAAAAATCGCTGCTGCCGCCCTCTTGTGCGCCGCACTTTTCCCCAGCCTCCATACATACGCAGCCAAGAGCCACAAGCACAAAAAGAAGATGCCGGGAGGCAGCAAAAAGCTGGCTCCGAATTTTAATAGATAAATCATCGTTTCACCGCCTGAAATTTATTTCCTTTCTTGCAGGACTTTTTTATCTTGCGTCGAAATATAAACTATTATACCATAGATTGACGCAGTGTGGACTAGCTAGATTATATCTGCACAGTTCTTGCTGCGCCATGCAGCTTTAACATGACAAAGCACCATGGATAAGGAACAAAGGAGAGATTATTATGGCATTTATTCCTGTAAATCAAGTGAAAGCACAGAAGAAAGCCAACGGCAAGGGCGAGATTACTATCAATCATCTTTTAGGCGCAGGCGAGCTGGGCGGCAACGATATGTTTGCCAAGGTAGTTATTCCGCCGGGCTGCTCCATCGGCTATCATGAGCACCATGGCAACACCGAGACCTACCACATCCTGCAGGGCGAGGCACTCTACAGCGACAACGGCAGCGAGGCCAGGGTCGGCGCAGGCACTACCACTTTCTGCCCTGATGGCGAGGGACACAGCATCGAAAACTGCGGCAGCGAGGACCTTGTATTTATTGCCCTGATTACCAAGACCATCTAAGACAGCGAATTGCGAGGGAATATTTATGACTGCATGTGCCGAACCAGCTTTACAGCTAGACAAATTGACAAAGGAAATCTTGGACAGTGCTGGTGTGTGCATCTTTTGGAAGGACGTTCATTCCAGATTAGTGAATTTCAATCAGGCTTATCAAGAATTTATGAGCCGTCCTAGAGAGGAGCTGATAGGCCGCACGATAGAGGAGCTGGGCGCTGTCAACGAGGCGCATCCGCCGCTCATCGATGATGCCGAGATATTGGCTGGCAAGACCATCCGCCAAGTGACAGGCAGGCTTTTGGATGTCAACAATAACCTAAGGGACGTAGTAGTCAGCAAATCCCCTTTAGTCGTAGACAACAAGATAGTGGGTATCATAGGCACGATTGAGGACGTCACCGAGAGCAGCGAGAAGGCAAACACCCTGATTCAGCTCAAGGAAGCCGTCCAAAACGTGCCTAGCGGTATCCTGGTCTACCAATGGAACGAGCCTGGAGGACGCAGGCTCGTGATGGCAAACTCCGTAGCCAAGCAGTTGTTCAATATACCAGAGGACAGTCGAGAGGATTTGGATGCCCTCATGGTCAGAGCGCTGCACCCAGATGATGCCTGGTGCCCTGAATATTTGGCAGGCGAGCTACAAAAAGGGCAGTACGAGGCTTGCTGCAACTGCCGCTTCTATCCTATCGGCTCTAAGGACTATATCTGGCTCATGATCAAGGTGCGCATCGTGCCAAAGCCGTCGGGCAATACGCTGGTGTACATTTCTCTGACGGACATTACCTCCGCCCAGAAAACTGCCCAGGCACTGGCTGAATCCCAGCACGCCTATACAGAAATCGCTACGGGTGCAAACCTGATTGTATGGCAGTATGATATGGCAGATAATTCCATCGAGTTTTTCAATAACAAGCTCATCAAAAAAGGCTCTCTGCCATGCAGGCTTCCCCGTATGGTTCAAAACGGTCCTGCCTTTCTCGAAGCCTTCGTGCACCCTGACTCCCTGGACGACTTTCGCCAGCTACACGCAAATCTGCGCCTAGGCAAGGCAGGAAGCTGTGATGTGCGCTTTTTGACACAGCCCGGGCAGCCGCCGTACTGGTCGAGGCTCACCTACACCCTGCCGACAGGCGAGCAGCACTCTTCCTTTGCCTATGGCATTGCCATGGACATCACGAGCGAGAAGCTGCGCGCCGAGCAATACGACGTCGAAATACGCATGCTTCATACCGCAGTCAAGGCGAATATGCTTTCCAAATCTCACTTTGATTTGACGGACAATAGGATGCTCGACTACATCCGTCATTCGCCCAATGCCCTAAATATCAAAATAGGCGCGTCATACGAGGAATTTTATGAGCTGCTTTTGGATATGATTATCTCCTATGAGGATCGCAAGCTGATTTCCCAAAAGCTCGACAGAGACAATCTCCTGCGCATGTGCTCGCTCGAAAACAGGGATTTTTCCGTAGAGTACAAGCGTCACTGCGATGACCTTTCGCCTATCATGGTCGAGTGCACGGTCAGCCTGTTTGCCAGCAAGGCTGGGCACGTTGAATGTTTTATCTGCTTCTACGATATAACCAACAAATTCATCAACTATATCATTGCTGACAAGCTGAGCGAGCTAGGCTATGACTGCATGGCTCTCATCAACAACCTTACCGGCACGATGACCTACTACAGCAAAAAGACCGGCGTCGTCGAAAACACCCCCGAAAAGCCTCTTTTCTACGATGATGCCCTGCTGGACATGCTGCATGAATACATCAAGGACTCCCATGTGGCTGAGGATTTGTTCCGGCAGGCGTGCCTTGATGCCATCGTGGATTTTTTGGATTGCCACAGAGCGAAGGATATGTATGACTTCTCCTTCGACATCCGCAACCCGGCTACCGGGCAGGAAGGCAGAAAGAGATTGCAGGCGTGCTATCTCGACAGCAGCCATACCTCTGTCTTTATCATCCAAAGCGATATTACCAAGCAGTATCAGGAGGAAAGGCGGCAGCTAAAGCGCCTCGAGGACGCTCTCTCCATAGCAGACAAGGCGAGTGCGTCCAAATCCCTTTTCCTAGCAGGCATCAGCCATGACATGCGCACGCCTCTCAACGGCATCCTGTCCTTTACGGACTTTGCCCTCAAGACAGAGAGCAACACCCAGCGGAAATACTATCTCACCAAAATCCGCCAGTCGGGCGAGCTTCTGCTCTCCCTCATCAACGACACGCTGAATCTCACCCGCATCGAGAGCGGCAAGATTACCCTGAATCCAGAGTGGGTGGACAGCAAGGCGTTGGTCGACGGCGTGATTGCCGGCATTTCCATGTCAGCCAATGATCGCCAGCTCGCCCTGAATATCCACAGGGGAACCAGCCTGCCGCGCTACATTATCGCCGACAAGATCAAGCTGCAGGAAATCCTCTTAAATATCATCAGCAATTCTATCAAATTTACCAAGCCGGGCGGTTCTGTAGACATAGATTTGGATGTCATTCCGCCACAGAAGCAGTCCCCAGAAGAGCTGGCGGCTGTGCGCTCCGTCCATCACAAATGGCTGCGGATTGTCATCAGCGACACCGGCATCGGCATCAGCCAGCAATTTATTCCGCACCTCTTCGAGGCGTTCTGCCAGGAAGAATCCAGCGAGGTTGCCAATCCCAACGGCACGGGGCTGGGCTTGTCCATCGTCAAGAAGTACATGGATATGATGGGCGGCACGATTCAGGTCAGAAGCAAGCTCCACTACGGGACGACCTTCGAGCTGCACCTCATGGTGGAGGAAACACAGGCCATGCCTGCCCAAAAGGTACAGCCTGTGGAAAAGTGCCATTTCAGCCATCTTCACATCCTGCTGGTCGAGGACAATGTGCTCAATCAAGAGATTGCCAATATGCTGCTCCTCTCCAAGGGCGCGTCCGTGCAGACCGCTTCCAATGGCAAGGAAGCAGTCGATATGTTTGAGATTTCTACGCCCGGCAGCTACCAACTCATCCTGATGGATTTACGGATGCCCGTGATAAACGGCTACGAAGCGACAAAGCTGATTCGCCACAGCCAGCACCCAGACGGGAAAAAAATTCCGATTATCGCCATGACCGCCGATGCCTATGACGAGGACATCAAGCACTGTCTGGCGGTCGGCATGAACGGCCATGTCAGCAAGCCAATCCGCCCCGACAAGCTCTATGCGGAAATCTCCAAATGGTGCAGCGGCATCTAAACGCAAAATCTCCCTGAGCATCACCTACGCTGTGACACTCAGGGAGATTTTTATATCAATATGTCATTACAACGCTCAATCCATCACCTATAGAGGCTGAGGGACATCGAACACTTCGGTATATATATCCAAAGCTGCCGAGGGCGTATCAGGTCACTGCGGCATGAGCATGGTCGAAGCTTGCCAGCGACATAATCCCCTTTGGCTGAGGCAGGCTGTCATAGACTGACTTTATCTTGGTGAAAAGCTCCTCCTTGCGCTGCGGACTGGTTTCCGGGCGCCGCCATTCCTCATACATCTCATGCGTTGCCTTGCCGGCTGCCAGCGTCTCAGGCGAATGAAGCTGCATCTCGAAGCTGATGCCGTGCGAGCTGGTCACATCCAGATGTATCGCCTTGTAGCGACCATCCGGATTGAGGTACTTGTTGTCCAGCTTGTCAACGGTATAGCCGCGCTGCTCCAGCTTCTTGACCGTCTGACGCGCCACATTGGCGAGCTGGCTGTTTCTTGCTACCTGCGTGTAGCGAATCAAATCACCTGTTTCCTGCACATACTCCGTGGCAGTCTTTGGCTGCTGTCCAGCCTTGATGGCTTTGTCCGTCTTGCGTTCTATCTTGCTGCACACGCTGCTGGCTGTTTTGACAGAATATTCCAATCCTTCCATCGAAGTGCCCAGCTCATGCGAAATCTCCAGCATATCCATGGTAATGGCAGGCTCGCTGGCTCTTGCCCTGTCATAGCTTGCCTGAGCTTGCAGCTCATAGCCTACAAGCTGATGATCCGCCTCGGACTTGCTGCCAGAGATGACAATCTGACCATTGCGGCTTTTGTAGGGAATACCGCTGATACGGGTCACATCTGCACTGGCATTAATAGCGCCGCTTCCGAGAGCCATCAGGCTGGCTGCCTGCGCCGCCATGCCGCTGCCTGCCGAGCAGCTCAAGGTTGACCAGGTAACGGCGGCTGCAATCAGAAGCATCCGTCCCTTGCTCAATTTATTCAGGCGGGTAACCTTGGCTATTTTATGTAAATTCATAAGAAAATCCCCCTTTACACTCTTTAGTGTAGCAGAGGGATATGAAAAGTTCCTGTAAAGTAATTATTGGTTTAATGCGTTTAATATTTTTGATATGCCGCCAAGAGCTTTCTTCACTGACCGCCATAAAGCCTGATTTCCTTCCTGCCAAGGGACGCTGGCACATCGATGAGGCGCTGGTTGCTGCTGCCCCTGAAGCAGAGGCTGATGTCGCGCTGCGCTTCGATATACGGTCCATCTACCAGCACATCAATCTGCTGCAAGAGATGGCGCACCGCCTGCTGGCGGCTCTGCAAAAGCACCTCAAAGGTATATCCTGTGTAGCACCAGACAGTCAGTCCGCTGCCGTGCAGCTCCCTCGCCAGCTCGGAGAGCACAGCCGCCTGACAGAAAGGCTCGCCGCCGCTAAAGGTCACGCCCTCCAAGAGGGGATTGTCCAGTATCTCGCGCACCAGCCTTGCTGGCTCTGCCAGCCGTCCGCCCGCAAAATCATGTGTCTGCGGATTTTGACAGCCAAAGCAGCCGTGCGGACAGCCCTGGGTAAAAATCGTGTAGCGGTAGCCCTCGCCATCCACGATGGACTCGCCTACCGTGCCCGCAATCCTCAGCCTGTGAGCCGGTACTGCCAGTTGGGGAATATCCGCTGCCTGCCTAGCTGATAAGTCCATGCTTTACCCTGTCGTGCTCCTCGGCTCTCTTGGCATTGTTCCAGCGGTCGATAGTGCCGACCAGATAGCCGGTAATGCGGCGGATGCGCTCAAACTTGGCTGGCTGCAACTCATAATCCAAATTGATTTCCCCAGACTCTGCCGGAGAGATGCGCAACCTTGCCAGATTGCCGTTATTTTCCTTCTGCAGCATCTGGATGTAGCCGACAATCTCTTTCTTGGACATATCCTCAAATCCTGTAACAGTTACATTAATACCATTTACCAACATCAAGCTCATTCCCTTTCATGCCATACTAATTTCATCGTATACAATTAGTATTTTGCGTATATTCTGCATAACTCAAAATTGATCACTGCGGCGATTTCAATACATATATTACTATATATAGTGTTGTATGTCAATCCGCAATACTACATATAGTATTTGCTATACACAACATATGCACAACGGCTATACATCAATCTGTATATTTATGCAGTTTTTATACATTACTGACAGACTCGGGATTCCATTTTTCATATCGTACAACCACCTTATCAGGGCGAACGATTTGTATAAACAGGCAAGGATATAAATTTCTGTGGATAAATTATTTTGTTTTTCAGCCATCATAGCGAACAAACAGCGTTATTATTTGACAATATGCTTGCCCCCGTAATACTTGGTTTTCCAATAGCTGTCATTAAGCTTGTCTATCCGCACGCCCTTGCTGGAAGAAGCATGGATAAACTCGCCCTGCCCCAGGTAGATGCCGCAATGCGAAGCTCCCGGCTCATAGGTGGTAAAGAAAACCAAGTCGCCAGCCTCCAGCTTGCCAGCCGACATGCTCTGTCCCAGCTTGTACTGCAAATCCGCTGTCCTAGGCAGCTTCATGCCATTTTGGGCAAAGACGTACTGCAGATAGCCAGAGCAGTCAAACGCCTTGGGAGTATCGCCGCCAAATTGATAGGGCACGCCGATATATTTTCTCGCCGTGGTCAAAAGCTGCGGCACCTGGTTCCTTGCCAAAAACGGCTGGCTCTCAGGCACTTTTGTGCCCTTTCCCTTCATCGCCTCCCAGCTATCATCAATGCCCTCGCCAGCCATCGAGCCGCCGACACTCTCCGCCCTGCCTGCCAGATTGGCATTCCTGCGCGCCACCTGAATGGCATTGAACGTCTTGCGATCCACGATGCCGGTTATCTTGATTTTCTGATCACGCTGAAACGCCATGACCGCCCGGTAGGTCGTATTGCCAAAGCTGCCATCCAGACTGCCTACATTGTACCCCAAAAACTGCAGCTGCTTCTGCACCTGCAATACCTCCGCTCCCTTGGAGTCCTTTTGCAAATCCTGAAAGGCATAGGCCGTGCCCATTTCCAGCGTAAGGCTCAAGCAAAGGACTGCGCCCACATAAGCCCATCTGCCAGATAACAACTTGCCAAATCCCATGATGACCTCCCGTATGCGAATCACTCAAAAATACGCCCGAGCCGCCATAACGCACCATAAAAAAGACAGGCCACGAGCTTTATCATGGAAATATTATATAGTATTCATGCGCAAATTTCACCACTTTTTTACCGCTAAATAAAAAAGCTCTAAAAAAACATATTTATGGCAAATGTCTGCTATATTTATGCACAATCTCAAGGCTTATACACACATTTCCACGAAAAATTGTGTATAACCTGGCATTTATGCACATAGAATCACATCTTATCCACAAAGTTATTCACTTTTGTAAATTTTTGTGGATAAACTATCCCCGAATATCTATCGTCGCTTTAAAGATATACGTTATTTCCACAAGCTGTATCAGATACCTTTCCATGCTGTATACAATATGCTGTATTTTTATATTTTGTCGTTTTTAAAACATTTTTTGTCGCATAAATATTAGATAAGGAAGTCGTTTTGCATTATACTGATTCTTGTAAGTGAGCTACAATCACTTAGGTTCCCTTATAAACTCTTATATCAATGTTCCCCTAAACAAAGATATTTTCATATGAGTTTATACTTTTTTATAGATAACGCCCGTCGTTACTAAAACATCCTATAATCCCTAAGAAGAAGGCAGCCGCTCCCACACCGCGGCTGTTTTCTTTTTTTGCGTCATAAATAAAAAATTCATATGTTTCTATAAAAATGCCCCTATAAAGCAGATTTGCCAATCCACCTTATAGGGGCGTACTTCATTTTACAGCCATATATTTTATATCAATAAATCTTATCTACCACGAAGCCGGCATTTTCCAAAGCCTTGATGATGCGCTGGACATGCTCATGGCCGTGAGTTTCTACCGTTACCTCCAGCACAACCTTCTTGAAGCTGTCCGTTACCTTGGACTGGTTGTGCTCGAGCTTGATGACATTGGCATTTTCATCAGCCAAGACCTGGGAAACATGCAAAAGCTGCCCCGGCTTGTCAGGAAGCTGTACCGAGAAGCAGAATACGCGTCCCCTGGCAATCAGAGCCTTGTCGATGAGGGCAGAAATCGTGGAAATGTCGATATTGCCGCCGCTGATGATGGCAGCCACCTTCTTGCCCTTGAACGGCAGCTTGTTGAGGGCGGCAAGGCTGAGTGCGCCTGCGCCTTCTGCGATAAGCTTGTGCTTCTCAATCAAAGAAAGCAGGGCAGACATAATCTCCATTTCGGAAACAGTGATAATCTGATCCAAATATTTCTTGCAGAAGGCATAGGTCAGGTCGCCCGGCGTCTTGACGGCACAGCCGTCTGCCACGGTATCGACTGCCGACAAGGTGGCTACGTGCCCCTCTGCAAAGGACTTCTCCATACAGGCTGCGCCCTCCGGCTCTACGCCGATGACTTTTACATTGGGATTTACAGCCTTGGTCGCAAGGGCTACGCCGCTGGCAAAGCCGCCGCCGCCGATAGGCACCAGAATGGCATCTACGTCTTTCAGCTCGTCAATAATCTCAAGAGCAGTAGTGCCCTGCCCTGCCAGTACCTTTTGGTCATTGAACGGGTGAATATAGACATAGCCCTTTTTCTTCTGCAGCTCCAAAGACTTGGCATAGGCATCATCAAAGCTATCGCCATAGAGGACTACCTCTGCGCCATATGCCCTGGTAGCCTCTACCTTCAAAATAGGCGTGGTAGCCGGCATGCAGATGACTGCCTTACACTTCAGCTCTCTGGCTGCGAATGCCACGCCCTGGGCATGGTTGCCGGCAGAAGCCGTAATAACTCCCCGCTTGCGCTCAGCTTCATTGAGCTGGCTTATCTTGTTGTAAGCGCCCCTCAGCTTGAACGAACCTGTATTCTGCAGGTTCTCAGGCTTCAAATAAACATTGTTGCCGCACAAATCCGAAAAATACTGGCTCTCAATCAGATGCGTCTTCTTGGCAACTCCATCTAGCTGCTTGGCTGCGTGGTATACATCAGCGATAGATGTGCTTGCCAAAACTTCCTCTATACTAAGCTCTGCTTTTTTTGCTTCCTCTGCCATACGTCGGCCTCCTTGTATCTGTGTTGTCTTTTTAGAATAGCACCACGAATATTATCTGTCAACCAAAACACTATTCACAAAAATAGCACCCCACGCCTGATGCCTGCGCCTCAATAAACAGGGCACATCATCGCCATGAGATGCTATTCTAGGTGCTTTTATTTTTTATTTATCATATCTACCAAGGCAGCGGCAGTATCGGACAGCTTGGTCAGCTCCTGTGCCACCTCGGCTATAGCCGTAGTCTGCTGGCCTACGATGGCAGAAGTTGCCTCGCCCTTGGTTACGGTCTCATTGACAGACTCCCCAATCTGGCTGGTAAACTCCTGAATCTTGTCTACCGTCTCGCGAGAGCTGTCTGCCAGCTTGCCTATCTCCTCAGATACGACGGCAAAGCCTGCACCAGCCGAGCCTGCCCTGGCTGCCTCAATGGAAGCATTGAGACCCAGCAGGCGGGTCTGCTTGGCAATATCACGAATCAGATTAGTGAACTCATTGATTTTGCTGGAAATCTCGCTGACATTTTCAATCTCGTTGTTCAGCGCCTTCTGATTCTCATTTACATCATTGGCAGAAGCTGCCAGCTCCTCCATGGCAGCGGACACCTGCATGGCAGTCCCATTGATGGAAGCAGCCATCTTGCGCAACTGGTACTGATAATGCCCCATGGTCGAAAATGCCTGCGCCATCAAAAACAGCGTATCTGCGGCAGATTCCAGACGCTTGCGCGGCATAATCTGAATCTTGTGCACGGCATCTACGTATTTGTCCGGATCTACGCCGATTTCCTTGGCATAGGCACGGAATTTCTCATCATTAGGCGGCGCAGTCAAAATCTGACCGCCCAGTATAGAGCCTATCTGCTGTCCATCAATGATGATAGGCGCACCAAAATCCATCAAGCCTGCATGGCACTCATACACAAAAGGCTTGCCTGTGCGAGCAGCGGTCTCTCCGCCATTTTTATCACACTGCTCACAGCGACGGCGTCCCTCAGCGCAGCCACGCGTATGCTTCATGCAAAAATCAGACCAGTCTGTCGGCCTTGTTACGGGCTTGCCATCCTTGTCTACGGTAACGGCAGTCATACCTGCCGCTCTGGCAAAACTATCCTGAAATTTCTGTAAAAAGTCCATGTCAAATACGTCTTGAACCCGAATTTCTTCCTTTGCCATAAAAAAACACACCTCTCCCTTTCCATATAGCTCGAACTGCCTTTATGGCAAGTCCCTATACCCTCAACTATGTACGTACTAATTATACTAGCAAAATAGTTTTAAGACAATATCTATTTAGCCTGCAAGCCGCTATCGCTCCAGTCCGGGACAAAAGCCTCGACAGCAGAGCTTCTTTCCTGTACAAAGCATTGCGTAAAGCCCAGCTTGTCAGCATAATCGACAACAGATTCGTATTCAAACGTGGTAAGGCGGCGCTTGAGATTTTTGTATTCATTTGCCCGATACATGGGCGTGTATTGGCTCATAATGCTCAGATATATAGCATTGCCAAAGCTGCTCCACAGCCAGTCCAAAAGCCTCATGCTGTCATGACGCGCCCCCGGCAGCACCATATGCCGTACCAGCACGCCCCTTTGCATGATGCCATTTGCAGCCAGGACAGGCCCGCCTACCTGCTGCACCATGGCGCTTATCGCCTCTGAGGCTACGGGAAAATAATCCTCCGCCTGTGAATACTGGCTCGAAAGCGCCTGTGAGCAATACTTCAAATCCGGCAGATATACATCCACCGTGCCCTTGAGCATGGCTATGGTTTCTGCCGACTCGTAGCCGCTGGAATTGTACACGATTGGCAGTTCAAAGCCCCGTGCCCTGGCATAGCCTGCGCCAGCAATAATCTGCGGCACATAATGCGTCGGCGTAACCAAATCCAGCGTTACCGCCCCCTGAGCCTTTTGCCGCAGGAAGATTTCTCCTAGCTCCTCATCGGTCACTTCCTGACCTTTTGCGTAGTGGCTTATCTCGTAATTTTGACAAAAAACACAGCGGAGATTGCACCCGGCAAAGAACACCGTGCCTGCACCCTTGTCGTTTTCCGTCCCTGCAATCGGCGACTCTTCCCACGTATGCAGGCTGACTTTGGCAACCCGTGCCAAAGCACCGCCGCCACAAACACCTTGCTTTTCATATCTATCTATGCCGCACCTGCGCGGACACAGCCGACAGCAGGCAAGCAAATCATTTTTTTGCAAAACACCATCTCCCGCTCGCTGCTGCATTGCGGCAAAAAATATCTTCTTGCCATGCGGTAATCAGCCAGCCTTTATCTATCCTTGAGCAGAGCCTCGTCCAAAACAGCGCCATATTTAGGACGCCACCACGAGATGCTCCGCACAGCATCAATGTAATTCTGCATGGCAGGCTCATCGATAGGCCGTCCCTGACTGCCCTCTATCTGAACAGGCTCTAGCGGAATCCTATCCGCCTCGCCGATAAAGTCCCTGGTAATCCAAAAGCCATAGTTGACGCCACGGCGGTTGTTCCTTGTAAGGCTTGAGCCTATGGCATAGTATTCAAAGCCCTTGGGCGCTACCAGCTCGATAATGGTCGGCCCGATGTCAATCTGGCTGCCGGCACTATCCGGCAGCAGCGTTCCCTTGTGAATCCCCACGCCTGTAATCACGAAAGGCACGGCATAGCGCTCATACATGGACGGCTTTTTGTCTATATTGTACCTGTCTGCATGGTCGCCCACGATAAGCACCAGACAGCCGGGATATTCTTCCTTGAGCCTTTTCACAAAGTCCGCCATCTCTCTATCTGCATACCAGTAATGCCCCAGCTCGTTTACCAGCCAGTCATCCTTGGCAGCCTCCGGCGGCAAAGCCGCGCGCACCTTATCTGCGTCAAAGCCCTTGCCCTCCACATCTACCGTATACGGAGAATGATTGGAAACATTGAGAATCACATTAAAGCTGGACACATCCTTATCCACGCCCTGCAGGACGCTGGCATAAAGATACTCATCATCACAGCCCCAGACGCTGCCCTCAGCGCCCTCAGGCATATCTCCCCTGCCGTAGAAATGCGCAAATCCCTGTGCCTGGGTAAACGCACCGATGCGCTCCCATGTCGCAGGGCCGGCATACCAAAAATTGGCGGTATAGCCAAGCCTTTCCATCTGAGGCGCTATCGCCGTAATATATGGCGCAGCAAAGGACTCCGGCATCGTCGTAAGATAGAGATTGGCATCTGCCAGTCCGGTCGTAACGCCGGTCAAGGCAGAAATGGTGCTTGCGCCGTTTGGCAGCATGGCATTGCAGTAGTCCGCATCCTCTGCGGCAATAATCTTTTTCATGCCGTCGGCAATATGCAGCTCGCTGTACTTGTCCAAAAGCGGCCAGTTGGCATAGCTCTCGGACACGATGAGGAAAATCTGCTTAGGCTTGGCAATCTGAGCGCCCTGTGCCTGACGGCGCAGGTAATCGTCAAGATTTTTGCTGTCCGGACTGCGTCCTGCCAAAATGCCTGCCAGACCTTGAATCTGCTCTGCGGTGAAATTCAGTCCATTGCACGCCAGCAAGCGGTTGTTCATGCGATAGCCACGATAGATAGCCTGATAATCGTCCAAAATGACCTCATTCATAAAGCTGTCACGAGTAACGCCCACATTTTCCCATTCCAGAGCCGTTTCCCAGCCCCAGCTGCCGCCAAAGATGATGAGCCTTCCCAGCACGTACAATACCGCCGCCATGGCAGCTCCCTTAAAGCAGCGTTTTGACCATGAAGCACGCGGCATAAAGATATATGAAGCTGACACATTCCCTGGGCTGCGTGACAAAAGCCACCTCAAACCTGCCCAAAGACAGGCAGCCAGGAGCAGTGCCCCTGCCAGCCTCAGCGGCAGGTTGAACTCCTGCACCAAGGAAATAAACAGGGCATACATATCATCATTGGCAGCATTAAAGAGGAGCTGATGAAACCTGCTGTGAAACTGTCCATAGTAGGGAAAGCTCGCCACAAACAAAATCGAGGTAGCAGTCAGGACTATGCCGCTCAAGAGACTCTCCAGCCTTTGCCCCCATGTACGTGATACTATCGTCAAAAGGCCTGCCGGCAGCGCCGTAAAGAGCGCCAGGATGCCTGCCGTCTGAATACTGAGCCTGGAGCCGAGCCATAGCGCCTGCCACAAATCGCCCCAGCCAGTCGCAGGGTCCCAATAATCCCTGAGTACCAAGCAAAAAATCAGCCTGCAAAGAGAAAGGACTGAAAGGTAATATGCAAATACCTTCAGTCCTCTAAATATACAATTCATCATGGCACGATAAGCTGGACACCGTACCTAGACAGGGCCTCGCAAACCTTCTCAGACGGCATGGAATCCGTAATCAGGCCAGACAGCGTATCGAGTGTTGCGTAGTTGTAGTTGCCATCAGTGCTGAGCTTTTTGGCTTCTGCCACTACGTATGCCCTCTTGCTGACACGGATAATCTGCGCCTTGTTGATTCCGTCCTCAATATCATAGGTGGAAACGCTGTTTTCCATCGCATCAACGCCGATAGCGCCGACAAAGGCAATGTCCGGCTTCAATCTAGAAATGAAATCCATGGTCATGCCGCCCCAGAAGCCATCACGACTCTTGTTGATCTTGCCGCCGGCAAAGACAACCCGGATTTTAGGATGATTTGCCAAAATCAGCAAAATGTCTATCATATTGGTCACGATGGTCAGCTCGCGCTGATCCTTTGCCAAAAGCTCGGCAATGGCAAGATTGCTGGTGGAAATATCCAAAAACACCATGTCCCTATCATGAATCAGCTTGACAGCGGCATGAGCAATGCGGCGCTTGGCATCCACATCAGTGGTCTTGCGCTTGCTAATCTCGATGACGTGGTTGTTTTCTCTCAGAACCACTGCACCGCCATAGGTGCGCTTCAAACGACCCTGTTTTTCCAAGGAACCCAAGTCTTTGCGAATACAATCCTCAGTAACTCCAAATTTCTCACTAAGTTCCTTAACCCTAACCTTGCCATCAGCATTCAGCATGTTCATAATGCTTTCCTGACGTTCCTCCAAAAACATAAAATCACTCCCTATTACAAAATATTTTTTCTCATATATTGCTCTTTGTGCACAAAAGCACCTATATTGAATTACTATTGTTCAATTTTCACGCAATAATGTTTAGTAATTCCAATTCATTATTATTTTACATGGAATATTGCTTTTTATCAAGTGGAATTTTTATTTATTGTTTTTATAGGACTTTTGGTCTATGGAATTGCATATCCTCAAGGATTAAGAAGCATTTTTTCTATTTTTTGCTCAATGCCCTTTCCAAAAGCTCGTCATAAACCGGTCTGCCACCAGTCAGATTAGAAACAACATACGCCGCCAGAGATACGACTAGAAGTGCCAGCATATGCTGGAATGAGCCTGTCATCTCCAAAATCAGGATGCTGCCTGTCACAGGAGATTTTACCACCGAGGAAAAATACGCCGCCATGCCAAAAACTATAATATCAGCATAATACATCGCTGGCAACACACCTGCCAGCACCAAGAGCTTTGCCAATACAGCGCCTCCGGCTGCTCCCAGCACCAGCATAGGCAAAAAGATGCCGCCTGGCACGCCTGAGCCAAAGCACACCATGGTAAAAAGGAATTTGCCTGCGAACAGAAGGCAAAGAAAGCCTATCGTATAATCCGTCAAGATGAGCGAGTCCACTAAGAGATTGCCACCGCCCAAAATCTGCGGCAGGACAAAGCCCAACACCGCCGCCACAGCCAAAGGCAGAAGCGGCTTCTTCATGCCCGACAGTCCCAGCCTCTCATAGGTATTCAGGGCATACATAAGCCCTATATTGAACAGCCTGCCAAGAAGGCCTATGACAACGCCCGACAGGACTAGAATATCAAAAAGGTTCAACGGCAGGGGCAGAAGGTAGCCCATTGAAAAAACAGGCGACATCCCAAAGACCACCTCCGTTACTGTGGCAGCCGTTACCGAGGCAGTAATGCCGGTCAGAAGCAGGGCTGGCGAAATGGTCTTCTGCATTTCCTCCAAGCCGAAGATAACGCCGGCCAAAGGAGCATTAAAGGCAGCCGCAAGCCCTGCACCAGCTCCGGCAGTCATAAGAATACGGCTTTCAAATCTAGTCCGCCTACTGCTTTGGCTCACGCCCTGACCCACGCAGGCGCCAATCTGCACGCTAGGCCCTTCCCGTCCCAGGGACATGCCTGCGCCAATCGCCAAAACGCCGCCTAGAATCTTGGACCACAAAACCGAGAACCACCTCATGCTCATATCGCCCTGCAAGATGCCCTTGATTTGCGGAATCCCGCTTCCCGTACACATCGGCTCTCTATTTACAATCAGCTTCAGCAAAAAAGCGACAACTACAAATGAAAGGATATACAGCGCCAGCCATTGCCACTGGCCATGGCGGACTGCCGCTTCCAAATCGGCATATATAATGGGACGAAGCACCTCTGAGCCAGCCAGCAGATAACGAAACAGGCTGATGCTGACACCAGCGCCCATGCCTACAGCCAGGCCTTCCCACAAGAGCCGCAGGCTGAATCTTCGCTTGTCAACCAGAAGATTCAACAGATTATCGGTTTTTTTATTCATACTATCTCCGCTATGCTAATTTATGTAGGATAAATGTGTGAACTACCCTTTGTCTAAAGCCAATTCCTGCTTCATCAACCTCGCAACCTAACATCTCCACAGGTATTAGTTTGGACAGTCACTGCCCTACGTATTATCATTAGTTTTGGCTGCCTTAACCACATCTAAAGCCAATGGGATTGCGGCAGCAGTCTTTTCAATTCATCAAAAAAGGACCCCCTCACGGAGGCCCCTCTATTTCACTTATTCAGCAGTGAAAGGCAAGAGTGCAATATTGCGTGCACGCTTGATAGCAACTGTTACCTGACGCTGATGCTTTGCACAGTTACCAGAAATACGGCGAGGCAAAATCTTGCCGCGCTCGGTAATATAACGACGGAGCTTTGCTACGTCCTTGTAATCAATCTGCTCTACCTTATCTACGCAGAAACTGCAAACCTTTTTACGAGGTCTTCTGCTTCTATCACGCTTGATCAAAGTATATTCCCTCCTTCAATATGGAATATCATTCCTGTTGGAATGTCACCTTCGCAAACTACTGCGAAATTAGTCCTCTGCTTTAACAATCATGTGCTTCAGCAGCTCATCAGTAATCTTCATTACACGATCAGCCTCAGCCACACATGCAGGCTCTGCTGTAACGTTCAGCAGTACATAGTAGCCCTCGGTGCAGTCCTTGATCTCATAAGCAAGACGTCTCTTGCCCCAACGATCCTCGCTGTCAACTGTACCGCCATTGTCAGCAATCAACTTGGTGAACTTCTCAACTACAGCGTTGGTTGCTTCTTCCTCCATTGGTTTAACAATGAATATGACTTCGTACTTTCTCACGAAATCACCTCCCTCTTTGGTCTTTGGCCCTCCCTGAATAGAAGAGCAGAGAAAGTTTACAAAAATGATTTGCAACTATCTTGTCCTTTTGACTGAATGAGTATATCATTTATTGAGCATTTTGGCAAGGAAAATTTTACAAAATTTAACGTAATTTAGCAAGAAGTCCTCCACCTCTATAGGTGGGGGATGACTTGCGGTCTGCCGAATTTATTTATGCCCTATGGGTACGTAAGTAATTGAAGGCAGACAATTGTTTTCTATCTCATTTAGCAGTATAATCAGTCGTAGAAGAAAAAGGATTGATATACTTATGGAATTAGATAATAACAATCATTCAGTATTCCTCCTCTATTATCATCTTGTTTTAGTTGTAAAATATCGTAGAAAAGTATTCACGGATGAAATGAGTCAATACGCTAAAGATGTTTTTGTAAGGCTAAGCAAACCATACAATATTTCTTTAGGAGAATGGAATCATGACATTGACCATGTTCACATTATCTTCAAGGCTCATCCAAATAGTGAAATATCCAAATTTATCAACGCTTATAAAAGTGCTAGTTCAAGACTCATAAAGCGAGATTTCCCAGAAGTAAGGCAAAAACTATGGAAAGAAATGTTTTGGTCTAGGAGTTTTTGCCTGCTTACAACAGGAGGAGCACCAATAAACGTTATAAAGAAATACATAGAAAATCAAGGGGAGTGATTGCCATGCTGAAAGCCTATAAGTATCGGCTTTATCCTACAAAAGAACAAGAAAATATCTTTGCCCGTACTTTTGGCTGTGCTCGCAAAGTATGGAATCTTATGCTTGCTGTTAAAATTGCTTATTACAAGGAAACTAAGAAAAATTTATCTGTAACACCTGCCAAGTATAAACGAATGGAAGAGTATTATTATCTGAAAGAAGTAGACAGTCCGGCTCTTGCTAATGTCCAAATACACATACAGCAGGCTTATAATAACTTCTTTAGTCGGGTAAATAAGGGCAAAAAAGCAGGCTTTCCTAAAGTGAACTACCCATTGTCTAAAGCCAATGGGCTTCCTGCTTCATCAACCTCGCAG
>SAMEA104315434__coassemble_157_pt1 | contig 50464 bp, 58 predicted proteins | sample SAMEA104315434__metabat2_high_PE_033 | metagenome-assembled genome bin SAMEA104315434 (sample SAMEA104315434) | gut metagenome | biome: Monkey gut; feature: monkey-associated habitat; material: faeces | place: China | collected 2013 | reverse complement strand
GCTACCTTAACCCACCGTCTAAAGCCAGTGGGATTGCGGTAGCCATCGATTTCAATCAGTTCTGCCAAGGCAGCAGAGTCCTCATTCATGTCATCGGCTTTTTGCAAAAACCAGCCGAGCATCACAAGGCGCTCTTCCCTGCTATATGCCGTATTTTGCAAAATAGACAGACCACCCAATATCACATTAGCAGCGAACATGGTATCGTCATAGGCGATTCTTTTGCCAGTTATCCTGGCAAGCTCCCATGCAGGAGATTCCGCTTTCCCTTCCCCCAACAAAATCTCCATCCCGTCAGGCGAAAACAGGGCGTGCTCTGCCGCCACAGGGCAGGTCATGCTCAAAAGCCTTATACCAAGTCCTCCGACATGCCTCGTCAGCCTCGGATAAATCCTGCACGTATTGGACAAGGCTTCCTCGCCAAGATGGCGCTGGATATAGCAAAGATTATCCTCGCAAAGCAAAGGGCAGAGCCACTTGTCATCCAAGGTGACTTCAAATCCATGCTTGGCATCGCACGGCTGGAGTGCCGACAGTATTTTCCTGCGAACAGCAGGATTCTTGATTCGCTGATAGTCTTTATAGCTCTCCATGTCAATGTAAATCCGCCAATGACCGCAGCATTTGGCATCGCATCTCGAGCCATCGCAGCAAAATCCATCTACATATTTCGGCTGTAATACAATCTTATCATTTTCCATAAAGTTTCATACCCCATAAATTACTTAATGTTTATAACATAGTTATCTACTTGATAACCAGCCATTGTAGCAATTTCTCCAACTTTTCTTTGGTTATATATATTAGGTACAAGCAGTGCTATTTTTCTCTCTGCTGAAGCTTCCTCATTTTCATTCTTTCTTATAAAATTTATCAATTCTCCACAATGTATACAGGGTACGTTGGGATACGTTTCAACATAATGCTTAATAATTTCTCTAATTAATATGATTTTCATCATCTTCTCCTAAAAGTAATGGGACGGGAGTGACAACTCTCCCGCCCCATTTGCAATGGTAGTTCTAATAACACGCCTTATCCTTCAGGCTAGCAACAAGAAGGGACGTGGAATTAGCGTATTTAATTTATATATCACCGACGGGACAAAGCCTGCCAGCAAATATATCATAGTAATCAAGATAACCCATATTTTGCGCAATTATACAGGCTATCATATTGCACTAATGATGCTCCTACCCAGCGCTAACTGGTGCTAATATTCCCTCCTATTATGGTGGGAGATAAGCACCAGCAAGGCTTTGGATTCACTCGACTAGATTCAGTGTGAGTACAAAGCTCCCACTAAATGAATCTCATTTTACTGGAGCAGGGACAGTGCGTTGGAGCTGGACTGATTTGCCTGTGCCAGCATGGACTGGGCAGCCTGCATGAGAACGTTGTTCTTGGTGTAGTTCATCATTTCCTTAGCCATATCAGCATCACGGATAGTAGACTCAGAAGACTGAACATTCTCAGAGGAAGTAGTCAGGTTGTTGGAAGTGTATTCCAAACGGGACTGTACAGAGCCGATGGTGGTCTGCTGGTCGAGAGCCTTCTGAATAGCATTGTCCAGTACGTTGATAGCAGCATTTGCCTTGTTCTGCGTGGAAATATTCAGGGTAGTGCCGTCAGCGCCCTTCAGACCGAGAGCCTCGGCACGCATATCAGTCAGACCAACCTTGATGGACTGGTTGGCAGCCGCACCGACCTGCAGGCTGATAGCATTATCATCGGACTTATTCTGAGCACGAATAGTCTCAGAGAAGCCATCAAGAGCTGCATTAGCTGACTTCTTGACATTGCCCTTGGAATCGCTGATGCTGATGTTCAGACCAGAAATCTGACCGCCGATACCTTCATTATTGGCAGTTATGCTGATGCCCTTCTCGCCGGAAGCAGTAGTCACCTTGTCGCCATTGGCATCAATGCCGACCGTAGCGCTGTCAACCAAGGTAGTCTTGGCATTTGCCAAAGTAGTCTTAGCCTCAGCATAAGTTGCTTGCTTAGTACCGATAGTAGTAGCATCTGCGGCTGTGCCCTGATATACATCATCCATTGATTTTACATTTGTACCATTTGTTGTATCAGCGACGATGTTGGCATAATTCTTGTCACTAGCCAGCTTCTCAGCAAACTCAGCCTTTTGGTCATCACTAAGACCAGCCTTCAATTTCCAAGTATTACCGGAAGTATCAAGATAATCATTCAGGTCAGTCAAGTCAATCTGCTTGTCGCTGTCAGCAACATTGGCAGTATTATATTTCTGAATATCTGCAGCAACATTATCTACTACCTTTGCAAGCAGATTTTTCTTGGCCTCATCAAAATCGGTCTGTGCCTTAGTAACATAGCTGGCATCCTTATTGCCAGTAGAAGCCTGTACGCTCTTGTTGTCAGCGCTGGCAAAAATCTGGCTGCTGTCATCAATAGCCTCGGCATTGGTGAAGATGTCCTGCAGGGTAGCGCCCTTGGCACTAAAGGTAGTGGTATAGGTCTTGCCTGCCTGTACATAAGATACAGTAACGCTATCGGTATCAGCAATCTCAAGGCTGTCGCCGCTGCGTGCGGTCAAGTCAGTGAGCTTGGTAGCTGCAGTAGTCTCAGTACCGAGGCTCTGATTGGTCAGTACAGTGCAGGTAGCGTTGCCCTTGCTGTTCTTGGAGCCGTCAATCAGGTACTTGCCGTTGAAGGTTACATTTGCGTTATCGTTGATCTGGTCGATAGACTGGTCAAGCTCTTTCTGAATAGTCTGACGATCAGAGTCGGTGTTGGAGTCATTGGCTGCATTGACAGCCTTTTCCTTCAGGGTCTTCAGAATGTCAACAGTGGAGCTTACAGCGCCCTCGGCAACCTTCATCATGGAGCTGCCGTTCTGAGTGTTCTGATTTGCCTGATCCAAGGAACGAATCTGCACGCGCATACGCTCGGAAATAGCGTAGCCGGAAGCATCGTCAGCGGCACTATTGATCTTCATGCCGGAAGACACCTTCTGCAGGCTCTTGGACAGAGCGGAGCTGTTCTTATTCAAAGTGTTCAGAGTGCTCAGCGCACTCATATTGTTCTTTACAACCATAGCCATAATAAAATTCCTCCTTGATTTTTCAAAAAAACATCTACGAGGAACTGCGTCCTTGCATTTCCCTCGTATGGACAGGATGTTTCGAGACGAAGTCTGCCGCAGCATCCGCGGAAATTGCCCCTGGCAGGCTCTTTCTCTACTTCGTCCTCAGTGCTTATATTTTAATATAGAAGTTGAAAAAATCAAGCGTATTTGCAAATTTTTGCAATAAATTTTATTCTCGTGGCTGCATAAGGGTTCTAGGGCTTCTCTGCGCCCGTATGCCAGCCTCATTCATGGCATATAGTAGTTTTTTATTTTCGTAAAAAATATAAAAATCACTTCACCTCGTCATTTCGCCCTGCCTCATATTTCCTCTCACACGCCCTCTGGCATTATCTTCCTGTCATAAATCCTTGCACGCAAAAAAGGAGCGTATCGCCCAGCCACGGGCATCTACGCTCCAAATTTCAAAATCTTGTCTTTTATGCACCCTTGTTGTAATACATATGTTTTTACATCTGTAAATTTCCCCTTTATTTGCGGAAAAAATTTTTTTTGGCTATAATATTAATCAGTTGGCAAGAGCTGTATCAGTGCGACTGGCGGTCAATCCTGCCCCGACACGGGGCACCGTCTGCTGGTGCTTCTCTTGCTTTTATCGTATACGATTGAAATACTAGAACCCATATTTTTAGAAAGGCGGATATAGGATGAGCAAAAAAAAAGCTCTGCCTCTGTACATCAAGGTCAAGGAAGCACTAAAGGCAGATATTGAAAAGGAAATTTATAAGAATGGCGAAAAAATACCGACAGAGCCGGAACTAGAAAAAATTTACGGCGCTAGCCGCATCACTATCAGGCGAGCCGTAGCAGAGCTTTGCCAGGAAGGCGTCCTCAACAAGCAGCAGGGCAGCGGCACCTTTGTCAGCGAGCCTTTGCAGCACAATCTCTCCATCGGCGGCAGATTTTTTGAAAGTTTCTCCCAAGCCTGTATCGCCAACGGCGTAAAGCCAGGCTCGAAAAACATCTCTATGGAAATAATACAGGGCACACAGGCAGAAAAGGAGTGTCTAAAGCTCCCCAAGGATGCCCTGCTCCTGCATATTCAAAGAGTCCGCACCGCCAACAACCTGCCAATTTTTTTGGAAAATCTCTATCTTTCCTATGATGAGTTCAAGGATATGATGAACATGGAGCTAGGCTGCATGTCCATCTTTCGCACCATGCAAAAAGCCGCTGGCAGAAGCCCGGCTGGCGTTGCCTATCGCTCTATCACCGTAACCAAGGCAGGCAACGAGCAGGCAGAGCTTTTGGACATTCCCATCGGCGAGCCAATGCTTCTGATGAAGGTTATCTATGCCGACAAGGATGGCCGCCCAGTCTCCATCGGCAGACAATACTATGTCGGCAGCAGATATGTTTTTGAAAGTTATGATGGTATAATACTTGACAACATACCAGTGCAATCATTATAATGAATGCATAAAGATAATAATGATTTCGTAACATTATAATGATTGCTGTGCAAAACAGAAAGGGGTATGTCGTTATGTTAGTAAAAATGATGGTATCGGATATGGATGGCACTCTCTTAAATAGTGAAAGAAAGCTCAGCGCTATCAACAAGGCAAAAATTCGTCAGGCAGTAAACAACGGACTCTTGTTCACCGTGGCGACTGGCAGAATGTATCGTGCCGCACTGCCCTATGTTGAGCAGCTCGGACTGGACGATATACCTCTGATTACGCATAACGGCGCAGTCATCAAGACTACTGGCGGCAAGCTCCTCGCCAAGACCTGCCTTGAGCCAGAGCTGGTTGCGCAGGTAATCGATTTTGCCGAAAAGCTGGGATTTTATGTCCATGTCTATACAGAAAACGATTTTATTTACAGAAAATCCTGCAAGGAATCTAAGTGGTATGAGGATGCCGTGCATCTCAAGGGCATCGAGGCTGGCGACAAGTTCAAGGAATACAATCAAGGCATCGCCAAAATCCTCATCATGGACATGAGCCTCGTGCATGTCAAAGAAATCATGAACCAGCTCAAGGCAAAATTTGGCGACAGCCTGCATGTACAGAACTCTGACCCAAGCCATGTAGAAATTGCTGCTCCCGGCGTGTCCAAGGCGGCTGCCATGCTAAAAGTCGCTGCTATGTACGACATCAAGCAGGAAGAAATCGCTGCCATCGGTGACTCTGGCAATGACGTTCCCATGCTGAAAGCGGCAGGCATCGGCATCGCCGTAGCCAATGCCTCTGACGAAGCCAAAAAGGCAGCCGCCTATCAGGTTGGCACAAATAACGAAAACGGCGTAGCACAGGCAATCAACCGCTTCCTCTACCTGCATAACAATCAAAAAAGCAAGCTCATGGGAGCATTGATGCTCTTGCAGTCACTCGGACTCTGATAATCTGCCTCCCCGAGGTCGTGTCCCTCCCGGCACGGCCTTTTTTATTGCAATTTTTCCTAATCGAGGCATACGCTATTTAATCATAACGCCATAATGCACCTTGGAGTATTTGCCGCCCATAAGCTGATGAAATCCCAGACGGGCAAATTCCTCGCTGCCGCTGGCTTCCTTCATAACCACCCTCTGCCTTGCCACACGCAGAGCCTCGGCTACCGCCTCTTTGGAAAGCGGCGCATGATTGGCAACGCTCCTGAGAGGCGAAATCCCATTGCTGGCTGTCAGCGGCTTTCTAAACATGGGATCAAAATACACCACATCATAAGAATTATCCTTTTGCTGGCGCAAATAGTCCAAATAATCCATATTCACCACCTCGATACGGCGCATAGCCGCATACAAAGGATAATTGCCCGGCACAAAATGTCCCAGCCCATGGCCAGTAACAGCCGCAATCAGCGGACTGCTCTCCACGCCGGTCACTTTGCCGGCTTCCCCTACGCCAAAGCTCGCCACGATGGCATCTGACCCAAAGCCCAGCGTACAATCCAGCACAGACATGCCAGCCTTGATACCCATGGCCTCCGACATATGGTCATTTTCCCCTTTGCGCAGATTCTTTACCCTGAGCTGGGACATATTGGGATGAAAAAACATCTCTCCTGCACTGCTGAAAAGCTTCAATTCCTTGGGATATGCCACCAGCACGGCATCTGCGCCATATGCTTCTAGCAGCTTTCCCACAGACTCCTTGCGGCGCTCCACATATTCCATATTAAGTTTTGCGGAAAACTCCTCTGCCAAAGCCACGCTTTCCTCATGGCGCTTTCTTTCGGTTGTAACGATTGCCTTCATGCAGCCGCCGCTCTCCCTTCCTTAAAATCCTGTTCGCTTAAACATTTTTGCCAGCTCGTCACTGCTGAACTTGATAATCGTCGGGCGCCCATGCGGACAGGTATACGGCATAGCCGTGTCATTCAGCTCCTGCAAAAGGATTTCCATCTGCCGATAATTCAGCTTGAAGCCTGCCTTGATAGCCGCCTTGCATGCCGTGGTTGCCAGTGCCGCCTGCCGCAGCTCTGCCGCCGTCGGCTCATGCAGCTCCTCCATGGAAGCCAGCACTTCGCGGATAAAGTCCTCAGCCTGTCCGCTTGGCACATCGACAGGCACTTCCATTAGCCTGAACTGATTTTGCCCGCTAGGCTCGAGTCCAAAGCCAAGTCCAGCCAAAAGCTCTATATTTTCCTCGATAATCTGGCTTTCATGCACACTGAAATCCAAGATCAAATGCACCAATAGCGACTGGCTGGGAATCTTATCAGCCTGAGTGGAAAATCGGTCAAAAAGCACCCTCTCATGAGCTGCGTGCTGATCCACTATATACAGGCTATCCCTGTCCTGGGCGATAATATAGGTATCATCAACCTGCCCGATAGGAATCATGCCTGCCGTTGGCGAAGCCTCCCTACGAGCCGATATTTCCGATGCCAAAAGCTGCGGCACGGGCGTATCATTCACAACAGATGCAGCCGGCAGCTTGCGAGCCTGCTCTGCAATATCCTTATTTAGACCGGCTAGACTGCCTGACTCGGCTTGCTGCCTTGACTGCCTCAATACAGCCGCTCCCTCATGAAAGCTCATGGCAGGCCTGGCTTCGCTCGATGCCAAAGGCACATAAGGCGTGCTGGCTGGCTTGGCAAAATTCAATTCCTGCATGCCCTTTTCTACATGGTGCTGAACATTCTCTGCCTGCGCTGCCAAGCCTCCTAGCTGCCCCGACTCGCCCTTGGGGCGCACAGCGTCCAGCACCGCCTTGTACACAGCCTTGAAAATCCTGCTTTCATCCTCAAATTTCATCTCTGTTTTCTGCGGATGGACATTGACATCTATGGTATGCTGCGGCACTTCTATATTTAGGACAGCCAGCGGATAGCCGCTCTTGGGTATCAGGGCATGATAGGCATTATCTATCGCCTTGGCAATGGAGCGGCTGGCTATAATCCTGCCATTAACGATAAAGGTCTGCCAACTGCGGCTGCTGCGGATAGCCGATGGCTTGGAAACGAAGCCCCACAGCCTGATGCCCTCGTCCTCAAACTCCAAGGGCAGCAGCGCCTGCCCCACCGATGCTCCATAAAGGCTCTGCAGCGTTTCCTTCAAATCGCCCCGTCCCGGCGTTGCCAAGGATGCCCTGTTGTTATTGATCAGCTTAAAGGCAATCTCTGGATGCGAAATGGCGAGTTTGATGATAAATTCATTTATCCTGCCAGCTTCGGTATTGTTGGCTTTGAGGAACTTCTTCCTTGCCGGGGTATTGAAAAACAAATCCTCAACACGTATGGTCGTCCCAAGGTTGCAGCCAGCCGAATCTATATCCGTTGTCTTGCCGCCAGTGATTTTGATTTCCGTGCCTAGCTCTGCCCCTGCCTGCCTAGTTTGCATAATAAATCTCGACACTGAGGCAATACTCGGCAGGGCTTCGCCGCGAAAGCCAAGAGTGGAAATGGACTGCAAGTCATCTACCTGTACGATTTTGCTGGTCGCATGGCGCAAAATAGCTTTTTGAGCATCCTCCGCACTCATGCCGATGCCATTATCAGATACACGCATAAAGCTAGTGCCGCCAGAAAGAATTTCTACCTCGATGCGGTCTGCCTTCGCGTCAATGGCGTTTTCCACCAGCTCCTTGATGACAGAGGCAGGTCTTTCCACGACCTCGCCCGCAGCGATTTTGTTAATGGTATTGTCATCCAAAACGTGTACAAAGCTCATCCAAGACCAGCCTCCTTTTTCGCCTGCTGCTGCAGCTTGTACAGCTCATTCATGGCCTCTAGCGGCGTCATAGTCATTACATCCAGCTTCAATAAATCCTCGGAAAGGGTATTGCCAAAAATCGACCCCATGCCCTGGTCAGCCTTTGGCTTATCCGCTTGCTCTATTTCTGTCTGCTCCTCTTTGAGCATGCCTGCGGCACTTTCGATGCCATTGGCTTCCAGACCAGCCAATATCTTTTCTGCCCTATTGGTCACAGCCTTGGGCAGTCCTGCCAGCCTTGCCACGTGGATGCCATAGGATTTATCTGCCGCACCTGAGATAATCCGGCGCAGAAAGGTAATATCGCCGCCCTTTTCCTTGACCGCAATACAGAAATTCTTTATCTTGTCATTTTCCAAATCGGTAAGCTCATGATAATGCGTCGCAAAAAGCGTCTTGGCATGGATTTTTGTCTCCATATGCTCAATAACCGCCCTAGCGATGCTCATGCCGTCAAAGGTACTCGTACCACGGCCGATTTCATCCAAGATGACCAAGCTGTCGGCAGTAGCGTACTTGAGAATCTGCGCCACCTCGTTCATCTCCACCATAAAGGTGCTCTGACCGCTTACCAAATCATCACTCGCACCAATGCGGGTAAAAATCCTGTCCACAGGCGAAATATGCGCTTCTCCTGCTGGTACAAAGCTGCCAGCCTGCGCCATCAGCACCAAGAGCGCTGTCTGCCGCATATAGGTGGACTTGCCTGCCATATTCGGACCAGTAATCAGCATAATCTCACAGTCATTGTGATTGAGGCGCGTATCATTGGGTACAAAAAGCTCCCTTTGCAGCAAGCGCTCCACCAAGGGATGGCGACCCTCGCGAATATCAATCTGTCCATTTTCAGTCAAAACCGGGCGGACATAGTTATAATTATCCGCAGACTCAGCCAAAGAAGTCAGGACGTCTAGTACCGCAATCTGACGGGCGGTACTCTGAATGTCCTCAAGCTGCGCCTTGATTTTGTCCCGAATCTCCACAAAAAGATTGTACTCGATCGTGACGATTTTTTCCTGTGCGCCAAGAATCTTGGTTTCAAACTCCTTCAGTTCCTGCGTGATATAGCGCTCCGCATTGGCAAGGGTCTGCTTGCGCACATAATACTCCGGCACTTTGTCCGCACCGCTATTGCGCACCTCGATATAGTAGCCAAATACCTTGTTGTAGCCTATCTTCAGATACCTGATGCCGGTCTTCTCCTTTTCCTGCTCTTCCATAGCCTGCAGGAGCTGCTTGCTGTTGTGGGCAATCTGGCGGTACTGATCCAGCTCCTCGTTGTAGCCGTCCTTGATAATGCCACCATCGCGTATCGTAAATCCCGGCTCATCTACAATGGCCTGCTCTAGCAAATCCGCCAGCTCATCATAAAGGTGAATCCCCCTGCCGCACTCCTGCAAGAGTCCGGCACGAGCCTCCTTGAGGCTGTCACAAATGGCAGGCAATGCCTGAAACGAGGTGCGGAGAGCCACCAAGTCCCTGGCATTGGCACTGCCCACCTCGATGCGTGTCAAAAGACGTTCAAAATCATAGATATTCTTGCAGGACTCCTGAAGCTGCTGGCGCAAGAGGAAATTGTCCTTCAGCTCACCCACGGCATCCAGGCGCTTGTTGATAATGCTGATATTCATCAAGGGATATTCCAGCCACTTGCGCAAAAGACGCGTCCCCATGGCGGTATGCGTAAAGTCAAGCACCGAAAACAGCGTTCCCTTTTTGCCGCCATCCCTCAAATTCCTCGTAATCTCCAAATTCCGCAAAGTATAGGTATCAACGACCAAATTGTCCGCATAATCCAGCTTGGTAAGCTGGGAGAGCTGGGACAAATCCGTCATAACCGTGCTGTGGAGATATGCCAAAAGAGTAGCCACCGCAATCTCGGCAGCTCCTTTTTCCGGGCGGTTATTGATGTCAAAATGCTGGATAATCAGGTCGTCGATGTCCTTGGCTGGTTCGGCTATCTCGGTAAAAATGCAATGCTCCAGCCTAAGATGGACAAATTTTTCCAGCTCCCTGCGCTCGGAGATTTCGCCTAGGAGCAAAATCTCCGGCAGCATCAGCCTGTATAGCTCATCGCATAGAATCTGCAATCTGTCATTTCCCTGATAGATGCCATAAAAGCACTCGCCTGTAGAAATATCCGCACCTGCCAGCACCAACCCCTTATCCTGCTCATAGACCAGCGCAATATAATTGTTCTGAGCAGATTTCAGGGCGCTCTCCTCCAAGATAGTGCCCGGAGTTACTACCTTGACAACCTCCCTCTTGGTCAGGCCCTTTGCCTTGGGATCGCCTATCTGCTCCGCTATTGCCACACGATAGCCCTTGGCTACCAGCTTGGCAAGATAGCTGTCTACGGCATGGTATGGCACGCCGCACATAGGATTCTTGTTGACATCGCCGCTGCGGCTGGTGAGAGTCAGCCCAAGCTCCCGTGAAACCACCGCTGCATCCTCAAAAAACATTTCATAAAAATCTCCCAGTCTGAAGAATAAAATCTCCTGCGGATGCTGTGCCTTGATTTCCATGTACTGCTTTTGCATAGGGGTAAGTTCCATAATATCTCCTGTTCTATCTGAATCACTTTTCAGGGCAGCCTGCCTTTAGTCCTCAATAGTACCCTTCAATATCCAGGTCTGCGCCTGCTCTATCCTCACATTCACCAAATCGCCCGGCTTTTCATGGCCTGTATACTTCCACAGCACCAGCTTATTGGTGTCTGTACGTCCATTCCATACGCTTTCGTCCGTATGGCTCGGTCCCTCGACCATGACTTCCAAGCTGCGTCCTACCAGCTTCTGATTGATTTCCAAACTGATGCGGTTCTGCAGCTCCATCAGGCGGTTGAGACGCTCATGCTTGACAGAATCATCCACCTGGTCAGGCATTTCTGCCGCCGGAGTACCTGAACGCTTGGAATAAATAAAGGTATACGCCTGGTCATAGCGGATTTCTGCAATAAAGTCCATCAACTGCTGGAAATCATCCTCTGTCTCTCCCGGAAAGCCGACAATCAAATCCGTAGTCAGGCTCGCCTCCGGCACTGCCGCCCGGATACGTGCTGCCAAATCACGGTACTGCTCCACGGTATAGACGCGATTCATCGCCTTGAGGATTTTGTTGCTGCCATACTGAACCGGCAGATGAAAATGCCTGCAAATATGCTTGCTGTTCTTGATTACCTCGATTACCTCGTCACTAAGGTCCTTGGGGTGAGAGGTCATATAGCGTACCCGCTCAATCCCTTCCACCTTGTCCACCATGTCTAGGAGCTGGGCAAAATTTGCCTTCTTATGGTCCTTGCCATAGGAGTTGACATTCTGTCCCAGCAGGGTAACTTCCTTGTAGCCCTGTGCCACGGCATCCTGCACCTCGCGCACTATGTCCTCTGGCAGTCTGCTGCGCTCCCTGCCTCTTACATAAGGAACAATACAATAGGTACAGAAATTATTGCAGCCATACATAATGGGAATCCACGCGGAAAGCGCCGTCTTTCTGTCCACAGCCACTTCCTCCGGCATCTCGCTTTCCCTCAGCTCCGTATCTACCACGTGCTTGACATTGGCACTTTCCAGCTTCTTGATCGTGCTGACTACCTCATGAATCTTATTCGTCCCCAGCACGAAATCAATATGGGGTGCACGCTTGATGAGCTTTTCGCCTTCCTTCTGCGCCATACAGCCGGTAATGCCTAGAATGAGATGCGGATTGCGGCGCTTCAGAGCCTTGATTTCGCCGATTTTGCCATAAACCTTGTCCTCTGCTGTTTCACGTACACAGCAGGTATTAATCATGATTAGATCAGCCTGCTCCATATCCTCCACAGACTCATAGCCAAGCTTGGAAAGCTCGCCTGCCATGCGCTCTGCATCGCTGAAGTTCATCTGACAGCCGTAGGTTAAAAATTTCACATATTTCTTAGTCATTGATACTTTGTTCATCCTTTTATATTTATTGTACATTATATTTAAAGCTGATATACTATTGTACACTAAAAAGCGCAAAAATGGAATACCGTCACAAGGGGGATTTGGCATATGGCAACAGGAATAATCGCAGAATACAATCCATTTCATAACGGGCATAAATATATGCTGGAAGAGATACGCAGCCAATTTCCAAAAGAACCCATCATCATCTGCATGAGCGGCAGCATTACCCAGCGTGGAGAAATAGCCATGCTGGACAAGTGGACGAGAGCCATGCTGGCCGTCCTTGCCGGAGCAAACCTGGTCTTTGAGCTGCCGACTGCCTTTGCCTGCCGCAGTGCTCAAGCCTTTGGAGAGGGCAGTGTCAGGCTGCTATCCGCCACTGGCATCGTTGATACGCTGGCATTTGGCACGGAATACCCTGATTTAACGCAATTAACAAAGGCTGCAGCCTTTGTTCCCGATGAGTATCCTGATGAATTACAGGCATTGCTCAAACAGGGTCTTTCCTACGGCAGCGCTGTCACCAAGCTGATGAGTAAAAAGTTATCCTTGTCCGAAGGCATGCTCCGTGAGCCAAATACGATTTTGGCATTGGAATACCTTCGCTGCATCAAAAAATTATCCGATAATTCTCCTGCCCTAACGCCCCTTCCCATAAGGCGCACAGGAGCGAGCCACGGCGATACCATCCCCAATGGGAGCTTTGCCAGCGGTACAGCCCTGCGCCAAATGGCAGTTTCTATCAAAGACAGCGATACACTGCATAAAGCCATCGCTCCGCTCGTACCGCCTGCTGTCTGCGATGCCATCATTCAGTGCCAAAGCTATCCGGATAAGGCAAAGCTCTACCAGCTTATACAGTACAGGCTGCTTACAGCCTCGCCAAACGAGCTTAGGGAAATCTGCGGCATGGGCGAAGGCATCGAGCAGGCCATGCTGCAGGCAGCAGGCTGTGCAGACTACGAAGAATTTGTCAGCACCCTATCCAGCCGCCGCTATCCAGCCACGAGAATCCAGCGCTTGCTTATCCATCTGCTCCTCGCAATGTACAGGGATATGGTCAATGCCATGGATGCGGCAGGACCTCTTTATGGACGGGTGCTTGCCATGGATAACGCCGGGCGGCATTTATTGAAGCAAATAAAAAACAGAGGCAGTCTGCCTCTGTTAAATAAGGTAGCCGGTCTACTAAACCACCGTGACCTGCTGCATCCTGAAGCCTTGAGCCTGACACAGCGCATGCTGTATATGGATATAGCTGCTACCAATCTTCGCAGCCTCTCCCTTAGCCAGACTTCTTCCTTTTATGAGGATTATCTTCATTCTCCCTGCTACATTGATAAATAAATCAGCCAGCATAGAAATTCAATACCAGCCTGCTATCCAAGCCTTCCTGCTCCTGCCTTAGCTCCATAGTGCCGATTTTTACCAAGGGAGTCCCTCTGTCCAAATGACGGAGAAAATCCAGCATGGCAAAATAATCTCCCTGCACCCGCACCTTGACGGGCTGTACAGTCAGCTTGCCCTGCGGCCTTGCACTCACGGGCACTACTTCCTGCAATTCCATGCCCGAGCTTCTAGCTGACTGCTGCACATAAGCCAAAAGCTCTGCCATCTGCATATTTGTCGGCAAAAGCCTTTCCGCTTTTTGCCGCTGTCTGGCAATCTCCATCTGATAGCCTTCTAGATTTGGATGCTCTTGCTGAAGCTCGTTTAAAGCCGCTATCCTGCCAGCGGCTTTTTCTATGGCTTGTTTTTTCGCCTGATAAATCTCCCATTCATGGTCTCCATAATAAATGCCTGTTCCCAGCAAAAAGCCGAGTAAAGCTACGGAAACCGTAAATATGCGCCATGCTCTCAGCATCTACAGCATCCTCCCCTTGAGCTGGAACTCTACCAGCCCATCCTGCCCTCTATCCACCGTATCAAGAACCATTCCCTCTTGCCTGGCGCTGTCAGCAGCATCTCCCGTGGCATTGAGTTTCTCCAATAGCTGTGCGACATGATTATATGCCGCCGCCCTCCCCGCAAGCTCAACCTGTCCATCTTCCAGCATCTTGGCACCAGTAAGCCAAATACCATCCTCAACGCTCGTTCCCAAGCTGACAAGCATACTGTAGGCTGGCGCATCAGCATCGTGCAGCTCTGCCAACAGCTTGTTCCGCCCGGCAATAACTGCCTTATCCTGCGCTATGGCATCCTGACGTTCAGCGACATCTCCTAATAGCTGAAGCTCATGCTGTTTGAAGCCCAGCTCCTCATCTGCCTGAGAGACCATATACCAGCCTGCTCCCACCGTCAACAGACAGCCTGCTGCTCCTGCACACCACAAAAGTTTTGCCGCCCTCAGCCAATCCCACTGATATTTGTACTCAGGCATACCGCCCAAACGCAAGCCTTGCTTTTGCATGCCGCACACCGCAGCGTAAAACGCCTCCTGCATGCCAACACACCAGCTTGCCCACATCTCAGGCAGACATACATTTGCCGCTTCTTCGCCCCTGCACGCCAGCACGCCTTCTACTACGTCAAAAAACTCTCTGCACGCCCTAGTACGCATCTGCATATCCTTTTTCCTCATGCCGCCTATGCGCAGATTGCCATCAGGCAGCCGGACATAGCTCCAAAGATATGGCTCTTGCCAAGCCGCAGCCGAGATAAAATCCAGCTTCACGGCCTGAGCCAACTCCTTGTCGGCCATCTCAGGAAATAATTTCTCATAAAAGTATACCTCCTGCTGCGATAAGCCAAGACAACAGACCATATTTTCCTTATGCTGGCTGGCTGCCAAAAGACTCGCCTTTTCCAGCAGTTCATCTGTCGGCAAATCCTCTGTAACCTGATTTTGCCAGACTATTTCATACCCATCAGTCCCAGCCGATGACAGTATAACCATATAGACGCTGTTTTTCTCCTGCCAAATGCCAAGATATGCCAGCTCCTTGCGACGAAGCCACGCCTTCATTTTCTTCCATCCCATATCAGCCTATCCCCTCCAAGCTCACGCTCTCTTCCTCTTCATCTACGTGCAGACGCCAGCGAAGTCCGAAAACATTTTCCAGCCTTTTGTCCTGTGCATTGCGAAGTTCGCCATATAGCCACAGGCTGTTATTTTTGGAAACATACCTCACCTTGTAATGCCACGAACCAATATCCCCCTCATCCACAGGAGTAGTATAACCTGTGGCCGTGCGGTACATTTCGTCTGCTCTGGCAAAATCTTCCTGCAGTGCCATCAGCTTCTGCTCCATAACACCTTCCAGCATGAGCTGCATCTTGTACCCATTCCGCTCAACAATGCTGACCTCTGTTTCCTTGGTGCTGAAAATGTACAGAGTAGATGAAACAAACAGCATGATGCTCAGCATCCATATGCCGATGAGCGTCATACTGCCACATTCCTTATCCTGCCTCATGCGGCATCACCATCCCCCGATACAGGCGCCAGACCGTAGCCATAGCTATAAAACACCCTTTCCAAGGCAAATCTATGCCCGGTATCTTGATTAAGTCCTGCTATAGAAACCTTTGCCTTGTTTGCGCCTGCCAGCCTGATTTCCACATTTTCTAGATAAACATCTGCCAGCTCCGTAGCGCCAACCATTGGCTGAGTATTCTTATTTATCCAATACCCTCCATCCTGCCTGCGGCGCACCCTGTATCTTTGCCAATAATCCTGCTGCTCGTCTTCTTCCTTGGTGAGCTTGTGACGGCGTATATATAGCGTGTAATCATCAGCGCTTTCCCTTTCCAGCCTCATTTCTCCGCAGTAGCGTATATCCCTGCCTATTTCCTCCATGGGGACCCTCACCTGCTGAATAAGCTCCCAATCTCCCAAAAAATCATGATAGTGCCGCCCGGCTACCGCAAAGAGATTCAGCATAGCGGCAGTCATGAGAAGCATTACGGGCACTGTCACCATTAGTTCCAGCATGGAGAAGCCAGCCTCACGCACTCTCGACTGGCGTATCCCTTGCAAATTCAATTTCCTGCTGCCCCTTTCTATCCTGCCACCGAACCATTACGCTGTAGCGCACAAGCGGCGTACCTGTCTGCTGCTTGGCAGAAATTATCGTATACTCATGCCCATTGGCAGACACCTGCCTTGTACCCAAATCTCCGGCTCTTTGTTCTATACAAAGTATATCAAGCTGCTCTCTTGCCAAGCAATCAGCCGTGACATTCCCTTCCAAATCAGACATGTAGGAGGTCTGCACCTGTATATACATCAACACGCCTGCCAAGGCAGCCATGACAGCCATTGCCCCCAGCAAATCAAAGAAAAAATATCCCCTCTCCTCCATATTCATCCGCTTTCCACCCTTGCCCTTCCGACGCTATCGATAATTACTCTTTCCTGATAGCCTCCCTTGCTTATCCGAATGGTAGCCGCAGTTGTCTGCCCTCTGGGACGAAACCATATATCACGGCGGTTGCTTTTTATCTTGACCTGATGCTCCATGGCATGCGTATGCCATGCCAAATAGCCGGTCCTTATCGAATAGTTATTGATAGTCGTCACCACGAGCCTTGGCTGGCCTTCCCAGATGCCATTGGTATAATCCCACTGATGCGCCCAAGTCTGTGCGTAGCGTATGGTATTCATCAGCCGCAGGGTTTCATATTTTACATATAATTTATCCATATCTGCCATGCGGGGCAAAGCCGCACTGCACAAGAGCATCACGATGCCTGTACATGCCAAAAGCTCCATCATGCTATATCCAGCCTCATTCAGCCTACGCCTGTATACCACCTTATCATCTCCTGTCCCCAAAGCAATGAAATATATGCTCCGCACGCCATAAACGGACCTAGAGGAAGCATACGCCGCCGCCAACTTCCATGACGAAAATAATATAGATACTCCCTGCACGCTGCTGCCAACCCCAGGGCAAAGGTCAGGACGAATGCCACCAGCGAGCATTGCCAGCCTAGAAAAGTCCCCAGGGCTGCCCCATAGCAGACATCGCCAAACCCAAGCTGTCCCGTGGCAATATACAGTGCCAAAAACAAGCCGCCCAGGCAAGCCATGCCCTCGCACGCCCTTGCCAACTGATTGCCAGGCATAAGTATTTCCAATGCCGCTGAGCACAAAATCCCCAACAGCAATCCCCCTATGGTCAGCCTATGATACAGCCTATAACACCTGCCATCAAGGTAGGCAGCAGGTATCATGGCGACTGCCCCTCCTAGAGCCATATATATCCTATCGTCACCCCGCAATACCAAGACTGCCGCCGTGATGGCGGCTGCCATCAGCATCAGGATGACATACTTATGCGTCTGTAACTGTCCCCAGATTACCTGCCACTCCGTCCCCATCCATATTCTCCTTTGCCTGCAGCCTACGATGCCTTGCTCTCTCCCTTGCCGAACTTATCCAAGGTGTATCCCTGCAGCTCTGCCTCATCGCCAGATGATGCCAGCACATATTCCGTAGCACTAATATCCTTAATGCCGTCATCCTTCAAGATACATTTGCCCGTAGGCGGCTTCAGTCTGTCTGCATGAGCTATGTATTCAGACAAGTCATCAGAAATATTGGCAGGATTGGTGCCATTTTGGAGCTGATACATCGTGATTGCCGCATCTATCGTCTGCAAATCCGCCTGTATCTTGGCAGTATTCGCCATAGCCACCGCATTATTGTATCTTGGCACGGCAAAAGAAACAATAATTCCCACAATTCCTACATAAATGAGAAGTTCCAGCATAGAAAAGCCATCCTCAGCCTTTTTAATCAAAAACAACCATTTTTTCATTTTCATTCCCCCTAAAACAATGTCATCATATCCAAGATAGGCAGAATCGTACTCATAACGATTCCCCCTACGACCAAGCCCAGCGACAGTATCATGACAGGCTCAATCATCACCGACAGCTTGTCCAGCCTGCCGTCTGCCTCATTTTGGCATATCTCTCCCATATATGCCAGCATCCCCCCTAATTCGCCGCTTTTCTCCCCGGCATGAACCACAGTCATTTCCATTTGCGAATACACGCCAGCCAGATGCATCGCCTTTGACAGGCTGCTTCCCTGAGCGAGCTGTCGATTCATGGATTTGTATTTAAACCGCAAATACATATTTTGGCACATACCCTCCATTAGTTCCAAGCTCCTACGTATGGGAATGCCGCTATTTACCAGCATGGCCATGGTATTGAAAAATATTGCCAGCTCCCTTTGGCGTAATACCCTGCCCAGCAAAGGGATTCTCAGCCTGATGCGGTCAAGGCATATACCGCCCCTGTCCGTATGATAAACCTTGAACAAAATCCCTGCTGCCAGCAGCATGACCAGCATTGCCTGCCCCATATACAGCGTCAAATTATCTCCCAGTCCCAGCAGCATTTGCGTTATCCACGGCAGTTGGGCATCAAAACCTGCAAACACTGTCGCAAACACCGGCAATACCTGATAAAGAAGCAGCATAATCAGCACGCCGCTGACACAGCAAAGGAAGAAGGGATACATCATCATGCCCTTTATTTTCTCTTTGCTGTCATGGTTTTTTTTTAGAATATCGTGCAGCCTGCCCAAAACCTCTGGCAGATTGCCTGACAGTTCCCCTGCCCTGACGACCGACACCATGAACTCGGAAAAATATCCCTTTGCCATCTGCATGGACGTTGATAGGGCATAGCCCTTGGCAAGGTTCTCCTTGAGTATCTTTTTAACCTTCTCCTTATCCCCCATAGCGCTGTCTATGGCCTGCATTGTCGGAATGCCAGCTTCCAGCATTACAGACATCTGCTTGCAAAAATTAATCCTAAGCTCCTCGACGTTTCCCCTTGCTTCCGGCAACCAGCAGCGCTTGACCTCGAGAGGAACAATTCGCTGTCTGCGCAGCTCTCCCATAGCCTCCCCGGCTGAACCTGCCAAAAGCCTGCCATTTTCCCTGTTGCCAGCGCTGTTGATACCAACATAAGAATATCTGCCCATATCATCACCCTGCTTTTATCCCCGAAAGCCTCTCCTTTTTCAACAGATTCCCCAAACGCAATTTTTCCTCTGCCAGCGCCATGGTCTGCATTCCTTCAGCCGCGCCTGTCTCCATAATGCTGTATAGCTGGTCGTACTTGCCGCTGCGGATAATATTCCGCACTGCGTCATTGGCTCTCAGACATTCCACGGCGCATACCTTCAGCCCATGTCTGCCAGGCAGCAATTTCTGTGTACAGATGCCTCTCAATGAGGCTGCGAGCAGCGACTTTGCCATAGACTGCTTCTCTGCCGGATACATGCTGATAATGCGTTCTACTGCTTCTATCACGCTGCCTGCGTGCATGGTAGCAATGACATAATGCCCTGAAACTGCCGCATTCAGCACGGCATGCACTGTTTCCATATCGCGCATCTCTGAAACCATAATGACGTCTGGTGCCTGCCGCATGGCATTTTCCACAGCTCGTCCATAGGATTGAAAATCAACCTCTCTTTCCAACTGGCTGATCAGGCTGGCATCGGAATACAGCTCATATTCTATCGGATCTTCCAGCGTGAGGATATGCAGGCTGCTGTGCCTATTTAGTTCCTCCAGCAGGGCTGCCACGGTAGTGCTCTTGCCTGCACCTGTAGCTCCTGTCACCAGTAAAAGCCCTTGCTGGTAAGCAGCGAACTGCCCCACAAGTCCTGCCTGTCCCAAATCCGCCAGCTCAGGAAGCTGCAGTGGCATAACCCTTATTGCCATAGCCATGCGCCCTCTTTTGCTGTAGCAGTGCACCCTGTAGCGCCATGAGCTTATTCTCAAGGTCAGATTGGCATTTTCCCCATCAATGATTTTTTCCTGTATTCTTTTGGGAAAATACTGCCTGACAAATGCAAAGATATTTTCTCCGTCAGGCACATACTGCTTCAACGGTGACAGCACATCCCCCCGCCGCCAAAATACCGGCTCATCCGCCGTCATATGCACATCCGTAATCCCTGCCTCGGAGGCGCACCGCAAAATTCTTTCAATGTCCCTAATACCAACGCACATCTTCCCCATCCTCCCTATGATATATTCATCAGCTCCTCTAGCTGCAGCTCCCCTCGCACAGCCTTGGCAATGCCGTCCTCACGCATGGTACTGAGCAGACAGTCTGTAGACAGCAAATTTTCTGATCCCCCATTTTTGTCTTGGCTTGCCTTTAAATCATCGTCAAAGCATAAAATCTCATGGATAGCTATGCGACCGACAAAGCCTGTATGACCGCACCGGGAGCATCCCTGCGAATTGCGATGATAATAAATATCCTCCTTCCTGTAGCTGTCACCCAAAAATTGCCCCTCTCTGCTGTCCTCGTGAACCTGATACGGCAGCCTGCACACGGGGCACAGCCGCCGCAGCAGTCTCTGCCCCACAATGCCGCTGACTGCCGCCCTGATCATATACGGACGAATCCCCATATCCAGCAGCCTATACACAGTCTTGACCGCTCCCGGCGTATGGATAGTACCATAAATCCTGCGCCCGGTAAGGGCTGCACTTATCAGCGTCTCTGCCACCTGCCTGCTACGTATCTCTCCCACCGCCAGACAGTCAAAATCCTGCCGCAATACTGCCTCCAATGCCTTCTCAAAGGTAAAATCTATTTTTTCATTTACCTGAATCTGGTTGATTCCCTCAATCCTATACTCTACAGGGTCTTCTATGGAGATTATGTTGTTGCCGTCCTGATTGAGCATGCTAAGAATTGCATAAAGAGTCGTAGTTTTGCCGGAATTGACCGGACCAGCTATCAGGATTGCTCCGTGGCCGGTAGCGCATTTATGCCTTAGAAACACAAAATTTTGTTCAGATAAATCCAATTGAGCCAATCCCTTGAAATTATCCTTATTGTTGAGCAAGCGCAAAACGATTTTCTCGCCTGTTATCATCGGCACAACGGAAAGCCTTACATCTAGGCAGTCATTCTGCCTGCCGCCAAAGGAAAATCTGCCATCCTGTGGCAGCCTATGCTCTGCTATATCCAGTCCGCAGACCAGCTTGAAGCGGGAGACAAGATTGCCATACAGCTCCAAGGGCATATGGGCAAAAAGAATCTTCATTTCGCCCTTTATCCTCATGCGGATGCGAACATCCTCTGCCAAAGGCTCAAAATGAATATCACTGGCTCTTTCCTGCACGGCAGTCTGAAGAATAAATTCTAAAAGCTCTGTCAGCGGCGTTCTCTCCCTCTGCAAGGCGGCAGGCTCTTCCCTGACCAAGGGAAGCATTTCCTCGTCAATATTGTGCCTTGCCCTGCTTACCAATTGAAAATACTTCTCCTGTACCTCCATAGCAGCCTCCTTTATATATAATATATTTATATATTATTAAGTTAATATAATATTATATATTAAATAATTCGTTATTTTTACGAATTATTTAAAGTTTTCTCACCACAATAATACCATATCTAGATTTTTTTGCAAGAATTTTTTTCCAATTATCTGCAAAAAAAATACAGCCCTTGCAGACTGCATACAAATAAAAAGGCGGTATGCTCATGGCAAGCGCCACTGGCATAAACCGCCGCTTTATAAATTTATTTATTTTCTAGGCACTGGCGCAGCGCCTGCGCCATAGGCTCTGTAGGCAGATGATGCCCTGTCCAGATGCGGAATGCCTCCGCACCCTGTCCTACCAGCATCTCCTCGCCATTCAGCGTCCGACAGCCATGCTCCCTAGCCTTGCGCAAGAACATCGTCTCCGCCGGCGTGTAGACAATGTCATAAACAAAGGCATCCTTAGACACCAAGCCAAAATCCACAGGCGGCATGGCATCTACGTGCGGAGCCATCCCTAAAGGCGTGGAATTTACCAAAAGCTGCGCTTCTTGAAGCCTTTGACCAAATGCCTCGCTTTGCCAATCCAGGACATGAATATCCATATGGGGACGGAAATATTCTGCCACAGCCTGCACCTTGGGGACATTGCGGACACCGATAGTCAGCGACTGAACGCCTTCTTTGATAAGTCCCCAGATAATAGCCCTAGCAGCTCCGCCTGCCCCCAGCAAAACCGCATTTTTCCCTTGTGGCGAGAAACCATGCTTGTGCATACCCTGCAAAAAGCCTGCCATATCCGTGTTGTAGCCTATAAGGCGCCCGTCATGTATGGCTACGGCATTAACAGCGCCTATCATCCTAGCGTCTGCATCTATCTCATCCAAGTAAGCCATCACTGCCTGCTTGTGGGGAATGGTCACATTAAAGCCCTCAAATCCCAAGGCTTTCAAGCCCTCTACTGCCTGCCTTAGCTCCGCCTCTCTGACGGGCATGGCTATGTATACGCAGTCCAAGCCTGCCGCCCGAATACCTGCATTTTGCATGGCTGGCGACAGCGAATGACCTATCGGATGACCTATAACGCCAAAATTCCTTGTCTGACCTGTTATCATTTGCCTGTACTCCTTACCTGGCAGCCTTGGCATCTGTCTTGGCTTGGAACTTTTCCTTAAAGACAATAAATCTCTCGTGCGTGCCTGAGCCAATCTCTCCTGCTTCGTCCCTAGCCGTTACCTTAAAGGATATCTTGCGTCCCTCGACAGCCGTAATCTCTGCCGTAGCTGCAACCTCCATGCCCACAGGCGTAGCAGCCGTATGAGCAATATTAAGAGCCGTGCCCACCGTGGTGCTGCCCTCATCTACCAAGCTGTCCATCAGTTCCGAGGCAGCCTTTTCCATCAGGCAGCACATCGCCGGCGTAGCAAAAACCCGCAGACAGCCGCTGCCCATAGTGCTGGCAATATTTGCTTCGCCTACGGTAGCCTTGACCTCATTTGTTAGACCTACTTTAATTTCATTTGCCATATCAGCCACCAAATACCTCTGTAAAATAAATAACCGTTACCGTATCATCCATTGAAATGCGCTTCTTGTAGATACGCTCAAAATCTGCAATCAATTCCTCACGGGAATTGATGTCCGGATTCTGCTGTCCAAGGTCCTCTGAAGTCAGGTTTTCCATGGTCTTTACACGCACCTTGTCCAAATAAGCAGTATACAGGTGCTTTTTAGGCGTAAACTTCTTGCCAGCAGTAATCCATACAATTGATCCCTCCGGGTATTTATCACTTACATCACCTAGACGGACAGTACACTTTTTTTTGCGGTCCACAATCAGCTTTTCATGTTTCTCTGCCTGAAAATTTAATGACATCATTTCCATCAAGACCTTTCTTTGTTGATATTTTACCCTATTTGCCTAAAATGTTGCCGAAGAACATATCAAGTTCATCCTTTACCATTTTAACATACAATCCTAATAATTGACACTCCCCATGGATAAATCTAGAGGATTCTTGGTTCGGCGAACACTGCAGCCTAACCGTAGCTATTCCGACTTACACGTTCTCCCCAAGCGTAAATTCCCGTGTGTCCCACGGTACTGATTTATCTTTAGGCACCTTGCTTTTCTTCAAGTGCTCTGCGCAGGATATTTACTGCGGCGTTGGTATCTCGGTCATGGTGCGAGCCACATTCAGGGCAAGTCCATTCCCTGACACCAAGATTTTTGATTTCTGTGTTCTGATACCCACATTCTGAACAGGTTTGGCTAGAGGGGAAGAACGTATCTACCCGCAAAACTTCTGCGCCGTGCAGTTCTGCCTTGTACTCAAGCTGACGGAAGAACTCTGACCAGCTTGCATCGGAAATGGCACGAGCTAGCTTGTGGTTCTTCATCATATTCTTGATTTGCAAATGCTCAATGGCAATAGTCTTATTCTGTCCAACCAGCAATGCGGAAGTCTTGTGCAGGAAGTCTTTGCGGATATTGGCTATACGCTCATGCACTCCGGCTACATGGATTCTAGCCTTGCCACGGTTTACAGACTTAGGCATTTTTCGAGACAGCCTTCTCTGCTCTCTGACCAGTTTTCTCGTTAACCGTCTAAAGATTCTGGGATTGGCAACTGTATTTCCGTTGCTATCCGAATAGAACTCTTTAAGACCAACATCGATGCTTATCTCACCGCCACCATTGGCACATAGCAAGATTTCCTTATCCAGTTCCACGCAAAGGGAAACAAAATATTTCCCCGAAGCGGTACGACTAACCGTAGCGTTTAAGATTCGCCCTTCAAATTCTCGGCTCTGCTTGATTTTCACAGCTCCGACTTTAGGAAGTTTGATTCTCTTATCTGCGATTCGTATGCCATTGCCCTGATTTCTTGTGCGATAGGACTGACTATGTTTATGCTTCGACTTAAAGCGTGGGTATCTTGACTGGTGCTTGAAGAAATTTTGATACGCTTTATCGAGATTTTTTAGAGATTCCTGCAACGCCATACTGTCCACCTGCTTCAGCCAGTCGTATTCCTCATACCGTTTCAAATCGGTGAGCATAGCACTTGTCTGATTGTAAGTTACAGATTTATGATTGGCAATCCATTCATCCCTGCGGACAGCAAGAAAATGGTTGTACACAAATCGGCAGCAGCCCAAGGTACGGTTGATTAGTTCCTGCTGTGTCTTGTTGGGATATATCCTGAACCTGAAGCCCATAGTGTACTTTTCCATCTTCACACTTCCTTTCCTGATGATATTATACCTCAAAACGAATCAAAAAGTAATTGTCCGCCTTCAATTACTTACATAAATTCGGCGGACACGCCTTACTGCGTGCCCTTTAGGGCATATCCCCATAACTAAAGTTAGGGGTTTTACGGCGTTTTGGATAAGAATTAATCATTTTTTACTTACATTTTACTTAACTAAATATAAAATATAAAATAAAAATAATCAATATTGTATTAATAGCAGACAAAATATTATTAATTAATAATATTTTTGCTAACTTTTCCATATTATACATCTCCCTAAAAATCTTCACGATATAGCGAAGCACGAATATATTAACTACACAGCTGCCCCACCCGATTCTTAGCTCACTGATACAATAAAGGCGTATCTAGCTTGCTCCGATACGCCTTTGAGATAATATTAGTTATTTAATCATCATGTGTCATGTCATATAGGTAATTAGTCACACTGGCAACGCCGCCCAAGCTCTGCGTAGTGTTGATGATGTCCTGCGCCTGAGTGCCGACAATAGCGGATGTGTCCTTGCTCTTGCTGACAGTTTTCTCTACGGATTCATTGATAGCTGACATGAACTGCTGAATGTTCTCTACAGTCTCGCTGGAGCTTGTGGCAAGCTTGCCGATTTCCTCAGCCACGACGCCAAAGCCTGCACCGGCAGAACCGGCACGAGCCGCCTCAATGGACGCATTCAAGCCCAAAAGCCTAGTCTGCTTGGCAATATTCTTAATCAGCTCGGTAAAGCCATGAATCTTGCTGGTAATCTCCTCGACCTGCTGAATTTCCTCGCTCAGCTCCTTCTGGTTGCTGTCAACGCTGCGTGCAGACCTATCCAGTGCCTCCATGGAAATCATCGCCTGCTGTACGCTCTTGTTTACTTCTTCGGACATATTTTTCAGCTTGTGCAGGCGGTACTGGTCATAGCCCATGTCAGAAAACTTTTCGGCAAAAAGATAAAACGCATCTGCTACTAGCTGCAGCTTTTCCTTGGAAATATGATTCGCCTTTTTGGCATCAGCCAAATAGGTCTCAGGGTCAATCCCCAGCTCCTTGGCATAATTCCGGAATTTATCCTCATTGATTTCAGAGGTTATCGCCTGACCGCCCAGTATAGAGCCTACCTGCTTGCCCTTGAGCATGATAGGCACGCCAAAGTCCATCAGACCGGCATGGCACTCATATACCGCAGGCTTGCCAGTCCGAGCCGCCTGAGCACCGCCTTCCCGGTCGCACTTCATGCAGCGTTCGTTGCCCTTGGCACAGCCACGATTGTGCTTCATGCAGAAATCAGTAAAATTAGCCGGCTTGGTGACTGGAGTTCCATCCATATTTACGGTAATAGCGGCAACGCCGGCTATCTTGGCAAAATAGTCCTGAAATTTTTGCAAGAAATCCAAATCGAATAAATCACGGACATCAATATCTTCTAACTCATTTTTTGACATACAAACTTACCTCCCATATATCACGCATCCACTATATCATACAGCCATATCGTTATATCGCTATATCCTTACAGCATGATTGGCAAGTATAACATATTTTTATACATACATTATACCACAGATATGTATTAGACAAAAGACCTTATTATTCCTGCTAACTTGTCATTTTCTACAACAAAAAAAATAATTATTTGACTTGAACCATGCTCTAGGTGTTAAACTTATACTGTGTATAAATCTAGGAGGTTGTTTAATATGAGCAAAAAAATTCTTGTTATTTCCACAAGCCTGCGCCGCAACAGCAATTCACATACCCTTGCAGAGGAATTTGCCAAAGGCGCAAAGGAAGCAGGCCATCAGGTTGAATTGATCAGCCTGATCGGCCGCCAAATAGAATACTGTGTCGGCTGCCTTTCCTGCCAGCGCACCGGTCATTGCGTCATTGATGATGATGCCAATCTCATTGCCGAAAAAATGCTAAATGCTGATATTGTCTGCTATGCTACGCCTATTTATTACTATGAAATGGCTGGTCAGATGAAGACTCTGCTCGATAGAATGAATCCGCTTTTTGGCGCAGACTACAAATTTAGGGATGTCTACCTGCTCTCCACTGCGGCTGACGACGGCGCTCATGTAGCAGACAGGGCGATTAGCGGACTCGGCGGCTGGATAGACTGCTTTCAAAAGGCTCGGCTTGCAGGCACCGTCTTTGCCGGCGGCGTAACTGCCCCTGGCGAAATCGCAAACCACCCATCCCTTGCCAAAGCATATGAAATGGGCAAAAATATTTAAACATTGCTATCGTGTGCTCCTAATGATATAATATCGGCAAAAGGCGGTGATATTATGGCTTTGGCAACGCTCACTACTAGAATTGATCCAATTGATAAGGAGCGCTTTGAATATTTCTGCAATGCCATAGGCATGAATTGTAGTACGGCTGTCAACGTATTAATAAAAAATGTGCTAAGAGAAAGACGGATGCCTGAATTAGTTCTAAAAGATATTCCCAATGCTGACACCCTGCAGGCCATGAAAGAGGCTGACGCTATTCGGAAAAATCATCATGCTGGGCGCTACGATTCTCCCGAGGAACTATTCGAGGAATTAGGCATATGAACTTTAGATATTCTATTGATGCTACCAATAAATTCAAAAAAGATATAAAAAGAATAAAAAAACGTGGCTATGATATGGCACTACTAAAGAATGTCATTAATAAACTTGCAATGGGCGAGCCACTTCCTGCAGCCAATAAAGACCATGCCCTTGCCGGCAATATGACTGGCTATCGTGAATGTCACATACAGCCTGATTGGCTGCTCTTGTATATCATTGATGATGATTGCCTAGTTCTAACCCTTACCCGTACTGGCACGCATAGCGATTTATTCTAAAAAAAGCGGCCCTTGAAGGATGCCTAATCCTCCGAGGGCTGTTTTAGTTTTGCAAAAAATACATCAGACGTACAATACATCAACTTGCAAATTTATAATTTATTTGACACAATACCAAGCCTGCGCGAATTTTTAGTATGGAATGTTGAATTAAGAAAAACAAAACAGCCGCTAGAGAAGAACATCCCCTAGCGGCTGCCTTACTGTACAGCTTTGTAATTATGCTTACCTAATGAGACGAATAACGCCTGCCAGCATAAACAGCTTCAATGCTCCGTCGATGATTGCCATGTCCATAATATATACCCCCATAATGATAAAATTTCCGTGACCATACAGAGTACGCATGATACAAAGCTGTGAAAGCGCACCGCCTAATGCACATATTTATCATCGCTTATGTATTGAGTGTGTACTTTGTATTCATTTGTGTACATTATAAGACTTTGTATTATATCTGTGAACAGACTATAGTCCCATATTGAGGTATTCCATTATAGAAGTTTCGTATGCATAATTTAGCAAAAAAAGCATAGTTTTATATGCATTGTTTATATAAAAAATTTTTATGGCTTACTACATACAGTTAGAACTGGAAGATGGGACTTATTCAGTGGCAACCTTATGCTACCGCTGAACTTGCTTGCATCAATCCACAGCTTTGCGAATAGAGTTTTGGACACATAGCTAGATCTGCTGCTGTATATAGCCATCTACAATTCGCACTACGGCTTTGGAGAGCTGGTTCAAGGACTGGATGTGAACATAACTGTGTCCAAACAGCCTCCGTGCCAAAGCTGGCTGAAATGGTACCACGGACTGAATAATGCCTGCGATGCGCGCTCCCTGTCTGCGCAATGCCTTTAAGGAATTTTCTGTATCATGGAGTGCCGTTTCTTCTGTGTACTGCTTCAAGGACCTCACGCCAGCCATCGGCACTCCCTTTTCATCGCTCGGCATCATATCCGTCAGTATGAATATCAGTGCATTGCTTAAATCATCTGTCAGATACTTTCCTAATGTATTGAGTGCCAGGCCATCCCTGTTCCAGCCACGTGCCTCATAATTCCAAATGGCACTTGCAGGCTGATTTTTCCCCTTTAGCACCTGCAAGACAGTGTAGCTCCCTATAGTACAATAAGACAAGACTATGACGGGTATGCCGCAACGCCTCATGCTTTCCGCTATAGCATAGCTCTGGGCACTGAGCTGATTTTGCTGGGTATGCCTTGAATAAGAGCCGTCCAACAGCAAGACAACAGAAAATTCCTGATACTGCTCTGGAAGCGGGCGGCGGAAAATCCGTTCATCCCCGTTTATGATTCCCTGCCATGCCAAATCTGCTGCCAACTGTCCCTGCCCTGCCCTAGCACTATAGCTGCCCCTTGCAAGTTGCAAGGAATTGTATAGACCGTGGGATAAATCCTCGATGATTCGCCTGTAGCGCCTGCCATTTTGCAAAAAATAAGCATAATTGCTATTATATGCCTCTCCCTTGCTTGTCGCACCTGCAATATAGATATGACTGTAACGATGATTGCCAACGCATGCCTGCTGCTCTATTTCCAGCCTGCTGCTTTCGTCTATCGCAGCCTTTGGATAAATTTCCTTGATTTCTGCCAGCTCCTTGTCGGCTGATTTGCTGCTCAGGCCTGGCAAATACCAATTTTTTTGCTGACTTCCTTTCTCCTGTGCCTTGCTCATCTGGGCAGCCTTTTCTCGAAGCCTTCCTAGCTGTGTCTGACTAGCTCCGCCTTGATGCTCCATCGGCATAAAGCGCCTAAGAAACTGGCTCATGCCTGCACCCAGCATCAAATACCAATGTGCAGGCTGCCAGATAAGCTGGGGATTTAGGAGAAAATATTTTTTGACAAGCTGTTGAAAATACAGCTTCAAACCTGCCAAATCCAAATCTTTAGCAAAATAAAGCCTGCCATAAAGCCCTTTTTCCCAAGGATTCAAAAGCCCATTGCTATTTCCCTGTATCTCCAGGCAGCGCGCCTTTTTTAGGCTGTGCGACAGCTCCTGCCGCATCATCAGGTATTGCATGCTGTCCTCATGGCTGTCATCCAGATAATCTGCCGCCCATACCTGCCGCAGCTCCTCCAAGGTCAGCATATCCTCATGACAACGCTGGTACGTAGCGTGCTCTAGCCCCAGCCAAAACATATCTACCAGAACAGCACCCAGCCAGCAATGCCCTAAGTACATAAGATACTCGTCCAGCTCCTGTGCGCCATAATGCCGGTAAGCCAATCCCATAATCGTATTGAAATAAATATCCGGACTGCCATCCTTTAGATAAGAAACAAATCCCGGCGCTAGAGAATAATCTCCTGCGGCTGCCCAAATCATATTGAGCGCTCGTCGCTCCACGCTGCCTCTGGCTGTCCCCATATTTTCTGCCGGCATCCCTGCACCTGCTTTCTTTAGCTAACAAACAATCTTATCGCAAAAAGAGCTTCACCAAAATTTGCGAAGCTCTTGCATAACCACTACATTGTTCAATTGAACCTCTCCCGCTTATAGAAGCGGGAGATTCTTGAGAAGATTGATACACGGACTAACGCCTAACAACATATCCCGAAGGAGTTAGCTGTCAGGATACCCTTATTCTCAAAGGGCTGTCCAAAAGCCCTCTACACAGTTCCTCGAAATCGAAGTCCTGCTTACTTTTACGTGGATTTGTGGCTTTCGTGGGCATCGAACCAACTCAGCCACCCCGCCATTCATCTCCCGCCTAAGAGGAAGGAGTCTTCTGGCGGGTTAAGATAAAATAATACTTGCTAATTCCTGCCAATGCGCAAATCCAGCAAATCCTGTATAATCTGCCTTTCATCTTCATTGAACACCTTGTTGGCAAGCCCCATCTGCAGAGCACAGCGCAGCCCCAATCCCTGCTGATAAATTCCCAATGCTCCCAAAAGTCCCCGCAAATCTACCGCCTTGCTGGAAATCTCGCCCTGCTGATATTTGAGCTGCAAATCCATGAAGAGCGCAATAACGCTTTTGCGAATTTTAGCTGGCAGATTGCCGCATTGCTTGCTTAAAAGACTGTCCAGCATATTTTCATTGGCTGGCGGCAGGGCAATCACGGCAAATCTTGATGCCAGTGCTTCATTCAGTTCCCTAGTACCAGCATAGCCATAATTCATCGTCGCAATAAACCTAGCAGCAGGATGCATCTTGAGCCTGCCATAGCCTGGAATGTCCAAAATACGGCGAAAATCAAGCATGGAGTGAAGTGCGGCGAGAGCTTCATTGCGAGCCATGTTTATTTCGTCCAAAATGCAAAAGCCGCCCTGACTTGCACATTCATAGACTGGACCGGGACGGAACTGCACCTGTCCATCACGAAAGGTATCTGAGCCTAGCATCATGGCTGCATCCATATTGACATGAAAGGATACGTTCCAATCCCCTCTGCCGAAATAATACGCCAGATTTTCAGCCAAGACATTCTTGCCTGTAGCCTTAGCCCCGACCAAAAGCAGATTTTCCCCTGCCAGCAATGCGCCTAGAGCCTGCTCCCATATCTCCCTGCCATAATATTGAAATCCTGGCGCTAAAAGCGGCCTATCCTGATTGTTCCACGGATAAGCCGCCCTATATGCTTCCAGTCTATCTATCAGGCCGGGCGCAACTCCTTGTTCCTGCAAAAATGTCAACACAAACAGCCCCTTTTTCTGATCCCCGTACTATAAAACATATCACTATGTATGCTTTTAATGAGGTACTAATAAGGGTGGAGATATTCCCCACCCCATAAATTCAGACAATATTTCACACCAACAAAGGCGAAGTCTTCCGTCACCTCGTCATATATTTTTCGCCAACTCCACCATCTTTAGAATTGCTTCTCCAGCCGAACCTTGCTGCTGCTCTGCCTGCTCAAAGGCAGCTCTGACTGCTTCTACCTGCTGTGCTGGCAATGCCTCGCTATCCGCTTCTGCCTTGGCACGCTTTTTGCTGATTCGCGGCGTCTTGGCAGACCTTGGCGGACGACCACGCCTAGCCTGACGCTGTGGCTTTTCCTGCACTTCAGTCTCACTGCTCTGCGCCTCCTGAGCTTCAGAAAGTACATTGTCATTCTTTGGCTCTGCTTCCGCCACAACCGCAGCCCTGCCCTCCTCTGCCGGCTCTTCTCCTGTAAGGCTTGCCTGATAAATTCCACGAATCGGCTTATACACAGCCTTTACCTTCTGATAAAGCTCGCCGCCCTTTTTACGTCCCATGGACTGCAAAAGACGATGATAAAACTGCATCTTGCTGTCAGAATCCTCCAAGGCCTCGCAGATTTCCTCAGCCTGCTTGTAGACCAAAGGTATTTTCTGAATAAGCTTCACATGATTGAGAATCTTGGTGCAAATTGACTGATGTGCCCGGCGCTTAATCTCTTCCTCAGTCAAGGCAGATGCTTCAACCGGAGTTTCTGCTGCATTTTCCGCACAAGCCTCAGCTTCCTGATTTTGAGCATCCTGCTCCGGCTGGTCATTTTGCTCCTGTGCTGATTCTGATGAGATATGCTCACAAATTTCCGCTGAATCAGCGGAAATCTCTCCCTCCTGTAATTCCTGAAACGGCTCTGCGACAGAGTCATTCTCCGAGTCCAAAGATGGCTTTACACCGTCTGATACAATGGCTTCCGAAGCATCCGCTAACGTATTGTCAGCTTTGTCAAGAGAATCATCAGCAGCTACAGCACTCTCCGGAGCTTCATAATCTGTTGATAACTCGCCTAAGTCTACGATAACCTCCTGATCGCTTTCGTCGATGGACAGTCCGCTTTGATGCTTGATTGCGCCGTCAATATCTCGACAGCGGTAGATATTATTGCGATTCTGCTTGCCAGCCATCTCAATAGCCGCATCATAGCCCTTGTCACGGCTGATAATATAATAATTCTCCTCAAGATCATAATTGCACATGAGGGCGGTAATAAGCTGAAAATCAAGGGCATTTTCCACACCGTTCACAATCTTGTCAAAACAGATGTCGGCTGGACATTCCATAAGCTGGCGCACCACGTCAATCTTCAAGGTATCTGCCTTTGTACTGTAGAAAAGATGCAGCTTGTCCCCTTGCTGCAGGTTCTGCACTCCCTTTAAGCCTTCATTGTGCACATTTTCATAGTCTATATAATAACTTGCCACACTAGCACCTCACAAAATATATTTTAGCTACATTCTATTTTACTCGTATTCAGCTTACTTTGCAAATATACATTTATGAACGGACAATAAAAAAGCCCTCCCATCGCTGGAAGAGCTTTCTTTTATCGTTCGTACTGTTGTATATTACCAGCTAGCCTTAGTTACGCCAGGAATGGCACCCTTGTAGCTCTGCTCTCTGAAACAAATACGGCACATATCGAACTTTCTGATATAACCGTGCGGACGACCGCAAATCTTACATCTGTTATACTTGCGAACAGGGAACTTTGGCTCCTTGCTCCACTTTTCAATCATTGCCTTCTTGGCCACAGTCAGTACCTCCCTTTCTTATGCTTTGAAAGGCATGCCCATGAGCTTCAAAAGCTCGCGAGCTTCCTCGTCAGTCTTTGCAGTGGTAACAACAACGATGTTCATACCACGGAGCTTGTCAATCTTGTCATACTCAATTTCAGGGAAAATGAGCTGCTCCTTCAGGCCGATTGCATAGTTGCCGCGACCGTCGAAAGAATTGGCACTGATACCACGGAAATCACGAACGCGAGGCAGTGCTACGTTCATGAACTTATCCAGGAACTGATACATGCGAACGCCGCGCAGAGTAACCTTTGCGCCGATAGGCATGCCCTGACGAAGCTTCCAAGCAGCCAAAGACTTCTTTGCTCTGGTGAGGATTGGCTTCTGACCAGCAATGATGGTCAAATCATTTACAGCAGCGTCGAGAGCCTTAGGGTTGCCTACAGCCTCGCCAACACCCATGTTGATGATGATCTTTGCGATTTTAGGGAGTTCCATAACATTCTTATAGCCGAACTTTTCAGTCAATGCAGGAACAACCTCATTGATATACTTTTCCTGTAATCTATCCAACTAGATATCCTCCTTTCCTTTCTTATTTAGTCTGATCGATAACTTCGCCGCACTTCTTGCACGCACGAACATTCTTGCCATTTACTTCCTTGTGAGCAACACGGGTAGCCTTGCCGCAAGCTGGGCATACGAGCATAACCTTTGCTGCAAACATAGGAGCCTCCTTGGTGATAATGCCACCCTGAGGAGCGCTCTGGTTAGGCTTAGTGTGACGCTTAACCTTGTTAACGCCCTCTACTACAACCTTACCCTTCTTTGGCAGAGCCTGGATAACCTTGCCCTGCTGGCCTTTATCTTTACCGGACAATACCAGGACGGTATCACCCTTCTTTACATGCAGTTTTGTAATTGCCAAAGTCGCACCTCCTCACATTAAAGAACTTCTGGAGCCAAAGATACAATCTTCATGAAATCCTTCTCACGAAGCTCTCTTGCTACTGGCCCAAAAATACGGGTACCTCTAGGAGTCTTGTCCTCCTTGATAATAACGGCTGCATTCTCATCAAAACGAATGTAGGAACCGTCATTGCGACGCAGGCCCTTTTTGCTACGAACTACTACGGCCTTAACAACGTCGCCCTTCTTGACAACGCCGCCAGGGGATGCAGATTTTACTGCAGCCACGATTATATCACCAATGTTAGCATACTTGCGATAAGAGCCGCCCAATACACGGATGCACATGATTTCCTTAGCACCGGTGTTGTCGCCAACATTGAGTAAAGTCTGTTGCTGAATCATCAGTTAACCTCCTCAACCAGAATTTCCCAACGGAAATTATTTTGCTTTCTCAACGATCTCTACAACTCTCCAACGCTTATCCTTGGACAGTGGGCGGGTTTCCATCAGGGAAACGATGTCGCCAACATGAGCCTCGTTATTTTCATCATGGGCCTTGAACTTTACAGTCTTCTTAACGGCCTTCTTATAAAGTGCATGCTGCTCGATATCCTCAACTGCTACTACAACAGTCTTGTCCATCTTGTCGCTTACTACCTTACCAACTTTAGTCTTGCGTTCATTTCTCTCGCTCATTAAGGAGCCTCCTTCCTAATACGTATCTCTTATGTCGAATCAAATCAAGCCTTAGCCTGCTCAGTCTGTACAGTCTTAATGCGGGCAATAGTCTTCTTTACTTCCTTGATACGCATTGGGTTCTCCAACTGACCGGTAGCCAACTGGAAACGGAGGTTGAACAACTCCTCTTTGAGAGAAGCAAGTTTCTGGTTAAGTTCCTCAGCGCTCAAATCTCTAATCTCATTAACCTTCATTTACTTCACCGCCCTCTGCCTTTTCAGTCTCTTCGCGAGTTACAAACTTGCACTTGATTGGAAGCTTGTGAGCTGCAAGACGCATTGCTTCAGCTGCTACTTCCTTAGTCACGCCATCCATCTCGAAGAGAACGCGACCTGGCTTTACTACTGCTACCCAGTACTCAGGTGAGCCCTTACCGGAACCCATGCGGGTCTCAGCAGGCTTTGCAGTTACAGGCTTGTCAGGGAAAATCTTGATCCAAACCTGACCGCCACGCTTGATGTAACGGGTCATAGCAATACGGGCTGCCTCAATCTGACGGTTGGTAATCCAAGCTGGCTCCAAAGCAACAAGACCATAATCACCATGGGAAACCTTGTTGCCGCGCTGAGCCTTGCCCTTCATACGACCACGGAACTGCTTGCGATATTTAACTCTCTTTGGTAATAACATTAAGCTTCGCTCCCTTCAACAGCAGCAGTACGCTGCTTCTTCTCAGGAAGGACCTCACCCTTGAAGATCCAAACTTTAACGCCAATACGACCATAGGTAGTTGCTGCCTCGTAAGTACCATAGTCAATGTCTGCTCTCAGGGTGTGCAGAGGAATGGAGCCCTCGCGATAAGACTCGCTGCGAGCGATTTCAGCACCGCCAAGACGGCCGCTTACCATAACCTTGATACCCTTTGCGCCCAAACGCATAGTGCGGCCTACAGCCTGCTTCATAGCACGACGGAAGGCAATACGACGCTCCAGGGACTCAGCAATGCTCTTTGCTACCAAAGTTGCATCCATATCTGGCTGCTTAATCTCTGCGATGTTGATGTCAACATTGCAGTCGGTGAACTTCTTCAGTCCAGCCTTTACCTGCTCGATTCCAGAACCGCCACGGCCGATTACCATGCCTGGCTTTGCAGTGTGGATAGTCAGCTTCAGACGATTCTTGGAACGCTCAGTTTCAATCTTGGAAACTCCGGCACTCTGCAGAGTGTTCTGCAAATGCTCACGGATTTTAATATCTTCATGCAGATTTGCTGCAAAATCTTTGCCAGCATACCACTTAGCATCCCAAGTCTTTACGATGCCAAGTCTTATACCATGCGGATTTACTTTCTGACCCAAAGTTAATACCCTCCTTTATTAGTTTTCTTCAACAGCTACAGTGATGTGGGAAGTGCGCTTCAAAATCTTGAAAGCCTGACCACGGGAGCGTGGATGAATACGCTTCATAGTTGGTCCCTCATCTACAAAACAGGAAGATACATAGAGGTTATCAACATTCATGTCGAAATTGTTCTCAGCGTTTGCTACTGCAGACTTGAGAACCTTATATATAGCTTCACTACCTACTTTCGGAGTGAACTTTAAAATCGCAAATGCATCAGCAACCTTCTTGCCGCGAATGAGATTCATGACAACGCGAACCTTGCGAGGTGCAATGCGAACATTTTTAGCAACTGCTTTTGCTTCCACAGAGGAATCCTCCTTTCAAATCAACTTATCTAAGACCGGTCTTTCTCTCTTCACCGGCATGGCCCTTAAAAGTACGGGTTGGTGCAAACTCACCAAGCTTGTGGCCTACCATGTCCTCAGTTACATAAACAGGAACATGCTTGCGACCATCATGTACTGCGATAGTGTGACCAACAAAAGTTGGCAGAATAGTGGAGCTTCTGGACCAGGTCTTTACAACCTTCTTGTCGTTAGCTTCATTCAGGGCATCAATCTTCTTAGTTAAGCTTTCATGAACATAAGGTCCCTTTTTAACAGATCTTGACAATTTATTTCCTCCTTCCGGTGATTATCACTTATTTGGTACGGCCTTTAACGATCAACTTATCAGAAGCCTTCTTACGGCGGGTCTTAGCACCCATAGCACACTTACCCCATTTAGTAACAGGATGCTTGCGGCCAACTGGGGAACGACCCTCACCACCACCATGTGGATGGTCATTCGGGTTCATAGCAACGCCGCGGTTCTCTGGACGCTTGCCCATCCAGCGGGAACGGCCTGCCTTACCAATAGTGATGTTCATGTGCTCAGCATTGCCAACTACGCCGATAGTTGCACGGCAGTTGACATGTACCTTGCGCATTTCACCGGATGGCATACGGAGAGTAGCATAGTCACCCTCGATAGCCATGAGCTGTGCATAAGCACCAGCGGAGCGAACCAGCTGTGCACCAGCGCCGATCTTCAACTCAACGTTGTGGATCAGGGTACCAACTGGGATGTTCTTCAGTGGAAGAGCGTTACCTGGCTTGATGTCAGCCTCTGGGCCGGACATAACCTGGTCGCCAACCTTCAGACCGTTAGGAGCGATGATATAGCGCTTCTCACCGTCTGCATAGTTCAAAAGTGCAATACGTGCACTGCGGTTTGGATCGTACTCAATAGTAGCAACCTTGGCTGGAATGCCATCCTTGTTGCGCTTGAAATCAATGATACGATACAGACGCTTATGGCCGCCGCCCTGATGGCGAACGGTCAACTTACCCTGCTGATTACGGCCACCGTTCTTCTTGAGACGCTCAACGAGGGATTTTTCAGGCTTATCAGTAGTAATCTCATCAAAAGACGCTACAGTCATGAAACGTCTACCTGCGGAATATGGTTTAAAACTCTTTATTGCCACTTAATTAACCTCCTTTTCCCTATTAAGCTTCAAAGAACTCGATAGTCTCGCCAGCAGCGAGCTTCACGATTGCTTTCTTGTAGTCAGAGCGCTTGCCTACGGAACGGCCCATGCGCTTTACCTTGCCTTCAACATTGATAGTATTGACAGATGCTACCTTTACGTTGAAGATAGTAGAAATTGCCTTGGCAATCTCAATCTTATTGGCAGCCTTGGCTACCTCGAATACATATTTGCCCTCAGCCATGAGAGTAGTGCTCTTTTCAGTAATCAGAGGACGGATAATGATGTCGCGTGCTTCCATTATGCATATACCTCCTCAATACGAGCAATAGCATCCTTAGTAATAAACAGCTTGTTTGCGTTCAGGATGTCAAATACATTCAGGCCGATGGTGTTAATGGTCTTAACACCTGGAATATTGCGGGAAGACTTGTCTACATTCTCAGCGTACTCAGCCGTAATGATCAGAGCCTTCTTGTCAACATCAAAGCTATTCAGCATCTCAACAACTGCCTTGGTCTTTGGAGCTGCGAAATCAATGCTGTCCAATACAACCAACTCGCCGTTGGCTACCTTGTCGGACAGTGCGCACTTGAGAGCAAGACGACGCTGCTTACGAGGCATGCTGAAAGAATAAGAGCGAGGAGTAGGACCAAACACAGTACCACCGCCTACCCAAATAGGGGAACGGGTGGAACCGCTGCGTGCACGACCGGTACCCTTCTGCTTCCAAGGCTTGCGGCCGCCGCCTCTTACCATACCACGGGTCTTGGTTGCATGATTGCCAAGACGCTGGGAAGCAAGCTGCATAACAACAGCCTGATGCAGGAGGCCTGCATTCATCTCTACGCCAAAAATATTTTCATTCAATTCGATATCTCCAACCTGCTGGTTCTTGATATCATAAACTGCTACTGTAGGCATTATTTCTTATCCTCCTTCCGAATTAGTTTTTGCCCGGCTTAACGGTGCTCTTTACAACTACGAGGCCCTTCTTTGGACCAGGAATTGCGCCCTTGATGAGGAGCAGGTTGCGGTCAGCATCAACTCTAACAACAGTCAGACGCTGCACAGTAACCCTCTCGCTGCCCATATGACCTGGCAGCTTCTTGCCCTTCAATACACGGCCACCGTGACCACTAATCATCGCACCTGTAGAACCAGGCTCACGATGAGACTTGGAACCATGTCCCATTGGTCCACGAGCAAAATTATGACGCTTGATACCGCCGGCAAAGCCCTTGCCCTTGGAAGTACCAGTTACGTCAACTAATTCTCCGGCGGAAAATATGTCAACGCCGATGGTGTCACCAACGTTATATTCAGAAGCATTCTCCAAGCGCATCTCGCGAACGAATTTTACTGGAGCTACGCCAGCCTTTGCGAAATGACCCTTCATTGGGCTGTTCACCTTGGATTCCTTGATTGCGCCGAAGCCAATCTGAATTGCATTATAACCATCATTTTCAACAGTCTTATTCTGGATAACTACATTGTTACCAGACTCAACAACTGTTACTGGAACGACCTGACCTTCTTCAGTAAAGATCTGAGTCATGCCCAGCTTTCTACCTAAAATTGCTTTAGCCATCATTCCACCTCCTATTACAATTTAAGTTCGATATCCACACCTGCTGGCAACTCAAGACGGGTGAGTGCATCTACAGTCTTGGAAGTTGGATCCAGCACGTCGATAAGGCGCTTGTGAGTTCTCATCTCGAACTGCTCACGGGAGTCCTTATTTACATGTGGGGAACGCAGAATCGTGTAAATCTGCTTCTCTGTTGGGAGTGGAATTGGGCCGGATACACTAGCGCCGGTTCTCTTGGCAGTCTCAACAATCTTTACTGCGCTCTGGTCCAGTGCTTTGTGATCATAAGCCTTTAAACGGATTCTGATTTTCTGCTGCTTAGACAATTTATTTTCCTCCTTCTCGTCCAGGCTCTAGGCCCAAACATTTCTCCGTAACAGTTCCCTTGATCACGCCTGTTTCATCGTGTCAAGCCATCTGCCACGTCATCGCATCAGGGGTACTTTTACATAGAAGCACACCGCTTCTCATTGTAACACATAGATACTATTTTAGTCAACAAAAATAATACAAAACCTTAATTATAAGGGCGACTAAGATAGCCGCCCTTATATTAAGGAAATAATTTACTTGGAGCTTACCAAAAAGCGCTGATTAAGCGTCGATCTCGGTAACACGGCCAGCGCCTACAGTGTGGCCACCCTCGCGGATAGCGAAGCGCAGACCAGCCTCGATAGCGATTGGAGTGATGAGCTCTACAGCCATCTCTACGTTATCGCCAGGCATAACCATCTCAGTACCCTCTGGCAGAGTTACAACACCGGTAACGTCAGTGGTACGGAAATAGAACTGAGGACGATAGTTGTTGAAGAACGGGGTATGACGGCCGCCTTCTTCCTTGGTCAGTACATAAACCTGACCCTTGAACTTGGTGTGTGGATGAATGGAACCTGGCTTTGCCAGAACCTGGCCACGCTGAATCTCCTTACGGTCAATACCGCGGAGCAGAGCACCGATGTTATCACCAGCCTGTGCACTAGGCAGCAGCTTGCGGAACATCTCGATACCAGTTACAACAGTGGACTTGGTCTCCTCAGCGATACCAACGATCTCAACAGTATCGTTCAGGTTGAGCTGACCACGCTCTACACGGCCAGTAGCAACAGTACCACGACCAGTAATGGTGAATACATCCTCTACAGGCATCAGGAATGGGAGATCAGTGTCACGGGTAGGAGTAGGAATGTACTCATCTACAGCATCCATCAGCTTCAGAATGTTAGCCTTCTGCTCAGGATCATCCTGCAGAGCCAACAGAGCGGAACCAGCAACTACAGGAATGTCGTCGCCAGGGAAATCATAGGAGCTCAGGAGCTCGCGAACTTCCATCTCTACCAACTCGAGCAGCTCAGGATCATCAACCTGGTCAACCTTGTTCAGGAATACAACCATTGCAGGAACGCCAACCTGGCGAGCCAGCAGGATGTGCTCACGAGTCTGAGGCATAGGGCCATCAGCAGCGGAAACTACCAGGATAGCGCCATCCATCTGAGCAGCACCAGTGATCATGTTCTTTACATAGTCAGCATGGCCCGGGCAGTCAACGTGAGCATAGTGACGCTTGTCAGTCTCATACTCTACGTGAGCGGTGTTAATGGTAATACCACGCTCTCTCTCCTCTGGAGCCTTATCGATATCAGCATAGTCCTCGAACTGAGCCATGCCCTTCTCAGCCAAAACCTTAGTGATAGCTGCGGTCAGGGTAGTCTTGCCATGGTCAACGTGACCGATAGTACCAATGTTTACATGTGGTTTAGTTCTTTCGAATGTAGCCTTTGCCATTTAGAAAAATCCTCCTTATTCACCTTTGTTTTTAGCAATGATGCCTTCTGCAATATTCTTTGGAACTTCCTCATAATGAGAAACTTCCATGGAGTAGTTGCCACGGCCCTGAGTCTTGGAGCGCAGGTCGGTGGAATAACCGAACATGCCAGACAGTGGAACAAATGCATTGATTACCTGTGCACCGTTGCGGGCTTCCATACCTTCGATACGGCCGCGACGGGAGTTCAGGTCACCGATTACATCGCCCATGTACTCCTCAGGAACGATAACCTCTACCTTTACGATTGGCTCCAAGATAACTGGGTCAGCCTTGAGAGCGCCATTCTTGAATGCCATGGAACCGGCAACCTTGAACGCAGCCTCAGAGGAGTCAACCTCATGGTAGGAACCATCATATACGATAGCCTTTACATCAACAACAGGATAGCCAGCGAGAATACCGCCCTCCATTGCCTGCTTGATACCTGCTTCGATAGGGTTGATGAATTCCTTAGGAATTGCACCACCAACAACCTGATTCTCGAAGCTGAAGCCTTCACCAGGCTCCTGTGGGATAAGACGCAGCTTACAATGACCATACTGACCATGACCACCAGACTGACGTACGAACTTGCCTTCGCACTCAACTTCCTTGCGGATAGTCTCACGGTAAGCAACCTGTGGGTTGCCTACTGCACAGTCAACCTTGAACTCACGAAGCATACGGTCAACGATAATCTCCAAATGGAGCTCGCCCATACCGGAAATGATAGTCTGACCAGTTTCTTCATCAGTGCGAACGCGGAAGGTAGGATCCTCCTCAGCCAGCTTCTGAAGGGCAACGCCCATCTTCTCCTGGTCGTTCTTGGTCTTTGGCTCTACAGCTACGGAAATAACTGGATCTGGGAATTCCATGGACTCCAGAATGATTGGATGTGCCTCATCGCAAAGAGTATCACCAGTGGTGGTATCCTTGAGACCAACAGCAGCAGCAATATCACCGCTATAAACGATGTCCAGCTCCTTACGGTTGTTAGCATGCATCTGGAGAATACGGCCGATACGCTCCTTCTTGCCCTTAGTGGAGTTATATACATAAGAGCCAGAGGAAAGAGTACCGGAGTATACACGGAAGAATGCCAGCTTGCCAACGAATGGATCAGCCATAATCTTGAATGCCAGGGCAGCAAATGGCTCGCTGTCGCTGGATGGACGATGATCCTCCTCGCCAGTCTCAGGATTTACGCCCTTGATTGGTGGGATATCGGTAGGAGCAGGCATAAAATCAACAATAGCATCCAGCATAGGCTGAACACCCTTGTTGCGATAAGAAGTACCGCAGGTTACTGGGCACATAGTGCAGGCAATAGTAGCCTTGCGGATAGCAGCCTTGATCTCCTCCTCGGAAATCTCCTCGCCGCCGAGATACTTCTCCATGAGGCTGTCATCAACTTCTGCTACAGCCTCAAGCAGCTTCTCACGATATTCATCAGCGAGATCCTGCATATCTTCAGGAATAGCTACCTCGTCAGCAACCTTGCCCAGGTCATCCTCATATACGATAGCTTCCATCTTTACGAGATCAATGATGCCCTGGAAGTCATCCTCTGCGCCGATTGGCAGCTGGATTGCAACTGCATTGGCGTTCAGACGCTCCTTCATCATCTTGATAACGTTGAAGAAATCTGCACCAGTGATGTCCATCTTGTTTACATAGGCCATACGTGGTACATTGTATTTCTCAGCCTGACGCCATACGGTTTCAGTCTGAGGCTCAACGCCGCCGCGAGCAGTCAGAACTGCTACAGCGCCGTCCAATACTCTCAGAGAACGCTCAACCTCTACAGTAAAGTCAACGTGACCCGGGGTATCAATAATGTTGATGCGGTGATTCTTCCAATGGCAGGTAGTAGCTGCGGAGGTAATGGTAATACCACGCTCCTGCTCCTGTGCCATCCAGTCCATGGTAGCAGCGCCTTCATGAACCTCACCGATCTTGTGGGTGATACCTGTGTAGAAGAGGATACGCTCAGTAGTAGTAGTCTTACCGGCATCAATGTGAGCCATGATACCGATATTACGAGTCTTTTCCAAGGAATACTCTCTTGCCACTATTTATCGCTCCTTAATTACACAAACTATATTACCAACGATAATGAGCGAAAGCCTTGTTGGCCTCAGCCATCTTGTGAGTGTCTTCCTTCTTCTTGATGGAAGCGCCGGTATTGTTAGCTGCATCCATCAGCTCGCCGGAGAGTCTCTCATCCATGGTCTTTTCGCCACGCAGACGAGCGTAGTTTACGATCCAGCGGATACCCAGAGTCATGCGGCGATCTGGACGAACCTCTACAGGAACCTGATAGTTAGCACCACCTACACGGCGTGCACGAACCTCCAGTACAGGCATAACATTCTTCAATGCAGTCTCGAAAACCTCGAGAGGATCATTGCCGGTCTTAGCACGGATGATCTCGAATGCATCATATACAACTCTCTCAGCAACGCCCTTCTTACCAGAAAGCATTACCTTGTTGATGAACTTAGTGACGATCTTGGAGTGGTATACCGGATCCGGTAAAACGTCACGCTTAGGTACAGAACCTTTTCTTGGCATCTATTTTGCCTCCTTCCATAATCTTTCAGTAGTCAGAAATTATTTCTTCTGCTTAGCGCGCTTAGCACCGTACTTGGATCTACCCTGCTTGCGGTCCTGAACACCTGCGGTATCCAAAGAACCACGGATGATGTGGTAACGAACACCTGGTAAATCCTTTACACGTCCGCCTCTGATCAGAACAACGCTATGTTCCTGAAGATTATGGCCAATGCCAGGGATATATGCGGTTACTTCAATGCTATTAGTCAAACGAACACGGGCAACCTTACGGAGTGCGGAGTTTGGCTTCTTAGGAGTCGTGGTATAAACTCTTGTGCAAACGCCACGTTTCTGTGGGCAATTCTTTAATGCCGGTGCTGTGGATTTCTCCTGCATGCTCTCTCTGCTCTTGCGAACTAACTGATTAATTGTAGGCATACATGCACCTCCTTCCTTCAAAATGGGTATTTAGTATTTATTAAAACCGCCAACCAAGTCAGCAGGTTTTGACATATTCACGCTGTCATTTCAAAACAGCGACTGCGGCAGCTCCTACCTCGATAGAGCAGGTCTTTCCCAGCTCTTCCATGGTATGTGCCATATCCATATCTATGGATTTTTCTTCACATATGGCTCTCAGCGTCTGCACCACCCTGCCATCTGCATCCGAGGCCAGGAACACGCACAACGCCTGATCCTTGTTGACTGCCTTGGTTACCTGCTTGACACCGATAACCCTCTGAGCCTTCTTCAAATTCTCCAGCGTCACACATCTCACTCCTTCGCCCGAAAATATCCATAACTTAGGCGCATTAGTATAATATCACCCCTCCAAACCTTTGTCAACCCCTTGTATATCAGCTTTTTCATTGCACACTCCACCCGGTGTATCATTCATTTCCACAAGTACATTTGAATAGTGCCTTTGTATTTTCTATGAGCACATTTTGTAACATTGCAAGGCAAATAAGAAAAAAAATTACAAATACCTCCCAACTGTAAACCAAAAAAATTAAAAAAAATTTTTATAGAAACTAAAAGCAGGAAGCAATCCCCCAAACTGCTTCCTGCCTTTAGCGAAATATAAGATTATTTCTTGCCCTTCTTTTTACCCTTGGCAGCCTTCTTGACATTTACGGCATCCTTCAGCGCCTTGCCTGGCTTGAAAGCCGGAGTCTTTGCGGCAGGAATCTCGATTTCCTCGCCAGACTGCGGATTGCGTCCGGTGCGGGCAGCCCTCTCCCTTGCCTCGAATGTGCCAAAGCCGATGACCTGCACTTTGTCCCCTTTGGCGAGAGCTTCCTGAACACTGGCAAAAATACCGGCAACGGCTTTCTCGGCATCCTTCTTGGTAATTCCAGACTTTTCAGCAACCTTGGCAATCAACTCAGACTTGTTCATGACATTTCCCCCTCAAAAAGTTAAAAATTGCACATTTAGTCTTGGCTACCTTAGCTCACCGTCTAAAGTCAGTGGGACTGCGGTAGCTTTTTTTCAATATACCATAAACATTGAGATTTTGCAAAATTTACTCAATATTTTTTTGCTTCATTCCACCATGCATCCAGTTGCGACAGCGTAAATGACTTCCAATCGCCGCCATGAGCATTTACCTTCTCCTCCACATAGCCGAAACGCTGGCGGAATTTTTTACAGCACCCCAGCAATGCCAGCTCGCTATCAACCTTGTAAAAGCGGCTGAGATTTACCACCGAGAACAACACATCGCCAAGCTCCTCGCCAATATGCTCCTCGCTTCCCTCGCCAACAGCCTGTCTTAGCTCCTCCAGCTCTTCTTGGATTTTCTCCCAGACCGGTGCTGCATCCTGCCAGTCAAAGCCGACCTTGGCAGCCTTGTACTGCAGCTTTTGTGCCGCCATCAAGGCTGGCAGATCCTTTGGCACGCCATCCAGGACATGCTTCCGCTCCTTCTTTTCCTGCTTTTTGACAGCCTCCCAGCTCAAAAGGGCTGCACCTGCATCTGCCGCCTGTACGTTCCCAAAAACATGCGGATGGCGGCGCACCAGCTTCTCTACAACGCCCTGCACAACATCCTCCATGGAGAACTCGCCTGCTTCTTCTGCCATGCGCCCATGAAAGACCACCTGCATCAAAAGATCGCCAAGCTCCTCGCAAAGCAGATCATAGTCCTCCAAATCGATGGCTTCCAAAACCTCATAGGTTTCCTCAATGAGATTCTTGCGTATGCTGGCGTGCGTCTGAGCAATATCCCAAGGACATCCCCCTGGCTCGCGCAGCGTCTTGATAATATCCTGCAAAGGCTTCAAGTCAAATTCCTTTTTGGCAGGATAGGGCTTGATATAGAGGCTGGTCAGATAATCAATATCAGGCTGCCTGTCCAGCTCATAAAGCGGAATTTCCCTGATGGACTCATCCGGCATGCCAAGCTTGTGAATATAGACAACAGGGTATTCATCTGGCAGAGCCTCCATCAGGCTGAGCTTGGCATCAGAAGCAATCTGCTGATTGTAGACCTGCGTAACCACCAGCCCCGTAGGCATATCCACAGGAAGCTGGTCAAAATCCTCGGCGTCAATAATGGTCAGGCCAGCAATCGGATCTATCCCCAGCTTGCCGTACAGCACTTCTACGAAGCTCATGCCGGGCAGGATTTGCAAATCTACTCTATCCTGCACTTCCTTTGCCAGTTGGCGAAGCAGTACCACGGTCTTTTCTGCCACCATCGGACTTCCCGGCACTGCATAGACAATATCCATGCCTGACAGCGCCTTAGCGATAATGTCTCTGGCAATCCTCTCATAAAGTGCGGCAAAATCCTCCGCTTCCTCATAGTAGCTATCGTAGGTCTCAAAGACAATGCCGCGCTCTGTCAGCATAGGCACGGTAGGATGCTTGGCTGTCCTCAGATAAAGATGCTCCGCATTTTGCATCAATTCCCAACATTCCAATGTAATATAGCCGAAATCTCCTGGCCCTAGGCCGATAACCTTAATGCTGTTCATATTTTTCTCCTTCTATCTTCACAATGCTGTATAATGCAAGCCTAATAATCAACCTTATACAGACACAATCCCTGAGCCGGTGCTGTTGCGCCTGCCTGCGTCCTATCGCCCGATGCCATAATCTCGCCAAATCTTTCCACGCTCGTCCAGCCAAGTCCCACATTGGCAATAGTTCCCACCAAATTTCTCACCATATGATATAAAAAGCCGTTGGCAAAAAAACTCAGCTCCACAATCCGCCCCTCTTGCTTCAAGCCAGCCTCATACATAGTCCGCACCGGACTTACCGGCGGGCCGCCTGACGCCCGAAAGGCGCTAAAGTCATGCGTCCCCTCAATCATCGACAGGCACTTCTTCATAGACTCGACATCCAGCTCTTTGCGGATATTCCAGCTATAATTGCGTTCAAACGGATCAGGAATATAGCCTTGCAGAATCCGATAAATATACGTCTTGCTCTTGGCGCTATGCCTAGCCGAAAAATCCCTATCAGCCTCAGTAGCATCCAATACCACAATATCTGGCGGCAAAATGCTGTTTACTGCCCGTGGCAGCCTATCCAGCGGAATAGCGCCATCCGTAAAGAAATTTACCACCTGTCCTAGGGCGTGAACCCCCGCATCCGTCCTGCCAGATGCCGCTAGCTCTATAGTATCGCCGCACACCTTTTGCAGCTTTTCTTCCAAAATATTCTGCACAGCAACCTGCGGCGGATTCTGCCGCTGAAAGCCATTATATGCCGTCCCGTCATATGATACTGTCAGCTTTATATTGCGTTTTCTTGCTTTCATCAACTCTTTGTGTTCTGGTTTCATTGCATCCCCCGATACAAAATTACATTCATTTTATGCTCTATTATAACACTTATATTGGTCAAAGAAAATCTACTACCCTTTCTTACAATGCAAGTTTTAGCGAATTTAAGAAACAGACCGCAAAAAATCCCCTAGCCGTAGTTCAAAACTACGACCAGAGGATTTTTCTAGTTTCACATTGTCAAATAAATGGCACCGCAAATAACCATATAAACAACCATAATAACTATCGCCCTGCCATCGATATTGTGCATCCGCATGGCCTTCATGCGCGTGCGTCCCTCGCCGCCATGATAGCACCTTGCCTCCATCGCCATAGCCAGCTCATCTGCCCGGCGGAAAGCCGAAATAAACAAAGGCACCAAGATAGGCACCATGCTCTTCGCCTTGGCAAGAAAATTGCCATCGCCAATATCCGAGCCTCTTGACTTCTGCGCCTTGATTATTTTGTCAGTTTCTTCCATCAGGGTAGGAATAAATCTCAGGGCTATGGTCATCATCATCGCCAGCTCGTGAGCCGGAAAGCCGAATCTCTTTAGTGGTCTGAATAATGATTCCAAAGCATCTGTCAGCATCAAAGACGACGTAGTCAGCATCAAGAGCGAGGAAACCCCGATCAAAAGCACCAGCCGCAGGCTGATAAGAAAGCCTTTGACAAAGCCATCATACGTAAGCTCAAATATCCACAGCTTGCACAGCACCTCGCCCGGCACTGTAAATAGCTGAATCACAAAGGTCAAAATCAAAATCCACCACAAGGGTTTGATGGATTTCAGCACCATGGACGGCGACACGCCCGATAGCATGACCAAAAGCAATGCCACGGCTGTATTTAAAGCGTAACAAACATTGCTGTCAAAGATAAATACTCCTAGAATGTAAAAAAACAACAGAATGATTTTCACTCTGGCATCCATGCGGTGCAGCAGCGAATTGCCGGGAAAATATTGTCCCAAGGTAATATCCGTCAACATTTGCCAGCACCTCCCGCCTTTGCCTTGGACAAAGCCCGACATATACTTTTTACAGCATCATCCATGGTATATACATCTGTATTCACAGCAATTCCCTGTTCCATGAGAGCCTTGACGATGGCTGTAACCTTCGGCACCTCAAGCCCTGCCTGACGTATAAAATCCTCACGGCTGAATACCTGCGCCGGAGTCCCCTCCAAAAGCAGCCTGCCATGATTCATAATAATCACATGGTCTGCAAATCTGGCAATATCATCCATGCTGTGAGATACAAGAACAACTGTATTTTTCTTTTTTCTTTGCAGCTTCACAATGCCGGACATCAATTCTTCGCGCCCCACAGGGTCAAGTCCTGCCGTAGGCTCGTCCAAAACCAAATAAGGCGTTTCCAATGCCACCACTCCTGCAATGGCTACCCTGCGCATCTGTCCGCCGCTGAGCTGAAAAGGCGAACGGCCCTTATATGCTTCATAATCCAGCTTGACAAAATCCATCGCCAGCCTTACCCTTTGCTGAATCTCTTCCTCGCTGCAGCCATAATTCCGAGGACCAAAGGCAATATCCTTTTCCACTGTTTCCTCAAAAAGCTGATGCTCTGGATATTGAAACACCATGCCCACAGAGCGACGGGCTTTTTTATTTTCTGGCTTCTTGCCTATGACGCTGATGCCATCCACCAAAACCTGTCCTTCTGACGGCTCCAAAAGTCCGTTGAGATGCTGCACCAAGGTAGACTTGCCAGAGCCGGTATGCCCAGCGATAGCAGTTATCCTTCCAGACGGGATAGTCAGCGTCACATCGTCTAGGGCAAGCCGCTCATAGGGAGTCTTGGGCATATATATGTATTTGAGATTCTTTATTTCAATTGACATAATGCTTCTATAAGTTCCTCCTGATTGGTTACCGCCCTGTCAATAGCTATGCCTTTTTGCTGCAATCTATACGCAAGCTCCGTAGCCACTGGCACATCCAGTCCCAGCTTCTTCATGCCGTCAATATTTCTAAATATCTCCTCAGGAGTTCCCTCCTGCATGAGCTTTCCCTGCTTCATTACCAGCACCCTATCCGAAAGAGCCGCTTCCTCCATAAAGTGCGTAATATTGATTACCGTGATTCCCTGCTGGCGATTCAGCTTCTGCACAGTGGATATTACCTCGTGACGTCCCACGGGGTCAAGCATGGCGGTAGGCTCATCCAGCACCAGGCATTCCGTGTTCATAGCCAGTGCTCCGGCTATGGCTATCCTCTGCTTTTGACCGCCACTAAGAAGATGCGGGGCAAAATAGCGAAATTCCTCCATATTTACAGCCTTTAGGGCCTGTGTCACCCGTCTGCGGATTTCATGCGGCTCCATCCCGATATTCTCTGGTCCAAAGCCTACATCGTCCTCTACGATGGCAGCAATAATCTGGTTGTCAGGATTCTGAAAAACCATTCCGACTCTGCCGCGAATATGCCAAATGTTCTTCTCATCTGCAGTATCCATGCCATCTACTAGGCACTGGCCATCGGTCGGCTGCAGCAATGCGTTGAAATGCTTTGCCAGCGTTGACTTGCCAGAGCCATTTGTGCCAAGAATGGTCACAAACTCGCCCTTCTCAATCTGTAAATTGATACCATCCAGAGCCTTGTATTCATTTTCCAATCCCTTGTTGTACACATGGGAAAGATTTTTACATTCAATAAATGCCATAATATCCCCTTACCCAACCATCCTAGCACTACATTCATAGCAAACGGCGTGGCGGAGACTCGCGACTTTAGTCATGAGAGGAGCCACGCCTTTCCCTAATTTTAGCTTAAAATACTAGAAATTCAGCAAAAATTATGATATAAGAGACATTTTTTAGATGTCGTCAGCACCTATGCAGTTTCGACTTACAAGCTCTCGACTTTAGTTGAGAGTAATTGACTGTCAACCAACATTATACAAAAGATAACAACAAATAGCAACCAAATAACCTAATCGCTATAGCTAGACAAATCATGATTTATAGGGACATTTTCCAACGATGTATTTATAATGACACCAACGATTTATAGCTCTTTAATTTATATCCTTGATTTTAACTTTGCCGTACAATGTTCTAAATTTTTCCATATTGCCGTCATAGGCGGCATTACTCAAATCGTTCTGCAGTTCATAAAAAATGGCGTGGCGGAGACTCGTGACTTTAGCCACGCCTTTCCCTCCTTTTAACTTTAAATACTAGAATTTCAACAAAAAATTG
>SAMEA104315434__coassemble_156_pt1 | contig 50477 bp, 38 predicted proteins | sample SAMEA104315434__metabat2_high_PE_033 | metagenome-assembled genome bin SAMEA104315434 (sample SAMEA104315434) | gut metagenome | biome: Monkey gut; feature: monkey-associated habitat; material: faeces | place: China | collected 2013 | reverse complement strand
CCTCCCTTGGCTATATTATCGCAAATCGGGTATGGCAAATCAAGCCTAAAAATATAAGCCTAAAAATATGTTTGGTGTGAACGTCTTAACGCAATTATCTCATGTATAATTTTGAATGGCAGTACGCAGGTGAATAACACATAACTAAAAAGGATGGCAGTTCCACTTCACATATGGGAAAACAACTCCCCTTAAAGCAGAGTTGGCTATCTAAACTTGTGATAACATTGTTATCAAAATGAAATTTGTATGTATTCGATGTTATATATGGAGAATATTACAAAGTTTAATGAATGGATAGGAGCGAGTAATAAATAATTTTGCGTATATGCTATTTTATAATTGTAGCAAAAAAATGACGCGTCGTTTGGCGCGTCATTTTTTGCTTGGAATAAATATAACGATGAATCATCTAGCTGTGAGGCAGATTGTGCCTATCGAGTGAGTGGTGTTTCACGTGAAACATCTCGGCAGACAGTTTTGGGCGATGGTTATTGTCGTTCATATCGCTGGCATGATTGAAAAATTTTCTTACTATAGACACAGCGATTTTACTATTGGGGCAGGGCTGAAATCAATCCAGCTCCAAGGTCTGCTCCATGCTTTCTTCGCTTGCGGCTTTTTTGTCCCTGCCTCTGGCATAGGCGAGGTAATAGATGGCACTGCAGGCGAGAGCGCCGACGGCAGTGGCTTCGTAGATGCCGCTAAAGCCGATGATTTCCTTGAAGGCACCGAGGAAATATGGCCCGCAGCCGAGTCCTACATCGAGAAGGATAAAATATGTGGAAACTGCAATGCCTGACCTGTAGGCAGGTGTCAGCTTTACGCATATTGCCTGACCGTTGGACATAAACGTGCCGTAGCCAAGTCCGATAAAGATGCTTGCCAAGATCATGAGCACGTGTCCCTGAGCCTGGCTTAGGCACATCAGACCGATGAACAGGGCCAGATAGCACGGGTACATGACGAAGTCCTCGCCCTTGCGGTCAAACATGATGCCGGCAAAGGGGCGAATCAGGGTGATAACGATGGCGTATACAACGAAGAAGATTGGACCTGCTCCCTCTAGTCCTAGCTCAGAGGTGTACGCTCCTAGAAATGACAGCACGCCGGAGTAGCAGACGCCCATGAAGAAGGCTACGGTCGAGATTGCCAGAACGCGCGGCTCGATGAAATTGTCCACCCTGAAGGTTTTTAGCTCGGCGAGCTTTTCCTCGGACAGCTCTATTTCATCGACATGCAGGAAGCATGTGCCAATCAGGGAAAGTGCGAGGATACCGATGCAGATATTTACGATATGCGCAAAGCTGAAATACTCCTGCAAGAGCATGCCGAGCAGTGGGCCAAGACCTGCGGCAAGGCTCAGGCTCAGGGCAAAATAATTGATGCCCTCGCCGCGGCGTGACTGCGGGATGACTCCGGCAATAATCGTGCCGGTAGCCGTGGCAGCTACGCCATAGCCGATGCCGTTGAGGAGACGCACCATGTAAAGCGTTGACATGGAGTCAAAGGCAAAGTACAGAATCGTCGTGAACAAATAAAAACCGATGCCGTAGTAGAGCATTCTCTTGCGCCCCACAAGCTCGATATAGCGTCCGGCTGCCAGCCTGGCAAGCAGGACGCCTATGATGTATATGCCTGTTGCCAGACCTGCCTCGGCTACGCTTGCCCCCATGTTCATTGCCTCAACGGCAATTACGACCATGAGCATATAGTAGATGATATAGATGCCAAGATTTATCAGTGTATCAAGGACAAAATCCAGCGTCCATAAACGTTCCTTTTCCATAAAATCATCAGCCTTTCCAAATAAAAAATCATTTAGTAAAATAGCAACGACTTTGATTATAGTTAATGAAAAGGCATTTGTATAACGTAATAAAAAGATAACTGCTATCGGAAAAAACGATGACAGATGCCGATAGCCATAAGCTATGTACTGAAGCGGCGGACGAGATAGTCCGTAAAAATCTGAATGTATTTTCTCTTTGGGGTGTCCTTTTTGAAAACAATGCAGGCATCTAAAAGCAGTGGCTTTTGGAGCGCATATGCGCCCTTGGCAGCGCCGATGGCATCGATGAGGCGCTGGGGCAGGATTGCTCCGGCTTTATTCTGCTGGCAAAAATGCATCATGGCGTAGGGAGTCGATAGGGTTGCCGCCCTTGGCGGTAGCTGGTTGGCTGGGAAATAATCCCGAATCGTCCTTTCGATAAAATAATTGGCTGGGTAGTATACCAGCGGAATTGTTTCTATGCTTTCGATGGTGGCTGGATTTGGCATATCCGCAAGGCAGGGTGCATAGTACGCCATTTTGTCCCAGCAGAAATGCACCTGCTCGTAGTCGGCAAAGGCGCTTTTCTGCACCATATATATTGAAGCAAGGTCGATTTTGTCATCACGCAGGTCAGTGAGGATTTCGCTGGTTTCCATATCGTAGACCGCTAGGTCGATGCTTTTTTCCTGCTTTTGAAAATACTGCACATGCTGGTTCATCAGCACATCGCCGAGGCTGCGCATAACGCCTATCTTAAGGAGCGTGGGCGTCTGGGGGCTGTTGTCGCGGATATTTAGTATTTCCTGCTGCAGGCCGGTGAGCAGCCTTTCAGCAGCGGCAAGCATTTTTTCGCCTGCCGGAGTGAGGTGGCTTTCCTTGTTGGAGCGTATGATGAGATTGGTGCCGACAGCTTCCTCGAGCTTTTTTATCTGTGCGCTAAATGCCGACTGGGTGATATTGGCACGCCTTGCCGCCCGTGTAAAGTTTTTTTCCTGACCATAGCAGAGCAGGCATTTTAGCTGCTGCATAGTTGGCAATTCAATCATGGTATCTCCTCAAAAATCATTGCTCGCTGGTAAGCTGAGCGTGCATTTATCCAAGAAAAATAAAGAATCCTGTTCGTGCAGATGACTTCGTACGTTCTGCACATACCGCCGATGAGACGGTTTCTTCATCGGAGCAGGATTCAAGTATAATTTAGCATAAAACGGGCAGGTTGTAAAAGAAAATCCTCAGACACGGCAAATTTTGCCACCCTTGCGGTTGATTTTGGGCGAGAATATCAAGGATATTGCCTAAAAAGCAGAATCAGGCATTATTTTGTCATAAATAAAATGCCGATAATGTGCTATAATTAAAGCTGTTTGAAAAGATGGCTGCCGCAATCCCGCTGGCTTTAGACATCGGGTTAGGCTAGCTGCAACTAGGAATAATGCATAGGGCATGAAATGTCCAAATTAACGCCTGTGGAGATAGTAGGTTGCGAGGTTGATGAAGCAGGAAGCCTGTTGGCTTCAGACAATGGAGAGTTCACAAAATAGGAAGTGATATATATGCCTATATACAATGCTCCGATTCTGGCGGTTGACCCTGTAGAGACTCGAAGATATGCAGGACTGCAAAAGGCGGAGAAGTTTAAAGAGGAGCTTATCGATAATGCCTGTCAGGAGGCGCAGCTTTTGATCAAGCCGCAGGGAATCTGGCAGATTTATGATTATGATGCTGCTTCTCAGACTATCTACACCGCGCCGCGGAGGGGGGGAGCACAAAGCCTGTCGGCAAAGCCTGCTGGCGCGTCCATGGCGGAAGAATTGTCCGAGGAACTGCCTGCCATGGTCAGGCTGCAGGGCAAGAGCATCGGCAGGCACTTGCAGAAAGCCTGCAAGGTGGTAGTGCTGTCGGCGACCATCGGCGAGGATATAGAAAATCAGGTGACGCGTTCCTTTGAGGAGGGAAGATACAGCTTTTCGGTGCTTCTTGATGCGGCGGCTACGACAGCTATTGAGGAAGTGGCAGACGGCATGGAGAAGAATATCTTCAGCGTGGCAAGGCGGCAGGGACTAGCTATGACCTGGCGGTTCAGTCCCGGCTACGGCGATTGGCCTATCGAGCAGCAGCCTGAGGTGCTATCCTTGGCGCATGGCGAAAAAATAGGCGTATCGCTGACAGAGGCTCTGATGCTGACGCCGCGCAAGTCCATCACTGCCGTTATCGGGCTGTACTATCCTGACAAGGAATGTGAAAAGACATCAAATAAGCATGATTGCAGCCAGTGTGCCAAGACGGACTGCCCTGCCCGCCGTAGCTGATATACATCTTGCGCAAAAGGCGTAAAAATAGTACACTAACCACACGCATTGCTTTGAGAGCGTGCAAAAAATAGTTGGAATATTGGATTAGACGATTGGAATAGAGGTTATTTTATGATACATATTTTTGATGGTGCGATGGGCACTATGTTTCAGCAGCTTGGTCTTTTGCAGCCGGGAGCATGCCCGGAGATGCTCTGCGTCGAGCACCCCGACAAGGTTACGGGCGTGCACCAGCGCTATGTGGACGCTGGCTCGACGATTATCGAGAGCTTTACCTTTGGCGCATCTGCCCTCAAGCTGGAGCACTACGGACTGAGCGAGCGCATGGAGGAGATTAATACGGCTGCGGTCATGGCAGCCAAGGCGGTAAAGGCTCCAGAGGGCAGGACGATAAAGGTTGCTGGCGGCATGGGGCCTTCCGGCAGGTTTATCAAGCCTTTGGGCGATTTGGATTTTGAGGAAGCCTATCAGAACTACTACCAGCAGTCGAAGGCGCTGGAAAAAGCAGGAGCTGACTATATCCTGATAGAAACCTTTATCGATATTCAGGAAATGAGAGCTGCGCTTTTGGCAGCCAAGGATGCGACCAGCCTGCCGGTTATCTGCCAGCTTTCCTATAGCGAGGACGGACGCACCGTAACAGGTACTGACCCGCAGACTGCCGCTATCACCCTGGATGCCATGGGGGCGGACATCATCGGCATCAACTGCTCGCTCGGCCCTGAGCAGCTTGTGCCTATCGTGAAGGTTATCTCTCAGAACACCGCAAAGCCGATTAGCGTCCAGCCAAATGCTGGTATGCCGCAGCTCGTGGACGGCAAGACGATTTTCCCGATGAGTCCGGAGGATTTCGGCACATGGGCGCCAAAGCTGGTACAGGCTGGCGCAACCTACGTAGGCGGCTGCTGCGGTACTACGCCGGAGCATATTGCAGCCATCAAGACAGCCCTTGCTGATGTAAGAGAGCCGAAATTTGCACCGCTGCGCCGCAGGCTGATGCTCACCAGCCGCAGCAAGACTGTGACTGTAGACAAGGAGCTGCCGACCGTGCTGATTGGCGAGCGCATCAATCCGACCGGCAGAAAGAAGCTGGCTGCCGAGATAAAGGATGGCTCTTTTGTGTCAGTCAAAAGAGAGGCACTTGACCAGGTAAAGGCCGGTGCGGGACTTTTGGATGTAAATATGGGCGTGGGCGGCATTGATCAGGCAGCAGCCATGAAGCGTGCCGTGACGGAGATTGCCCAGCTTACGGATGCGCCTTTGGCTATCGATACCAGCGACCCGGCGGCACTCGAGGCAGGGCTTCGGGCTTATCCGGGCAGGGCGCTCATCAATTCCGTCAGTGCGGAAAAGGAAAGACTGGAAAAGTTTATTCCGCTGGCACGCAAATATGGCGCGGCGATTCTCTGCCTGCCTTTGACCGATGAGGGCATCCCCAAAACGGCAGAGGAACGCCTTAAGGTTATGGAGATTATTATCAGCACAGCCAAGAAGGCAGGCCTGCAGGACGGGGATTTCCTGCTTGATGGACTGGTTATGACCATTGCGGCTGATGCAGATGCCTGCAATCATACTTTGGAAACCTTGCGCCTTTATCGCCAGCGTTATGGTTATCCAGCTACCATGGGACTGAGCAATATTTCCTTCGGCATGCCGAATCGGCCTTTAATCAACAGCACGTTCTTTACCATGTGCCTGGCGGCCGGACTGGATGCGCCAATCATGAATCCATATGACGAGTCCATGCAGAACGCCCTGATGGCATCCATGGCGCTTCTCGGCAAAGACCCGAACGGTCGTGACTATAGCAAAAATGACAAAAACCTTGCCGTGCCGAAGAAGGCTGCCGTGGCAAAGCACGCAGAGCTGACACCTTTGGAGGCGCTGAAGGCGGCGGTTATCGAGGGCGAGGCTGACGAAATTTGCACGCTGGTGGAAAATGCGTTGAATACCGGCATTGAGCCAAATGAGCTGACCGAAAAGGCACTGACGGCGGCGATGAACGAGGTCGGCGCGGACTTTGGCGCAGGCAGGGTGTTCCTGCCCCAAGTGCTCTTGTCTGCCGAAGCGATGCGCAGTGCCTTCGTGGTGCTGAAGGAGAAATTCCCTGCCTCTAGCGATAATACCAAGGGCACGGTGGTGCTGGCTACCGTCAAGGGCGATGTGCATGACCTGGGCAAGAATATAGTCGGCGCACTCCTCGAAAACAGCGGCTTCAACCTTATCGACCTCGGCAAAGACGTACCGGCAGATGCCATCGTGGCGGCAGCTAGGGAAAACAAGGCGGCAATCGTCGGACTGTGCGCCCTGATGACTACGACCATGACGGAGATTGACGAGGTCATCCGCAGGCTGAAGGAAGAAAATATCACCGCCAAGGTCATGGTGGGCGGCGCTGCCTTGACGGAGGAATACGCTCAGGAGGCAGGTGCGGATTTCTATGCTTCTGACGGCGTAAAGGCGCTGAATATTGCCAATGAGATTGTGAGCAGCAATTGAACGTCTGTGGAGATAGTAGGTTGCGAGGTTGATGAAGCAGGAAGCCCATTGGCTCTAGACAATGGGTAGTTCACGGCTGTCAGATTTTTTTCAGACTAATATAAGAAAATAAGTAGTATGGTTTTTTGCAGGATATAGCGTAATGTGATATGATAATCCTTACATTGTAAGAAAGGTATGTGAATATCTGCTGGGATAGTCGGTTGCCAAGTTGTACCGTAGAGTCCCTTGCTTTAGCTGTGGGGATATATCCCCTAAAGGGCATGCAGTAAGGCACGTTCACTAAATTTGTTTATGCCCTGTGGGTACGTAAGCAATTGAAGAAGCAGGAAACCCATTGGCTTTAGACAATGGGTAGTTCACGATTGTATGCATATTTCGTGGGGAGTATGTCAATTGAGTAATCAAGAAAACAAAGCAGAGAAAAAAATAGAAAAAGAATATACCATCCGCATAAGCTCCAATGACGGACAGGACGTGCGCAGTATTCACCTGCCGGCTAGGTGGGTGAGGTGCGGGGTTGCCTCGGTGGTGGCAGGCGCACTGCTTCTTGTGGGGGCGTGCGGCTATTCGACCTACACTAGCTACTCGCTGCGCGAGGAGGCAGCACAGGCGGACCGCCTGCGCGAGGTCAACAATATCCAGCAGGAGCAGCTTTTGCAGCTCTCCAAGAAGGCGGACAATCTCCAGAGCCAGCTCAGCGAGCTGGGGCAGATGGAAATGGAGCTGAGGCAGATTACGGGCGTGGAGTCAGGCGGTACTGACGATGCCCCGCAGGGCAATGGCGGCGACGGCACGCATGACGGACAGGGCGGCCCGGTGAATCAGTCGCTCAAGATAGAGAATGTCAGCGCCGTGCTTGATGACATCGAGCAGAGGCTGGCTGTCAGAAAGGAAAGCCTGCAGCAGCTAAAGGAAGCCATGAAGGAGCAGCAGACCTTGGTAGAGGGCGATTTGGAAGCGCCGAGCGTGACCACGCCGTCGAGCTGGCCGACCACTGGCGATGTCAGCTCGCCATACGGGCTGCGCTGGGGCGGCTCAGACTTTCACCCCGGCATTGATATTGCCAATGATTATGGTACGCCTATCGTGGCTACGGCAGACGGCGTGGTTACGGATGCAGGCTGGAATGCAGGCGGCTATGGCAACATGGTGGATATCGACCATGGCAACGGCTATGTGACGCGCTATGCTCACGCTCAGGCGGTTGCGGTTACACCGGGACAGTATGTGCGCCGGGGACAGGTTATTGCCTATATGGGCAGCACTGGCTACAGCACAGGTCCTCATGTTCATTACGAGGTGCGCATCAATGGCAAGGCAGTAAATCCAGCCGGCTATCTCTGAGAATAGAAAATAAGTTTAGCAGGTCATTGTATAACCGAGAGGATATACAATGACCTTTTTCTATGACTTATTTGTTATTGGATAATTTTGCAAAAGAATAAAGTATTACGGTATACAAGAATACAATGAAAAATCTAAACAGCGTTTGGCAAGGGAAAATAAGCGCTCAATCCCTGCCATAGAGGGCTTGGCATGATATTTTTTATTTATTGCGTGATTTGAGAATTATAAAATATGCATTTATTTTGTATATTTATGCAGAATAAAAATAATAAAACCAATAAAATCAAGGCTTTAGCTGGCTTTATGATGGTGAAGTCATGAATATTTATATTGACAGTTACACACAATATACCTATAATTATACTTATCTCGGCGAAAGATACTAAAAGTTAGGTATAAATGTCCTCAGCTAAGTGATAAACCATATCAGTTATTGAATGGCTTCTATCAAAAGAATGGTATAGAAACAACGGAATGGTATAGAAGCCAGCCAATAGCTGATAGCTTATTGTCTATGTTTGTGTATTGGAGGAGAGTTATATGTGTAGAATTGGTTCTATCAAGAGCAAGGTGCCTGTGCATCCGTCCAAGGCCCTGCATTTGATGCTGCCTCAGCAGGAGGGGCATGACAACTCCGGCTTTGCCATGGTCATGCAGGATTTGTACGGGATTTTTTCCACCTACAAGGACAAGCCATTGCTTTCCATGGCGTGCACGCAGAAGGGCAACCAGATGGTCGAGGAGTACATGGACAGCCACAATTTTGTCCAGCTTGCTGAGTGGATTCCTGTGCCAAACAAAGAGCCGGGACTGGATATTCAGGCGATGCCTTACTACGTATTCCGCAATTATGATTTTCCTGAGCACTTCAACGAGCTTTCCCAAAAGGAAAAGGAAGATGTACTTTTAAATACCCGTCTGGCGCTCCGCAAGCTCTTGGAGGATGCAGGCGAGGGCTATGTCTATTCTTTTTGGCCTGATGTGCTGACGCTGAAGGAAATCGGCGACCCAAGGGATATAGCTACCTATTTCCACCTTTGGGAGGACAATGGCTGCCTGTCTGCCAAGAATATCGTCGTACAGTGCCGTCAGAACACCAATTACGATATTGTCCGCTATGCAGCGCATCCTTTCTTCCTGCAGGGCTATACCCTCTGCGCCAATGGCGAGAATACCTTCTACACCAAGAACAAGGAGTTTCAGAAGTCTTTGCACCGCGGCTATATCGGCTTTGAGTCCGATTCGCAGTGCTTCCTCTATACTCTGCACTATGTGCTCCATGAGCTGAACTGGCCTATCGAGTATTACAAGCACGTTATTACGCCGCTGCCTTTTGAGGAGATTGAAAAGCGCGAGGATAAGGAAGTTTTGACGGCTATCCGCCAGTCGCTTGCCAATCTGGAAATCAACGGGCCGAATACCATTATTGCGACCCTGCCTGACCACCGCATGATTACCTGCTGTGATTCCAAGAAGCTGCGCCCTGTCGTTATCGGGCGTGATGAGAACACGGTGGCTATTGCCTCGGAGGTATGCGGTCTGAATGAGATTATGCCGGATCGTGATATGACCAAGGATATTTACCCGAATGAGCGTGAGGTAATCGTAATAGACAATGAGCTGGAGGTACAGAGATGCAAGCAGTAAAGACACAGGATATTTCTGTAAATGACCTTGCCTGGAAAATCGAATATCATGCGGATAGATGTACGATGTGCGGCAGCTGCGTGGCAGGCTGTTCCTTTAAGGCAATCAAGGTAGAAACTCAGGCGCAGTCCATCGTGGTTTCCACAGACAGCCAGCCAAAGCCAGAGCATCGCCATATTGCCCGTCCTATCATCAAGCAGGTTGCCAGCCTGACTGATTTTTGCCGTGGCTGCGGCATGTGCGAAAAGGTGTGCCCAAATAATGCCATTCATCCAGTGCGCAATCCTGACAGCAGAAAGACGCTCCTCTCCAAGGATGCAGGCCCTATCAAGCGCGGCGGACGTACCAATTTGAATGCCCAAAGAACCTTGGACAGCATTATTGTTGGACGTATTTCCCAGATGACTGACCCGTCCCTCGATGCTGCCCGTCATACCTTTGATATTCGCTCTCCGTTCGGACGCGTGCTCTCTGCCAAGGAGCTGCCATTCAAGCTGAAGGATGGCAAGATGGTTATGTCTACCAAGACGCCGCCGGTAAATTGGATTTATCCTTTGATTTTCTCTGATATGTCCATTGGCGCATTGTCTACTCGTGCGTGGGAGGCAGTGGCTCTGGCGTGTGCCTATCTGAACGAAAAGTGCGGTCTGCCGGTGCGCATGAGCTCCGGCGAGGGCGGTATGCCCGTGAAGCTGATGGAATCTGATTACTTGAAGTATTTCATCTTGCAGATTGCTTCCGGTCATTTCGGCTGGAACCGTATAGTCAAGGCTATTCCGCATATGGTGACCGACCCTGCCGGTGTCCTGATCAAGATAGGCCAGGGTGCAAAGCCAGGCGATGGCGGACTTTTGCCAGCCGCCAAGGTAGCCGAGCATGTACAGGCTATCCGCGGCGTGCCAAAGGCAACCCTTTCTTCGCCGCCAAATCATCAGGGCTTGTATTCTATTGAAGAATCCGTACAGAAGATGCATCTGTCGCTCAATGCGGCCTTTGGCTTCCGTGTGCCGGTAGCCATCAAGTGTGCGGCTTCTTCTACCTCGGTATCTGTATACAACAACCTGCTCCGTGACCCATACAAGATTTGCGGCGGCTTCTTTATAGACGGTATTCAGGGCGGTACTGGCGCTGCCAATGAGGTTTCCCTCGATCATACTGGACATCCTGTTGTTTCCAAGATTCGCGATTGCTACCTTGCTGCTGTCAAGCAGGGCTTGCAGGGACAGATTCCTCTCTATGGCGGCGGCGGCATCGGCATGACTGGCAATGCGGCAGCCGATGCCTTCAAGATGATGTGCCTGGGCGCTAACGGCGTATTCGTGGGCAAGGTGCTGATTCAGCTCTTGGGCTGCGTCGGCAATGAGCAGGGACGCTGCAACTCCTGCAACACAGGCAAGTGCCCGATGGGTATCTGCACGCAGGATCCGCGCCTTGTCAAGAGATTGGATATCGACAAGGGCGCTCAGAAGATTGTCGACTATGTGCTGACGTTTGATGCCGAGCTAAAGAAGCTCATGGCTCCTATCGGCAACAGCTCTATTCCTGTTGGCCGCAGCGATGCCTTGGTATCTACGGACAAGGCTATTGCCGACAAGCTGGGCATCCAGTATGTATGCTGATAGGGGAGGAGTACGGAAATGTTTGAGATAGAAACTATTAAGGGACATGATCGTATGTCCACCCAGGATTTGCTGCTGGCAATCGAGGATGCCGTAAGGAATGGCGAGACGGAGTTTAGGATTCATGCCTCCGGCCAGCATGACATCGGCGGCCCTTTGTGGAATCCTGACGGCAAGAAGCTGTTTTTCCATGTCAGCAATGCAGGTCAGCGCGTAGGCTCGATGTGCCTGCCAAATACCGAGATTGTGGTGGAGGAGTCCACCTCTGCTGATGTGGGCTGGCTGAATGCGGGCGGCATCATTACCGTGCATGGCGATGCCGGCGATACGGCAGGTCATTGCTCGGCTGGCGGCAAGATTTATATTGGCGGCAGAGCTGGTACGAGAAGCGGCTCCTTGATGAAGCATGACCCTCTCTATGAAGAGCCTGAGCTTTGGATTTTGAAGAATACTGGCTCTTTCTCCTTTGAGTTCATGGGCGGCGGCCGTGCGATTGTCTGTGGCTATGACTGCGATGAATTTACTTCTGTCCTCGGCGAGCGTGCCTGTGTCGGCATGGTTGGCGGCGTAGTGTATGTCCGTGGACCTATCAGCTCTTATCCAGCAGATATTTGCTATTTGGATTTGGAGCAGGAGGATATTGACTTTTTGGCTGGCGGCATGGACGAGTTCCTCGCCAAGATTCAAAAGCCTGAGCTGAAGGCGGAGCTGTCCAACTGGTCCGAGTGGAAGAAGCTGCGCCCTCTGACCTTCGAGGAAAAGCAGGCACAGCCAAAGAAAAGGGAGTCCATGAAGGAGTTTCGCACGCAGGAATGGGTCAAGGGCGGCATCTTTAGCGATGTTGCCATGGACGATTTTGCTGTGCACAATACCATTTCTCACGGCTTGTACCGCCTGCGCGTCCCAAGCTGGGACAATGCCAAGTTCAATGCGCCGTGTGAGTTTAGCTGTCCTACCGGGATTCCGACTCAGCGCCGCATGAATCTTTTGCGTCAGGGCAAGGTGCATGAGGCTATCGAGCTGGAGCTGGAGTATACGCCGTTCCCTGGCTCTGTCTGCGGCAGCGTGTGCCCGAATCCTTGCATGGATGGCTGTACCCGTGGCGGCATTGACGAGCCTATTCAGATTGGCAACCTTGGCTGGCTGTCTGCTTATCAGCAGGTAGCTCCGCCAGAAAAGGAAACCGGTAAGAAGATTGGCATTATCGGTGGCGGCATGGCAGGACTCTCTGCTGCCTGGCAGCTCAGGCGCAAGGGTCACAGTGTGACTGTCTATGATGATGCGGAGCATATCGGCGGCAAGCTGGAGCAGGTTATTCCTAGAGGCCGCCTGATGCATGATGTGTTGGTCAGCGAGCTAAAGCGCATCGAGGGAATCGGTGTAAAATTCGTTACCTCTTGTCGGGTTGACAAGGCCAAGTTTGCCCAGATTCAGCAGGAAAATGATGCAGTGGTTGTTGCCACTGGCGGACATGAATCCCGTTATTTCAACTGGGAGGGCAAGGAGCTTTTGACCATGGGACTGGACTTCCTGAAAAAGGTTAATGCTGGTCTTAATCCAAAGGTTGGCAAAAGGGTGGTTGTTATCGGCTGCGGCAACTCTGGTATGGATACCTGCCGTGCTGCCTATGACATGGGCGCTGAATCCGTGGTTGCTGTCGATGTACAGAAGCCTGCTGCTTTTGCAGATGAGATTGCGTATGTCGAGGGGCGCGGCGGCAAGCTGGTATGGCCGTTCTTTACCGAGAAGATTACCAAGGAGGGCGTCTATGCCAATGACGGCAGATTTATCCCTGCTGATGAGGTAATCGTGTCTATCGGCGAAGCGCCGGTGCTGGACTATCTGCCTGATGATGAGTCCATCAAAAAGTTCCGTGGAAGCTGGCTGATTGCCAATAGCGATAAATCCATTATGCCAGGCGTGTTTGCCGCTGGCGATGTGATAAAGCCGGGACGCCTGACTGATGCTATTGGCGATGGCATCAAGGCGGCTCATTATGTGGATGAATACGTCATGGGAGAGGAGATTACGCCATTCCCAGAGAAGCACAAGATTCCAGCAGAAAGACTCTCCAAGGCATATTTCACGAGATGCCAGCATTGCAGCATTGGCGAGCCGGCACAGGATTTCGTGCGCTGCATAAGCTGCGGTACGTGCCGTGACTGCAAGATGTGCCTGGAGTCGTGTCCTGAGAATGCGATTAGCCGTGTTCAGCATGAGGACGGCTCGTGGAGTTATGAGTCCAATCCAGATAGATGCATCGGCTGCGGCATTTGCGCCGGTGTCTGCCCGTGCGGCGTATGGAGCATAAACGATAATCCTGAGCCTATCAAGATGTATCGCACCTACAATAAAAACTAAGATTTCTACCAAATACTTGTCCAATACACAGGAATCCCCCCTTCGCTCAGCGGCGGGGGGATTTCAATTGGCGTGTTTCACGTGAAACATATGCAGGTTTGGCCACAGTATGCCGTAATCAATTTCCACATTAGGGGGAGCGAGGCTGGAGATATTAGCTCCGCCATGTATATGGCACCACTCATTCAGCTATATATGACGATGGGACATCTCAGAGTATTTATATTAAGAATAGGCAGGAGCTGCATAGTTATATGCTTGCAAAAATCTTGTGCGCAGTGTATAATAGAAACAAGAAAAAGACCACCGGCAGGCGGCTTGTCCTTCCTCGCTAGTTGGTTAAACTCACAGAATGAAAATAACCGCTTAGACTTGGTCGGTCGTTCGGGCGGTTATTTTTGTTTGAGAACGATTATAATCAACAGAATTAGAAACAACTCAGTCTCATGCATCGCGTTCACCCCCTTTCAGACGAATTACGCCTTTCTGCGAGGGTGTCAACAAAACCGCCTGCCGCTAACGGTGGCCAGCAGAAAATCTGCCACGTGCAGTATATCATTTTTTAGGGTTCAATACAATGCTGAATGTGGAGATAGCGCCATTTATATGACGATGTGTCCGATGTCCGCTATCATATTATAAGTGGTAGATTGAGCCGTTTGCAGGCTTGCAAAAATCTTGTGCGCAGTGTATAATAAAAGCAAGAAAAAGACCACCTGCAGGCGGCTTGTCCTTCCTCGCTAGTTGGTTAATAGGTTTTTACTCCAAGTAACCGCTTAGATTGGTCGTCCGGGCGGTTATTTTTGTTTGAGAACGATTATAATCAACAGAATTAGAAACAACTCAGTCTCATGCATCGCGTTCACCCCCTTTCAGACGAATTACGCCTTTCTGCGAGGGTGTCAACAAAACCGCCTGCCGCTAACGGTGGCCGGCAGAAAAATCTGCTGTATGCAGTATATCATTTTTTAGGGTTCAATACAATGCCGAATGTGGAGATAGCGCCATTTATATGGCGAGGCGTCCGATGTCCGCTATCATCTTATAAGTGGGAGATTGAGCCATTTGCAGGGTTGCAAAAATCTTGTGCGCAGTGTATAATAAAAGCAAGAAAAAGACCACCGGCAGGCGGCTTGTCCTTCCTCGCTAGTTGGTTATCTTGAATGACGAAAATAACCGCTTAGATTGGTAGTCCGGGGCGGTTATTTTTGTTTGAGAACGATTATAATCAACAGAATCAAAAATAACTCAGTTTCATGCATCGCATTCACCCCCTTTCAGACGAATTACGCCTTTCTGCGAGGGTGTCAACAAAACCGCCTGCCGCTAACGGTGGCCGGCAGAAAAATCTGCTGTATGCAGTATATCATTTTTTAGGGTTCAATACAATGCCGAATGTGGAGATAGCGCCATTTATATGGCGAGGCGTCCGATGTCCGCTATCATCTTATAAGTGGGAGATTGAGCCATTTGCAGGGTTGCAAAAATCTTGTGCGCAGTGTATAATAAAAGCAAGAAAAAGACCACCGGCAGGCGGCTTGTCCTTCCTCGCTAGTTGGTTAGTACATCATAAGAATAACCGCTCAGCAATTGGGATTTGGAGGGCGGTTATTTTTGTTTGAGAACGATTATAATCAACAGAATTAGAAACAACTCAGTCTCATGCATCGCGTTCACCCCCTTTCAGACGAATTACGCCTTTCTGCGAGGGTGTCAACAAAACCGCCTGCCGCTAACGGTGGTCGGCAGAAAAATCTGCCATGTGCAGTATACCATTTTTTAGCAGTCAATACAATATGTATGCAACTAACTTAGTAGTGATAGTTAGTTTTGACGTGCAGGCTATAAAAAGTCCTGCATGTCTTTTTTTTGTGCAAAAAATGCCAAAAGTCTTTTCGGGGGGGGGCATATGTGCTAGTATACTGTACGGCGGTATCGAAGTATCTGATATGGCACAACACTATACCACATACATCGTTACGGCTGGAAAATAAGTATATGCACATGGAGGCGAAGGATTTGGTATTTTCATCGACGGTATTTTTGTTTCTCTTTTTGCCATTTACAGTAATGGTTTATTACAATCCCTGGCTCAAGAGCCGCAGGTTTCGCAATTATTTTCTCCTTGCCATGAGCCTGGCATTTTATGCCTATGGCGAGCCGCTGTTTATCAGCATTATGCTGGTGGAAATCGTGATTGGCTGGCTGACGGGGCTAAAAATCGAAGCGGCAGGCGAGCAAAAAATCAGAAAAAGGTGGCTATGGGTAGGCGGCTCGCTGTGCGTGGCACTGCTCTTTGTATTCAAGTATCTTACGTTTGTGAGCAGGCAGCTAGGCAGTCTGCTTTGCCTAGATACTCATGACATCAATATAGCCCTGCCGATTGGCATTTCCTTTTTTACGTTCCAGCTATTGTCATATATGTTTGATATTTATTATGGCAAGGCAAGGGCGCAGGCAAATGTCTTGAATGTCGGTCTGTACATAGCGCTTTTTCCCCAGCTTATTGCCGGACCTATCGTGCGGTATGATGTCATTGCACAGCAGATACAGCAGCGTAAGGAAAATCTGCATGACTTTGCCGAGGGCATGCTGCGCTTTAGCTATGGACTTGGCAAGAAGGTTCTCGTGGCAAACTACATGGCGATGCTGGCAGACAATATCTTCAACGCTGGTACGCCAGAATCTGTCGCTACTGCCTGGCTGGGTGCTATCGCCTACACCTTGCAGATTTATTTTGATTTTTCGGGGTACTCAGATATGGCGATTGGGCTGGGCAGAATGTTCGGCTTTAAATTTCCAGAGAACTTCAATTATCCGTATATCGCTGGCAGCGTGACGGATTTTTGGCGCAGATGGCATATATCTCTCAGCTCGTGGTTTAGGGATTATGTCTATATTCCGTTGGGCGGCAATCGCTGCAGCAAGGGGCGCTGGCTGGGCAATCTGTTTGCCGTGTGGGCGCTAACCGGCATATGGCATGGCGCAAATTGGACGTTTTTGTGCTGGGGGCTGTGGTATTTTGTATGGCTGGTAATAGAGAAGCTGACAGGCATGACGGCAAGGCTGGGCGCTTTGGCGCATATCTATACGCTGGCAATCGTCGTTGTCGGCTGGGTGCTGTTCCGCTCGGACAGTATAGGCGATGCTGTCCTGTACATACAGGCGATGGCAGGACTTGGCGGCAGCGTGCTGGCAGACGAGATGTTCTACAAGTATTTGTCCGGCAGCTATAGCGTGCTGATACTGGCATTGGCATTATCCATGCCGCTCGTGCCATATCTGCAAAGGAAATTTTGCGCCGAGGCATGGGGAAAGAATGTGGAAAGCCTGCTGGGGCTGGGAATATTTTTGCTCTCCGTCCTCATGTGCGTAAGCGGCAGCTACAATCCATTTATATATTTCAATTTTTAAGGAGAGAAGCAGAGAATGAAAGCGATAAATTTTAGAGAAAAGGTCATGCTTTCCTGTATGCTGGTGCTGATATTTTTCTTTGCCAGTATCTTTATCCGTTTGGCTGCGGTGCAGATTTTCGTCAAGAGGCTGCATTGGGACAATGCCCTTACGCAGGCTATTCTATTTGACAATAAAGGCTTGCAAAAGCGTGGCGGAAGTTCAAAAAGCCAGACTGTTAGCATAGATTGGGCGGCAGCATATCCTTTCGAGGAAAAAGAGTCTGTCAGCCTTTGGCAGAGAGCCAAGCGCTTGGAGTTCAAGATTCGTGATATTGAGGATAAAAAGATAGGCGATTGGACTTCCAAGCACCTTGTTGAGTATGCATGGCTGGTGGAGGCTGGTCGCTGTGTAGAGAGGGAGGCTGGCTGGAATGTCATCAATCCTGCCATGAAGGTATACAAGCTCTCAGATGGCTATCTCACCTTTGCAGACAGAAAGCAAGAGCAGGCAGAGCGCATTGACTCATTGGCGGATTTTGCTGATTTTGTCAAGGCGCAGGGGAGCGAGTTTCTCTACATCCAGTCGCCAGGCAAGAGCAATCCTTTTGCGGATAAGGAGCTAAAGGGGATAGACTACAGCAATGCCAATACAGACGCATTTTTGCAGGGGCTGCGGCAAAGGGATATTGCCGTGTATGATTTGCGCAGCGACCTGCATGAGGCGGTGGGAGATGCTGGCTGGCATCAGGCATTTTTTCGGACAGACCATCACTGGAAGCCAAGTACGGCACTGTGGGCTGCCCGCAGGGTGGCTGAAAAGCTGGCAAATGATTATGGCGTAGACGTTAATTTTGCTCATTTTGCCCCAGAGAATTATGAGGTGGTCAGGTATGAAAAGCATTTGCTTGGCTCGCAGGGCAAAAAGGTCACGCTGGCAAATACAGAGCTGGACGATTTTGACGTTTATTATCCCAAATTTCCTACGCATCTTTATGCCAAGATTCCCTCTCGCAGCGTTGACGGCGAGGGCGATTTTACTATTTTGTATGATAGGGATGCCTTGGGCACGGGCGATTTTTACAATGAAAATCCGTATGCGATGTATGGCTACGGCGATCAGGCGGAAATCATCGTGCACAATTACGAGAACGAAAATCTGCGTGATAAAAGGATATTGCTCATTCACGATTCCATGCTTGATACAGCCATGCCGTTCTTGGTGATGGGGCTGAAGGATTTATGTGAGCTGGATATTCGCCACTTCAAGGGCAGCGTCCGGAAATATGTCGAGGACTATCAGCCGGACATTGTGCTGGTGATGTACAAGACATCCTATAGCGAGCCGATCAACTGGCCGGTGCATGGCGATAAATTCGATTTCCGCTAAATAAATTTAGTGGAAGCATAACACTTCCGCTGAATAATATGCATCGTTATATCGTGTGGCTGAACAATGACAGGTCTATGCCGTCTGTAGGCAGGGAAGCATATTTGCAGGCTTGCAAAAAAATTGTGCATGGTATATAATGAAAGCAAGAAAAAAGACCACCAGCAGGCGGCTTGTCCTTCCTCGCTAGTTGGTTATCTTGCATAACGAAAATAACCGCTCGCAATTGGAACTGGGAGGCGGTTATTTTTGTTTGAGAACAATGATGATTAACAGAATCAAAAATAATTCAGTCTCATGCATCGTATTCACCCCCTTTCAGACGAATTACGCCTTTCTGCGAGGGTGTCAACAAAACCGCCTGCCGCTAACGGTGGCCAGCAGAAAAATCTGCCACGTGAAGTATACCATTTTTGAGGGCTTAATACAATATGTGCGGATAATTTTATATCGTGTGGCTGAACAATGACAGGTCTATGCCGTCTGCTGGCAGGGAAGCTAAGAAGTTTCCTAGCTGGCCCTTGGCTTCCTGCTTGCAGACGCAGTAATATGTGGCATCTGCTTCCTCGTCCAAGATAGGTATGCGGATGCGGTTTTTGTGTGCATAGCCATGCTGGATCACTACATCTGTAACAAAGGATGGAAAATCAGATATATTGACCAGCTCTTCAAAAATGTGGCGTTCATACTGCGTAAGGAACGTTGCGTGCGGCATCTTGGCCATGCATAGGTCATACCAAAAACCAATTTTGGCATATAGCAATATATGCTGCCCGTCTAGTTCATTTAGGTATACGCCTTTAGAAGAGGCGAGGGGATGAGATGGCGGCAGGTAGAGATACAATCTTTCCCTGCCGTATTTTTGTGCAAATAAATCTGGCGCATCAGGTTTTTGGTGCAGAATGACAAGATTGAAGAAGCCGTTGCGCAGACCGCGCAAGAGAGGCTCGTCGCTGGATAGCTCCGAGGTAAATGCCATATCAGGAAAATATTGGGGCAGCAGCGCCAAAAGGGAATTGAGAGGGACTGGGGCACAGCAGCCTATCGATATGGTATGCAGGCTGCGGTCAAAGGCACGCAGCTTTTCGACCATTTCCTGCTCCTCCTGCATGAGGCGCTTGGCGTATTCGGCTGCCAGCTTGCCTGTTTTGTTCATGGCGATATGGTTTTTGGTTCGCTCAAAAAGTGGCACGCCGATAGCTTGCTCCAATTTTCGCATGGAGCGGCTGAGGGCAGGCTGGGAAAGGACGAGCCTTCTCGATGCCTCTGAAAGCGTGCCATACTCGGCTAGGGCTGCAAGCTGGACTAAAAGATGTGACTCAAGCATAAACAATGACTCCTTTTTTAGTTTGCTCTAACTTGTAATTATAGCACTAAACGATATTGGCATTGTACTTTTTTCTCTGCAAGCCATAAAATAAAGGAGAAATATAAGCTGTGTATCAGAAGCACACGCCATTGCAATAAGCGGAGAGTGGCATTGCTTATGGAGAGTAGTGCATATAAAATGAGCTGTCTTCGCTATAGGCAGGTGCATTGAGACATGGTAAGAAAACACATTATAAGGTAGCTGTAGTATAACGGGTGCGAAGAATCTGAATTTAGTCGAATAAATTTAGTAGGGAAGACTCATTCTGAATAAGATTTTACTGCAAAGTAGATTTTGGGAGGAATTATGATGAAATTAAAGCAGATGTTGGCGGTTTTGGCAGCAGCCAGTCTTAGCTTTGGTACGGCTTCGGCGATGAATCATCCTGTGACCATTGCCGACCAAGGTAGCTTTATGGCAGGCGGCAGGACTGTCACTGCCGAGGGCACGTATGATGGGAAAAATCCTGCCAATTTTGCTGGTCAGACCTTGCATGGGGATCATGCCTATGTTTTTTATCAAAAACCGATAAATGCCAAGCAATACGGCATGGTGTTTTTGCATGGCTACGGACAATCGGGCAAGACATGGGAAACTACGCCTGACGGACGGGATGGCTTTCAGAATATCTTTTTGGAGCGCGGCTATGCTACGTACATAGTTGACCAGCCGCGCCGCGGCAGGGCTGGCAGGGCGACTGTGCCGGGCAATGTTTCTGCACGCCCGGATGATCAGCTTTGGTACAATACCTTCCGTATTGGCGAATGGCCGAATTATTACGATAATGCGGCAGTCCCAAGGGATGAGGAATCTCGCTCGCAGTTCTTTCATCAGATGGTGCCAGATACTGCGCCCATAGATAACGAGGCTGTGGCTGAGGCGATGACGGCGGTATTTGAAAAGTCTGGCGATGGCATACTCGTTACGCACTCGGCAGGCGGCGGTCCTGGCTGGGACACTGCTATGCGCTCTGAGCATGTCAAGGGCGTTATTGCCCTTGAGCCTGGCACGTTCCCATTCCCAGAGGGCGAGGTGCCAGAGACGGAGGCTACAACCAGTCCGTTTCCTGCTTCGGGCACAGCCGTGCCATTGGCGGATTTCATGAAGCTGACCAAGATTCCTATCGTGGTATATTTTGGCGACAATATTCCGCAGGGTGATACGCCTGTAGAGAATTGGGGCGAGGATAACTGGCGCGTCCGCCTGAACCTGGCAAGAAAATGGGAAAAGGTGATGCAGAAATATGGTGGCGATGTGAGCATTGTCTATTTGCCAGATATCGGCGTAAAGGGCAATACCCACTTCCTTATGGCAGACCTCAATAATGTCGAGGTTGCCGATGTGATGGAAAAATGGATGCAGGAGAAGGGCTTGGCAAAATAAGGCTAGGCTTGGAGGAGGAATAAAAATGGATTTTGTCACACTGAATAATGGAATTAAAATGCCGTTGGAGGGATTTGGCGTATTTCAGATTCCTGATGCGGCTGAATGTGAAAAGGTAGTTTACGAGGCTATTCAAACAGGTTATCGTCTGATAGATACCGCATGTGCTTATATGAATGAGGCGGCTGTTGGCAGGGCGGTAAAGAGAGCTATAGATGATGGGCTGGCCACTCGTGAGGAGCTTTTTATCACGACCAAGGTATGGGTGCAGGATCAGGTGAATGAACATACGGCATTTGAGGCTGTGAAAACTTCTCTTGCCAAGCTGGGGCTTTCCTATGCAGACCTGATTCTTTTGCATCAGCCCATGAGAGATTATTTTGCGGCTTATCGCGGCATTGAAAAGGCATATGCAGAAGGATTGACCAAAGCCATAGGCGTAGCAAATTTCTACCCAGCTATCTTGACCAATTTTTGCGAAACAGTCAAAATCATGCCGGCGGTCAATCAGATAGAGCTGCATCCGTTCTTCGTGCAGGAGCAGGCACTTGCCGTCATGAAGAAATATGGCGTTCAGCCGCAGGCATGGGGACCATTGGCAGAGGGCAAGCATGGTATTTTCACTGACAAGGATTTAGTGGCTATCGGTAATAAATATGGCAAGAGTGCCGCACAGGTAGCACTGCGCTGGAATGTACAGCGAGGCGTGAGCATTATTCCTAAATCTGTGCATGTAGAGCGCATGCAGGAAAATCTTGCTATATGGGATTTTGCTTTGACAGATGAAGAAATGGCTGTTATCGCCAGCAAGGACCTGGGACATAGCGAAATAGTTGACCACAGCAGTCCGGATTTTGTCAAGATGATTTGTGATTGGAAAGCTCATGAGTAAGTAACTAAGTATAAAATATCAGAATAAAAATGAAGCCGTATACTAACGGCTTCATTTTTTGTGTCCATATTGAATACATCTCAAAAATGTTGTCTTTCCTCTCAACAAATCAGAATGTGAATATGCAAATACAACACAAATATATTACTAAAAGAAAATAACCGCCCCAAGCACATTTATCTGCCCGTTTGCAAATAATATTCACATTTAGTCAACAAGATGTGGTGGCGATGCAAATAATATCCTAGCGATGTATGATGTGCATGACCTGCTGGATGGTCTGGGCGAGGTTTTGCCTGGTGGTGGCAGAAGCCATGGCTTCCTCGACAGACATTGGGGCATGGAGGATGGGGAAATAGGCATCGATGCCATGCTCGTTGACAGATTCTGCATCATGGGTTGCACAGCCGCACAACCCGATGGTCACGCATTTTGGATTGCATTTTTTTGCAAGCTGGGCAATACCGACAGGCGCTTTGCCCATGGCAGTCTGCCCGTCCATGCGTCCCTCGCCGGTAATCAAGACATCAGCCGTGCAGAGTGCCTGCTCAATGCCAATAGCCTTGAGTACCAGCTCGATGCCGGGTGTCAGCGAGCCATGCAGGAAGGCGTGAAAGGCAAAGCCCAGTCCGCCTGTCGCACCTGCGCCGGGAAGCTCGGCAGCCTTGATAGGACGGTCGCTTTCGGGAAGCTCTGCATTATTGACGGCAGGGATATTTTCAGCAGGATTTGCTCCATGGACGGCAAGGGTATTTTCGGCAAGTGCCGCAAAGGCGGCGATGTCCTTGTCCATCGTGGCAATAATCTCCGGCGTAGCGCCCTTTTGCGGACCATAAATCGCCGAACAGCCCTGCTCGCCGCAGAGAGGATTGACTACATCGCAGGCAATCTCAAATTTACATTCCTTTAGCAGGGGATGGCAGTGAGAGGCATCGATAGTGGCGATGCCGTGGAGGTCTTTGCCGCAGATACCGCAGGGCGTGCCGTCAGAGAGATAAAACCTATATCCTAGCGCAGAGAGCATCCCTAGTCCTGCGTCATTGGTGGCACTGCCTCCGATGCCGATGATAAAATGACGGCAGCCGTGCTCCATGGCGGCTATAATCAGCTCGCCGAGTCCATAGGTGGTGGTATGCAGGGGATTGCGCCTCATAGCAGGCACCATGGCAAGTCCTGCGGCATCAGCCATCTCGATGACGGCGGTCTGGCTATCCGGAAGATAGCCGTAGCGGCTTTTGGCAGGCTCGCCCAATGGCCCTGTGACGGTGACGGGCATGATTCTGCCGCCGAGTCCCTGCGTCAGGGCATCGACAGTGCCCTCGCCGCCGTCAGCCAGCGGAAATACCCGTACCGCGTCATTGGGATAGCTGGCTAGTATGGCATATTTTACGGTGTTGCCGGCTTCGATGGACGAAATGCTTCCTTTGAATGAATCTATGGCAATGATGATGTTCATAAAAAATTCTCCTCCGCATACGTGCCTATTACCCAATTGTGCCGCAAAGCCCCTAGCTTTAGCTATGGGGAGTATGTCAAAGCAAAATCAGGGCACAATAACCAATATTCTACATATAGCATAGGCGTTTATCTGGCATGGTGCAAATGATTTCTTTTGTACATTGTATACCTGTGAAATGTTATACCCAATGAAGTGATTTTGTGCTATTATATCTATGTAAATATCGTCATATATTTACATCTAACTATATCATAACATGTATATCATTCAGAGGTGGTATACTCTGCGAAAGGAAGAATATATTATGAGAATCGGCATTTATGGTTATGGCAATCTTGGTCGCGGCGTAGAGGCGGCAGTGCGCCAGAATGATGATATGGAGCTGGTGGCTGTATTTACCCGCCGCAATCCTGAGAGCGTCAAGCTGCAGACTGAGGGCGTCAAGGTTTATCCTGCGGCAGAGGCTCAGGCTCATGCAGACGAGATTGACGTACTGGTTCTCTGTGGCGGCAGTGCCACTGACCTGCCAAAGCAGACGCCGGAGCTTGCCAAGTATTTCAATGTCATTGACAGCTTTGACACGCATGCCCGTATTCCTGAGCATTTTGCCAATGTCAATAAGTCCGCAACTGAGAGCGGCCATACTGCCCTGATTTCCTGCGGCTGGGATCCAGGGATGTTCTCGCTGAACCGCCTGTATGCCAACGCCGTTCTGCCGCAGGGCAATGACTATACCTTTTGGGGCAAGGGTGTCAGCCAGGGACATTCTGATGCCATCCGCCGTGTCAAGGGCGTAAAGAATGGCAAGCAGTATACAATTCCGGTTGAGTCTGCCTTGGAGGCAGTGAGAAATGGCGAGAATCCTGAGCTGACGACCCGTCAGAAGCATATCCGCGAGTGCTTCGTGGTAGCTGAGGAAGGTGCTGACCTGGCTCAGATTGAGGCAGACATCAAGAATATGCCAAATTATTTTGCCGATTATGATACTACGGTGCATTTCATCAGCGAGGCAGAGCTGGAGGCAAAACACAGCGGTATTCCTCATGGCGGCTTTGTTTTCCGTACCGGTGTGACCGGCTTTGACGGCGAGCACAAGCATGTTATCGAGTACAGCCTGAAGCTCGATTCCAACCCTGAATTTACCTCGTCTGTAATCCTTGCTTATGCCCGTGCCGTAAACCGCCTGCATAAAGATGGCGCTAATGGCTGCAAGACCGTATTTGACATTGCTCCGGCATATCTTTCCCCACTGAGCGGCGAAGAGCTGAGGGCGCATATGCTGTAAAATGAAACATCTTTCGTGAGAGCCTTATACTCTCCCGGAATTTAGTCGAATAAATCTAGAGCTTTGTGAGTGCTTGGCTCGCTTGAGGCAGCCTTGGCGCCTGTTGGCGCGGGAGACAAAATTCTATACATAATTACTGGCAGATATTGCCTGCCGATTCAGCCGCCCGATATAAATCTGGGCGGTTGTTTTTTTGCCAAAAAATGTAATGCTTTTCCTAAGACTGCGTATAAGATACAAAAGAAAAACAAAGCAAACAACTTGAAGCGAAAGGCAGGATGATTATTATGACAAGCAAAAACATCAATGTACTTATGGATAGCGAGCTGGAGCAGGTAGCAGGCGGCACTCTGGCTGAGACTAAGCAGTTTATCAATTCTTATATGAACTACGCCAAGCGCAGCGGCGCAATCTCTCAGGGCGAAATCAATGTCATCAAGGCTCTTCCTATTGAGGAACAGGCAGATCTTTTCATGGCTGGGATTGCCAAGCAGGGCGGTTTGGTAAGCCTGAGAACTGGCAATCAGCGCAACCAGTACCTAATAAACGGACAGCCTGTTTCACATAGCCAGTTAATCAATTTCCTAGATACTCACTAAGCTATCTAGCTCACATACATATTATATATCCTATCCCATCCCATATAATTCCCATATTAAAAAGAGTCCTGCAGGCAGAATGTCCGCAGGACTCTTTTTTTGCTTTGGTAATTTAGGTACTATGTTGTGGGGTGAGGCTGCGAGGGGCAGGTTTTTAGCGTGAATTGAAAACTTCAACCACTTTTTTAGTCCTCCAGCAGCATTTTGCCAGTAAACTGGTCAGTTATCAGGACGTTGGCATAACGTCCCTTCAAGGCTGCCTTGATGGCATTGATTTTGGCTTCGCCGCCAGAAATCATGATGCTGTACTCCTTGTCCCTCAGCTCGCCGAGAGTGATGCCAACGGTGCGCTCGTCAAGCTCCCTGTTGCAGACGCGTCCCTCGACATCGAAAAAGCGGGAGCAGATATCGCCCACGGAAGTGCGCTGAATCTTTTCCTGCTCCTGAATATCGGTGTAGCCTAGGCGGAAGAACAAGGCATTGGGGCGAACCGTGCCTACGCTGAACAGGGCGATATTGGCATGGCGTCCCAGCTCCAAAATGCGCTTGATGTAGCGGTCCTTGTCGACATACTCCTTGGTGGTCTTGCTGTCAAAGATGACAGGCAAAGGCAGGTACTGGGCTACGGTGTCAAAATTGTGGGCGAAGTTCTTCAGTATCTCCCTCGCATAGTTATTCCACTCGGAATTGCTGAGTCCGCCCTCGAGCTGTACGATTTGCGAGCCTTTGATAGAGCGCGGTATGAGCGCCTTGGAGATATTGTGCATGGTCGTGCCCCAGCCTACGCCGATGATGTCGCCATCCTTGACGATGCTGTCAAGATACTTGGCAGCAGCCAGCGAGATGTATTTTTTGATTTCTTCTTCGTCATTTATGGTAGAGCAGGCAATCTTGACATCCTTGAGGTGCAGCTTGTCCTTGAGGCGCTGCTCCATGATGCTCATGTCCTCTACCGGGTCTACTATCTGGATATTGACGTAGCCCTTTTCCTTGGCATACTGCAGCAGCCTTGAGATAGACGGTCTTGATACGCCCAGCTCCTGAGCTATTTTCTGCTGGCTGAAATCTGAACGGTAATATAGTTTGGCTACGTTGATAGCCAGTTTGTCCTTGTCGCGATACATGTGTGGGGTCTCCTCCTAGAATAAATAGATGTGGTTTGCGAATACGATGTACAACTGCTTATTATGTTGACAAACAAACATGAAAGTCAAGTATTTTTCACATTAAGCAAGTAATGTGAAAATATATGATTAGTAAGAAAAATAAGACAATTGTACAAATTTCATTTATATTTTAACATAATTTACAAGAAAAGTAAATAAGATAGAACATAATCGAAACAGGACTTAGCGGCAAATGAGGGCAGTTGGTAGAATATCAAAAGTGTCTTGCTCGGGGGGGGCGAATATACTATAATAATAGTACACAAAGGCATTTTGTGGCTAAAATTCGGCGAGGAGGCAGGTTGTAAATAAAACTGACAGGCTGAGATTTATTGCTCGCTCGGTGGTCGTTGGCTTGATGCCATGCTGAGATTTATTGCGTGCTCTGTGGTCGTTGGCTTGATGACAGGCTGAGTCTTATTGCTGGCTTGGTGGATATCGGCTTGGCGAGCGGCGCGACGGCATAGCCATGGCTAACGTGGCGCAGGCGCAGACCCTTGGTAAATACAAGGCGGCATTGGCACAGAAATACCCTGCCTATACTGTCTTGCTCGGGGGGGGCGAATGTACTATAATAATAGTACACAAAGGCATTTTGTGGATAAAATCTGGAGAGGAGTCAAATTTATGAAGAAAAATGACAGGCTGGGCCTGATTGCCCGCTCGGTGGTCATCGGCTTGGCAACCGGCGCAACGGTATTGCCAATTGCCAATGTGGCACAGGCGCAGACCCTTAGCGAATACAAGGCAGAATTGGCGCAGAAATACCCTGCCTATCAGGCGGCGCTGGCGAAGGAAGCTGCTGGCGTAGCTACGGGCGCTAGGGCGCAAGGCGAAATCGTCGAGGTGACGACAAAGGATGAGAGCAAACATGTAAATTTGGACAGTAATTCGCAGTACAAGGAGCTGCGCGCGGAAGGTTCTGGCTGGCTGACAATTACCGCAAAGGACGGAGCTGCGGTTCAGCCTATGGTGGTTAGAGCTGTTTATGGACCTGGCGTTTACGGTGATGAAGGCGGCTTTGTCAATATTGGCGTGGGCAATGTAGATTGGAATAATCCGGACTCAATCAAGGATAATGCTGACAGCATTGCCGATATGACGAATGTAGAGTTTAGGGCAGAGGCTGGCGATATTGCCTTTACCAATGGCGTAACCAAGGTCAAGGCGGAAAACCTGTATGGCGGCAGTATCGAGGGAAACCATAGCTATGGAACCATTGGGATAGGGGATGGAGTGAGTGAAGAAGCTAAAAATCTCCATGCCGTTGTCAAGCTGGATGGCAATACCAAATTCAATACCGATGACTGGACAAGTGCTGATGGCAAAACCGTATCAGGCGGTAAATATATCATTCTGTACGAAAACGGCACTCTGGAGGCAAATTCGGCACAGATTTTTGACAAGGGTCTGGGCGCCGAGGGCGACAATGCCGACCCTGGTGCGATACGCGATGATGCAAATCAAGCTATCCAGTTTCAGGCAGGCAAGCTCTTGCTTGACGATGAGCGCTATAATGATGCCTATCTGAGTCAGGCACAGGCAATAATGAAGAATACCGATAGTGGCAAGACGCAGGTCGTAGTCAAGGACAGCGCCACTCAGGTTAGTATATCAAGGGATATTGCCGATGTAGGGGATAAGGATTATGCTGCCGGCGTCACTACGACAAAGACGAATGTCATCATAGGCGCTGGCGGCGATAGCGCTGTAAATACGTTCAATGCCACCTATCTCAATATGGCGGCGGCCTCGGATGGCAGTGCGAACAGCATCACTATTCAGGACGGCAGGACAGTGAATCTAGGCAGTAGCGCAGCCAACAGGGAGCTGGTTACGGCAGATAATGCCAAGCCGACGCAGAATGTAAAGATAGATGTACAGGACGGCAGCACGCTGTCATTGGGCAGGTTTGCCGTGGAGAATCGTCTCTCCGGCGATGTAAATCTCACCGATGCAAACTCTGAGCTGGCTGTGGCAGGCGGTCATCTGACAGTAGGAACAATCAATGCCAATGCTGATACGGTGGTAAGCGTTGCCAGCGGCACGGCGCTTTCCACGGAAAAAGGCATTACGCTGGCTGGTGCAGCTATGCATGTAAACGGCACTGTGGTAGATACCGATATTGCTGCCGACAAAGACTCCGTGATTCGGATTGGCGATGCTAATGCGGCAGGCAAGATGTTTATCAGCAGCAAGAATACCGCCAACCTGACAGGCACGAAGGTTTTCCTCGACCCTGTGTGGAAGGATGGCGATACCATCAGTGACGCATCGCAGTTTGCGGCAGAGGATTCCAGCAGCGTAGATTATCTTTTGACGGTAGGACACAATTCTCTTGCCAGCCTCGGCACGGCAGATACCTCAAAGGCGATTGACGCTTTTGGCGCAACGGGCCTGGAATGGGGTACGGGTGCTACTACGGCTGCGCTCTACCTGGCTGCGCCAGTGACGCTCGGCACAAATGGCGGCATCAAGGTAGACGGCATGGCTAATAATGTCATGACGGATTCCGCCACGGCAGGCACGGCGGAGTTTGCGGATGATTCGCTGCTTATGGTAGATGCAGCGAATCTCTCCGGCAATGCGGCATTGACGGGAACGACCCTGAAGGTTGCCGATGACGCCAAGCTCTATCTGGACAATGTTTCTGGCAATGAGAAATATAAGATTGCCGATTTTGTCGATACATCGGAAGCCAAGGGCTGGTATACTAGCGGCAGCAATATTATCACAGGCAAGCTGTTTAGCGCAACTCTGAATGATGACAGCACGGTGAGCGTATCGCGCAAAAACTTGCAGGATGCTTTGCCGGGAGCTGTTTTGCCGAATATCATCAACAGCATGACCTTTACGGCAAAGGAACAGGCGGCAAGCCCTGCTTCCAAGTACATAGACGAGGTAACCAATGGCTTGCTTTCTGACAGCGAGGCAGTCCAGCTTATCAATGTGTCTGCACAGCCGGCAGAGACTGTCGGCGCTACTGCGTCTGCCGTAGAGCACAGCCTGAATTTCGCCCAGCAGGCACAGGAGCACCTGTCACTGCTCAATCCTTCCGCTGTACAGGAAAATCAGGCATGGGTGAAGTACAATCACCGCAGTGCGACGGTGGACGGACTGGACATTGGCGGTATGTCTGCCCGCTATGATAACAACTTCAACGGCGTTACCGTAGGCTACGACCTGCCAGCGGTTGACTCCCTGCATCACGGCTTTGCCTTTAGCTATGGCAAGGGCACGAACAGCGGCTCGCTTGAAAAGGATGATTTCAATACCAAGGGCATAAGCTGGTACGGCAGCCTGAGCAAGGGCAAGAGCAATATGCTCTTTGATGTGGGATATTACCATACCAAGCACGATGTCAAGGGCGTTTGGCAGGCTGGTCCGATTACCGATGTCTTTACCATGGGCGTTACTGGCGAGTGGAAGCTGCCGCAGGACAAGGACGGACGTAATGCGTTTGTGCCTCATATCGGCCTGCGCTACAGCCATGTCGGCACGCCAAGCTACTCTGGCTACTACAACGGCATGGAGGCATACAAGTATCATCCAGAGGGCAAGAACCTCGTCAGCCTGCCATTCGGCATTGGCTATGTTTCGGAGAGCAAGACTCCTGAATGGACGACCAGCTTCTTTGCCGATGTTGCCTATGTGCCTGTTCTGGGCGGCAAATCTGCCAATATGCAGGTACAGGCGTGCGGCATCAATGCCACGGATGTATTTGCCTATGATGCGTCCTATGGCTCTGCCTTTGTCGGCAGCCTCGGCGTAAAGCAGGAGAGCAAGTCCTTTGAGTGGGGCTTGAATTATCGCTATGCTGCCAACAGCAACCAGCACAGCAATGACATTATGGCAAACATAGCCTTTAAGTTCTGATATTGAGGAAAGCATGGTGCAGAGGTTTTCTCTGCACCAATTTTTTTATCAGGAAGCATTAGGCAGACAAATCCCCAAATCAAAGTGTATATTAGTGATATAATATGCTTGTGGAGGTGAGGCAATGAATAGTGAAGCCGCTAAATTTGCGACATATCTAAAAAATAATAATGTGGACAGCTTCAACGTGGAGGAGATAGCCGACGAGCGCCACAGCGTGATTTTTCGTTCGACGCTGATTGTCCATGGACAGTATGTTCCCGTGGGAATCATCATCGATGATACGATTTTTGCCATTATCAGGGTCAATATCGCGGTACGCGCGGTGACAGATGATAATTATTTTGAGATATTCAATCTGATTATGCGTCTGAATAACAAGAGCAAATTGTTTAAATATTATCTTACGCCGGATTTGTCTATAATTTTAGATATATGCGTTCCGTATGAAGAGGGGCATGTGCCATGCGAGCTTTTGCATAGGCTGGTATCCGTGGCGGCAAAGGAGCTGGAAGCGCATTACAGGGATTTTCTGGAATTGCTTTTGGGAGAATAGAAAAATACAGGAGTGCAAAAAAAAGTACGCCATAAGTCATCCGATGCTTGATTGGTTGGCTTATGGCGTATTTTGCCAGTCAGCGTGCCGCTAAAATCAGCACGCATGATATTAGTGAATGGATTTTTTCTTGAATCTGCCGCCGACAATGTCATGGACGGGATTGATGGTAACAAAGGCGGATTCGTCCTTTTCGAGGGCGATTTCCTTGAGCTTGACGACCTCGAGACGGGTGACGACGCAGTAGAGAACCTGCTTGTCATCGCCGGTGTAGGCGCCCTGCCCGTGCAGATAGGTGACGCCGCGTCCGAGCCTGTGCATGAGGGCATCGGCGATTTCCTCGTATTCGTCAGAGACAATCATGACGGCATAGGACTCGTCAAGTCCCTTGAGAACGATGTCAATCATCTTGGAGATGATGAAGTAGGCGACAAGGGAATACATCGCCTTGTCCCAGCCGAAAACGAAGCCTGCCGCGCCGAGGATAAAGAGGTTGAAGAACATGACGACCTCGCCCACGGAGAAGGATGTCTTGCGATCCAGGATGATGGCGGTAATCTCGGTGCCGTCGAGCGAGCCGCCCTGCCTGATGACCAGTCCCACGCCTGCGCCCGCGATGATGCCGCCGAAGATGGCGGCGAGGAAGTAGTCCTCGGTAATCCCCGGGATAGGCTCAAGGAACTCGGAGAAGATGGAAAGGGCGATGATGGAGATGATGGTGGAGATGGCAAAGGTCTTGCCAATCTGCTTGTAGCCCAGATAGAGAAACGGCAGGTTCAGTACCACCATGTATGCTCCGAATGGGATGCCTGTCAGATAGCTTGCCATGATGGAGATGCCGACCACGCCGCCATCGATGATGTTGTTGGGCACGAGGAATATCTCCAGTCCGGCACTGTAAATCAGAGAGCCGATGATGAGGACCAGATATTTCTTGATCCAGTCCATAGCCGTCTTGCGCCGGCGCAAAATAGCTACCTTGTTGCTTTTCATACTATACCACCTTTTATTTGAAATGTTTCTACCTATTTATTATAAAAAAAAATTTATGGATTTGTCCAGCCAATAGTAATGTATACATTATTGATATGCTTTTATTATATTTTTGGCTATAGCTTTTTCCGTCTAAACAGTGTAATATGTACAGAGATAATTTTGCGCCCTTTGAGAAGATAAAGGCGCTAGAAATGTATGTGCTATATAAGAGGTGAACATAATGCGTGTAGTAATCATAGGGGCTGGCAAGCTGGGCTACAGCATAGCCGACCTGCTCTCTCAGGAGGAATATGACATCGTGGTTATTGACAAGGAGGAGGGGCAGCTCGTCAACATCAAGGAGAATCTTGATGTGCTGACCATGGCAGCCAACGGCTCAAGCCCTATCACCATGGATAACCCCGATGTGCAGGGAGCGGATATACTGATTGCTGTTACGGGCAGCGACGAGGTAAATATGGTGTGCTGTATTCTGGCGAAAAAGCATGGAATAACGCATACGGTAGCCAGAATCCGCGATATGCAGTTCATGTCCGAGGCAAAGGATTACCTGAAAGCGAATTTTGATATTGACTTGATGCTCAATCCAGAGTTGATTACCGCCATGGAGATAAATCGGATTTTGATGGTGCCGGCGGCGCTGAATGTCGAGGATTTTGCTGACGGCAGGGTGAGGCTCTTTGAAACCAAGGTGCGGCGCAAGTCGCCTTTGGCAGGTACGCCGCTAAAGAATCTTGATATTCCCAAGTCAATCTTGGCGGCGATGATTTTTCGGGACCACCGCATGATTATCCCGCATGGCGATGACTGCCTGATGCCACACGACAATGCTTACTTCGTGGGCGAGGCAGGAGATATTGAGAAGTTCAGCAAGAATCTGGTGCGCAGTGATGCGAGAAAGGTCAGCCGGGCGGTAATCATAGGGGCTGGCAGGGCTGGCAGGGTGACGGCGAGGCTTCTAGATGAGCAGGGCGTGCAGGTCAAGATATTTGATATAAATCGTGAGCGCTGCCGCCTGATAGCTGGCACGCTCTCAGGGCATAGCATGGCAATCCACGGGGATGGCACGAATATCGACCTTTTGCAGTCCGAGGGCATAAGCGATGCGGATATCATGATCTGCCTGACAGACGATGACAAGCTGAATCTCCTGCTGGCTTTGATGGGGCGGCATATGGGGGCGGCCAAGACCATCGTGACGGTAAACCGCTATGACTACATTGACCTGATGGAAAAGGTCGGTGTGGATATCGTGCTATCGTCGCGCTTTCTGGCTGCCAGCGAGGTGCTGGCATTTGTACGGCGGGGCGGCATCGTGTCGGTATCTTTGCTGGAGGGCGCCAAGGCGGAGGCCATCGAGGTCGTGGTTCAGCCGGGCGCCAGGGTGGCTGGCAAGAAGCTGATGGATGCGGCGCTGCCAAGGGAATGTCTGGTCTGCGGCTATGTGCGTGAAAATGAAGCATTTGTGCCAAATGGTAATTCGGTGCTGAATCCCGGCGATAGGGCAATCATCATCGTGCAAATCAAACATTCCAAGAATGTGCTGAAATATTTTCAAAAGGATTGAGGGACGGCATGAATAAACTGGTTCTGTTATTGATGGGCAGGGTGATTCTGCTGTGCGGCAGCCTGCAGCTTATCCCCTTTTGCTACAGCCTGTATCATGGCATGTGGCAGTCGGTGGGTGCTTTTGCCGCCTCGATTTTGGCAGCCTTGCTGGCTGGCGTCGTCTTTATAGGCAGGGGGCAGGAGGCGGAGGAGAGCCTGAGCGTTTTGGCAGGGGCAGGCTTTTTGTTCGTGTGCTGGTGGGTGATGTCCATATTCGGTGGCTTGCCCTACTACATAGACGGCGACCTCAGCCTGATAAACGGCATTTTTGACAGCATTTCGTGCTTTACCACGACCGGCGTCATGGATTTGCCGTATCGGGCGGATGAGGCGGTCATTCTCTGGCGCAGCCTGTCGCAATGGCTGGGCGGCTATATGGTGCTCTTGCTTTTGAGCACGGTGCTTCCCGGTACGAGCGGCTGCTTTGGTACGGGCTTCGTCATGCCGGGCAGCATGCGTACCGGCCCGATAACGCTGCGTCGCATCAACCGCACCTCGCTGAAGATACTGAGGATTTATTCTATCGTCACATTTTTAGGGTTTCTCCTGTATCTTTGGAGCGGACTAGGCTTGTTTGACAGCGTGAATATGGCGCTGGTGACCATATCGACGGGCGGCTGCTATACGCCGTCGGCGGACATCAGCTTCAATGGCTGGGTGGCGGTGACAGCCCTGCTTGGCGTGGTGGCTGCCGGCTGTAATGTCTTTATGTACTGGCAGGCACTTGATTTCAAGGAGTGGCGGTTTATCATCCACACGTGGCGCAACAGCGAGATGCGGATTTTCTTTTTCATGGTGGCGGTTTTTACGGGCATTATTGCTTTGCACCTGTACATGGACGGCTTTTACAATGCGCCTGATGCCGTCAGCAACGCTTTGTTTCATGTCGTGTCCTTCGGCTGTACGAACGGCATTATGGCAGAAAATATGTATCATTGGGACGATGTGGACAAGTTCTTCTTGATGTGCATTGCCCTGATTGGCGGCTGCATGGGCTCTATTTCCGGCGGCTTCAAGATATTCAGGCTGCAGGTCTTGGTCAAGAGCGCCCTGGCTGAGATGAAGCGCACCCTGCACCCGAATATGGTCGTGCATATCGTGATTGATGAGAGAACCGTGCCGCAGAAGATTATCGAAAGAATCTTGGGCTATTTCTTTATGTTCTTCCTGTGCATGCTGTTTTCGCTCTTGGTGCTCTCGCTATCCGGACTGAATATGCAGCAGACCATGGATATGACCATCGCCTGCCTGACCAGCTCCGGACCGATGATGATGTTTCATCTGGATGCGCAGGAGGTCAGGCTGCTGCCTGATTGGACAAAGCTGTATTGCAGCCTTTTGATGATTATCGGCAAGATAAATATCTTTACCTTCCTGCTTCTGGCGCACGGGGCATGGACTGGCTTGAGAGAAAGGCATTGGTAGGTGGCGTAGATGAATCTAAGGGTTATTGCATATGTGCTGAGTCAATTACAGTTTGCCGTTACCCTCTCCCTGTGCGTGCCGTTTGTGACGGCTCTGTGGTGGGGCGAGTCATGCGCTATGGATTTTGCCGGAACGATGCTGATCAGCCTCAGCATCGGGGTGCTGTTCAGCAATTATGGCAGGCTGGAGCACGAAAGCCTGACCATACGCGAGGGCATTGCCGTGACTGGCATAGCGTGGTTTGTCATACCGCTTTTGGCTTCGCTGCCCTTTTTGGCTGGACATTACCTCAACGTCATCGACAGTATTTTTGAGGGCGTATCGGGGCTGACCTGTACGGGTGCCTCGGTGATTCAAAACCTTGAGGACGTACCGAGGAGCATTATCCTGTGGCGCAGCATCACGCACTGGATTGGCGGACTGGGGATTATCGTTATCTACATTGCCATGTTTCCGCAGGCAGGCAGCGGCGCGGCACGCATGTTCAATGCCGAGGGGGCAGGCCCGACCGAGATGCGCGTCGTGCCTAGGATGAAGTCTACTGCCAACGCCCTTTTGGCGATGTATATTTTTTTCTCGGTGATTCTGACGGCTTTGCTTCTAGCGTGCGGCATGGGCGTTTTTGATGCGGTCAACATAGCCATGTCGGCTATCGCTACGGGCGGCTTTGCTACGACCAATGGCAGTGCGGGCGATTTTCACAGCCTGCCGGTGGAGCTGGTGCTCATCGTCTTTATGCTGATTGGCGGCGGCAATTTCGGCTTGTATTTCCTAGCCTACAAAAAGGGCTATCGGCATATCCTCAGAGATACCGAGTTTCGGGTTTATCTGATTATTTATGCCGTGGTGACGGTTTTGGTGACCTTGAATCTCTATGATGCCATGGGCTGGAGCTTGGGCGATGCCTTTAGGGGAGCGGCGTTTCAGATTTCATCGATTATGACTACCACGGGACTGAGCACCTGCAACTTTGACGAATGGCCGGCGTTTTCGCAGTTCTGCATTATCCTGGTCATGCTGGTGGGCGGCTGCGGCGGCTCGACGAGCGGCGGCATGAAGGTGTCACGCGTGATTATCCTCTGGAAGATGGTAGGCAATATCATTCAGGAAAAGCTGCACCCCAACAGCATCGTCAGGGTTACGATGGAGAGTCAGAGCCAGTCGTCCACGGTGGTCTTCAGGGTGGCAAGGTTTTTCTTCCTGTACGTGATGCTGGCTCTTTTTGCTGCCTGCGCTTTCAATTTTGACGGACTGCCGGTGTTGGATTCCATTCTGCTCGGCTTGTCCTGCATGGGTAATGCGGGCGTGGCATTTGGCGTGGCGTATACCTTTTATGATTTGCCGGATGTCACCAAGCTGGTCTGCTGTCTGTGCATGATTATAGGCAGATTGGAGATATTTACCTTTCTTGCCATGCTGCAGCCGGGGTTTTGGAAGCGAAACAGCAATTGGTAAGGGCTGGATTTTGGGCGGATATGGCAGAAGCCGCGGCTTTTGCTTTTGATTGACACTCAAGGTTTGAATATGCTATGCTATATGAGTAAAACAATGGAATGAATTATTCCATGCTCTGGGTTCACCGTACCCTGAGTCCTTTTTTGCTGTTAACGATGACGGTTAGTTAGGGAGGAAATTGATTTATGATCGAACGGTACACAAATCCTGAAATGGGAAGAATCTGGACATTGCAGCATGAGTTTGAGGTAATGCTCGATGTGGAGATTGCAGCATGCGAGGCTATGGCTGAGCTGGGTGAAATTCCAAAGGAGGCCGCCGCCAATATTCGTGCCAAGGCCAAGTTTGATTTGCCGCGTGTCAAAGAGATCGAGAAGGTTACCAACCATGACATTATTGCCTTCCTGACCAATGTTGCCGAGTATGTCGGCGAGGATTCCAAGTATATCCACAAGGGTCTGACCTCCAGCGATGTCAAGGATACCGCCCTCGGCATCATGATGAAGAAGTCGGCGGAGATTATCCTCGATGATTTGCACAAGTTCCGTGATGTTTTGGTGCGCCGTGCGGCTGAGTTCAAGCACACCGTATGCATCGGACGTACCCATGGCATCCATGCCGAGCCTATGACCTTCGGCTTGAAGCTGGCTCTCTGGATGAGCGAGATTGACCGTGACATCGAGCGCGTGGAGCACGCCAAGAAGATTGTTTCCGTGGGCAAGCTCTCCGGCGCGGTAGGCACCTATTCCAATATCAATCCGAAGATTGAGGAGCTGGTTTGCAAGAAGCTGGGCATTACGCCTGTCAAGCTGGCTACCCAGGTCATTCAGCGTGACCGTCATGCCGAGTACATGACCACCTTGGCGATTGTCGCAAGCTCCTTTGAGAAATTTGCGACTGAGATTCGCAACCTGCAGAGAACAGACATCCGTGAGGCTGAGGAGTATTTCTCCCCAGGTCAGAAAGGCTCCTCTGCTATGCCGCACAAGAGAAATCCTATCACCTGCGAGCGCATCTCCGGCATGGCGCGCCTGGTACGCGGCAATGCCTTGGCTTCTTTGGAGGATATTACGCTGTGGCATGAGAGGGATATTTCCCATTCCTCCGTTGAGCGCGTCATTTTGCCAGACAGCACAATCAATGTAGACTACTGCATCAAGAAGTTTACCAATATCATTGACAAGCTGCTGGTATATCCTGATGCTATGCTGGAAAATCTGAACAAGACCGGCGGTCTTATCTTCAGCCAGCGCATCCTGATTGCCCTTGTCAATAAGGGCGTACTGCGCGAGGATGCCTACAAGTGGGTACAGAGGAACGCAATGAAGAGATGGCTCGAAAAAGAGGATTTCCGCACCAACATCAAGAAGGACGAGGATGTTATCAAGTATCTGACTCAGGATGAGATTGACGAGTGCTTCAAGGTTGATTATTTCCTGCGGCATGTAGATATGATTATGGCCCGCTTCGGACTGTAATGTATATAGATTTGATTTAAAAAGACGAGGGGAGACTGCTGTATGTCAGCTGTTGTAGTTTTAGGCACCCAGTGGGGTGACGAAGGCAAAGGTAAGATTGTAGATTATTTGGCACAGAAAGCCGAAACTGTTGTCCGCTATCAGGGCGGCAGCAACGCAGGCCATACTGTTGCCGTTGATGGCGTGGAGTACAAGCTGCGCCTGATGCCATCCGGTATTTTGTACAAGGGAACGCATTGCGTGGTGGGCAACGGCGTTGCCTTCAACCCGAAGGTTATGCTGCAGGAGATGGATGGCATGATCGCCCAGGGCATCGATGTGAGCGGCATCCGCATCAGCAACCGCGCCCATGTGGTTCTGCCATATCACTGCGAGATGGATGGCTATCTTGAGGAACTGAAGGGCGACAACAAGGTCGGCACGACCAAGAACGGCATCGGTCCGTGCTATGCTGACCGTGACAACCGCATCGGCATCCGTGTCTGCGATTTTATCGACAAGGAAGAATTTGCCAAGCGCCTCAAGGAAAACGTAGAGCTGAAGAATCTCGAGATTGTCAAGCTCTATGGCAAGGAGCCTATGGACTATGAGGCTATCCTGAAGGAATATGAGGGCTATGCAGACCGTCTCCGTCCGTATGTATGCGATACCATTGCGCTTTTGCACGATGAAATCAAGGCTGGTCGCAAGATTCTCTTTGAGGGTGCGCAGGCTACCATGCTCGATATTGACTATGGTACTTATCCGTATGTTACGGCTTCGCATCCTATTTCTGGCGGTATCGGCGTAGGCGCAGGCGTTGCCCCTCGTGATATTGACAAGGTAGTAGGCGTGGTCAAGGCATACTGCACGCGCGTAGGCGAAGGCCCGTTCCCGACCGAGCAGCTCAATGAGATTGGCGACAAGATTCGTGATGCCGGTCATGAGTATGGCACGGTAACAGGTCGTCCTCGCCGTACCGGCTGGCTTGATGCCTGCGTAGTGCGCTATGCAGGACTGCTTTCCGGCATTGACTACATGGCTATCACCCGTCTGGATATTCTCGATTGCATGGATGAAATCAAGATGTGCGTTGCCTACAAGTACAAGGGCGAAATCCTCAACGAGATTCCTGCTTCTTTGAAGGTGCTGGCTGAGGTAGAGCCTGTGTATGAGACCTTCGAGGGCTGGAAGACCGACATCAGCGGCATCCGCACCTATGAGGAGTTGCCTGAAAAGGCTCGCATTTACTTGGAGCGCATGGCTGAGGTTACTGGTATTGACCTAGGTATCGTATCTGTAGGTCCAAACCGTGATCAGACTATCGTTATGGCAAAGGATTTGTTCTAAAAAATGATTGCCTGTATTTTCGCTATGGCAGGCAAAGTATGACAAAGGGGTTTGTCAGCTCTAGCTGGCAAGCCTTTTTTGGTGCGAGGATATGCGGTGGATGAGGCGTCTGCCGCATAGATAAATATCTGTAATCTGTAGATGGAGATGATGAATAGATGGTTGTGCATGGCGCAGTAATTATCGAGCAGGGCGTGACTTTTGCTATCGTGGTGGTCAAGCCGGAGGTGACGCAGTATACAGTGCGGTCGACGAGGTTTCGGCAGGCCATAAGGCCGTTTTTTCCCAATATGCCGATAATCCTCATGTCGCAGGACAAGCAGGGCAGGGCGCATTATTACGGCAGAAAGGATATTGTGGAGTTCCTGCAGGATATTCCCCTAAATAAGATTCCGTGGAAAACATACCACATATACTGAGGCTGTCAGGCATTGCCAAATTCTGATTGGTCTGGCGGATGATATTTTTATGTTGTATCATAATAGTTGACACTTTTTTCTCGTATATGGTGATAGATTATAAGAAGAGGAAGTGCTTTTTTATGGCACGAAATCAAAAACATTATGATACAGGTTATCTCCAAGCACTTAAAGCGGATGGGTAGAAGATACTAGAGAAAGTCGCCTGACTGCAATATCAGTCTCACATACTTCTAAAAAGATGTCTCTTGTTGATAAGCTTGCAATGCTTAGAAAACAGGTAAAAGACCTTACTAAGGCAAATAAACGTCTTAAAGAAGAGAATGATTTTCTTTAAGAGACAAGTGCTTTTTTCGCAGTGAGCCGTAGAAAGTCAGCAAGGAATCAAGATTAAGATTTATTGCTCATAAAACTGAAGACGGCAAGCTATATGTATCAGCCATCTTTGATTGCTTTGATGCAAGTGTTTTAGGTTTAGCAATGGACACAAACATGAAAGCTATGTTATGTGCAGCAACATTGAACAATGCGTACACATTATATCTTGGCATGAAAGGCTGTATCTGCCATTCAGACAGGGGGGCACAATATACCAGCCAGCTCTACAGAGAGAAAATTGAGGAAATTGGTATCATCTAGAGCATGAACAGTGATGGCGGCAGATGCCATGATAATGCACGTTGTGAGAGCATGTGGGCAAAGTTAAAGGAAGAATTGTTCTATAGTCGTAATCATAAGTCCAGCGATTTTAGGGTAGATCAGCTCAAGGCAATGCTTTGGAGATACTTCATGAGTTATTGGAGCAATAGAAGGATATGTTCATCTAATGATGGACTTCCTCCTAGGGTAAAAAGAGATAGATACTATGCTTATATATCTATGGCTGCATAGCAATCTGCCTTATATGAGTTAAATGTGCAAACCATTATTGACAATATCATTTACTACTATTGGAATATCTATGAATGGGTTTGTGATATATTACAAAGAATGACTTTTGGTGCTCGTTCATCTTTCTATGAAGATTTTAAGACCTACATTTCAAATATTAATACTGCTGAAACTGTCAAAAAATTATGGTTGAAATTACACAATAAATAAAGGAGTATGCTAATGATAAGAATTGAAGATATTATAGAAATTCGAAAAGCCGTTGTTTATGATAGAGGGTATGAAATAGTATTTCCTGATAATAAAATTATATGGCTTACTAAAAGAAGAACGATTGCAGGTCTCTTATTACTCATAAAATATGAATCATGCTCAGAAGAAGATTTAGTAGGAGCCAATAATCGACTTAGAGAAATTAAACAAATCCTTCAAGGTAAATATAATGAATCTTGGATTAAAGAGCGCTATGGAGACGCTAATAAGCCATTTAGTGAATTGTGGACAGAAGAAGGATTCTCTTGCGTTCATGCCGAAGGTCTCCAAGGTAACAGACAATATGTGCTTCGCAAAGAAGATCATGATTCATTATTTAATCCTAATGCTAAAGCAGCACGAGAACAGATTAGTTCATCTGATAAACGAATTATACTTGACCGTCAAAATAGTCGTTGCAATATATGTGGTGCATTAATGAAAAAATCAAGTTCTATACAACCACATACTTTTGCAAAGGATAGAGTTTCATTAGAGTTTGATCACAGGATTCCTGTCGATAGAGGTGGAGACAGTTCAATTGATAATTATCAAGCACTTTGTCACTATTGTAATAAATGCAAACGTCAGATGTGCTTTGTATGTCATGAGAAGTGTAATCTATCTTGTGCTCTTGTATCACCAGAAAACAACTCTATTGTTCTTGCAACAGGAGAAGATATTTCTGATAGAATGAATTAAATAGATAAAGAGCAATTGTGATTAATTGAACTGTACCCCATCTGTTAGACAGTATGATATACTATCTAACAGATGGGGTGATTTTATATGCCAAAAGGAGTGCCAAATAAGCGATACATGCTAGAATTCAAACAAAGAGTTGTAGAAGCAGTGATAGAGGCGGGACTGAGTTATCAGGAGGCAGCAAGAGTCTATGAGGTTGGACATGACCGCATCCAAAGCTGGGAGCGTATCTCCTAAAAAGGTAGAAGAAGATCTGTTGGCAGAAGTGCAGCGGCTGTGGGCAGAGAATGCGTACCTAAAAAAACTGCAAGCCTTGGTTTTGGAGGACGAGCGACGCCGACACAAAAAACGCTGGTAGTTCAAAAGCTGAGACAAAACTTTTCACTGGATATTCTTCTTTCCATCGCTCAACTGCTCAGTGCGACCTTCTACTACCATCTGAAAGGAATGAAGAGACCTGATAAACATGAGGCAGCCAAGGAAGAAATCGTGGCAATCCACCATGAAAACAGAGGCAGATACGGCTATCGCCGCATTACAGCGGAGCTGCGCAACCGCAACCTGCTGCTGAATCACGAGACTGTCCAAAGGCTCATGAAGGAGCTGGGCCTGGTTTGCCGTGTCCGAATGAAGAAATACCGCTCTTACAAGGGTGAATCAGGCAAAATTGCACCGAATCTCTTGAATCGGGATTTTCACGCTGACAGACCGATTTAGGAATGGGTCACGGATGTGACGGAATTCAATCTATTCGGAGAAAAGCTATATCTTTTACCCATTCTCGATCTGTGCAGCAGAGATTTGGTCAGTTATACGATCTCAAGCCGTCCGGTACTGAGCATGGTGACGACCATGCTCAGTACCGGACGGCTTGAGAGAATTCTAGACAACATGAACCTGATTCTCCACTCCGACTAGGGATGGCAGTACCGACACAGGCAGTATCAGCGGATGCTCCGTAACAAAGGAATCCGACAGAGCATTAGCCGAAAGGGCAATTGCCTAGACAATGCTATGATTGAGAATTTCTTTGGGCTGTTCAAGAGCGAACTGCTATATCTGCAAGATTTTCAGTCCATGGAGCATTTCAAGCAGGAGCTGATCGATTATTTGGACTACTACAACAACCGCAGAATCAAGGCAGGGCTGAAGGGCTTGTCGCCTGCGATTCACATACAACAAGCCCTTTCGGTAGCTTGAACAGTTTTTGTTTTGAAATTTTATCTAACTTTTTGTGGTAACTTAATAATCTACAATTGCTCTTTTAATATCATTACAGATTGATTCTATTACAGGTGGACAAACTGCATTGGCCAATTGCTTAATTGCATCAGTCCTTGAAACATGACTCAAATCATACCATTCTGGGAATCCCATAATTCTTCTCATTTCTATCAAATTTAAATGCCTTCGTTCTTTGGATAAAACGGGAATCATGGCACCACCCCCCGAGTTACTAACCGCAAATGTTGGAAATGGCTCGTCTAAGGAATATGCCCTTATACCACTTGATCTAATTTGAAAAACACAATCATCAAGATTACAGTTATTTGCTATCCTTTCCAATCTTACTCGTGTTTTTGGCAAAGGAAAGCTCAGTTGTAATGCGGTCTTTTTATTAGTATATAAATCAATGTACTCTTCCCATTTTTTACTTATTGGAATTGAATAATCCCCTAGGTTTAAAAATGGTCTTAAGGCAGTTTTCTCTGTGCATTTCTCTGTGAAGTGAAAAACTACTTTACCAGTTTTTTCAGTTCTAAAAGCTACCAAGTATATTCTAGGACGGCTTTGTGGTACCCCAAAAAATGTACTATTTAATATAATATCATATAGTTGATATCCATCTTCCATCAACTGTTCGATAATTATTTTATATGTATTGCCAGAATCATGTCTTTTTAAGTTAGGAACATTTTCAAAAAATACTATACTTGGCTTTTTGCATTTAATTATTTCCATCAATTTAAAAAACACTGTACCTCTAGGGTCGCTAAACCCTTTTCCTTTTCCTGCTTGCGAAAACGGTTGGCAAGGAAAACCCGCGCAAATCATATCAAAATCAGACAGTTCATCAGCTTTTATGTCAAACAAATCTTTTGAATCAAATTGGCGACCAAAATTATTCGAATATGTAATTTCACAACTATCGTTGATTTCATTTGAGTATACCAATTCTGCCTCTAAGCGTGATTGTTCTATTCCAAGTCTAAAACCACCAATTCCTGTACAAAACTCGGCGTATTTTATCATTTAATGCCCCTCTCTTATTGACGTTCATTCAGATAATCAATCACCGTTTTAGCTACTGCTTCGGCTAGTTTACATGGTAGAGCGTTACCTATTTGTGAATATATCTTTCCTTTATTCCCTTTAAAAATATAGTTATAATGGAAAGTCTGTATTCTAATCGCCTCATTTATGGTAATTATTCTAAGATGTCCGGGAGCTTCTTGAAATTCAGGTACAATAGAACCATCCACGAGGTCTTTAGGATAATCCACAACCAAATCCTTTTTTGCATTTCCATACAGATACTCTTCATCTACAAACGGGGTCTTATGACCACCCATTGATGCAGGTAAAGTATTAGCATATCCGTCTGTATTAATAGACCTTCCTTGATCATTAAAATACATCCCACAATAAGGAGATTTTCTCATAATTGGAAACGTTGCAAATGTGATTTTTACTGTGCAAGTATTTGGATTCGTATCCGTTCCTGCTTGGACTAGGGATGCTAACAGTTATCGAATTGTAGGTGCTGCTGTTTTATACTTATCAAGCAGATTTCTCATATGATATTCAAAGAATCGATTACAGCAATCTTTAACTCCTATTAAAAAACTCTTTCTCTTTTTTGTGATACTCCATAATTTGTAGCATTCAAAACAAAAGGTGCACATACATTATTTCATTTGCAAACACTATGTTCATCCCTGCTCTCTAAAAGCCTATATCCACACCGCCAGCACTGGCAAATAATGATACCGCTGTAGGTGTATTACTCATCAGTCATATTTCCTTCCTCATGAATTTTAAAAATTAAGGATTTATCCTTTGAATCAAAATAAATATCAAATTTAGTTTTCCCTTTCTCTGCACCCATATTAGATAAAATCGACCTTGGCAATCTTACTCGCATATCTTGCTGCAAAATGTATGTATCCAAATAAATTAATGTTTCATCCATATTTTTAGCTCCTTCCTCTTTAGATTGATTATAAACTGTTTTCAGCCTAAAGTCAAACTGGATAATCATCTATAACCAACAATATAACAAGGCTCTTGTACAAAAATACGGATATTTACAATCAATTTTTTGTCTGCCCAACCATAAATCAACACTTCTGTCTATCCAACTATAAAAATTTGCCCCTTTGTAGCTCCCTAAACACAGAAAACCGATGACTTGAATTTATCTCAAAATCCTCGGAAAAGCCTAATATTTCAAGTATTTTTATACTATCATTTATGTGTTAGTCAACAGAATTACATTCTCAACATGAGTAAGATTGCTAAACATTTCCGTTTATTTTCTGCTTTTTCCATCATTTCTTCTCAAATTTTCATCATCAAGGAAATCCTGAAATATTCCATAATTTTTTATCACGTCTTCGAGGCTATCCATTTTTTCAAGAATTTTATTCCTCTGATTTTCCGAAAGATTATTTTTGCATTTTCTGCTTCATTCATCCAATATTGTATCTCTTGCCCTACCATGCTTTTAATTCCTTGATTCTTAGTAGCAATTGTTCCGTTACCGTTCAGAACCAGTGCATTTGCCCATTCTTCCTGTTCTGTCATTGAATAAAACGTTACAACCATCATACTCAATATATTAGATATTGTAAATGATGGTTCACTATTATACGCCGAATATGAAGTAATGCTCCGATGTATAGCCACACTTGGATTTTTCAAAAAATCATAATTACTTGCACTTTTCTATTAAAGAAAAACATATGATTATGTATATCTTAAACATCCTGTCTCTTACTTAAAAGGTCATCTCTAATTATGCTTTCCGTGCTTAGCATTATAATTAATATTTTTTATTAAAAGTTGTATTACAAGAATACTCTTCCAAATCTAAATATAGACTTCTCCAACTTAATAAAATTTTCCGTTTCAAGATACAAGCAAAATCATTCTGTATCGTTGCAAGATACCTTATTTTAATCCTTGAGTATAGTGTTATCCTAGTAATCTTATCTTTTCCTTCGTCACCGTACTCACCGACCACAAACATACCACGATGTTTCGCTTCTCGTCTTAATCGCTCTTTCTGAGTTTCCAGACTATATCCATCTATCTGTAAGTAGAAACACGTGTGTATATATAACAATTCAGCCTTTTTCTTGCAATTTCACTACCCACTTTCTTATTTTACTTTTCTGACTGCTGATACTCTTTGATTAACCTATCCAGTTTAGGTCTTGAGATATTTAATTCATCTGCCAGTTCTTTTTTTATGTATTCTCTACGCAAATATCTATCATAATATTTACCGAAGTCTTTTACCTGTACAGCCTTAAGCCATTTATATGCACCTCTTGCCTTTGCAAGTGCAATTCTGTCACGCTGTCTTTCCATAATATTCTCACACTCAATTTGGTTGATTGTTACAATTATTGCGAGCATCAGATTTCCTGTTGCAGTCGATGTATCAAGATTCTCTTTCAATGATACAAGATGCATATTCTTTTCTGTGAATATATCCACAAGCTCCAGTAAATCCTTAGTACTATGTGCAAGCCTTCTGAAATCTTTGACATACACTGTATCATCTTCACGAGCAAAATCCAAAAGATTTTGCAGATCTGGTTTGTTCATATCTTTTCCAGTCTGATATTGTTAATAATTGTTTACACATTTAACTCGTATAAGGCAGATTGCTATACAGCCATAGATATCGAAGCATAGTACCTATCTCTTTTTACCTTTGGAGGAAGTCCATCATTAGATGAACATCTCCTTCTATTGTTCCAGTAGTTCATGAAGTATCTCTAGATTATTGCCTTGAGTTTATCTACGCTAAAATCACTGGACTTAAGATTGCTTCACAGGTATGTATATGAGCCTCGCTTCTTAACGAATGAAAACCGCTGTAATTTGTCCGTAGGGAACAGATTACAGCGGTTTGAGTGAGTTTAGCAGCGTGAGGCTCATATCCATAGTGCGAACGTGCCTGGAAGGGTATATGCCATGCCGTATAGTTCGAGTTGAATAATAGAAAAGAAATTTCTTTCGACAAATCAGAATTTTGCCCGCTGGCTGAATATAAAATACAGCATCCCATTAGCAGGCGGAGCTTATAGCACAATGCCCTCTAGTGACAAAAGCCATGCCTTTTTGTCGATGCCTCCGGCATAGCCGATGAGGCTGCCGTTTTGCCCGACAACCCGATGGCAGGGCACGATGATGGAGATATTGTTGTGCCCCACGGCGTTGCCTACTGCCTGTGCAGACATCTGCCTTATGCCTCTTTGGGAAGCAATCCTCTTTGCTATAGCGCCATAGATGATGGTCCTGCCATAGGGAATCGAGCAAAGAATCTGCCATACCTCTTTTTGAAAGGCTGTGCCGACAAAATGAAGCGGTATGTCGATGGCTGGTTCTTGACTGGCAAAGTAAATATCCAGCCATTTTTTTGCCTGCGTCAGTATGGGAGTTTCTTTTTCGCTATGCTCAGCATCCAGGCGCAGGGCAAAATACTTTTGCCCTGCAAGCCACAGCCCGGTCAGTCCGATGTCATCGGCTGCTAGAAGAATATTTCCCATAGGCGATGCATAATGACTTGTATATTGCATGCTTATTCACCCCGAATATCTATCGGCAGGGCACGAGGCAGCACATAGATGCCTTATGATTTACCATGTAGCGACAGAATCAGCGAAGAACCTGTCAAGCTCTTCCTTGGTGTAGAAGGTCGCTAGGTACATATAGTTTGCCATTGCCTCGGACAGAGCCTCTGGAATCGGGCAATGCATCTTGATATTGTCCTTGTACTTTGCCAAAAGCTCCTCATGGGAGAGCTTAAAGTTCTTGCCGTTTCTGCGGCCGGAGAAAATGCAGTAATAGTGAGGGCCGGTCGGCTTCAGCGTGCTGTCATAGGCAATCATATCCGCCCAAATTTTGTACACATCGGTGCTGTGGGCGAAATTGATCATGTCAGGCGTAAAGCCGCCGCAAGGACGCATATTGACCTCCAAGCCGACAATGTCGCCGCGTCTGCCTAATCCTTCCATATCGTCAGTCAGGCGGAAAAACTCAAAGTGCACGAAGCGGCTCTTGACATTGAATGCCTGTACGGCAGCCCTGCCAGCTCGGCGGGTGTCCTCTGGCAGTTCCTTCAGGATGTAGAAGACGCTGTTGTCATGCCCGTTTACGATGTCCATGATGCTCATAGGGGTGACATTGCCGGTTTCAAAGATAGGATTGCCATTGGAATCGATGATGGCATCGTAGCTGTTGACCTCGGCACGGACAAATTCCTCCATGATGTACTGGGTGGTGTCATGGTTGACATAGCGCTGATGGAAGAAAAAGCCCAGCTCGTCATCATTGCGGATCTTGAAGGTGTTGGTTGCGCCCACGCCGTTATCCGGCTTGACAACGACAGGATAATGCACAAGGTCGACAAATGCCTTGGTATCGTCCCACTCATGCACCAGATGCCATCTGGCTGCCGGAATACCAGCCTTTGTGTAGTAATCCTTCATCTTTGATTTGTACTTGATGCGCGGAATATCCTCATTGTGGAAGCCGGTAGCGATGTGAAAATCGCTTCTCAGATGCGCATCTCTTTCGAGCCAGTATTCGTTGTTGGACTCGAGCCAGTCAATCGTGCCGTATTTGTTTTGGAAGAAGGCGACCGCGCCTGCAACCTCGTCATAGTTTTCCAGCGAGGAAACCTTATAGTATTCATTAAGGCTGTCCTTTAGCTCCTGACGCAGGTTTTCATAGGGACAGTCGCCGATGCCGAGCACCCTCAGGCCGTTGTTTTTCAGCTCGCGGCAGAATTTCCAGTAGTTTTCGGGAAAATTGGGGGAAAGGAAAATAAAGTTCTTCATAAAATAAATACACCTCATACATTGTACATTAAAGTGGGAATAACGAAGGGGAGCTGTCTTTCCCAGCTTGCCTCGTTGTGCTCGCCACCAGGGATCAGCCTCGTCGTGAGAAGGAGGTCCTTGCTGCCCAAAAGCTCGGCAGTGCGGACGAAGTTCTGCCTCGACCAGCTCTCATAGCCAAACTCCTTGCTGCCATAGTCCATGTAGATAACCGTGTCACTGGCTGGCTTTGCATCCTTTATCATCTGGCACAGCTTTTCGATGTCTATATCAAGGCTGGGCGAGAGCGCCGCCGCCCTAGAAAATACGTCATTGTGCGCCAAAATGGCATAGAGGCTCATCAGTCCGCCCATGGAGCTGCCGCTGACGAAGGTATGCTGCCTGTCGGGAAGCGTTCGGAAGCGCTGGTCGACAAACGGCTTGAGGACATTGATAAACCAGTCCATCGTCTCTTCGGCGCGCGGCTCATACGGTCCGCCCCACTCTCCCTGCGGATTGTAGTAAAACGGACTGTACTCTGACAGTCTGCCGTTGTCGGCATGGCAGTTGCACTCATAGGCAGCGACAATCAGGGGAGTCTTGGTTCGGTTTAGGTATTTGCCTACGCCCCAGCTTTTGCCATAGGTCGCCGTGCGGTCAAAAAATACATTCTGCCCGTCAAACATATAGAGAACCGGATAGCGCCTCTTGGGCTGTGAGTTGTAGCCGCGGGGAAGATATACAAAAAGCCGCCTTTTCTCTGCCCCTGTAAAGCAGGGATAGGTTAGTCTGAATTTTTTTATCATATGCTCCACACTCCTTTGACTGGCGAAAATGCCGGCATTTTTTGCCTGAGAGCCAACAGCATCTAAAAACTGTGTCTTTAACATTATAGCAAAAACACTTGGTTATTTACAGTTGTAAAATATAAAAATCATGTCAGGCTGTGTTCATTAATATAAAATGATATAATAAAATTAAATTTGCTTTGAGGTGATGAAATGATTACAGGGGAATTGAAAAACAAAATAGATAAAATTTGGGAAACATTTTGGACTGGCGGCATTACGAATCCATTGGACGTTATAGAGCAGTTCACATATCTTTTGTTTATCAAGCAACTGGATGAGGTGGAAACACAGCGAGAGGCTGATGCCATGCTTTTGGGATATGAGCCTGATAGAATTTTTGCACAGTCCGAGCAGGAATATCGCTGGAGCAGGTTTAAAAACCTCGGCGATGCCAATGCTATGTATGAGCTGGTTCAGAAAAAGGTATTTAATTTTATCAAGAATCTGCACAATGATGAGGAATCTGCCTATGCCAGATATATGGGAGATGCAATTTTCAAGATTCCTACGGCTGGCTTGCTGAGCAAAATCGTTGACGGCATAGATGGGCTGAACATCCAGGAGGCTGCTGAAGGCGGTGACAGCAAAGGCGATTTGTACGAATATCTTTTGTCCAAGGTCGCAACAGCAGGCACTAATGGACAGTTCCGTACGCCTAGGCATATTATCCAAATGATGGTGGAAATGGCAAGGCCAAATCCAAGTGATAAAATCATCGATCCAGCGATGGGTTCGGCTGGATTTTTGTGCGAGGCACAGACATTCCTTAGAACACATCACCATGAAATATTCTTAGATGAAAACCTGCGCAATCATTTCAACAACGATATGTTTTATGGCAACGATATGGATACGACGATGCTGCGTATCGGTGCGATGAATATGATGCTGCATGGGGTAGAAAATCCCAATATTAGTTACCGTGACAGCCTTTCTGAGCAAAATGAGGATGAAGAAAAATATTCTCTGGTTTTAGCAAATCCGCCTTTCAAGGGCAGCTTGGATGCAGAGGGCGTATCTGCCAGTCTGTTGAAAGGATGGCTACCGCAATCCCACTGGCTTTAGACGGTGGGTTAAGGTAGCC